>Ga0265297_10010345_pt1 | contig 11750 bp, 12 predicted proteins | sample Munlanlwell13791_FD_192502 | JGI IMG/M metagenome (GOLD analysis project Ga0265297, IMG submission 192502) | Leachate microbial communities from a municipal landfill in Southern Ontario, Canada - Leachate well 137-91 | ecosystem: Engineered > Solid waste > Landfill > Unclassified | place...
TCGATGAGAACCGGACCGGCTTTACCATGACCGCTAACCAGAAAAAAGAGATCGCTATCCCGGTCCTGGTCCGCTACGAGGCTGTTTTCGGTTCACTGCTATCGGTTATCCAGCGGGTCGCCGCCGGTAACCGCGACGTCGACTACCAGATCGACGGTTCCATCGCCGCCAGCTCCTTTGGGATCGGTGTCTCCTCGCCGCTAAGCTCGTCCGGTAAGTTCAAGCTTCCCGAAAGCATTAAGTTTTAATAACCGGTTCTAAAAACCCCTTGACGGATAATAGTTAATATAGTAAACTATTAACCAGGTAAACCAATATGGCGTGTTGAAATTAAGGAGTTTATTGATGGCTGAAATGAGTTTGAAAGAATGTCTGGACCGGATGGAGGAATTAGCCCCTATCTTTGCCAAGAGTATGCAGTTCGGGGTCCTGCCGGAAAATTGTGATATTACCATGCCCCAATGTCTGGTGATGCGGGTCGCATACCTTAACGATGGCTGTAAGATGTCAGATATCAGCAACGCTCTGGGCGTGACCATGGCGAACGTTACCAGCATGGTTGACCGTTTGATCCGCTACGGTTACGTTGAACGGCACGAAGATCCGGCCGATCGCCGGATCGTTCGGATCTCCCTGACTAAGGAAGGGCGGAAGACCTGCGAAGAGATCCGGGAGAGCAAACGTCATCATTTTATGATGATTTTCGGTAAAATCTCTGTTAAAGAACGAAACCAGTTGTTGGAAATAATGCAAAAAGTCGCGCAACAATTAAAAAATGAACAAGAAGGAGTTAAATAAGATGAATACCAAACGAGTTATCTGGATCGTGGTCGCGATCGTGGTCCTGCTTTTTTCCTATCGCATGGTCAATCGGCTCAGTAGCGCAAAAGAAATTAAGGAAGACCGGGTCATTCCAGTGGTCGTCGTTGCCCCGAAGATTGGGCCGATGGAACAACGACTGACCCTGACCGGCGACATTAAAGCGGAGACTGAAGTCAATGTTCGGCCCCGCACCACTGGCCGGGTCGAAGAGATCTACGTGAAGGAAGGGGATTTCGTTAATAAGGGAAGCAAAATGCTCTCTTATGTTTTCGGGATCAAACCAACCGACGACCTTTATGAAGATATGGTCGTTAAATCGCCGATCTATGGCGTTGTCGGGATGCAATTGGTTAAGGTCGGCGATCAGGTCACGGCGGCGGTTGGCGGTGGCGCCAACCCGGTCTTTGTCGTTTATGGTATCGATCGGATGAAAATTTACGCCGACGTGCCGGAGAAATACTACGCTTTCATCGCCAAAGGGACCCCGGCCGATATCACGCTGGACGCTTTTCCCAAAGATAAGTTCCGCGGGGTGATCAGCAACGTCCGCCCGGTGATCGATCCCTTGAGCCGGACCACCCAGGTCGAGATCCTGTTGCCCAACTACAGCCACAAGATCAAGCCGGGGATGTTTGCTCGGGTCGACCTGGTTCTAAAACGGGTGGGGAACGCTACCATTATTCCGTTCGACGCGGTCCTTGGCGAGACCGAGAAATATGTTTACGTCGCCAAGAACGGGGTCGCTAAAAAACAGAAGGTTGAACTTGGCCTGGAAGAAGGGAATAACGTTCAGGTGGCCATCGGTCTGTCGCCGCTCGATAAGGTTATTGTCCTTGGTCAGCGGGTCGTGAAAGAAGGGTCAAAGATCGAGGCGGCGAAATGATCAAAAGATTCGTCACGCGCCCGTTATTTACGATCTCCCTTTACCTGATCTTTTTGCTGATCGGCTACTTCAGCTTTTCCCGTTTGCCGCTTGACTTTTTGCCCAATATTTCCATTCCGTCGCTGACCATTATTACCCCGTATCCAGGGGCCAGTCCTGAAGATATCGAAACGACCGTTTCCAAGGTTATCGAGGACGCGGTCGCGACCGTCCCGAACATCGATAAAATTACTTCCGACAGCTCGGAAAATATTTCCACGGTCACCATTTCTTTCAAATGGGGGACCGATCTTGATCCCGCTTCGGCCGATGTCCGCGACAAGTTGGATTTGATCCGGAGCAAACTCCCCGACGATGTCGATTCGTCGACGATCTTCAAGTTCGACCTGTCGCAGATCCCGGTCCTGGTCTTCGGTCTCTCGGCCGATGAATCGTATTCCAATCTTTACAATATTGCCGATAAGCAGATCTCGCCGGCCCTGAAGCGGATCGGCGGAGTGGGGACCGTTAATATTCTGGGCGGTCGGATCCGCCAGATCAACGTTAATGTCGATCGCGCCCGGCTCGAGGCTTACCATTTATCGATCAGCCAGGTTAACGCGGCTTTGCAAATGGCTAACCTATCGGTGCCGGCCGGCAGTCTCAAATCGGGCGCCCTGGAATATTCGATCCGGGTCCCCGGCGAATTCAATAATGTCGGCGAAATTGGCCGGACCATCGTCGGCAGTTTTGGCGGCAAGGATGTTTATCTTTCCGATATTGCCGAGGTTGCCGACTCGTTCCAGGAACCGGATAGCATGACTGAAGTTGATGGTAAGGCGGGGGTGATGATCCAGGTCCAGAAACAATCGGGCTCGAACACCGTTGCCGTCGTTAAAGCGATCCGGGACGAATTGGCCAAAGTCCTGCCGGACCTGCCGGCCGACATCAAAATTACTTACGTTCAGGACACCTCGGAGTCGATCGTCCGCCAGATCGACGAGCTGACCAGGACCTTGTACTGGTCCTTCTTTTTCGTCGTCCTGACCGTTCTCTTTTTTCTCCGCAACGTCCGGGGTTCCCTGATCGTCGCGCTGGCGATCCCGTTCTCGATCCTGGCCGCTTTTATTTATATGTTTGTTTCCGGCGCGTCCATTAATATTATTTCACTCGCTTCGATCATTATTTCGATCGGGGTCGTCGTTGACGACGCGATCGTGGTGCTGGAGAACGTTTACCGCCATCTGGACAAAAAGAACGAGCCCCCCAGAGAAGCGGCGATCTTCGGCGCGGGGGAAGTTTCCGGCGCGGTTATCGCTTCCACGACCACCAACCTGGTGATCTTTATTCCGCTCCTCTTGGTTTCCGGTTTTATCGGGATCTTCTTTAGCCAGCTGGCCGCCATTTCGATCGTCGTCATGGCGATGTCGCTGGTCACGGCTATTTCTTTAACCCCGATGCTCTGTTCCAAACTGCTGACGATCAAAAAGAAAGAAGACCACAGCGGTTTCTGGCAGAACTTTCATGATCGCAGCGAGGGGATATTTGAAGGGATTGAAGCCGCTTACAAGCAGATCCTTGGCTGGGGCCTGGAGAACCGGCGCCAGGTTCTGATCTCATTATCCCTGCTGTTCTTGTTAAGTATGCCGCTTTTCATGTTTACCGGGAGCGAGTTCTTTCCGGAAATGGACAGCCAGATGATCACGGCGACGATTGAAATGCCGGCCGGGACCCGCTGGGACCAGACCGGCGGCGTGATGCAGAAGCTTTCGAAGCTGATCCGCCAGGAAGTGCCGGAGACCGAGTTCGTGATGGTGACCGCCGGGTCAACGTCCGGCCGGATGAGCTTGAGCGCCAAGAACGGCGCCAACTACGGTAAGCTTTATCTTAAGGTCGTTCCCTTGTCGGAGCGCAAACGAGATCTCAAACAGCTGGAACGGGCGATCGCCAAACTGGCTTATTCCATCCCCGGCCTCAAAGGGATCGATTTTGCGTCCAGCGGCGCCAACCAGATGGCGGGGGGCGGCAAGCCGATCACCCTCGAGATCTACGGCTCCGATTTCGACAAGATCGATCAGGTCGCCGACCAGCTCAAGAATAAAATTGAAAAGATCCCGGGGGTAGTTGACCCGACTTTGTCCCGCGAAAAAGCGATCCCGGAATACGCCTTGAAAGTTGACCGCCAGAAGGCGTCCGACTTGGGGCTTTCGATGTACGACGTGGCGATGACCGCCCGCGCTTATCTTTACGGCACGACCGTTTCCAAATACCGGGTCGGCGGCGATCAGTACGATATTTTCGTCCAGCTCAAGGAAGGGAACCGGCGTTCGATCGAAGACGTAAAAAATGTTTTCATCACCAACCGGGCCGGCAAGAATATCGCCCTGGGGAATATCGTCAGCGTCGAGTTGCGCAACGGGCCGCAGGTCATTTCGCGCAAAAACCAGCAACGGATTGTTAAAGTTGAGGCGGATTATTTCGGCCGCTCCCTAGGTGATATAACCGGGGACGTTCAGAAGGCGCTCTCTTCAACTGTTTTGCCCGACGGGGTAACCGTGAAAGTCGCCGGTAATTCCGAGCAGATCGCCGAAAGTTTCCGTTCGCTCTTTGCCGCCCTAATGCTGGCGATCGCCCTCATTTATTTGGTGATGGTGGCGCAGTTCGAATCGTTCCTGATGCCGTTCATTATTATGTTCGCCATTCCGTTCGCCCTGGTCGGGGTGGTCTGGTCGCTTTTCCTGACCGGCACCGCCTTCAGCGTCATGGCCTTTATCGGCTTGATCCTGGTCACCGGGGTCTCGGTGAAAAATTCGATCGTGCTGGTCGATTACGTCAACATTCTCCGGGCCCGCGGCCTGGAGCTCAAAGCGGCGATTGAGGAAGCCGGGAAGACCCGGCTCCGGCCGATCCTAATGACTTCTTCGACCGCGATCCTCGGCCTAATGCCGATCGTCATGAGCGGCGGCGAAGGGTCAGGTTTTTGGAAACCGATGGCGATCACCGTCATCGGCGGGTTGCTCGTTTCGGTGACGATTACGCTGATCTTTGTGCCGACCCTTTACTACACGATCGAAAAACGGTTGGCCAAAAAGGATGGAAAGTGAAATGAAAGGGATAATGATAATTTACGCCCCCGCGCTGGAGGAAAATGTTCTGGCCGCCTTAGCGGCGGTTGGCGCGGTGAAATACACTAAGTTTCCGCTGCTGCATGGGGTAGGCGGGCAGTCCGAGCCCCATCTCGACACGCAGGTCTGGCCGGGGACCAATGAAGCGTTGCTGGTCGTGACGAGCGACGCGACCAAAATCAAACTAATGTCCGAGATCGCTAAATTGAAGAAAGAATTTGCCGCGGAGGGGATCAAAGCCTTCGTCCTTCCGGTGGAGGAAGAAATATGATGAATTCCAAAATTTGGTTAGTTATCACTTGTTGCTTGATTGTTACGCCGGTGTGGAGTTTGACCTTGAGCGACTCGATCAAGATCGCGCTCGATAAAAATCCGCAGATCGTTGCCGCCCAGGAAAAATTATCAGCCGCCGGTGGCCAGCTTGGTCAGGCGAAATCGGCCCTTTTCCCGCGCTTGAAGCTGACCGGGGCTTACGGCCGGAACTATTCGGAATCGCCGTCACTCCCCAATGAAGCGGCCGATCTGACGACCTATACTTTATCTCTTTCCCAGCCGCTTTTTGTCGTCAGCCTGCCGAAACTATTGACGATCGCCGACGCCAATTATAAGTCGACTTATGAGAACTTGCGCAAAGCGCAGAGCGACGTGGTCTATAACACGACCAACGCTTACTATGGCGTTTTAAAAGCGCAAAAGGGTTTTCAGGTTATCGATAAGACGGTCCAGTCGTTGGAAAAATACGTCAAACTTTCCAAGATCTACTACGATTCCGGGATCATCGGACGGGCTGACGTGATGCGGGTCGAGACCGAACTGCTGAACACTAAAGTCGCCAGGATCCAGGCCCAGTCCGGTTTGCAGCTGGCGATCGCTTCTTTGAACAGTTTGCTCGGCGAAGAGAACGTGCGGGAAACCACCGTGCTGGACGATTCTATTTCGGCTAATCTCTCGCTCCCGCCTTTGCCCGAACTCCAGTCGGCGGCTTTGGCCAATCGTCCCGACTATCGTTCTTTTTTGGAAGGGGAGAAGATCGTTAAAGAAAATATCGGCTTGGCGGCGGCCAATTACTGGCCGTCATTCATGTTGATCGGCTCCAGCGGCAAGACGATCTCCGATTATAGCGGCGCCCACCTCAAGTTTGACCTTGATGCCTGGCAAGTCTTGCTAAGCGGTTCCTGGAATATTTTTGACAGTTTTGAAACTCCCAGCAAAGTCGCCGAAGCGCAGGCTAACTATAATTCAATGGTGGCTCAAAAGAACCAATTGAGCGACGGCTTGGAATTGGAAGTCCGTTCCGCTTATCTCGAGTATCAGGCGGCGGCCGAAAAAGTGACCGCGGCGCAGGCGGCGGCCGAACTGGCCCAGAAGACCCTGCAGCTCAACGAGGTAAATTACGAACAGCACATTACGACTTTTCTTTCGCTCCTTGACGCCCGGACCGCGGCGACCAGAGCGGAGACCGCTCTTTGGAGCGCCCGCTACGATCAGGAACTGGCCAAGGCTAAAATTAACAAAGCGGTTGGCAAAACGATCTTTTAATGTAACAATATCCGGGTGAAGTACTGGATACTTATCCTGGGATTATTACTGTTGCCGTTCCCAGCTTTTGCCGCCGACGAGCCATCGCTGCCGGGGCTGATGCAAAAGAACATTACCGGCCGCGACCTCAAACTTGGCCGGGTCCTGGCCGTGAACGCCAAATACACCCGCTACTATATTACATATTATAGCGGCGAACTGAAGATCTCCGGGATCATGAACGTCCCCAAAGGGCGGGGCCCTTTTCCGGTCCTGATCCTTAACCACGGTTACATCAATCCCAAAGTTTATACCAACGGCCGCGGCTTAAAACGGGAGCAAGATTACCTGGCCCGCCGCGGTTACGTCGTTATCCATCCCGATTACCGCGACTATGCCGATTCCGATCATGACGCCGATACCGAGGCTGGTTTCCGCCTCGGCTTTGTCGAAGACGCGATCGCCGCGGTCCTGGCGGTCAGAGCGAGCCCGCTGACCTATTTCAATAAAGAAGCGATCGGCATGCTCGGCCATTCCATGGGGGGCGGGGTCGTGATCAATGTCTTGGTGACCCGGCCAGACTTGGTTAAAGCGGCGGTCCTGTTCGCGCCGGTCAGCGCCGACTACCGCGATAATTTTACCCGCTGGCTTTGGCGGCGCAAAGGAAATCCCGGCGTGGCCGAAAGGGTGATCGCGCTTTACGGTTCGCCCGAAGCCAACCCGGAGTTTTGGTCCCGGCTTTCGGCGATCAATTATCTCGATAAAATCCAGGCGCCGATCCTGATCCAGCATGGGGCCGCCGACCGTTCCGTTCCGCTCGCCTGGTCGCAGCGGTTGGATCTTGCCTTGAAAAATGCGGGAAAAGAGGTATCATTCTTCCAGTATCCGGGAGAACCGCACGAGTTCGCTCTCGCCTGGCCAAGCGTAATGGCGCGGACCGTTAAATTCTTCGACCGGTACCTGAAACCATGAAAAAAATACTGATCTTGCCGCTGCTGGCCCTGATGTTTAGTTCCGCTTACGCGGTTGAACTGAACCTGGGGAAGGTTATGCTCGATCTTTCTCCCGCTCCTTATGGGACGGTTGAAGTCCGCTGGGGAGAAGAGCTGCTCTTGCCGCCGGCGATCTCGCTGATCGATAATTCCCCCTTCTTTACCATTAAGTGGGAAGTCCAGAATTCAACCTCCGCTTCGATCCCGCCGAAGCCGGTCCTCGAGCTGTTTGATTTTTCCCAATGGCATTGGGTCGACAGCGCGGCCGATAAGCTGGCAAATTTGTCGGTTGATCCGGCCGGCATTTGGAAATTCGACAGCCTGCGGGGTTACGCTCTGACCAAATACCGGATCAGGCTGCTGGCCGGGACCTCGACCGAAGCGGCCCGCGAGTTTTACGTTTCGATGATCCCGCCGAAACAGAACAAGTTCCCGGTCTTTGCCGAGAGCGCGCCGCTCTGGGTCGCCGGCCGTTATGAAAAAGCTCTCTTGTATAAATGGCTGGGGCTTCTCTGGCGGGATATCCTGACCTCGACCTATGACGAGCGGATCATCGGCGAGCTCGACCAGGCGATCGCGTCCGGCGGGCTGGCGCGCAATTCCGCCGAGATCAAACGCTATGTTGAAGAGGGGGGCTATCCGGCCCTCTCGATCTATTTTTCTCCGGCCTACGTCAACTTGAGCGTCAATTCCCAGCAGATCGGGTTGGGCGGCAAAGTCTTTAAAGCTTTCGACAAAGAGAACCAGGTCAAGCCGCTCCTGATGGAAGTCCGCGAGATCATTCGTAAAAATTCGGTCAACGCCCATCTGGTCAACGCCGCGAAGGCGAGCGCTTACACCGATCGGAAAAATTTGGCCGACCGGCTGGAAGCGGTCGCCCAGGCGATGCGAGACGAAGCGACCGAGTTCTCCGTGCTGGCGTATTCGGCCCAGGAGGTCGAACCGGCCAACTGGCGGACCCAGCTCAACGCCGAATACAAAGCGCTTAGCGACCTGATGTCCGAGATCGTTAACGCTCAGGAACGGGCCGATCTTTACTTTACGAATATCATGCAGTTGAATGACGTTAAGGCTGGCGACCCGTCGGTTTCCCGGCAGGCGCTTGGCCAGCTTTTGTCGGCGATCGAGGACCTGGTCCGGGCCGATCAGTTGATGTTGTCGCTTGGCTACGAAACGAAATAACGGCTTGTAATATTTTTGAGTTGAGATAAAATTTCCCAAACAGGAGGAACGCGAATGAAAAAATTATTAATTGTTCTGGCTTCGATCCTGGTCCTGGCTTCCGGCTCCTTTGCTCTGCAACCGGCGATGATCGGCGGGATCCGCGACGGCGCGGCGCTTGGCTTGATAATGCAGGAATATCTGGGGACGGGGGTGGCGTTCCGGTTCGGCATGGAAGCTAATACCGGCAAGAACCCGATGATCGCCTTTGCCGGAGGCAAGTTCAATCTGTCCAGTATCGGCCGGATGCCGTTGTCGCTGGGCTTAGGGCTCGTCGGCTATTTCGGCAATTCGGATACCAGGACCGGGCTCGCTCTCTCCTTTATCTTCGACAACGTTTTTGGCCGCCAGCCGATGTTCATCGAGGCGGGGGTCGACATCGTCGATCCGGCCCGGCTCCAGCTGCAACTCGGCTACAAGTTCTAGACGCTATTTCTGTCAAGCGAAAACCCGCTTGACAGTTAATTATAATAAGTATAATATGCGCACAATATGAAGATTACACGAGCGGCCGATTACGCGTTGCGACTCCTGGTCAAACTCGCCATGCTGGGCGAAGAAAGCCAGAGCCGGGTCCTCTCCGCAGAGATCGAGGTCCCGTTCAACCACCTTAATAAGCTGACCCAGCTCCTCTCCCGCCGCGGTTTCATTGCCACCCGCAAAGGCAAAGGCGGCGGCTTGCGTTTAGCGCGCGATCCCAAGAGCATCAGCCTGATGGAGGTCATTGAAGCGGTCGAAGGGCCGATCGTCCTGAGTAATTGTCTCTTCCAGCGGGAGAACTGCCGTTTCAGCGCCAAATGCAAGGTCCGCAAGACCCTCTGTGCCGTCCAAAAACAAATGAAGGCGATGCTGGCCGAACGAACGATCCACGATATGATGATTGAAAGGGGGTGAGAAGAATGACCATCGATGAATTAAGCACATTTTTAGAGAACAATCCGCAGATCGAATGGGCCTATGACGATGAGGGGATTATTTATCTCCGCCACAGTCAGTTTGACGGCCAAAACGATAAACTCCGGATCGAACCGAGCGCTCTGGCGGAACTGACCCCGCAGAAATTGGAGCAGGTCCTGGTCGGCGGCAGAAATGTCGATCATATTACCAGGATCACCGGCTATTTCTCGAAAGTTTCCGGTTGGAACAAGGGGAAGAAGGGGGAGCTGGAGGATAGACAGAGAGTGGCAGTTTCATAAAATTATGGCAGCATAAACGGGGGCTTGTCGCCGGCGGCAAGCCCCCTTTCTTTAGGGAGGAGCAAGCGATGACCGTTCTGATCATTAAGCACGAATCGACCGAGGGGCCCGGGACGATCGGGGATTATTTGCGCTCGAGCGGGATCCCCAACAAAACCATTGAGGCCGGCCGCGGCGAGCCCCTGCCGACCAGCCTGGCCGGCGTGAGCGCGGTCCTCTCTCTCGGCGGACCGATGAATGTTTATGAGGAAACGAAGTATCCTTTTCTGGCCGACGAAGACAAGCTGATCAAAAAGGTCCTGGCCGGAAAAATCCCGTTCCTTGGCGTTTGTCTTGGCGCGCAACTGTTGGCCAAAGCGGCCGGGGGCCGGGTTTATCCCGCGCCGCGAAAAGAAATTGGCTGGGAAAAAGTGGCTCTGGCCGCCGCGGCCGCCGCTGATCCGGTCTTTGCCGGATCGCCGCCGACCCTTGATGTTTTCCAGTGGCATGGCGATACGTTCGATCTGCCGCCGGGCGGGACGTTGTTGGCTGGCGGGAAGATCGTTGCCAACCAGGCCTTTAAGGTGGGCGCGGCCTATGGTTTTCAATTCCACGTTGAAATAAATGAACCGCTTATTCGCGCTTGGTTCAAGAGCGAGGCGGCTGAATATTCGGCCCGTTATCATTTGCTGGAAAATTCTTACCGGTCGGCGGCGGACCGGCTCTACCGCAATTTTTTCGCCCTGACCGCCAAAGCCCCGTAAATTCCTGATTTTGTTGACTTTTAATGGTCGCCAGTCTATAATTTCCCCACCATGACAGACCGCATCCTAGAGATCGGAAGCGCCGGCCTGGAGACAGCTGACCAAAGAGTAAGAAAGATGATGGACAACATGGTCGGCTCTCAGGTGCCGGGGTATAGGAAGTCCGAAGCGGTGATCAGAGGTTTCCCCCTCGAATTAGAAGAAGCGACCAATAAAATTTCCCCCGTTAAACCGCAAGTTGAAGGGACCCATTACTCGACTGAAAGCGGCGCGCTGGTCAAGACCAATAACAAGCTCGATGTCGCGTTGGGGAGCGAAGGTTACTTTGTCGTAACCGGTCCCTGGGGCGAAGGCTATACAAGAGATGGGCGCTTTCGTCTCGATAAGGATGGGCGGCTGATTACGGTCGCCGGGAACCTGCCGGTTTTAGGGAAGATGGGTCCGATCGTCGTGACCCCGGGCGCCGACGTTGAGTTCACGCAGGACGGAGCGATCAAGATCGACGGCGCGGTCGTCGACCAGTTGAAAGTGGTTAAACCGGAAACTAAAGAAACGATGGACTCGCTCAACGGCAGCCTGTTCAAGAAAAAAGATTCGACCTCGGTCATGACTGAAGTCGAGACCCCGCGCCTGATCCAGGGGTATGTCGAGTCTTCCAATGCCAATATCGTCGACCAGTACATGGAAATGATCCAGGTGGAGCGAATGACCAGCGTGATGAGCAAGGTCATTCAGAACCGCGACGCGAACTTGTCCCGGGCGATGGAACTCGGGCGCCCGACCCAGTAATTTAAAGGGGGAAAAAATCATGTTTCAGCCGCTTTATGTCGCCGCTACCGGCCTGGACGCGGTCCAGGACGAGATCCTGGATATCACCAACAACCTGGCCAACGCCAAGACCGTTGGGTTCAAAAAAGGCCGCGCTGAGATGGAAAGCCTTTTCTACGTCGAGAAAAGTTTTAAGGACGTGCTCTACGAAGAAATGGCCGGCACGGAAAATACCCCGGTCAACGTCGAATACGGCACCGGCGTGCGGATCGCTTCAACCCCCAAAGACCACAGCCAGGGAGCGATCGAAGTGACCAACAACCCGCTTGATCTGGCGGTGCAAGGTGACGGTTTTTTTATGGTCCGGATGCCCGATGGTTCCCAGGCGTACACCAGGGCGGGCAATTTCCGGGTCGATAACGACGGTAATATCGTTGATCCCAACGGCCGGATCCTGGAGCCGGGGATCGTTATTCCCAAAGACGTGACCAGCGCTACCATTC
>Ga0265297_10010346_pt1 | contig 11750 bp, 9 predicted proteins | sample Munlanlwell13791_FD_192502 | JGI IMG/M metagenome (GOLD analysis project Ga0265297, IMG submission 192502) | Leachate microbial communities from a municipal landfill in Southern Ontario, Canada - Leachate well 137-91 | ecosystem: Engineered > Solid waste > Landfill > Unclassified | place...
CTGCTTATCTGAGTTACTTTTAAGCCATCGTCAGTTAACTCGTATCTGTAATTTCCCGATGTCCAATTTTTTTCTACTGCAAAAACGCTGCCCGCAATAATAAATAATAAGGGCAATGCTAATAATATTATTTTTTTATTTTTCATATCATTTTAAATTATGCCACCTATAAATCATTTTACCGCCTCCTTCACGAACTTGCAAGGGCTAAAAAGCTGTCGACCTGTGGATAACTCTAAACCAAAAATCCGTAGGAGTCGCGGCTCCCACGGATTTCCGTGGACGTCGGGCGTCCACGGATTTTTTCTGTATACTAGAAAACAAAACAGAGCCCTTTTGAGACTCTGTAATGACATAGAGATACTCCTTTCGCCGATCCTACGAACCTGCGCGGTCTTCTCTAAATGTATTATAACAAATTATATTTTGATGTCAATAACCTTGCCTTTTTTATCAATGATTTTAGCTTTTTTGAGAATTCTGCTTGTTTTTAATTCTTTCATCAATTCTTTTGCCACAGATTCATCATCTAATTTTGTTCGCCTCGTATCAATCAAAATTTTATCTGATTGTTTTTTTGCTTTTTTAATAACTTTTTCTATTCTTTCCGTGGTCGGGCTTTTAACTTCCCAAACCGCTCCATTTATTAAAATATCTGCGCTATGTATCTTATACAATCTACTGGCAACAATTACTTCTACAACATATCCATTATTACGTAAAGCCTCTAAACTTTTTAATTCGTGGCCGAGCAAATCCTTCTTGGCTTCATCAGGAATAATAAGTTTGCCAACTTTTAGTTTCATTGGTTAATTTTATCACGATTTATGAAAAATAAAAAACACGGGTTTATTACCTGTGTTTTTTATCTTTTATATTTATTTCCTTTTTCCTTCTACAATTTCCTGAGCTACATTGCTTGGAACCTGTTGATAGCTGTCAAATTCCATTGTTGAGCTTGCCCTACCCTCCGTTAAGCTTCTTAAAGCTGTAACATAGCCAAAGGTTTCAGACAATGGCACAAGGGCGTCAATTACCTTCATACCCATTCTCTCTGAAGTTTCTTTGATTTGGCCTCTTCTTGAAGATACATCAGAGATAACCTGTCCAAAGAAGTCTTCAGGAGTTATAATTTCCATTTTCATAATAGGCTCCAAGATAACTGGTTTGGCTGCTTTGGCTGCGTGCTGGAATGCCATAGAACCTGCAATTTTAAAGGCAAATTCTGATGAGTCCACCTCGTGGAAGCTTCCATCGTATAATGTAACTTTAACATCCACCATTGGGTATCCAGCTACAATTCCTTTGTCCATTGCCTCAACAATACCTTTTTCTGTTGGCTTAATAAACTCTTTTGGAATAGCTCCGCCTTTAATTTCGTCAACAAATTCAAAGCCCTTGCCTCTTTCCATTGGCTCAATGCGCAACACGACGTGTCCGTATTGACCCTTTCCGCCAGACTGCCTGACATATTTTTCTTCTCCTTTACCTTCGGCTGTAATTGTTTCCCTGTATGCCACCTGAGGCTTCCCATAGTTTGCCTCAACGTGGAATTCTCTTTTTAACCTGTCGGCAATAATATCCAAGTGCAGCTCGCCCATGCCCGAGATAATTGTTTCGCCTGTTTCAATGTCTTCTTTAACCCTAAATGTTGGATCTTCTTCTATAAGCTTTCTAATAGACATAATAAGCTTCTCCTGGTCGGATTTTGTTTTTGGCTCCACGCGAATGCCAATAACTGGCTCTGGAAATACGATTTTTTCCAAAATAATTGGAGCTGATTTTTCACACAAAGTGTGTCCGGTTGAAGTGCCCTTTAGGCCCACTGTTGCTCCGATTTCTCCAGCGTACAAAACATCAAGTTCTTGCCTTTCGTCTGCGTGCATTCTCAAAATTCTGGCAATTCTTTCTTGTTCACCTGTGTTGGCATTCAACACATAACTACCTTTTTCAAGCTTACCCGAATAAATTCTAAAATATGTCAAAGTTCCCACAAATGGATCGGCTGCAATTTTGAAAACCAATGCCGAAAAAGGCTCCGTGTCGCTTGCTTTTCTTTCTATAACAGCTCCTGTTTTTACGTCTGTGCCCTTTTGGCTAGGCAAATCCAATGGACTTGGTAACAAATCAACAACTGCATCCAAAACTGGTTGAACACCCTTATTTTTTAAAGCTGTTCCGCATAAAACTGGTACTATTTTATATGCCAATACTGCTTTTCTTAAAGCAACTTTTAATTCTTCCAAAGAAATTTCTTTACCCTCCAAAAACTTTTCTGTTAAAACATCGTCTTCTCCTGCAATTCTTTCAATGGCTTTTTTGTGCCATTCTTCGGCTTCGGCCTTAAATTCTTCCGGAATATCTTTTTCAACAACCTGAGTGCCCTTTTCACCTTCAAAATACAAGGCTTTCATCTTAAGCAAATCAATCACTCCTTTCATATTTTCTTCAAGTCCCATTGGGATTTGAATAGCAACTGCGTTTGGAGTAAGTTTTTTTAAGATAGACCCGTATCCTTTTTCAAAGCTGGCTCCCATTCTATCAAGCTTGTTTATAAAGCACATTCTAGGCACAGCATATTTGTCGGCCTGCCTCCACACTGTTTCTGACTGTGGCTCTACTCCAGCAACTCCGTCAAACACGACCACGGCTCCATCAAGAACCCTAAGAGACCTTTGCACTTCGGCAGTAAAATCAATGTGGCCTGGGGTGTCAATAAGGTTTATCTGGTGGTCTTTCCAATACATTGTGGTGGCAGCAGAGGTGATTGTAATACCTCTTTCTCTTTCTTGAACCATCCAATCCATAGCTGCGGCACCCTCGTGCACTTCACCGATTTTATGAGAAACTCCGGTATAAAACAAAAGGCGCTCCGAAAAAGTTGTTTTTCCGGCGTCAATATGAGCGATAATTCCAATGTTTCTAAGTTTTTCTAAAGGATGTTGTCTTGACATAAAAATTAAATTTTAAATTTAAAAAAGCAAGGCCGCCCGAGGGCGGCCGAGCGATAATTTATCTTGCGAAATGGGCAAATGCCTTGTTGGCCTCGGCCATTCTGGTTGTGTCGGCTTTCTTTTTCATTGCATTGCCCTCGTTTTTTGAAGCTAAAATAAGCTCCTCGGACAATTTTTCAGCCATTGCTTTGCCTTTTTTTCCTCTGGCTGCGTCAATTATCCACCTAAAAGATAAGGCAAGCTTTCTTTCTCCTCTAACCTCCATTGGCACCTGATAGGTGGCGCCTCCAATTCTTTTTGGCTTTACCTCCAAAACTGGTGAAACATTTTCAATTGCCTGTCTAAAAATTTCTACTCCTTCCTGCTTTGTTTTTTGCTTTATAATATCGAAAGAATCATAAACAATTTTAGTTGCTGTTGTCTTTTTTCCGTCTTTCATTATTTTATTAATGAATTGGGAAACAACTACATCGTTGTATCGCTTATCTGGGAATATTATATGTTTTTTATATGCTCTTCTCATGGGTTTTTGCTATATAATTTCTATTCTGCTGCTTTTGGTTTCTTTGCTCCGTATTTTGACCTTTCTTGTTTTCTGTTGGCAACTCCCTGAGTATCCAAAACGCCTCTCACAATGTGATACCTTACTCCTGGTAAGTCCTTAACTCTTCCACCCCTTATCATTACCACCGAGTGCTCTTGCAAGTTGTGGCCCTCTCCTGGGATATAGGCCGTAACTTCCATTCCATTGGAAAGCTTAACTCTAGCTACTTTTCTCAAGGCTGAGTTTGGTTTTTTTGGAGTTTGAGTAAAAACTTTAACACAAACACCTCTCTTAAATGGAGAAGGATAGCTTGTGGGTCTGTTTTTTAAAACATTAAAACCGCACCTTAAGGCAACGGATTTGGTGACCCTCTTTTTATTTTTTCTGTTCTTTTTTATTAACTGATGTATTGTTGGCATTATCTTTAAAAAGCAAAAATAGCTACATTAATTTGCTTCCCTTTAAGAAATTTTAAAATACAGACGCATATTGCGTCCTTAATTATTCATAATGTTAACAAAAATTTTTTACAATGTCAATGGATTTGTCAGCCCATCCCTGTAATTAAAAATGTAACATAACTTATCCATTCAGAAAACCACCCTAATCCACCAAAAAACAAAAGGAAAATTAATATCATCATTCCGTATTGCTGTAAAAAAATTTTTAAGCTTTCAAAGATCGAACTATTACCAAGTAATTTAAATAAAATCCAAGAGCCGTCAAGCGGAGGTATTGGCAACAAATTAAACATTGCCAGCATTACATTTATCTGTACTATATAATATAGCATCACTGCCAAATTTGGAGCCATAACAAAAAGCCCTTCTGGCAAGAATCTTAAAATAAGACCAAAAACAATGGCCAGCATCAAATTAGATCCGGGACCTGCAAAAGATACCTTTACGTCACCCCATTTTTGGTCTTTGAAGTTATACGGATTAACTGGCACCGGCTTTGCCCATCCCAAAATCGGACCCTGTCCCCCTGTGGCTAAGAGCAGAAGCATTGGCACAATAAAAGAACCAAACGGGTCTAAATGCTTTAATGGGTTTAATGTGAGTCTGCCAGAATATTTTGCAGTTGGGTCTCCCAAAGAATAAGCCACATAGCCGTGGGCCAATTCATGCGTAATCACAGAAAACAGCAAAACTATCAAAGCAAAAATTGTAATAACAAATCCTGACACCATATTAATATAGTATATATCATAAATTGAATACTTGCAAAACTATATAATTTAGTGTATTATAAAATCATTATCATCATACTAAAAACAAATGGAAAAAATCTGTACAATCTGTGGCAAGAAGTCCTCAATGGGGGTTACTCTTGTAAAGCTGAGGGGAAAATACAATCCAACAGCCAGAGTTAGAAAAAAACCAAACTTGCAATGGACAAGGGTTAACGGCAAGAGAGTTTTGGCTTGCGCCAAATGCATCAAACGACAATCAAAGGTTTAAAAACATAAACCGGGGTGGAGTATGCCGGTAGTACGCGTCCATGGGGTGGATGTAGACTGGGTTCGATTCCCAGCACCCCGACAATTAAAAAACAGAGGACTTATCCTCTGTTTTTTAAAAATACAAAAAGCCGGTGATTTTTAATTGCTTTTTAAAAATAAAGCAGCTAAAAAAAGTCGGCTTATTTGTTTATTTTTTCCACTATCAAAGACAATAAACTCTTAACCTCTATCTGGACTTGGGCCTCTGATGTGCTTTCTGTAAATTTTTCCCACTGCAAAAGAACATCTTCATCGCCCAGGTCTCTGACGGCAGTTTCCAGCTTTAAACGGTCATCAAAAGAAACTTCTTTATCTGCTTTTAAAACCTTCTCTATAAAAAGATTTAAAAAGGTAACCATTTTTTTGTTCATCTGCTGATCTTTTAGCTGCTCTTGGGCCTGAACTACCTGTTTTTCATTTAAAAAACATTTTATGCTCAAAAATATATTTCCTGCCGCCAACAGCGCTATTACTGAGATTATGGTTATTATTTTCTTATTCATAAAGATTAATAAATTAATTTATTTAGTTGGTTACCTGGGGTTTTTAAGAATTACAGAGTCCCGTATTTTGTCTCTATAAAAGTTATACAAGAGCAAAAGAAGCACAATGACGATAAGCAATATTTTCCAGTCTATGATGTTCAGCCACCAGTATTTATTTTTCATTTCTATGTTAATATGCACACCGCTTCCCTCTTTAACCTCAAAAGGCTTTCCATCATAGCTTGAATATCCTGGGGCGTTGACCGTCAAATAATAATATCCCTCGGGAACCAAAAATGAATATGTCCCCCTTACATCAGTTGTCTGCGGGTTTTCCTGTTGATACTCTTTTGCCGGCCAAAGCTCATACTGTTTTGTTTCTGGATTAAGCCAGTAAAGCGAAATTATTGCTCCCCCTATGCGAGTTTCCTTGTCTCCATTCTTCTCATAAATATAACCATCTGGGTCAACAATTGTAACTAGTCTTATTTCTTTTGACGGCAAGCTCAAATCTTCATAATTAATCACCGTAACAACTTCACATTCTCCGTCCACTGACGGAGCCTGTACGGTTGCAGTATAAACGCCATTCCCAGTATCTGTATATTCAAAATGAGAAAGCACGAGCTCTCTTTCCGGACTGGCTGCATCTAAATCACCTTCTTCGCTATTTTTGATAACCGTAGCCGCCTCCACGCTTGGCACTCCCTCAAAAATTGCTTTTGCCAAATTGGGCAGAGCAAGGCTCAGAGAAGCCGTAAGATTATTTAAAGGAAGATAAGCTGATTGTTCTTCGGCTGAATTTTTTGATTTAAAAACAATATATCCTGTAACCTCCTTTGCAGGTTTATCCACCCTTACAATTAATTGCAGGGGTTTGGCCTTTATCGTTGAAACTCTCTGCTCAATCTGACCATTATCATTTAATGACAAGCCTATATTAAGATCAACCAATCCTCCGCCAACTTGGGCAAATACAATATCTGTCGGGATTTTAGATTTGGCTGTGGCAGATAACTTGGCTATTGGAATGGCTTTTGGCTGGGTAAATTTTCCGGGAGAAATTTCTACGCCTTTTATTCCAATTGCTTGGCTTAATCCCGGCAGAGTTAAATTGGCAGATTCTAACTTCTGCACATCGGTTGCTTTTGAGATTCCTACTTCGCCAAACGTCTTTTTTAATTCCGGAAATTTTTTCTCCAATATGGCGACGTCTGTCGGCAAAGGAGCCAAAACGAATTTTGAAAGCGCATTCATTGGAAGAATATTCCATACACTTTTAAAAGCATCGGGTGATAATTCCGGAACTGTTATAATTTTCACTGGCTCTAATTTTTCCGGCTCTGAAACTTTTGGCACCAAAAATTCCAACCCACTTTTTATTCTTTCTAAAATAGACGGCTGGGTTGGCTCTTGCAATGGAGCGCTCTCGGAAACAGAAAAGTCATAATATACGGGAATTCCAGTATTTTCTGCCAGGTCCTTTGGCGTTAACTGTATATGATAATTTCCCGCTGGCATTTTACCAAAGGTTACCAACCATTGGCCATTGCCATCAGAACTAAAAGAACCATAACGTCCTGCCATTAAGATTACGGCATTAACATTTGGCTCTGTTGTGTTTCCCCCTATAATAACATCCTCTGCTACATTATATTCGTTTTTTATGTTTGTTGCTTCAATAGACGGGATTTTTGTATCTAAAACAATATTGCTCTGTATAACATCAGACTGTTGGCCATATTTTGTATAAAATTTTACATAAACAATTTTTGGGCCGTCGCCGATAGGTAAAGTCCAGTCTTTTTCTGTTTTGTAATCTTCTTGTCCAACCCCTGAAAAATCCGAAGAATTGGAAACGGCCATTTTTGCAGTATTTGACCCTGAACTCAAAGACAGAACAACGTTTCTATTATTTGTATAACCGTATCCGTTATTTATTAAGAGTAAAAAAGGCGCTATTGGTTTATCATATGCATCCTGAGGCAAAGAACTGCCCCCGCCACCAGTGTTGTTATTGTAATGTTTCCACCGCCTCTCTGGCTTTGAGGCCTCCAATCTGTTTGAACGCCGCAGTTATCGCAGTCAAAATTTATCATTCCTGTATTATCCCCTGTTGCCGTCCCGGTAAACCTGCCGGAGCTATTAATAGTCACCCCGGAAAAATTTATCCACCCAACTCCTTCACCCCAGGCATACCCGGAAAGAGTTCCCTCTGCATTATTTTTTACGCCGCTTGTTGCAACATCTAACTTAATCCAGCCTTTATTTTCGTTCCAGCCAAATCCAGACAGAACAGAGTCTGTAATATGGACATTGCCGCCGGTTACGCCAAAATTTATCCAACCAATATCTTCTGACCACGCATAACCTGAAGCCGTGCCGTCTGTCATAGATGCTATAACTGGCGAAGAAACAAAAAGACCACAGAACATCAATGACAGAGTCAATACGGATGGAATTATGCCAAATTTATTCATTCTAAATATCTGTTTTGATTTCAATAAATTTTTAATTTTTGTGGGCAAAAAAAGCATTTATTAACTTTGAAAACGCGCCAAATATCCATTCAACAAAATACCAGGCGCCATTTATTAAACTCGCGCCAGCACTTTCCAGCAAGTCTCCCACAGAGGGGCTTATTATTTCGGGCAAAGGCTGACTTTCAGCGTCTGCCGGCAACTGCTCATCTTCGGGTGAGATTTCAACCCCTGTCACAACAACATTTGCTGTAGCCTTTAAATTAGCTGCATTAGCAACTCCCGTTTTCAAATTGAGGTCACCTAAAAAAACATAAGTACCCGCAACACTTCCATTATATTCTGGCGTTCCGTTATCCCAGGTTATTCCCAAATTTTGAGTAGAATTGTCGCTTAATACAACATCAATATTATCTGGTAGGTTTATATCTGAAAGACCGCTTCCTGAACTAACATTGATATCGCTTATATCAGAAACCGAGGCAATCTCTATGGACTGCTCTTGGCTTTGCTGTTGTATTTGCTCTGCTGTCTGGTGGCTGGCCTGCCTTGCTGCCTGATCTGCAACTTGCTCAACGACATGTCCTTGTTGCTCAGCTATTTGTTGGGCCACTTGTTGGGTTATCTGATCCACAGACACAGAAGGCTGAGCCGAAGATTGAGCTTGATTTTCAGAAATTTGAGACGTGGCAACAATTGAAGATTCTGCCACAATGTCCCCACAATTTCCTTTTGCTTTTTTCCACTCGCCATTTTCAATCCAAGTGCAATATATATCACCCGTTGCCTTGTCAACCATCTCTAATCCTTTTATTGTTGCTGTATCTGCGCTAAATTTTTGCGTTGCCAGAGTTGTAATATTTGCTACCCCGTCCTTTACTGAAATGCCCAAAGACAATAAGACATTAGTTACTTTATCTAATAATGTTTCCGTCTCCACTCCCTCAACTGATCCCGCGCCCAATGTTCCTGTTTGTGATAACTCTCCCCTTGCTTCAGCCAATAATTGAGCTTTAACGCTGTCCCACTTTACCCAGATGCCGTGCAGGGCTCCGTCATCAAAGGTTTGATTAATCATACCTAAAACGATATCTCCTTCCTCTATTTGATCCCCAGATATAGGATCTACTGTTTCAAAATCAGGAATCTGAAAACCGGCTGTTTGGGCAATATAGTGCCAAGTATTGCCATATCTAAAATACAATCTTCCACCATCAGCAGAATCAATAACCAAAGAACCGTTTGCATCACTCTCCGTTGGCGCGCCGTTCAAATATCTGGTGGCAAGAGTTCCGGCTGTATTTGACGCTCCCACAGTTAAAGTTCCTCCGATAGTTACATTGCCTCCGCTTGAAGTGACTGCCAAGTTTCCACTGGCGTCAACGTCAAACGAAGAATAATTAGTAGGGTCATAGTAAATATTAAACTGTGGGGTAAGCGTTGATGAAACGATATCTAATGCATGAGTAGGAGCTGTGTTTCCAATTCCTACTTGGCCGGTACTCAAAACAGTTAGTACCTCAGTGCCGGTTCCCACGGTAAAAGTTCCGGAGCCCGCGCCATTATAAGTCAGGCCTGTGCTTGCGCCGATTGTATTATTTGCGGTTGAATAAAGTATTTGGTTTGCTGTTGTTATTGAAGGATAGGTAGCAGTTGACCAGGCGGGAGCGCCTGCTCCTCCGCTTATTAATATTTGGCCCGACAAACCAGCTGCCAACTTTGTCGCAACTCCAGATGCCCCGCCATATATAATTTGGCCGATAGCATCCATTGGATTGGACATATACGCCGTAGTATCTATCCCGAATGTGTTAGCTGATGTTTGTTTTACCAAGCCCACGGTGGTAGCTAATCCCGCGAGAGATGTCAGGTTTGCGGCAAGAGGTTGAAATGTGCTATCGGACACTTTCAATCCGCTTGCTGAGGTGCTTAGGGTTGAACCATTAAGCTTTACAGTGTACAAACTAGAGCTTCCTGTCCATGTGCTCAACGCCGTATTCTCAACATTGCCTAATCCGACCATCGTAGATGTTATTCCAGAAACCGTCCCTGTAAATGTAGGGGATGTAAACATTGTTGATTTGCTTTCGTTGGTAACATTACCCAAACCAACATCGCTGGCTGTTACAGAAATATTTCCAGAAAGAGCATGGCCGTTTACTGTGGTTGAAGTCGGTACGTATCCTGAGAGATCAATTGAACCCCACGATAAGGTTGAGCCGTTGTTCGTTAAATATTTTCCGCTGTCTAAGACGGGCAATGGGGACTGGTAGTCTACACCAGCTTCTGCTGCCGCTATTGTGGTTCCATTTGATTTTACTATTCCATTTATTGCTTTTACAATTGGATCTGTTTCTGCAGCAGATCCGGCGGAAATAGTTATTGTTCCGTCGCCGGGAGTAATTGATATGTTTGTACCAGCTGTTAATCCGGCAACTGCATATGTGCCGTCAGCCTTCCCAATTAGTAATTGTCCCGATGTCGGAATTGTGCCAGTTCCAGTGCCGCCATTCCCAACAGACAGCGCAGTTAATGTAAGATCAAGTGAACTAAAACTGCCCGTTCCAGTTGTTGTAAAATTTCCAGAGCCGGAAAAATTATTTGTTCCAAAAGAATAAGTAGCGCCCGGAGTTACTGTACAATTGGCGTCCGTAGGAGCGCATTCCGGGTTTATTTGAGTTCCCGGGGCATAGGGATTGCCATCCCACACAGCAAGCGCATAAAAAACAGTGGAAAAAAGGCCTGCAAGAATAATTCCTAAAAATAAGGATAGAAAAATGTTTCTGGAAAACAAAGAATTTACAAAAGAATAATTCTGTTTTTTTGTATGCTCCACTTTTACAATTTTTATTTTTTCAGAATGTTTTTCTTTCATATTTTAATTATAACATAAAAATAATCAAGCACCGTTCCTGTTCCTTTTATTTAACTCTCATTGTCCCCTTCACTCGCAATCCTCCTTTTATTTGCAATATGGAAACAGCGCCGGGACTTATTGATGGAGTCGCTGTGTAGTTGTCTAAAGCAGCGCCCGCGTTAGTAATCCTAAATTGATATGTGTTTCCGCCCGCTCCCGCCTGAAACTTCAAAGAATATTCGTCTTCTGTGTAGTAGCCATTAGTTAGAGAAATTGAAGAAGTGTCGGAACCCGTATCCTTTCCTTGGCCGGCCATAAATGTTCCAACAGCCGTTAATCTGCTGCTGGTGGCATCGCCATCAGTAAAAATTAAAGAATCAACCAGTCTGACATTATTAGAATTGGTGGTGATCTGAGTCCATGCGCCCCAAGAGCCACCTGAATATTCCCTAAATTCCAGACGGCGGCTGATGTTTATTGCCGATGTGCCGACGTTGGCAGTTTCAAATCTGATTCTAAAATTAGTGTTAAGCCCTATGTTGTAATTTGCGTCTTCACCAACCAATGCCGTTGCATCATTTATCACAGTCCCGTCATCATTGTAAATTCTAAAATGCGATTGGCTGGACGAAACGGGAACAGACCATGTTGTAGCCGGCCTGTAATTAGTTTGGGCGTGGTCAAACTCAATCCAGCCCACGTTTTCTGCCCAGGCATACCCGGAAAAATTTCCGTTGCTGTCAATTGTTACCTGTGAATCAGAAGAATGAAAATTAATCCAGCCCACGTTTTCTGCCCAGGCATACCCGCCAAGATTGCCATACCCATCATTGGTTACACCCCAATCAGTGGAAGTGGTGTTAAGCGCTCCGGCAACGCCATCGTAATCAAGCTTTATCCAACCAAAATTCTCTGCCCATATGTAT
>Ga0265297_10010347_pt1 | contig 11749 bp, 21 predicted proteins | sample Munlanlwell13791_FD_192502 | JGI IMG/M metagenome (GOLD analysis project Ga0265297, IMG submission 192502) | Leachate microbial communities from a municipal landfill in Southern Ontario, Canada - Leachate well 137-91 | ecosystem: Engineered > Solid waste > Landfill > Unclassified | place...
TGGTACTGGAACCGGGGGATGAATCGTAAGGCCATCGCCGCAAAGGGGGTGGCCTCCGAGCAGGTGGTCGGGAAGTATATCCAGGCTCTCAAGCGGCTGAGTGATGATGACCTCAGGACGGCCGCCACAGTAGCCCTCCAGCGGCCGATCTCCTTCTCCCCCATATCATCTATCCTCCCACAGCCCCCTCCCCTCTGAGGGGTGATGTGCAGCCCTCCAGGTGCAACATACTCCATAGGTACACTATCAGTGGATCGAGCCACAGTGCCGGCACTCCAGGATCCAGAGTGCCCGGCCGGCCGGTCACTCCCGGTTACTCATCTACACGTGGAGCACCTATGAGATACGGCCGGGGATAGTGGGTAGGGGTTTTTCGGGCTCTTTTTGACGTCAAAAATTTTCAAAAATTTTTTGAAAAAAAAGATCGTAACTGTGGGAAATTCACTACTATTATATGAGTAAATTTTGTTTATTTTCAACATTTACAGGGTTTTGCGGTAACTATTGTGCAAAAAGGAATATATACAATACAGAATATACATACTATCATACTGTATGGGTGATCGACCCTGTACAGTGTCATGGAGTGAATGAAGCATGAACTATGAACAACTGGTCGAATATGCCAGACCGGGGGCACCTTGATGACACCCCAAGAACATTTTTCCTCAGGGGATATCGTCCTCATCGACGGTAAGATCCCGGGCGCGGTACTCCGCCAGGAGCGCCAGTACGTCACCGTACAGGCGTTCGGTGATAATGGAACAGAGATCATGATCGACGTGGTGAACGGCCGACGGTCGATCGAGAAACAGGTATGCCCGTATTGCGGATGTAAGTCATTATCCGCGCTGTATTTTATGGGCGTGTCGTTTCAGGGGTTTGTTTGCGATAATCCCGACTGCAAGAGGTTGAACGATCCAAACCGGGAGATGCCCGGCGTTATTGTGATCTGAAGGTGATCAGGATGCAGAACGTCAAGTTTGAGGTAAAAGGAAAGATCCTCACGATTTCGGTGGATCTTGATGCTACTCCCGTATTGAGTGCATCGGGGAAGAGCAAGGTGATCGCGTCGACGAAGGGAAACCAACCGGTCCCGGGTACCGACGTTATTTGTGGATTAAACCTGTACAGGAAGGTCTAATCTTCTTTTTTGGGGTGATCTGAATGGTTGACAACTACGAAGAGAGAAAGCAGGCTAAGATCGAGCGGTACCGGGAACTCGCAGAGAAGCACCGGGAAACCGGCGATGCTACGATCGACCGGGCGCGGGATATGGCGAGCGTGATCCCGTTCGGACAACCGATCCTTGTGGGGCACCACAGCGAGCGCCGAGACCGGAATTACCGCGCAAGGATTGATAACACATTCCGGCGAGGATTCGAGCACCACGAAAAAGCGACCTACTACGAGCGGCGAGCAGCAGCGGCCGAGAGCGACCGGGCGATCAGCAGCGATGATCCCAAAGCGATCGAGAAACTGGAGCAGCGGATCGCCGACCTGGAGCAGCAGCAGCAGCGCATGAGGGACGTTAACAAGATCGTGAAGTCCCGCAAAAAGGCGTACTCCCGGGAGCAGCGGATCGCCGACCTGGAGCAGCTCGGGATCCCGGCGACCGTCGCGCCAAAGCTCTTTGAGCCGGATTGGTTCGGGAACATCGGGTTCCCGGCGTACGCACTCACCAACAACAACGGGAACATTCGACGGCTCAAGCAGCGAGTCGAGCAGCTCCGGAAACTTGAGCACGACCAGACGAGCGAGCGGACGATCGGCGACGTCCAGATCGTCGATAACGTCGAGGCAAACAGGCTCCAGATCTATTTCCCGGGGAAACCGTCCGACGAGATCCGCGCAGCCCTGAAGAGGCACGGGTTCCGGTGGAGCCCTCGCAACGGATGTTGGCAGGCGTACCGCGGGAACCGTTCGGAGTATGGCCTGGAGCAGGTGCTCAAAGCAACAGAGGCGGCAGCATGAGGCGATATATTCTCATTTTTCGATATGGTGGCGAGGCGGAGCTCTCCGGGGAGTTTGAGAGTGACGAGGACCGGGATCATGCACTGTACCGGGACGCACTGTATATCGCCGATGGAGTATACCGGCTCAATATCACCGATCAAGGCGAACCGGAGATCGAACCCTACTCGGATGCTGAGATCGATGAGATCGTGGGGGATTGAGTATGAATTGGAACGACAAGTACCGGCCGGCACGGATAACCGATATGGTCGGGAACCAGGATGATCTCCAGCAGATCGAGGGAATGATCCTCTCCGGTTCTATTCCCCACTTACTGTTCTACGGGCCGCCAGGAACCGGGAAATCCACGGCCGCCGCGATCGTCGCTGATCGGATATGCGGCCGGGATAACCTCGTTGAGATCAACGCATCCGACGACCGGGGGATCGATATGGTTCGGTCGATCGTCAAGCGCGTGACAAAGCATGTACCGCTCTTCGGAGGAATGACGGTCATCTTCTTCGACGAGGCGGACGGACTCACCCGGGATGCTCAAGAGCTGCTCAGGCGGCCGATGGAGATCTCACGCAATGCCTTGTTCATCTTCGCATGTAACGACATCAACCGGATCACCGCACCGATCAAGTCGAGGTGCAAGAAGTTCGAGTTCCGGCTCTGCAGACAGGATGTGGTCAACCGACTACAGGCGATCGCCGACGCCGAACACCTCACCCTCCCGGCCGGACTCATGGAGGAGATCGCCGACCGGGTACGAGGTCTTGATGGAGTGATGGAGACGTATGATCTCCGGGACGCGGTGAACGAGCTGCAGGCCACGGCCGCAACGATGAACCGGACGAGTGCGATCGACGGACTGGTCGAGAAATACCTCACGGAGGTCCAGCGAGCATGAAAGCGCCATTACGGACGCTCTGCCAGCACCGGATCGAGATCAACGGGGGAAAACTCCCGCTCTCCTCCCCGGCCCTCGAGTGCCTGGAGCACTACTGTTCTCAGTGGAACGTCGTCGGGGGGTGCGGGGCGAAGCTGATCGAGCTGCGGGACGGCTCCCTGATGCCTCAGATCGTCGACGACCGGGTACGATACCTCTCGCTGGAGGAGTGGATCGGGCACAGGATCCCCGAGGAGATCCCATGCCCGTAACTGTCGTCACCTGCCCGGACGGGCAGCGCCGGACGTATACTTGCACCGCCCGGGAAGCGGCCAAGTGCGCGTGGTATCAGGTGATAAAGCGTGATTACAATACCTGGAACTACGACTACTCTGATGTGGTGCGCCTGCCGGACGGCCGGTACGCGTACCGAGGGTTCGTCGCCCAGGAGGCCGAGGGGATCATCCCCAACTCCTCCCAGGTGCGCGAGAGCGCCGCATCCGCCCGGGAACACGGGCTCAAGGTGCAGGCGAATAACCCCCACGTCCGCGAGGACATCGAGGCCGGGCTGCTCGATGTGTCCGGGCTCCATGTAGTTGATGGAACGCAGAACACGATCGTTGATGAGCGGCTGGAGTAACCAGGCTCCGCCCGGGTTCGAGGCCCGGGACCGCATTTCCCCGGGATTATCCCGGGAGTGATTGAATGAGTGAAGGAAAGAAAGCAAAACAAATCCTCTGGATCTCCAGGCATCCTATCAGGGACGAGCAGTTAGCGGAGCTCAACACCCTCTTCACCGAGGAGGGCGCCGTCACCGTGACGCAGGTATCCCGGACGTTCAAGAGCGCCCGGGAGATTGTCTCGCTCGCCGAGGAGATAGAGGCCGACGAGATCGTCGCGGTCCTGCCATTGCACCTGATGGCGCAGCTCACGCAGACCCGGTACCGGCCGATCCGGCCGGTGATGCACCGCCACGTCGACCCGGAGACAGGGGAGATAACGTTCCTGCACAGTCACTTCGAGCGCGTCGAGCGCGTCGACGTGGTGACGGTCCCGCTCGCCCGGGCATTTACTCCGGACGGCACCCGGCGGCTCGATGAGCGCCGCGTACAGGAGACGACAACGCCGCTCCGGAGGGAGCGACAGAACAAGGGGTGATCAGACGTGATGGATGAGTTAGATGTCCTGATAAGGGCACGATATCCGATCCTCTACATCGAGACGTTCGAGGAGGATCGGGCGCTCCAGCGGATACGATCCGTCCTGGAGAGACAGAACGCGAACCGAGAACGGCCGGACGACCCGGCAAAGAAGCTCTGGTGCTGGACGGTGACGAAGGGACTCCACACCAACAAGCAGACCGGCGATCCGAGGACGGCCGACCCGGTCGAGGCTCTCGCCGAGATCGGGAAACTCCGGGATCCCGGTATCGTGGTGCTCAAGGACTTTCACCACTACCTCAGCGACCACTACGGTAACCAAGATCTTGTCGTCCGGATGCTGCGCGACCTGAATGTCGACCTTCAGACGACGAAGAAGACGATCGTCATCCTGGCGCCGGCAACAACTGTGCCGGCCGACCTGCAGAAGGCAATCACTGTCCTGGACATGCCGCTACCGACCTACGATGAGATCGGGGATCGCCTGGACGCGAGGATCGGCGAGGTCCGGCGGATGGCGCCGGTGAGTGACCGGGTTACTGCTCTGATGCCGGCGTTCGAGGAGCAGTACCGCGCCGGCCGGGACGACCTGATCCGGTCGGCACTCGGGCTCACTCTGGACGAGGCAGAGAACGTGTATGCGAAGTGCATCGCCCAGGGGAACCTCAGCATCAAGACCGTGATCGACGAGAAGCAGCAGATCATCCGGAAATCCGGGATCCTCGAGTACTACCAGAACGTCGAGGGACTGGAGAATGTCGGCGGGCTGGACGTCCTGAAAGGATGGATCCGCCGGGCAGAGCGCCGGTTCTCCCGGGACGCGGAAGCCTATGGCGTCGAGCGCCCGCGCGGGCTGCTCCTGGTCGGACTCCCGGGCACCGGAAAGAGCCTCTCCGCGAAGGTGACCCCCTACGTGCTCCGGCTCCCGCTGCTCCGGATGGATATGAGCTCCATCGCGAGCAAGTGGTACGGCGAGACGACCAACAACATCAAGGCCGCCCTGAAACTCGCCGATGCCGTCTCTCCGGCGGTATTCTGGTGGGATGAGGTCGAGAAGATGATCAGCACCGGGGGCGACGGGGGCGGGCACGAAGAGACGCTCCGGGCACTCGGGGTACTCCTAACCCACATGGAGGAGAGCACCGCGCCGATCCTGCGGGTGGCGACGTGCAACACGCCCTATCACCTGCCGCCGGAGTTCCTCCAGCGGTTTGAGCGGATCTTCTTCGTCGACCTGCCGACCGGCCGGGAGAGAGAAGAGATCTGGAACATCCACCTCCGGCACGTTGGCCGGGATCCGGTCGACTTCGCCATGACCGAATTGGTGCGGGAGACTGAGGGTTACGTCGGCCGGGAGATCCGGACGATCATCAAGGAGGGGCTCGGTGCCGCGTTCTTCGACGACATGGAAGTGACGACCGACCACTTCAAGGCCGAGATCAAGCGCCTGGTCCCGATGAGCAAGCAGAAGCAGGAAGAGATCGATCGCCTGCGGACGTGGGCGGAACGGAACGCGGTTAGCGCGTCGCTCCCGGACGTGGAGAGCGAGCCGACCGGGAGAGCGGTTGAATTCAGTTGAGTAGAGAGGATTGAGCAGATGAGTCATTACGGACGGTATAAACTGAAGATCGCGCTCGCAAACCGCGAGCGGATCGAGCAGGCACTCCAGGAGATCGCCCGGCAGCGGGAGGGATTCTCCTACTCCTACGACGAGATGAACGACGAATATGTGACCCACTACAAGCCGATGGAGGTGTACCGGAAGGACAATCTCCGGATCCGGCGGAAGCATGGAGCCGACAACTACGAGATCGAGGTCGATCTGTGGCACGTCGAGGATCTGACCCGCGACCTGACCGACGAGATCGCCGTCGCGTATCAGTATGCCTCGATCAAGCGGTCGCTCGCGAAGCAGCGATTCACGCCCCGGGTGAGCCGGGAGACCGGGAAAGAAGTGTGCCTGACGGCAAGGGGGTACTGACGATGGCCGAAGAGATCGAGATCATCATCACGCCGGACGGGATCCAGGTGGATACCAAAGGGTTCACCGGCCCCGCCTGCACCGAGACGCTCGAGCGGATCCTCGCCGACCTGGCGGAGGACGGGATCGAAGTGGGCGACCGGGAGATCACGAAGAAGAGGGAGTACCATGTGCGGGCCGACGCCAACAGAGATAGACATCAGGTTCGCCGCTAACGGGCTCCGGATGGTGACGATCGGGCACGACTCGTTCGACTACGATCAGTTCTTCGCCGACCTTGCGGAGGACGGGATCGAAGTGGTCGAGGCGATGACCAGTCCGTGCGGGTGAGGGGGGACTCGCACATCATTTTAGGGGTGATCTGAAGATGAAAGTCTATATCGTGGATTTCACGATGGCAAGTGCGAACCGGCAGCTCAAGACGGAGGACCACCGGGAGAAGAACTCGAAGGAGATCTTCTTCACTTACACCGAGGAAGAGCGCAAGAAGATCCAGAACATCCGGCACAAGTACCGAGTTCCGGCGCTTGCTAACTACACGTTTGCTTTCCCGGGCGACAGGTACGGGCAGTCGATCCGGCTCTGCAGGGAAGAGTATGTTCCGCTGATCGAGAGGATGGTTGCGATGGCCGACAACGAATTGAAGGCGATCGACAATAACCTCATGGCGTTTGCAGAGTATCTTCCGCTCGACCTGGAGGAGGCACGGAAGGGCACAGTCTACGGGAACATCCTGAACGCGATCCGGGAACGGGTGCTCGACAACATCCTCAAGAAAGTCTCAGAGGTTGTCGACCGTGGCACCGATGATCTGAAACCCGCGACGAAGGAGATGCTCCTGAGACTGGTCGACAAGATGAAGCAGATCAATGTCCTGCAGGACGATGAGATCGATCGCCGGCTGGACGAGATCCGGAATCAGATCGATCGCGAGGTGCTGGTACCGCTGAAGGCCGACCTGGAGCAGGAGCTCGAGACCGTGCAGCAGGCGATCGACGCCAGCCACACACGGTTCGGGAACATTGAACTCTAACTCTTTTTTGGAGGATCTATGACCGAAAAACTACCAGAAATGAAGGAACAGCTTGAGAAGTTCGTCCGGTGGCTCTACCAGGAGCGGGAGGTCACTTTCACCCTGCAGAACAGCAACCGCGACGACCTCGACGAGCGGGCGGCGGTCGCCCTGGTCGACTGGTTCCTGATGAGCCCGGAAGAGTGGGAGCGGGAGCGGGAGCACATGAGGCACCTTATGGCCGAGTATGTCGAGGATATACGTAAAAAGGGGCGGTACCATGGCTAAGAATCAACAGCGGCGGTACTGGCACGTGATCACGTGGATCAACCCCGACGCCGACCCCAGGTGTATTCCCGGGGAAGTCGGGACGGTGATCGGACTCAAGCAGAGGCAGGAGAAGTGGGAGGGGCGGTGCCGGGACAGTAAAGGGTTCTGCCCGGTCGCTCGTCTCGCGCTGATAGGAATCGTGCCGATAAACTACCATGAGGAGTACCCGGAGGAGGCGTTCCGCCGGCTCGAGCTCTGGAAGGCCCGATACCTTAAGGCGCACCCTATTGATGGAGTATCATGAGTGCCGATACAGTATCCGACACGGTAAAGGCCCTGGTCGGTACCAACCGGGAGATGTGGACGATCCTCGACGAGATCGTCCTCACGGATGAGCAGTTCGCCGAGGATGATTTCGGCTGGCAGTACGCCGATATCGTCTCCTGGAGTGGATCACACGTGAAGATCCTCCTGGAGGCGGGGCTTATCAAACACGGCTACAAGTCAAACAAGCACACGCACTTCCGGCTCGCGGTCGACCGTGACGAGGTGCGGCGCGTCCTGAATGACCTGGAGCCCCTTCTCGCGGCCGATCAGGCCGGGGGTAAGGGTTGCTATGCCGTGCAGCAAGATCTCGTAGTAGAGCGCCAGGAGGAGGCCGTGACCGTCACCGAAGAACAGGTGGCGGAGTGGGAAACCCTCCTCGCGGTCGAGGCCGACATGGTGGAGTACTGGGCCGCCTGTATCAACCCCAAGATCGAGGGGCTACTCCACGTGAAGAAGGCCGCCCTGCTCTGCATCGCGAGCGGGAACGATCACCACGGCGATCGCGGCCGGATCCATCTCCTGATGCACGGCGCCCCGGGATCCGCCAAGACTCAGGTTGCCAGGTGGATCGCGCTGAAACTCGGCGGCCACTTCTGCTCGCAGCGCACTTCACGTGTAGGTCTGACCGGGAGCGGTGCCGGCGGCGCGATCGTGCCAGGTGCCCTGCCCCGGGCGCACAACTCGATCCTCTCGATCGATGAACTCGACAAGTTCGAGAATCGCGATCGCCAGTCCGCCCTGGAGGCGATGGAGGACGGGATCGTTCACATCGAGGTCGGGGGGAACTCCGCGACGTTCCCGGCCGAGTGCCGGATCATCGCGTGTGCAAACCGCATTGACCACTTCAGCCCAGAGCTCCTGGACCGGTTCGATTTCCGGTTTGACATGGCGACCCCGACGACGACCGACAAGAAACGGATCATGGCGGCGATCATCGAGAGTTGGGGGCAAGGGAAGGGTGACTACGACGGCCAGGAGCTCCGAGCATACCTGAAATGGATCCGGTCATATGAGCCGGACTTCGCGGCCGACGTGCGGAAGCGGGCGACGGCCCTGACGCAGCTCTACATCGACCTGACCGATAACGAGCAGCGCGGCGTCCGGTCTTACGAGAGTATTATCCGGGTAGGGTTGACCCGGGCGAAGGTGAATCGGCGGCCGGCGACGGCCGAGGATTTCTATCAGGCGATCCGGATGCTCGACCCCTCTCTGAACGGCGGGAAGCTCGAGGCCCTCGCGCGAGTGGCCGGGCTCGAGCCGCACCACTAACACTCTTTTTTGCCAGGAAAAAAGGGGCGGGGGTTTCTGGTTCGCAGCCCCGCAAGCGATCAGGGGAAGAAAGACCACTTATCGCTTCCCCGAAACCCAAGAGGGTAACGTGGTGAGTTTAGCAACACCAGAATACGCACGTACCAGGACATACCAGGATTGTAGGAGCATTACGTCAACCAACCTTCGCCACCACCTCCAGGATCCACGTGGATCTGCCATCTGCGCCACTATCAATTGCCAGACCCCGAGGATAAATGACACTTTAGAACGAGAGGTATTTTAAAGTATCTCCACAGTGCGGCACAGTGCCGGTGAGGTGAGATCTACCTGGCACCGGATCTCTCCGCACCCTTCAACCCTCATCGTATCTCCACGTGTAGCCACCACTGTCGCCGGAGCACCGGCCGTGATCGAGCGCCATCGATATGTCGCGCAACGCGGCCGCCACCTCCTGCAACGAAGGGCCCCACGCCCCCTGATCCTGTTTCCATTTGATTATGATCCTGACTTCGTCCATCCTTACACCTCACCATATGCGCTTATAATCCGGTTCAACTCCTCGATATCCGCCCCCTCCTTCGCCAGCATCGACTCGTACTGATCATGATCAATCAGCTCGAGGATCTCTCCTTCGACCAGGTCGAGCAGCGTGTCCGGGTCGAGCGCGTCGACCTCCCAGGACACCCGGCCGTGCCGGCTGATGTACCATCCTGCCCGGGGATCGCTGACCTTTGCCGGGTTCGGGGGCGGGTCGTACCGCTCGACCTGCTCCCGGGTCAGGGCGATCGGGTTGACCTCGACCTCCGCGCCGAACTCCCCGAGCCGCTCCCGGATGTCGCGGATCATGTCCAGGCCGGAAGGGTCGTGGTCCCCGAGGTAGAGGATGTGCCCCTCCTTCCCGATATCGATCATGTCCAGAAACCGGTTCGCCGCGTCGTACATAGCCGTGGTAGACGAATAGCCCCTGTTCACCATGAGCTGAACGTGGAACCGCCCGGTCACGCGGCGGAGGATCCCGGAGAGCGCATCCTTCTCGCACCAGACCTCAACGTAGTTCCGCTGCCCCTCCATCCGGTCGAGACGGTACTGTCGTGCGGTGTCATGGAGCGCGTCCGCGATATCCAGCACCCAGTACGGCAGGTACGGCCGCCTGACCCGATCCTCGATCGCGTTCCAGTCGACCACGCCGGCCATCCGCCCCTTCGTCAGGAGCGTGCTGAGTTTGCTGTACTCCGCAGTCTTGTTCGGGATGATATCCCTCGACACCAACTGGTAGTACAACTGCCGGAGCGTGAGCCGGTAGCCGCCTGCAGCATACTCCTCGATGATACTGTTGATCGTCTCCAGCCGCTCGATGTTCGCCCGCGAGAGGTGTAGGTTATCGGTAAATGCCTGCTTCACGACCCGTCACCTCTCTCCACGTGAAGAATCCACCTCTCCGGCGTCGAAATGGAACGTGATCCGCCCGTCATCATGCAACTCGATCCTGTCGGGCTCCGTGTAGTTGTTATCAGCCGTATCGGCCATCTTGACAGCCATCTTGACGAACCAGGCGGGGAATACAAGACTGTGATCGGTCTTTCCGATCTGCTCACTCAGCGCCATCCTTCTCCCCCTTCTCCGCGTCCCGGAGCCGTATCAACTGCCGGCACTTCTCGGCATACTCGTCCTCCAGTTCACCGAGTTTATCCTCCAGCGGCGCCATCTTCTCCCGCAGCTCCGCGATCTCTCCCTCGACCCCCTCGATCTGGACCGCGATCGGAGTCTTCTCAGGAGTGCCGGCCGGCGGGCACTCGTACTCCCTGCACTCCGGGCAGCGAGCGGGGCGGCCAAGCAACATCCCGTAGTTCTTCGTGCCGCACTTCGGGCAGACCCACCAGACATCGACGGCCGGCCACGGCGGGAGGGCCTCCACGTGGAGGGTCAACTCCTCGACCGACTGGAGCAGGATCTCAGGCATCCGGTACCTCCCGGGACGTCAAACTGATTGTCCGGGCATCGATCGCTCGCTGCAGATCCTCGACGTCAGCGATGCTCACAAAGACCTCGATCATCCGCTTCTTGACGCCGTTGAGCTCCTCGACCAGATCTCTGATGGCCTGCTCCCGCTCAGGCGACCAGTGGATGTACCCCGCCTTATCGTACCCGCTGTCGACGGGTTTCCTCCCCCCACCAAGCAGGATACGATCCGTGATCGCGCCTCTTGACGAGATACGTCCCTCTGCGTCGCACAAGATCCACCCGTTCTCATCGGGCGGATCGCTGGCGAGCTGACAGACGTGGATGGTGGTCCAGGAAAAGGTAATTCCGCATTTTATCGCCATATATGCCTGATTTGCGGCATTAGAATACGCTATCTGATACCGGATCACCTTGCGGACGTCCCGGGTCACTTGAAAACTCTCTCGGTACTTCTTGCAGGCGTCCTGCATCTTATTGTAACACTCGTCCGCAGTCGCCCCGAGCACCTCTCCGTACCCGACCCGCTGCTTGATATGATCCGGGAGAACGATCCTGAACTTGCGCCTCTTTGGGAGATACTCTGTAATCAGGGAGAGGTTCACGTTATCGCCCCATGAGCCGCCTTCAGGGAACAGATACGTCTCCCGATGCACGATCACCATCACACCCCCTCCTGCCCGTCGCCGGCCGTCAGCAGCGGCCCGGAGAACTCGCTCTCCCGGAACGACCGGGAGAGCCAGGCCGCAAACGATTCGTGCCCCGCGACGTCGTACAGGCTGACCGGCTGCCCCTCCCCTGCAGAGAGGGCCAGGTGGCCGACCATCGCCTGCTGAAAGTCCATCAGCCCGAGCTGCACGTCGACCAGGAGCGCCTTCACGTGAGCCACGACGACCCGGCCGGCGATCCGGTTGTCCTGG
>Ga0265297_10010348_pt1 | contig 11749 bp, 9 predicted proteins | sample Munlanlwell13791_FD_192502 | JGI IMG/M metagenome (GOLD analysis project Ga0265297, IMG submission 192502) | Leachate microbial communities from a municipal landfill in Southern Ontario, Canada - Leachate well 137-91 | ecosystem: Engineered > Solid waste > Landfill > Unclassified | place...
AGGCGGGGTGACGGCAACGGGAGGAGGTGGCGGGGCGGCGGGAGATTTGGCCGGAGCGGGGGGGGTGATGTTGGGGCCGGTGAGGGAAATTTCAACCATGGGAGTTTGGTACTGCTCGGTTTCACTGACAGACTGGCCAATGAGGGCGGGATTGTAGATGTTGAAAAACATTTGGATTAACTCCTGTGTGTTCAGCTGGCGGCCGCTCAAGCCGAGGTGGGACAGCAGGCGCAGGACGTGATCCCTTTTGGGGAAAAGATTAATCTGAGCTTTTTTCAAGATATATTCTTTGTCGAAGGGAAGCTTGCGGGTTTTTTTGACCATCTGTCCGAGGGTTTGGGCAATACCGAGCTCCAAGGAACTCATGGGGACGACGAGGTAGAATTTTTTGTCGAGAACACGGTTTTTCTGAACGGTGTCGGTGATGAATTCGCGGTATTTGCGGATTTGGGTTTTGATCTCGGTGTTGGGGGCTTTAACTTCGGCGTTGGTAAGCAGACGCAGGTAGGCAGAAATGTCCTTTCTTTGGGAGCGGAGTACTAATTGAATAGGGAAATTGAGTGAGTTGAGAAGACCCGCATAGGCGTAGATCATGGCTTCCTGCTCCCGTTCGGAGAGGAGATCGAAGTTGATAGCGTTGGTGGAGATAATAAGACAGGCGCCGCCGTCTTTGAGGATGACAATTCCGTCCATAATATCTTCGATGTCGAGATGGTCCTGGGTAGTGGAGCGGATGGCGACTTTGGCGGGGTCGATCATGGTGTTCGGAAACGGTAAAATAAAAGGCCGGGTCGGCAGTCGGAGAGGAAAGGATTGTAAGGCAGGCAAAATTTTAAGTCAACAGGGAGATTGGGTTTTGGGCAGATTGGGCAGGACATGGTGATGAAATTTCTAATTAACCTAATTTCTAATATCTAAGTTTAGATATTGGGATTTGGTCGTTAGAAATTATTTAGGATTTAGAATAATTAGAGTACTTTGGTTAATTGGTTTCTGTCTTGGCGCGGATCTCGATGGGCGGAATGATTTCGCCTTTAACTTCCAGTTTGATTATATCAAAGGTGAAGCCTTCTTTTTCGGTTTCTATCTCGTAGGGGCCGTTTTCGAGGGGGGTGGCGATCATAAACTGGCCGAGCTGATTAGTTTTAAGGGCGCGAACCGGGGCGCCCTGACGGTTTCTAATTTCAATGATAGCTCCGACAATGATGTCTTGCTGAGGACTGGTGACCATGCCGACGATAAGATTCGGCTGGGTGGGAGGAGTCGGGAAGGGCAGTTTGCGGTTGATGGTGGCGGCGACCGCTGGCTCGAGGTTGTCGGCGGCGGGGGCAAAACCGGGATTCGGGATGTTCCAACCGGTGGGGACTTGGATGGACGGAGGTTGGGAGGGGACAGCTTGAGCAACAAGTGGAGAAGGCTGGGGTGCTATTGGGGCGGAAGGTGGGTTTGGTGTCGGAGCGGGGGTCGGGGGCGGAGTATCCGCATGGTGAAAAAGGCGGTAAAGCTGTTCAAGCCGGGCGGCTTCCTGTTGCTCGAAATCGCCGGGGGGAGGAGAGGGAAGAGTTTGCAGATATTCTCCCAAGGGGCGCTTATCCTGGAGGGGATTTACGGAGGCGGAAACTGGAGTCGGTTTGGACGGCTGGGAGGCTTTAAAGGTAAAAAAAGCAGGCTTAAGGCTTTTTTTATGCCAGATAAAGTAGGTGGGAGAGAAAACTGATTTGAAGAAAGCGGCCACCCATTCGTTGAGAGGCCTTTCTTCGAGGGGGAAGAAGGCAAAGGCGATGCCGAGGATGCCGAAGGTGATAACAGCAGGCCATTTGAAATAAAAAGGGAGAGGCAGGGCGTAGAAAAGCAGGGCGATAACAATACCGCCGGCAAGCCAGCCGAATTGCTTGAGGGTCATGTCGCCGACGAGACGGAACTCGTAGGAGGCGATGTGCTGGGGAACGGGGTGCTGTTTTAAGGCCATACGGTTGTATTTTAGTTTTATGGGTAGGGAAATTCAACTTGGATTGGGGAAAGTGATATAATTTAGGTAAATTATAAGAGTAAAAAAATATGTCTGACGGGGTTTCAAAATTCGAGTTGACTGGTTGGGAGTCGGTTGGGGAAAAATCGGACGGGCCGGTTGTTCCTCCCGTGGGCGAGAGTGTGTCAGAAGAGAGACGGAGGCAACAGGTTGGGCGTACAGAAGAACCTCCTCCGGATCCAAAAGAGCTGGTGGCGGGGATTAAGAGGTCCAATTACCAGGAGGTAAGGAAGCCTTTAACGGAAGCAGAGATGCGGTCGGCGGAGGGGAGGCGATTACAATTTATGGCGGCTTTGGGTAATAACCCAACTGAAGAAGAGGCTGAGGCTTTGGAGACGGCAGAAGCGGCATATGGAAGGATTATAGCGGCCTCGAAGTTGCCTGACGCGAATTCGGTTAGGGATATTAACAGTTCACTTCAAGAACTGCGTGAGTTAAGGCAGAAACTTCATATTTTTGACATGAGTGCCAGACTTGGCTATCTTCAGGCGGTAGAAGGCGGGAGTGTGCAGGAAAGAGCAGGGATTCCGATGACGAATGAGGAAAGGGAGGAATTGAGGGATTTGGAAAGAAAAATTGCCGAATTAACACAAGAAAAAGAGGCTGGAGGACAGAAACTGCGAGAAGGGAAAAAAGAGAAGCAATCGGGCGGGGCAGGGGGTTTGTTTGAGAGAGATTATAGGGAGATTCAGGGACGGATTGGCGAAATTGAGGGGAAGCTGAGAGAAAATCCTGGGGACAGAAACTTGAAGTTGGAATTGCGACAGGCGTTGGGGGAGGCGTCTTATTTCGAGCAAGCAAAGACGTTGAGGGGATTGTTTGAGATGGGGGAGATTGGTGAGGATGAGTATAAAAAAAGAGTTGCTTCGGTTGAAGAGGAGCTTCTTCGTTGGCGGGAGTTGGCAAGGAAACCAGAAGAGGTAATTTCTAGCTTAGAGGCTAGGGTGAAAGAGCTTGAGGAACAACTCCGCTCAGGGAAGGGGGGTCATGATGAGATAGAAAGTCTTCGAGACTATCTTGGCCATTATCAAAAATATGCCTCGCTTATACTTGCTTATTTGGCGGGGGAGATTGATTTAGACGATGAGAATTTAGGAAGGGCGGTGCACCGGATTACAGAGGGAGTGGCGGGGGAAGGAGAAAGGTTGGGAGTGCCGGCAAGGCAGGAATCACTGGTTTTAAGGGGGCGGTCAAGGCCAGCGGAAAGAGTGGTTGACGTGGAAGCAGATTTGGAGGAACGTTATGGACAGGTAAAGGATGAGATTGATAAGTGGCGGGGTGAGGCTGGTGTTGTCCCTACTGGCTTGTTGACGGAGTTTGAGTCGCTTCAAAGCAAGTTGTTGGCAATACGGGGATCGACAGGGGTTGAGGCGGAGCGGGATGCGTGGGTTGGATATGAGTATAGACAGCGTCTTTATACCAGACTTCAACCAGGTTTTGAACCTCGGTTTTGGAAACAGGCAGATTCGGAACAACAGGAACTTTGGGAAGCTCGTTGGCAATTGGCTCGGGCGGTGTGGTGGAAGCAAAATTATTCCAGTGAAGCAGAAAAGCAATTAGACAATCCGGATGTTGGCGGTATTAATGCGGCGGCCCTTGAGAGAATGTATCGGATGGAGGGAGTGAGGCCGGCAATGGAATGGTATGTAAGGGAGATTCTACGCGGTAGAACTAAGATTGCAGTTACGAGAGGAGTTGGAGACCGGATGAAGACGGAGGAGGTTTCGATTCTGGATTGTAGAAACGAGATTGAATTTGAGATGTTTCGAGAAAAAATGAGATCGAGTGTTTTGGGGGAGATTGGCGAAAGGGCGGCAAAGGAGGCAGACGCTGTTGCGTGGAATTTAACTTATATTTCTGGTTTGGTGGAAAGTATTGATAGCAGGTACTCTTTTGCTCGAGGTAGACACAAGGAACTGACGGAGATGTTATGTTCCGATGACTTGCGGTCATTGATGCACCCTCAAGAGAAAGCGGAGAGTAAATGGATCGCCGGGGTGTTGGAATGGAGTAGATTTGGGGATTGGGGAGTTGCACAGATGAAAAGAGTAAGGAGAAAATATCGCGTTGAACGGGGGGATGAGATAGTTATGTTGCCTGCAAGAGGACTGAAAGAATATTGGAAGGTTGACAGGGTGGTTAGGCAGCGTGGGGGTAAAGAGAGGAGTATTTATCTTAGAGTACCCGAGTGTCATCCGACGACTGTCTGTGGTAGTTTTTTTGAGGAGTCCAGGGTGGGGGGAAAAAATGTTTTAGAGTTGCTTGATCAAGGGGAAGAGATTAATTGGGCGGAGGTTGAGAATTCCTTTGGTAATTGGGTTAACGTGACTTTACGTCAGGGCTTGAAAGTGGGCGAGTATTTTAGAAAAGGCGTCCCTTATAAAAAAACGGAAGAGGATGACTGGGCGAGGAAGCTGATGGACGGGTTATTGCGTACAGGAATGGCTCGACGATTCGAGGGGGACAAAAGGGGATATCACAACCTGAAGGTTTGGGCATGGATGGCTTCACTCGGAGGAGTGAAGAACCCTAAAAAAGCTTGGCCGACGAGTCGAATGGGTCATTGGGATAGGGGCTTGGAAGAGTATACGCTTCAGCTTCCTAAGGTAGGTTTTTTGGAACGGCGGAGGTGGTTGGTTCTCCCGGCTGAGGATCTTAAATTAAAATCGCCTGGTTTTTTAGACTTTTTGAAGAATATTTTGCGAGTTTAGCCTCTTATTCCAGTTAAGGTTCTAACGACTGAAGAGAGTTGAGATTTTGAAGAACCCTTGGATTTGGAAAGGGCTTGTTGGTCCCAAATGTTGGTTAAGAAGGAGGTGGCGGCGATGCCAGGGACTCTGGCTGGCCGAAGGGATTCGCCGATGGCGCCACCGTAGGGGAACGGCTTGACGGCGAAGGCGTCTTTAACCATCTGCGGTACTTTGGGTAATAACATGATCATGCCCAAGCTGATCACGCTTTGAATTAGGATATTGGTTGATCCCGTTGGTAAAAGGTCAACGACGGGTATGTCGATGTCGACACTTCCTTGTGGGAGGAACGGGGGTCTCCATAGGCTTCCCAGGTTGTCACCAAGGCTGGCGATCAATCGGATGAGAAGAAACAAGATTCCAACTGCAGGGAAAACCAATATGTTTCCCATTAGATTGCGTAGCCAGTTGCCAAAGCCGCCGCGTCCTCCTGGTAAGGCTCCAGCGGTGATATAAATCGGAGCGAAGATGGTCAGAAAAATAATGGAAACATAGGATCCGATAAGAGAGAAAAGGAGTTTAAAGAGGTTTACCGTGACGACTAGTAGGACTATGAGTATAAAAAGACTGCCACCGGCGGCGGCACCACCTATAATAGATAACCCAGCAGTGACTGCTCCGGCAACTGCGCCCAGTGCGGCACCTACTACCATTCCAATTGAGCCGATGGCTGCCCATCCCCAGCCCGGAGCCGCGAATGTTTCAGTCAAGGCGGTTGTAAAACCTGCCTGAAAAAGGTCGTAGCTTGGGGTTTTGCCAGCTGCTGATTCAAGAATGTAGATGGAAACGCCAAAAATAACATACATAAAGTCAATCAGGAGACCGACAATAGCATAGGAAAAGGTGACGAGAATAAGAGAGATGACCAACTGGGGAATGGCGTTTTGGATGCCAATGACTGTTTGAGGATTGATTTTAAGACGGAACATGATGGCCAGGCCGGTGATAACAAAGATGACAGCGAAGAGAAAATATGAGATGTTCCGAAAAGCTTTCCAGGCGGGAAGCAGACCGCTCATTTGATCAAAACCGAAACCTTCTTGTGCGTACACTTCTTGTTGAAGACCCAGATTTTGTCCTAAATCGGCAAAATATTCCCTGGAAGAGGCGGGAGGGTGGGTATAGATTGAGGAGATCAGTTTTGTGGTGACGCCTAAGACGCCTCCCGGGGCTTGGGTAATGATCGGATTTCTGATGGTATCAAGATCAACAAGTTGGTCAATGTATTTTACTTGGGTTACATCAATAAAGCCGGTGTATTGCTCTTTTTTACCAGCGATCCAGGTAGTTAAACTCATGGCCCCCTGGTCCGCCTCTTCCATTGCCCGGATATACATGGGTATTTCCCCGCTTCCTGAAAGTATTTCCTGCTGGACGTCGGCAGAGATTTCTGGAGGGATTAAGGTGCCGCTATAGTCAGCGGCCGAAGCGGCGCGGCCGGAGAGGGCGAAAACGGAAATAATAGCAGAGAGGAGAATGAATGAGGTTAAGAGGTATTTAACGTTCATCAGTTTGACTTTAGCAATTGGTTAAAAGAATGTCAAACAGTTGGTTATTGCAGTTTGGGACAGTACTCGCTGGCGACGACTTGATCGACGCTTATGTCCGGTTGTAAATAGACCTTAGAGACACACTGTTTGGCCATTTCGACACCGCCGAGCCAGGGGTAGTAGAAGTCGCCGGAATCGGGGCTGGCTTCGGCATTGTCTCTGAGCCAGCCGCTGGTGTCATTGTGGGGAGTTTGTTGTTTTTTGGGTGAATAGGAATTGGTGCCTTGGTAACTGTAGCCGATGTCGCTTTTGGCTTCTTTGTAGGCATACTCTCCCATGGAGCTTGGCCTGAAGATGTCGAAGACGCCGCCAGGGCGGATGTTATCATTTCTGGTGGTGAAAATGCCGATTCTTTCCAGGTAGGGGATTTGGATAAGGTTGACGCCGATGTCGCGGCTCATCAGGCTGGTGTAGTCGCTTAAGGGCTGCCAGTAACAGTCAGCGTCGCAACCTCCGCCGATGTGGTTTTCATGGCAGTGGTCAATGCAGGCGGAAACGGCTTCGCGAATCTCTTCAAATTGGCCTTGGGTAAGGGGGACTTTGTAACCATCAACAACCAATTGGACTTTAATTGGGTAGGGGCTGGAGCAGATGACGTCGTTGGGATTGATGTCGGAAAGAGCGTCGATTTTGTTGCAGGCTGAAGGGGTATAACTGTCCGAATTGGTACAGGTATTTGAAGGGGTGAGAACCGGAGCAGTGGGAGTGCAGGATGCTTGATCAATGGTACCATCGGCATTAACCGTACAGGAGACAGTGACGGTGACTCCGTCCAGTTTGTAGGGATCTTCCTGGGCCATATTATAGCCACCAGCAGTGACAACCCGAACAGTAAAAGTGACTTGTGTACCGGGTGCGGCTTGGACCATCAAAGAGGTCATGTTGCCGTAGTTGTAGGCAAAAGTGTTGTTTCCGCCAGCGACGTTACGAGCACCATTTAAGTCACCAGTGGGAATGGTGGAGGTGGTGGTGCCTTGAATGGTGATCTCGAGTTGGACGTGCGAGGCGTCGAAGGCGTCGGCTTGATGCTGGCCGTCCGGCGTAACATAGTCCTCGTTTCTTAAGATTGTAACAACCCAGTTTGACTGGTAGGCGCCGTCACCGAGAGGTACGAGGCCGGGGTTAATTTGAAAGTTGTACCAAGTATCCGGAGAGGTGTTAGTTTGGGCTAACACAGTCTTAGGTGTTTTTAACAGCGAGGATATTTCTTGCTTCAGGCCACAGTAGCTGCTGGATTTGGCTAATTCTTTCTTTAGTTGTATGTCTGTTGATTGTGCTGTTGTTTGTGTTGCGGCGGGGAGGGAACCGGTAGAAGGCCAGATGGCTCCCGGATCAAATTGAGGAGTCAACCATTCCCGGAGGATGAGGCTGGATTCGTAGAGACTACCAAGGTGGGGGAAGGAGAGGCGGGCATAGTTGTTAACCAGTCTGCCGGGGGCACTTTGGACGGTTAGGGTGAGCGAGCCGGGGGCGTCTTTCAGGGTGGTTAGGGGGATGTATGGCCAGAGTTTGGCATAGTCGGTTTGAAGCCAAGCAACCATGTCGTTGTCCCACTGGCGCCAGAGGGCGGGGTTTTGCTGGTAGGGAACTTGCGGACGGAAACAGGGGACTCGGTTGGCGGCGGGATTAAATTCGGAAAGTCTTTTGGCAGTGGGGAGGTTGCTGTTATCGTCGAAAGGAATCCGGTAATTTTCGTTATCATCGGCCATGGCTAGTTCGATGCGCTGGCAACGGAGATCGTCAAGCATCTCGGGAGGGAGAATCTTGCTCATAACGCCAGCTTCTCGGTGTTGTTGAATGAAAAAGTTGTTACTGTCAACGGGATATTTGGGGCCGACGCCAACGAGTGAGCCGGTGAAATATTGGGCAAGATACTTGGCTTCCTGGTTTTCCAGTTTGTCGTGATAACCGGCGAAGGGAACCAGAGTTTTGTCGGTGTCAATGGTAATCCAGCCGCCCCAATCACGGTCGAAGTAAGCATAGGGGCTGCCTTCGTCGCAGAGGATAACCTCGCTGGCTTCCGGGTCCCAATAGCCCTGGGTAGTGTCTTTGTCGACGAAGTAAAAGTGGGTGTCTTGGGAAACAGTAAAGGAAGTGGGGCAGGTGTTGACCGGGTAGCGGATGGCGCCACCGCAGTCTTCGCATGGTGCTGGGCGGAAAGGGCCGGGCGGGGCGTCGGCGGCACTGCAAGTGAGGGAAAATGGAGGAGGGGTGGGAGTGATGAGGCCGGGAATGTATTGATTGTAAGTAAGATATTCGACAACGTTCCAGGTGCAAACACCGTTCGCATCACAGGATCTGTATATCATGTATTGTTTGCCGGTGCTGTCATCCATGAGGAAAAAAGTGATACGGTCTATCATCATTTGGAGCTGTTGATCAACGGCCATGCGGTTTTCCAAGGCTTTGGCAAAATCTATGGTAGCCTGAACGCGCTGGTCGAAGTTTTGATAGGCACCGGGGTTGACACCGGCTTCGGCGACAATCAGCCTTCCCTGAAAGCCGTGCTCTTGTAAATATTGGTAATATGTTTCCACCTGATTTACCCAGGCATCAACACTGCCGGGATCTGTTGAGGGGGTATAGGCGTTGATGGCAGCAAAATCAACGCTGGCGAGACATTCCGGACAGGTTTGGACAAAGGTATCCATAAAGGTTCGCCATTCGAGCATTTTTTCCTGAGTCGGGTTTTGCATATTAAGCGGGAGTAGAACAATATTGATATCCAGACCGGCGTTAAGCAGATCGCGATAAACGCGGGCAACAGTAGTCGGATCGGGGTTACCGTCGGGGCCGGGGCAGTCTTCGGCGGTGCAGTAGTTTTGTTCGTTGCCGAAAAAGACGGCTTCTCCGTTAAGGAGGGCCAAGCCGGTAAGAAGTTCAGGATGCTGGACGGGGTCGTAGTCAAGAGGGTTGCCCCAAAGTCGATAGACGACATTAAGGTTGTACTCATCGGTTAAAGTTTGGATTGTTTGGATTCTGGTTTGGCCGGTGTTGGGGTCAACGTCGGTAAGATCGCCGGCGGTGATGATGATGTTAACATCGATGGGGCCGTCGCAGTTGGCACTTTCACGAAGGAACTCGAGATTACTTTCATCCCAATTACCGCCGAGATTACTCCCGATACCCGGGGGGCAAGGGGTGGCGGCAATACCGGGGGAGTTTTGTCTGAAAATTAAGAAACCGGCGAGGCAAGCCAGAAGCAGTACGGTGATGCGAGTAGAAGGATTTTTAACCATTAAACTTTTATGGGATGAGCTTAAAGATGGTGACGTCGATGCCGGTGAAATTTTTGATCAGAAGAAGAACAAACCAGGAGACGATAATAAGAGCTAGGCCGAAGACGGCGTAGGTGAGGGTGTGGTTGGCTTCTTCGGTTTTCTTGGGGTCACCTCCAGCAGTGATGTATTTGAAACCGCCGACGATGAGCATAATGAAAACAGCCAGGCCGGCAAAACGGAGAGCGTAATTCAAAATTATTTGGAAGATACACTCGATACCGGCAAGAGTCGGGACTTCGTCGATCATTGTTTCGCCTTCAACCCAGCAGGTTGCCATAGTAGGCTTAATCTATACCAACAAAGCACCTCCCGTCAAGAAAGGTGCTTGTCTTTCGGAACATCGCAGTATTACTGTGTGCCTGTACCTGGAGGTAGTACAAGTGCCCCTCCTCCCGCGAAAATGGTGATGCCGAAAAAGAATTCGAGAAGTTTAAGGATTGCCCAGGCGGCAAAAACGACAGCCAGACCGATTAAAGCGGCAGTGATGGTCCCCTGCGCTTTGGCAGTTGAATCTTTGTCGCCGCCGGAGGTGATCCATTTAATACCTCCGAGAATAAGAAACAAGAAGGCTACCAGTGCCGATATGACAAGAATCCAGGTAATACCGGCAGAAACGATATTGGGCACGGTTAAACCGGCTGCACCAAGATTTGCAAAACTGCCTTGTGGTGCAAGTTCTATTTGGTTAACAGATTGTGCGTAGGCTACCCCTGGTTTAAATATATTGATTATGTTTTCCACTTATTCACCCCCTTTCAATTACGATAGGTGTTTTTATTATATGGGTGTGGTTAGGGCAAGTCAATTTTTTGGTATTTTAAGGTTAGGGCAATCCGGCACCGGCGTCCATCCAGGGTCCAATAACGGCACCGTTCGATGAGTTGGACCAGGAGGTTCCGATGCCGAAGAAGTGAAGAACGAGGGAGAAGATAGCCCAAGTAGCGAAAGTAAGCGCCAGGCCGATGACGGCACCGGTGATCATTTTTTGGCCGGAAGAAGTTTTATCCTTGTCGCCGCCGGAGGTGATCCAGCGGATGCCGCCGAAGAGGAGAAAAAAGAGAGAAAGGACACAGGCGGCGACTAAAATCCAGGTGATTAAACCAGAGATAATACTGCCAATTGTCATATTTTGGCGCAGATTTTCCAGAGGGGAATCCATTCCACCGAGCTCACTGGCAATATCGCTTGTTTGGGCTAATAAAATTTTGTTCATTGAAGGGTAAGCAATAACTTTATCAAGGTTGTTCGTTGTGTTGGCCTGCCCATTCACCGGCGGTAGGGCCAGTGCTGGATAGTGAGGGCCAGTCAATAATTAGATCCTGCAGAAAGTCGATGCTGAAAATGTAGCCGACGAGGGTGACGATAGTCATGGCACAGGCTACGGCGGCAAAGCCGATGATGGCACCGGTGATTTTTTTCTGGGCGGAGGCGGTTTTATCCTTGTCGCCGCCGGCGGTTATCCATTGGACGCCGCCCCAAAGGAGCATAAAAAGAAGGGCGACGGCACCGCCGATAAAAATGATTTGTAGAAAGATGGCAATCAGCCGGGCGATGATAGAGGCGCCTTCGCCTTCACCGGCGGAACCGATGACGGGATTGGTGAATTTTTGGGCGAGGAGAGTTGGTTTCATTAGGGGGTAATGTTGCTAATTAGTCCGCCAAGATTAGTTATATCAAATCCGAGGACATAACCGATGAGGGAAATTAAAGCGTAACCGGCAATAACGATGACTAGGCCTAAAAGGCTGGTGGAGATTTTCTGGGTGTTTTTCTTGATGGCGTCTTCGTTGCCGGAGGCAATGACAATGCCGACGGCGGCGATAAAGAAGTTAAAGATAAACCAGAGTCCGGCGACAATGGTCATGACGCCGATGACGTTGGAGACAATGTTGGCTAGCAGGGTGGGGCCTTCTTCGGCCTGGCTGGCGATATCGCCGAACGGCCCCAGACCTTCGGTGGCACCGATTTCACCTAAATCGGCGTCCGCCAGAAAAATAGAATTTGGTAGTTTGAGCATATAGTTATATCAGGTTCCAGTACCGGGCCCGTAAATAGTTGGAGCGAGTATTGCGCGCGGATCGCCGAACAATATTTGGCCGAAGATAGCGGCCAGGACGAATGAACCGACGATAAAAAGCA
>Ga0265297_10010349_pt1 | contig 11748 bp, 21 predicted proteins | sample Munlanlwell13791_FD_192502 | JGI IMG/M metagenome (GOLD analysis project Ga0265297, IMG submission 192502) | Leachate microbial communities from a municipal landfill in Southern Ontario, Canada - Leachate well 137-91 | ecosystem: Engineered > Solid waste > Landfill > Unclassified | place...
GGACACATCAAAACGAGAAACTTTACCACGTAAAGCCCTAATAGTTTCAACATCTATATTACCACAAACCTTAATAGGCGTGCCAACATGACTCTTTATGAATTTCACATCATTCTCATGTTTTTCCAAAGTCATGTTCTGAGCCACAAGATTGTGATCAGTACGGATAAAAGCAGCAGGATATGTCTTAAGATGCTTCATTATATTTAATAAATCATTGGTCTGACGCAAACGCATTCCGAGAGTCCATCTAATTTCTTTTAGCGGGTCAACAGCTTTCTTAAGAAATTCAGAAATAGCTTTAAGCTCATTTAAGCTCTCTTTGTCAGTCTTACCAGCAGTAACCAAAATATCAAAACCATCAACAGCTAACGCAGCTTTAGGTATTAAACGAAGTTTGTCCATAGCATAATTCTTACCATTATCAAAATCCATTGAACAGATTATCTTATAAGATCCACGAAAACGTTGTTTTTCAACCATAATCTGTTCTATAAACTGTGGATCGACAACAACAGCAGGAACACGATATTTAATTACAAAGTTAGATAATGAAGCCATATCTGTAGAAGCCGTCTTGCCACGGACAATGTTGACCTCTAATCGAGTAGTGACATCAAACATGTTTTTCTCCAATCAATGTTCACTATTTATTGTACGTAAGAAATATCCATCTAAACAGATCATTAGTGGTAAAATATGTCATCTCAAGATTAGATATGTGCAAGTCATTAATAACAGAAAATTCACTTAAAACACTATTAACATCTCTCTTGAAATATCTCTCACGCTCAATATGGGAGCTAATGCCTAGCATCGAATATAACCACATCGATGGAATATCATCTTCACAGATAACAAATATAGGTTTATCGTGTGCTAACGTTACTTCTTCCCAGGTGCCAACTGAAAATGTCTTATGAGAAATATTAATGATCAATATATCTGCCGCACGCACCAATGACAAACAGTACCTCCTGGCAACATCGTTTTCAATCGTTATTGCATCATGAGAAATAGTACTAGGCGTAACCCCACGCTGGCTCAAAATATGCTTTAATTCATTTTGACGCACTCCGTCAACAGGAGGCATCCATGCTGGCTTCACAAGCGGATTTAGAACTACCATCCCCATTTTCTCAAGAATAGTTGTTATAGAATTACGCCAATTATTTGGATCTAAAGATGCTTCTACTGGACCACCGAGATAAACCTTAACACCTCTAAGCAAATTCATAAAATTCAAATACAGAAGCCGCTTGGAAGCGGCTTCACACCTTACCGACAAAACAGTAAGGGGGATCAACTACGGAGAGAACGGTCATTTTCTTTGGTTTTGAATTGATCATCATACTTCATTTGAACAAACTTCACACCTTTATCTGGACGATGAGCACCCTCAGCGGAAGTTTTTGATTCACCCTCTAACTTAACCCTGACAGGCTTATCAGTAGACTCCACCAATCCGAGAGCAATTCTAATTTTCTCTTCAAATGGTGGTTTCACGGGCGCTTTTCTCCACAAAGGTCCTGCCATTTTGTCAGCAACACTACCACACCTCTCACAAGTATATGTTGATCCATCAATCCCATGTTTTGTGGTCATGCGGCACTTACTACAATACCTGTTTTCAGCAGTTTGATTATGAGGCAGAGTATGTCGTAGCAGCGGTGTCATGTCACACATATCTTTGCCGGAAATCATTTGGGTAATCCATTAATATAATCAAGAATATGAGTATTAGCTTCATGATGATCAAGTTTATTGAAATAACTGACAAAAGGCCAATTTAAATATGTAGAACAGAAATAAAAGCGCTCCCTAATCTCTGATTGTAAATGTTGACCTGCCCATAAATAATTCTCTGCCTCATTGGCGAATCGCTGCTTTCTAATCTCATTGGTTACATCTGGGTTTTGCCCATAATAATGTAATTTACCACCAACCTCACACATATCGACACCAAAAATATAGACCCTCTTAAAATTCATAAAATAAGCAACTTGCATTGCGGCATATGTACTAGAGCGTCCAATATGATAACCAGAAGTAATATCAAGACTAAAACCTTTACCAGCACGATTCCTAATAAGAACTTGATTGCCTTTACGTGCCGTTACATTATAAGAGTTAATAATAATACCATTATAAGAATCCCAAACAGCAACATTACGCTTATATTGGGTATGATCACAAAACGCCCAATATTTAGCGGGCCAGACCTGCGTATTCGGTTGATTAATACACATAAAATCTATTAGCGGCTGATTTACCAATGGAGAAAAATCAACTTCAAGAACTGATGGGCCAGCAGCAATCATAATTAATATTCTACCAACACCAACATTTCTAAGAATTTGCGTGCGATTACCAAGGACAGATGCAGAAATTTGTGTTTTAATGGGGTTGCGAGGAGCCTTAACTACCTTAACTGTCTTAGCTCTTTCTAAAGCCAACCTCCTAAGTTCAGTAATTTGATCAGGACTTGGTTTCGGTGTAATAATTGATTTAGGGTGATTCTTAGCAGAAACAGCTCTAACCTGATTCCTGACGGGAGGTTTAGGGGGAGGACCCTTCTGAGGACCCTTCTGAACAACTTTAATCGGATAAACTTGTCTTAAGCCAATATTGGGCGTTATATTGGATTTCGATGCTCTTGGAGAGATCACAACTGCATTTGGTTTGGGTTTATCATAAATAACTCTTGGCCTAAATCTTTTAAAATCTTCTGGTTTAACTGCCGGAATCCTAATTTTATTTGGTCTAGTTGGAACTTGAACCTTAGCCTTCAATCTGTCTAACATAATACCTCCAAATTAATCTATAATTATTTAATACTTCGAGATTTATGATACTTTACATTTCGAGAACACATGATAGTAGAATTCGTCAAGAATTGTTCAGGACGCGAGACAACCATCATGATCATCGTCCATAGAATTGTTGTCACCCTTCAACAATTCTGGGTTATGTTTCTGGATGTATTGGATAGCATACTTCTTTTGATGTTCACGCTGTTTCTTTTGTTTATTCATTTTGGAGTACAAAATCCTAAAAACAGTGGTGGTGATCAAGTTAAAAACTGGTGCTTTACCCCTAATAAAACGCAATTTCCCAGTTCGGATTTTATCCATAGTCTGTGCCCAAGCATCATGAACATGCTCGTTGTATTCCTCTTCATCCTTGGGATTAAATTTAGTCGCGATTCCAGAACACATCTTATAAATTCTATCAGATACTTCATCCCACGAGAATTGGTCCTGAGTAACAATCCACCCCTGCCACCATTCCTCCAATTCAATAGTATTCACATAATGCTTTTTAACCTTAATTCTTTGCATAACAATGTTCCTCCTTGTGGTAAAATACATCCCTACAGGCAACAGAACTGATTGGAGACCAAGCATGGGGTTCGCACAAATCGCAAAATTATACCTCCGAGGATCGTTATGTAATGAAACACTTAAAAAATTAAGCGTTGAACAAAAAGACGAATTAGAAAAAATAGTCAACATAGTAATGGACGACCCAAATCTAACACAATGTAAAGTTGAATTCTGCAATGCTCTTGCCCGAACTATTAAAAATGAATACGATGACAGAGATGTCGGAGAACAAGATTATAGAATAGCAATAATGCGAGCCGCAGTAGCCGCACTATGCGGATGGGCAAACAAACCACCAACTCTTAAAGCATTAACTGACCCTATTCAGAGAAAGAAATGGTTCCAGACATGGGCTTTCAATTATCTCAGACAAATCCTAAGAGAAAACAAAATACCAACAATTCATAAATCTAAAATGGTAAAATTACCAGCCCTAGACACAGCATTATATGAAGTTAAGAATATCATACAAGCAACAATAGAAACCGTCCACGATCTATCTTATAAAAGAAGTCTCAAATCTGATTTAGAAAATATGAAAATCATTGAGAAAGATACTAGCTATGAATTATACTTTGACCATTGGATATACCCGATAATGATTGTTACAGAACTCAAGAAATTAAGTGCTATGTATTTAACACACGGAGTAGAAATAACCCAAACGGAGACTGGTATCATGATTAGAAGCACAAGCGACCAGACATCATTAGTCACAATCAGACAATCAACAGAAACACCAATACGACCACAAAGTTTCGACCACACCAATAAAGACGGAGAAGATGGTGGTGACCAACTAGAAATGAAAGTATGGTCATACACCCAAAAAGGAGATTTGCCGATGGAAGAACAAGAAACTCTTGACAGACTACGAGAAAGAATCCCAGAAGACACCAAACCAATACTTGACATCTTCATGGAAGATCTAAGACCAAACGAATTTATCAATAAATACGGAGCAGGATCTCCCAAAGTAGTCCACGTTGCAGAATTCCTAAACAAATCACCAAGAGAAGTAAAACGACACCTAAACATAATCAAGGTACAATGTATGGCGATGCAACTAGGACATTAATTGTCAAAAATATGATGGAATGGATACTACATTACTATCAGATCGTATTCACGCCGCACTCAATAAAGAATTAATGAAGAGACTATTGGTTAAATATTTCACCCAAAAAGGATTTAGCGAAAACTTCGACAAAAGAATAAACCCACAACTTCTACAAGATATGGTATTACAAATACCTCAATTTGCTGGGAGAGTTGAAGTCACACCCTACGTAGAAGAAATAAATCCAAATAACGGAGTAGTCACATTAGGATGGAATCTATTCATATTAGGAACTAGTAGGATGTACCTCGGAGAATCAACCGTCACTAGCTTATCCGAAGTACGAAGCCCAATCGCAGGTATCAACAATAACATGGGTAGATTTAAAAATTACGCCACACCATCTAGAATTATCCACTTTATCACAGAAATATTAAGTAAAGACAAATATGGAGACATAACTTCACGAGTAATATCAACCAAGAATGGAGCATTACCACCATTAAGCGTAGGAGATTCAACAGGTTTCTTCCAAACGAAACACAGGCAAGTATACTAAATTTCCAATTGACGACAACCTAAATCAGAAATCACAGATTTACCAGACCTAACAGACCTAGGTGCAGGAGCTTGAACCGGAGTAATCCTACTCTCACCAATTGGGGTAATCCTACCACCAGCACACAAGAAAATACCCTCACCAGGCAATCTAACATCATTAGATTGAATAGGAGGACTAGGCAATCTCAAAGGAACTCTTGCCGGAGCATCACGATAAGAACCAGAATCTCTTAACTCAGCAATCACGCGAGACATACTATCAAATGAATTATCAACTACCCTACGTGGGCGAGGCGTCTCGGCAATATTAGGAACATCAATCGTAGGCTGCTCAGACATCATCCTTGCAATCTCATCAATATCAACATCAACAGATGTGGATTTATTAATAATAGATTCGGGTGGAAGACCATTATTAATGGAAATATCCTCAGAGATTAAAGCAGCAATTTGTTCAGGTGTCATCATAATCTATATTTACCTCAAGTCCTAATGATATCCAAACTACTAAGAGGAAATATGCCCTCAGCAATTTGGACAAAAATGGTGGTGGCTTGAGCAGGAAAACCAGGACATTGAGTAACTGATTCTGGATTAGTATAAAACCCTTGTGCATCAAAATTATTCGCATATCTATAATCAAACACCTTCAATACAGATCTGTCAGAACCTAAACCAGTTATTACCTTACCATTAGTCAAACTACGACGACCAGACTTAAGCCTAACTAAACTACCAACCTTAATACCAGCACCAATCGCTCTAATACGCCAATCAATAAAATTCTTACGAACTACGCCAAAGTGATTGGAAAAAAGCGGATTAATACAAATAGTTTCGCCAGACCCATAATCAACCATATTCTGCACCTCACAATATGTTTGCTATTCAACCAAACAAAAATCTATACAGAGACAACTAGAAGGATATCCTAAAGCAGGAGGAGAAACACATGAGAACGACCAAATGCCCCTTCTGCGACACTGAACAATCAATTATCGATTATGACAGAGATGATCCAGTTCTCTCCTGCGGACATACTCTAACAATGAGTGCCCAAGACGAACGCGACAAACAAATCGAAGAAATATATGTTGCCATCCGTGACCTCATATACTGGAAATGGCATCAGAAAAAGACACTCCGTCAAAGATTCTCCTATTGGGTTGGACAGAAACTATCTAAACTAGGTGCCTATCTAATGAAAGGCAATGGGCCAAAGTCTCATAAAGAAGCTAATCTAGAAGTTATGCAAGAGCTTGGATTTGTACAAAAATAGAGTTAGACTATAGGGGATCATCCATGACACAACTAGAAACTCTGTTAGAAGAAGCCCTAAAAGAAGGATTAGGAGATATGTGGGGCAAACTAACAGGCCAATCGAGTGGATTCAGATACCTCGATAGAAATACCTGGGATAAGTTATATGCCAAAGAGCCAAAGAAAATAGCAATGATAGCAAACACCCCAGGAGCCAAAGACACAGCAATACTCATAGACGGACTATTCAAAACATATGAAGGTGACCCACAAATTGGTAAATTAAGACAGAACCTTCTTTCATTAGCCAAAGCCAAGAAATTACAAGAACTCGCTCAATTGATCAAAGGACTCCAAGCAGAAGCCAGACAAGTCCAATCAGTAAAAGGGCAAAGTGTCCGTGGAATGGAAGAAATCAGTAAAATAGCAAATTGCCTAACCGAAGACATCAAATTCAACAATGGATTGCTAATAGAAAATTTAGAACCACAAGAACCAAGTGTACAACAAATCCAGAAAACTTATGTATTAAAAATTTGGGACGAAGTTGACGACAATCAACATTTCACTCAAACAAAAATTAACATTGCACTACCAACTGACGCGGACGATCAACTCGTTGGTAAAATGATTAGTGACAAAGTTAGCGAAATTTTTGAATTAGTTAGCGTAGAAGTCCTACATGTAAGGAAACAAGGAAATTATTATGTAATCCAAGAAGATCTTGGCGGAGGTCGATTAGCTATAATTATCGCCTATGAAATAGCTGAAGAAGATCAAGGCCCATCCGCCCAAGAGATAGAAGAACTAGAAGCAATGACAGACCAAGAACCATTAAACTAATAATTTCCATAATATTCTAATTCGATATAATACACAGAGGAGCGACATATGCCATATATCACAGAAGAAGAAGGACTAGCAATCTACAACTCAATCTCAGACTGGCGCACAATAGCCAAACTAGGACCCCACTCAGACTACGAAATAAACATGCTAAGATCTTGGTTCCTTGGCCTCAAAACCCAAATAGAAAATCTCCAAGAACATGTAAACTCAACCGAAGAAATCCCAGAAATAAACGAATTCACAAACAAAGAAAAACTCGCCCACTACCAAATGATAGCCTTCGCAAAAGGAATCAAAGTAATATACGACGGAATCCTCAAAGGAGACATACTACTAAACGTAGTTGACGGAGCAGTATTCTTCGCACCAAGAGAAGAAGTAATTGACTCGATCAAACTAAAACAAATGGACCCAGACGAACAAGAAAAACCCAAAACCAATAGACTACGCAGATTCTAAAGACTCAGCAATCTTATCAACAGACTTAGCCTCATCCTCCATCCTCTTCAACCTAGAATAATAATCCCTAATCTCATCCAAATGATGAGCAGCAATAATAACCGCAACCTCCTCATCATCAACATGCTCCTTCTCAACCTCAATACCCATCAACAACTGCTCTTGATCATAATCACCATAATCCTTCTTAGGCTTACGAAAACCAAACTTCTCAATCTTATCAAAATTAAAATCTTTCATACCCTTATCTTTGCGGTATAAAAACATAACAGATACTCCTAGAGGCATACCCTACTCCCTAGGATAATCGGAGGACCGAATGATACAAGAACTCTTCAATTACATCCCAGCACCCTGGAGACCACATATCGCAATACTCCTACTAATACTCTACGTCATAACCAAAGCCAGAAGCGAAGTCAAAAACAAACAAATCAAAACCCTCCAATACCAAATAACCCAAATCCAACAGCACCCAGACAACAAATATTACACCCACCCAGAAGTACTCAGAAACATAAACCCACCACCAAACAAAATCAAAGACATCATACTAACACCCTTCAGAATCTTCTGCTAAGGATAAACAAATGCCAAAATATCAATACCTAGACAACCCATCCCAACTCCAATACTGCGCCCCATCATTAGAAATAAAAGAAATAATCTACGAAGATGTCATAGACGAATTCACAACACCACAAAACATAAATGGAACAACCACATACGTAAACCAAAGATCAATAGTCCGAAAACCAAGAATCATACTACAAGAAGACCCAGCATACACCGAACAACTCGCCCAAGAAGAATTAAAGAACCTCAAAGCACAATACGAAAAATTGAAGAAATTAGCCGAAGAATCAGAAACCAATTTTCGACAAGCCAACCAAAACATCGCCGCCCTAACAGTCACTAACTCAGCACTCAGATCCCAAGTAGAATCAATACAAGCCTCCCAAGAAGGAATAACCAAAACATACCAACTCCAATTAATAGAAGAACAAAATAAAACCAAAGACTATCAAAAAGCACTCCAAAACATAGAAAAAGTAAAACGAGCAATAGGCGAAATCGAATGGAATCACATAGTTGGAAATTCACAAGAATTACCTGAACCAGGAGAAAGGCACCTAGAATTATGATCCCCAACCAAATAATACACACCATCCTAACCAAAGAAATAACACCATGTTACAGCGACACGCCAGAAATAAACGGAAAATACTACGGATCACTCAAATTAGACGAACAAATCATATATCTCACCGGACCAATATACGTCACCCAAGGACAAGCTCGACAAGAAATGATAGAACTCATAGAACAAACCAGGAAAGCATGTGAAAATAAAACCAAAGCCAAACCACCAAACCCCTAAAATAACCACAATACCTATCAACCTGTGACCCAGCAGACAAACTAGCCCTACGCCTCTTAAACTCCACCACATGATACACCCCATCAACAGACACAACCAACAAATCAACACACCCCACAGGAGTCTGAAACTCCTCAAACACCTCCCCAACACCCTAAAAAACTCAACCCCAAACACCCTAACCCTCAACACCTCCCCCAACCTCCTACACACCAACACATCACCCTCCAACACCAACACCCCACCCCTACCCTGATAATTCAAAGGAGTAACCAACACCCCACCCATAATAAGAAACGAACCATCAACCTTACGCACAACCAAATACTTACCCCTAACTAACGAAGACTCCGCCCTCCCACAATACGACACCTCACAATCAGCAAACAACACAAAAGGCAAAGAAATATTACACTCAGAAATAATCACATCTTATCTATAGAGGAAGTTTTTCCGTACCCCCATCCGAACAACACCAATCACACACAACACCCCAACCCATCCCTACATAACCCCTGATCAACACCAAAAATAGAACAAATAAACAAAACCTGCTCACCCCTAAACCTAACACCAGTACGCTTATGATACTTAATAATCCTCATAATAGTCCTATCAGGATAAATAACATTCTCAGGATACAACTCCGACACCCCAGAATCCAAAGCCAACTGCGCTTGAGGAGTAGTCTCCACCCTATCACTATAAATATTACACATAACCAACGACATATCATGTAACTCATGCGGCTCATCAAAATAAAAACACACATCAACCAAAGGATTATCATAAGTCCTCAAATAAGCCTTAACAAACGCAACCTCATCATTAAAATAAAAATCCACATCCTTAGCACGATGAGTATTATGCAAAAAAGCCAACGCACAACCACCACTAATAACCCCACCCAACCCAAACAAAAACGAAATATCATCACGCAACCTATCAACCGAAATCTCAGAAGGCGAAGAAGACTTCAACAACCTATTAGCAATATACCTATCCAACTCAACCTGAGAAACACCACACCCAATAACATTAAAATAAAAATCCGAACCCCTCTCAATAAAACGCAACTTCCCCACAACATCAGACAACCTACCCACCTCTCAGAATAAGGAAACATTTAAACCCCAGGCGTCCCTTGAATCTCATACCCAACATCATTCATAGGAGCCTGATGAATCTCATCAGCATAAAATTGATACTTAGCCTTCGCATACTCAACAGCCTGCTGAATTAACTCAGGATTCAAACCAACATTAACACCATACTCCTGCACAGCCCTAAGAGCATTATCCAACGACATATTAACACCAGAACCATGCAAAAACACCTGCGAAAACACCTGCGAAGGAGTCTGAGGAATCCTCACAGAAGATTGACCAGGAACCACACCCTCAACAATCAACTTCGCAATGTCATCAATTCTACCCATTATTATCTCCTTTGACAATAAATTTGCTCAACCATGCAACCCAGCATCACACACCTCACCAACCCCAGCACCACACACCCTACACACCAACCCCGAATTAACACAACCAGAATTAATACACCTCTTCGACCTAAGAAACCCCCACCTCAACCGAAAAGACGACCCACAAACCCCACAAAACGGCCCACAATCCCCCTCCCTAATAAACCTACCCAACGGTGGTTTTGGCTTGATACGCCTCGGAAGAGGAGAATTAGGATAACCAAAATCCCTCAAAGCAGCCAACCCCTCAATAACCTCACGCCTCTCCTCAACCACCAAAAGCCCCGCATCAAACCCAACACGAATATCACAATCCCTAACCCTCGCATTCTCCTCAACCGTCAAACCCAATCGAACAAGAGAAACAAAATCCTCAAAACTCATAAACCCCTCCCACGCACCTTACGCACCTTACGCACCTTACGCTTCACAACCCTCCCAAAAAACGCCTTACTATAAACCTCCGGATAAAACTCCCTAGTACTACTCACCGAATGAGGCATAACCCCCACAAACCTAACACCCACCTTCTCCAACTCCCCAGGAACCACATCCAACACAAACTCCATAAACGCCTTACCCTCATCATCCGGAACCATAAACGCCTCAACCCCACCCCTACCCCCACGAATAACAACACCAGGAAACACCTTACGCACCACAAACCCAACAATAACACCATTCAACCTACCCACCTCATCCTCCAACGAACTACAATTAGGACATATACTCAACCTACTAGCCAACCACTTCAAACTCCTCAACTCAACATCAGAAAACACACCCAACACACCCACCTTATGCTCTCCCACCCAACACCTCCCTCTTCAAACCCAACCTAACCTCAACAACCCCCACAGACTCAAACACCTCAATAGGAGAAGGATTACCCCTAACATAAATCAAACAATATTCCTGCGCAGGACGAAAAGAATGATACTTATACTCCCTACCAACCACAGCATCAACCGCCGCAGGATCAACCAACACCACAGGCCCCTGACGCCAACACCAACGCCAACGACAATCATCCCCATCATCCTTCAGAACACCATGTAAAGCAACCATTAACCACCTCCCAACTCAAATACTCCTATCAAAAGAATCGCCATGGAAAAATACCCTCCCAAAGAAGCACACCCAAAAGGAGGTAAAATATTTAACCTCGTTCACCCACAAACACAAAATACTTTCTCCTAAAAAGAATCGCCATGGAAAAATACCCCTCGCTGAAAGGAGGGCCGACCCCCCTCCCCCTTGGTCCCCTCCCCCTCCCCGCCATACTTCTACGGGGGTACAATCCCTATCTTGT
>Ga0265297_10010350_pt1 | contig 11748 bp, 15 predicted proteins | sample Munlanlwell13791_FD_192502 | JGI IMG/M metagenome (GOLD analysis project Ga0265297, IMG submission 192502) | Leachate microbial communities from a municipal landfill in Southern Ontario, Canada - Leachate well 137-91 | ecosystem: Engineered > Solid waste > Landfill > Unclassified | place...
ATTCACGGGGGCCGGTTCTTTCCAGGTCGGCGGAGTTGGGGCCGATAGTGTTTCTACTCCGATTGCAGGTGCCAATGGTGCTATCGTAACGGGTGGATGGGTTGTCAATGGGAATGGCACCTCTGGTAGTGCTTCTATCAGTACTATCGCCAATTTCGTCAATGGTGCTACAGTCGGCAACTTCTCGGTTAAGGTTAACTAATTCTGCAATGTTGGGGCTACTTAGAGTAAAATCGGGTAGCCCCAACAAGGGAAATTAGATGAAAAAGTTTTTAAATTCTACATCTATGCCTGTTTTACTAGCGGCATTAGTAATTGGATTGAGTATAGCCTTGCTGTATCACTTCGCATGTATATGGGTGTATGGCAAGTTTTATATACAAGAACCAAATATCGCAATCCTAGTTATTGAATCACTCGTTTTTATAGCAATACTAGGGTTTGGGATAGTTGGATTAGTCAATAGTGCTAACGGATTAAAGAAGGAGTAATGATGAAAACGATGAAGAAGATTATTATTGTTGCGCTAGGACTTTTGGCGATAACCATATTTGCGGTTTCTTTGTTACCCTGTAATTCATCTTACGCTGACAATACTACTGTAACAGTAGTAGTTGGTAGCCCTAATGATGTTAATGCAAATCTTGGAGTAACCACTCCAGGTACGGCTACTGTAAATGTCGGGGTAGATGGCGGTGCCGGTTCAAGTGTTAATGTTAACGGGGTAGCAGTAAATCAGGTTAATATCAATAGCCAGAATGTTGCTACAACAATGGATAATGTGGGAAAGTTGGTGCAAGATGGGCAAAGAGGGGCAGACTTTAACCAGCAGAATTACCTATTTTGGATTAAACCTACTTGGAACAAAGTTGATGCCTTGCAACAAGCCACAACTGATATGGCTGGAAATCTTGATCTTACCATGACAGGACTGGCCAAGGCGATTGTTATACTACAAGAACAAAATGATGAACTAAAATCTCAGCAGCGATCTCTTAGTCAGTTAGCTGATAATCTAAGCCGGACTGTTTCTGAAAGACAGAAACAGCAAGCGATTCTTACAGAGCAATTCGGATATATTGATTCTCAGTTTCAAAAGTCCATAGATCGTGATAACACTACGTTAGAAATGATGCGTACCATGAACAATGGCATTCTAAGTCAAATTGCCGATCACGATACTAGATTGCAGATTTTAGCAAATAACTATGTTGCCGAAGGGCTTGCCAATGAACAAGTCAACAAGGAAATTACAAATAAAGTTGACTCACTCAATGGGACTATAGTAGGTTTGATGGTGGCGTTGGGAGTTGTTGTGGTTGGGTTTATTTTGTCGTTACTTCTTGTCCCTCATGGAATGACCGCTCCGAAACAGTAAATTCAAGGCGTGGTCACACGCTCTACTGTTATTGGGGTTGTCAGATACTCTCTGAAGCGAGGCTGGAGATTGGTTCTCTCCAGCCTCAATTATTTATGTATAACCAATTTGGCGTGGTAAATGGGGCGGTTGACAATGGGGCGCATTCGTGGTACTGTACTATGTAAGTGTAGTACAGCAGGTTGGAATGATGAAATGTAATCATAGTTTTGTAAAAGTCGGTTGGCAACCACGCTATAAGGGCCATAAGCGGTATTATGTCCGGCAAAGACGGTGTAATAAGTGTGGCACTTATAGGTTTGGCCCTGAGACAAAACGGTAATTAGATGAATAATTGGCGTAATGCGTCCCTAATGCTTAAGGCTAAGAAGAAGGCTAAGTATACTTGTCAAGAGTGCGGAAGCGCGGAGAATATACAAACGCATCATTATAAAGGGAAAGATAATCGCAAGTTAATTGTGTTATGCGGTAATTGTCATAGGGCAAGACATCCAGAATTGGATTACGCTTTATTCATAAATAAGAAAGAACCTCATTTGTGGCAAATGTGGTTAGATAAGGCTATGTTTAATAATGATGTAACAGATCGAAGGTCGTGGTATATTTGGGAAAACTTGATGATAGATAAGCGGACAAATTCTTATTATATTATGGATGATCGTGGGCGAATAACTACAGAGATAGATGGGCAATCAACTCGGATTTGTGTTCCTATTAAACGAAGGGCAATTCGTGGATGGCAAAGTGTGATGGCGGGATTGTGGAACTAAAAATGGATTCTCGTAAATAAAATGATTAATTTGATGGCGCTATCTGATAAGCGAAGAACCAAGCAACTGACTATTGCCATTTTGCTCATTGGTGTGTTGTTTTTTGCTTACAGCATGTTCGCCGTTTATGCTTCGGGATTAGGTGGGTATATTTCAGAGAAGTTGATTGCGAATTCGGGGACTACAAACTCAGCGTTAGTCATAGATAGATATGGTGTGAGTAATTCTAACCTTGATGTAGTCATGGGGCCAGTTGTTACTACACTTACTCCAATAAATATATATATTGATGGAACAGGAAGCCACGCCACTTTGAAGGGAAACCTAGCAAGCCTTAATGGATTTCCAGCCTCTAATGTTTGGTTTGAGTGGGGGTATAGTCCCGCGTATGGCAATACAACTCCAACCCAAACAGCTACAACTATAGGAGTTTATACAGCAACGATAGACCACTACATCGCCACCAATCAAATCTACTATCGGTTTGTTGGGCAAGCAGATGGTACTAACTATTCTAGTGGGACAAGTTTTCTATTGACAGATGGTGGTGGTTCTGGGGCGGCGGTTCCGCTACTACCGATAATAGTATTGGTTTTCGTGGCGGCGATTATTATATTTATGATGGTGGCAACACGGACTGTAGAAAACCCCATGTTTCTAATTATTATACTAGGCATATTAATACTCATGGGGTTGGCCCTTGCGAGTGGTCTTCAGGGAATAATTAACAGTTTATTCTAAAGGTGTAGATGATGCTAAAAAACTTAACTAAGAAAAGAGCGATAGCGATAGGACTTTCCATATTGATTGCTATCGTTATGGTTCTTTCGGGAATTACGGTAGTTGATAGATTATCCCCTGCGGGTAAGGCGAGTCAAAGTAGTATTCTACAGGTTGGGATTGGGCAAAAGATTATTACGATAGGTACTGCTGAAGCATCGGGTGCGGCTGATTATACATGTACCGGGACTAATGATAATGTAATATTTCAGACAGCCATAAACGCGTTACCGTTATCGGGTGGTAAGATAAATGTTCTAGGCGGAACATATAGTTTCTCTGCTCGTATAACTCTCAAAAATAATACATGGATACAAGGGGTAGGGTCTGGAACAACCATTTTTATTGCTAATGGGAGTAATGTTGACGCGATATACGCTACTGGTACAAGTAATATAACTATCAGCGATTTAGTTATAAATGGCAACGGGGCGAATCAGATTACTTATAGTTATGGGATTGATTTAGTAAATTGCGACAACATTAAACTATCCAACCTTTACGTGTATGATTTTACCCCCCAAGGGAGTCGAGGAATATATCTGGATGTATGTTCTAATTATTACCTGAATAATATAGAGGCGGCCTATTGTGATTATGCGGGGGTATCAATAGGTGGGAGTACAGGCAATTCGTCAGTGGGCAACCTAAATGAAATCTATACTCACGATAATAAATTGTGGGGTACTTTTATATGGGCGACTGGTAATTACACCATATCCGGTTTGCATATTTCTGATTTTACAAGTGCAAGAAATGGTAATAATGCTATTCCTACTCGATTTGGGGGAGGTCTCTATTTTCACTATGTCAAAAATTCCTCTATTACTAACTTTACTATAAATGATAATTATAGCCGGGGATTTCTACCGCAACTGTCATCTAACATTACTATTAGCAATGGTTCTATTTATGGCACTCTCCGTAATCCGCTTGATGCTACGGATGGCGGAGAAGGACTTGATGCTTATGGTTTATCCTATAGTTCAATCTCAAATGTTATTAGTAACAACAATCGCAGAGTAGGGATTGATATAGAGGGGGGATATGACGCTCTCAATAATCCCATCTTGGAATATTATGGTCACGTTCTCATTGCAAATTGTCAGACATACTATAATGACACTACTGGTATTACGGCATGGGCATGTCCAAGCATAAGAATAAATAACTGCTTCTCTTGGAATAACTGTCAAGATTTATCTATTTGGCCTGTTGGGGAGAGGCCTTATGCCGCTGGTTTAGGAATATATTCTAGTAACAATTCTGCGATTGAGAACTGTAGAACTTGGGATGATCAGACTGTCAAGACGCAACCTTACGGTTTAATTGTAGATACATTTCCTGCATTCCACGGTACGGGTTTATATTTGCCTTCTTATGCTATGATAGTAGGGAACGATGTGATGGAGAGTGGAAACTCAGGTAATTACACAATAAGCGGAACGGGGCATCTCATAAGAAGTAATTTGGGGATACCAGATAGTTAGAGTTAAGGGAGAGATAGTAATGAAAAGGTTTTTTGCAAGTTTAATAGTGGGTTTGCTCGTTTTGTCTATGTTTTTATTCGCTTTTCCTACTCAACTTGCTTATGCTTCAACCGATGCTTATTGGGTAGGAGGAACTGGAAACTGGAGTGATAATGCGACTCATTGGGCTGCGACTTCTAATGGCACTCCTGGTGCTCCATTACCTACATCTACCACTAGTGTTCACTTTGATTCTAATTCGTTTACGGGAGTTGGGCAAAATGTAACAGTTGATGGGTTTTATCCATGCCTCAATATGAGTTGGACAGGATCATTATACAATCCTACTTATGTAACAACATCTTTTGGGGTAGAAGTGTTTGGCAATGCCACCTTCATACCAGACATGTCGAATATAGGTTCAACTATAGGAATATTCTTTTATGGCAGTGGCAATAATAGTCTTACAACTAATGGGCTACATTTGTCTGGTGGTGTGGGTTTTGATGTTAATTATACTGGTACATTAAGCCTACAAGATGATCTATATGCCGGGGTGCAGATTAATACGGTTATGAAAGGTGTCCTAAACACAAATGGGCATATGATAACTACCCGTTATTTTCAAAATCCAGGAGGTAGTGCTAGGACACTTAATTTAGGAGCATCAGTTATAAATGTATCTACAGATTTCAACTCTCTTGCATCTGCTGCTGCTATAACAGGAACATCAAGTATCCGTCTTACTAGCACAGCGTCTTTTGAGGGTGGTGGCTTAACTTATAACGAAGTGCAGTTCAACGGTACTGCACATACGATAAGTGGTAACAATACGCTTGCCTCAATAGGGTTCAATCCTGTTGGGGTACAGACAATAACCTTTACTGATAATTCCACACAGACCACTACCACGGCAACTCGTACTGGTTCTGGCATAATTACGATGCAAGGTTCGGCGGCGGCAGGTTGGGCTGTTACTAAAGCGGGTGGTGGCACAATCGAGTTAGACAATATATCAATCAGCCGTTCTACGGGCAACCCGGTGAATACATGGTATGCAGGTGGAACATCAACTAATGGGGGTAATAATAGTCAGTGGTATTTTATTCCAGTGTCTACTACGTCAGCGGTTTCCGGGATATCAATGACTCGTGATGGAGTTACGGCAGCTACCGTAACCGGCAATGTAACGGATATGGGTTCGGCTGCTTCAATACAAGGCTTCTTTAATTATGGGCCTACTGCGTTATATGGTAGTAATACAACCCCTCAAGCTGTAGTCGGGGTAGGCAACTATAATACGACATTACCCAACAATCTTACACCAGGTGGCACATATCATGTTAGAAGCTCATTAACTAGCGGCCCGTTATCATACAGCAATGGTGACGCATCATTCGCTTTTACTTTGCCGACTCATGCAACTAGCGCAGCCACATCAGTGGGTATGGGGCCAGGAACACACGCTACGTTAAATGGTGCAGTAACGAATATGGGGGTAGCTTCGGATACATACGGATACTTTGAGTGGGGATATACTACTGCGTATGGGAATACCATTGCAAATCATATTATAGCGGGGATGAGTTCTGTTTCTGATACTATATCGGGATTTGATCCCAATCGTACGGTTCATTATAGATTTAATATCAGGAATGGCGGAGTAACAGTAAATGGTGCGGATCAATCATTTAGCGTTGCCAACTCTAATCCGTCTTCCCCGTCATATATAGCATTCAACTTTACGAACGGGGTAGTACCAGTATTGTTTGTGGCATTTGTTATATTTATTCTAATGGCATTGGCCCTTAGGGAAGAAATCTCGCCTTTGATGGCAATAATCTTGATGGCGGTGGTGATACTCATGGGGCTTGCCTTCTTAACGGGTATTCAATCTTTGATCAACGGTATGTTCGGAGGATAAAGTGGGTAACCGGCAAGTATCACTTGGCGGTAGAATAAAAGGAGAGTGTTAAAATGGAAACTAAAGGGTATTGTGTGAAGTGCAAGAAGAAAAAGGAAATGACGAATGCCAAAAAAGTTACCATGAAAAATCATCGCCATGCCTTGAAGGGCAAGTGTCCAGTTTGCAAATCAGGAATGTACCGCATTATGTAGTGAGGGGCGAGAAAAGCATGAAGCATTCCCACGATCATGTACATATTGATGGGATGAAACACACTCATATGCACTCTCATCCCCGTAGTGGCGGAGGGATTAGTATTGGGATGGATGAGAGTGCTATTCATAAACATTATCATAAACAAAAAGAAGGATGTGATATTGATACAACGAACAACATATATAATAAAGTAATATGCTTGTTGTGCAATAAGCGGCTCAGACAAGTAAATGGGAATCATTTACTTAAGGTACATGGCCTAAGTGCTAAAGAGTATAGGGAGATGTTCCCTAATTCTGTCATGTTTACCGAAGACGTTCATATACATATGTCATTGGCTAGAACGGGCGAAAAGAACCCCATGTATGGTTCCCATAGAATTGGCGAGTTGAATCCCCATTTTGGGTATCATAATGGTAACGCGAAAATGGTGCAGATGTGGGCTGACTCTAATTCAATATTTAACTCTCCAGAATTTAGGAAGAATATGCGTGACATACCCAAGAAGTTGTATGGGTCAGGGGAGTTAGTGATATGGAACAAAGGATTGACTAAAGAGAGTGATCCACGTGTTAAAAAATATGGGCAATCAGTCAGTTTAGCCTATTTGGATGGAAGGAAAAAACTACCATCTGGTACGGGACGTGGGACTAAGATTAGATTTGAATGGGATAATAGGAGTCTTATTTTACGTAGTACATATGAATTGGTAGTGGCAATTTATTACAGATTAAGGAATTGGGCGATTAATTACGAAGATACGAAGGTCTCTTATAATGGGCATACTTGTTATTCTGATTTCAGGTTCGGCAAGAGAATTTATGAGGTTAAGGGGTATATGGATGATAGGGCAATCTTGCAAAGGGATGCTTTTATTGATAATGGATATAGCCACGTTTTTATTCTGAAAGACCGCATCATTAAAATGATGAGATTCATTGTCACAAAGGGAATAGACATTAAATATATTGTGGAGAAAGCAAAAGAATATCGTAGAAAAGGTGAGGTATTTTTATATAAATACGAGATGGCATAAATAAGGAGGGGTGAAAATGGACAAGGTAAAGATGAGGACGATTAAAAGGATTCAGGGACAACTTCACGAGGAAATTGAAGCAGCAAAGGGATACCGGAAGGATGCCAAGAAAGTCGATCCAAAAACTGCTAAGATTATGAGAGAGATAGCTCGTGACGAAATTATTCATAGGAAGCAGTTAACCAAGAGGCTCGGCGTTGTTTCTAAGGGTTAAGAACATGGGCACAAACATATGTCCAGAGTGCGGCATAGGGCTTTTGATTCAACTTGTCTGTGCCGATGAAGATGTGTGTTACTGTCCTATCTGCGAACAGGTAATCCATTCTTGTGTAGCAAGGGGGGACGTGTAAGGAAAGTGAAGATTCCAGGGGTAAGAATTAAAGAGCGGTATTTCAAAAGAACTAGGCGTGGCAAAACGCCTATAAAATATACCGCTAGGGGGTATGCGAGTAACAATAAAGTAGATGAGGTTGTTATTTATAAAGACCCTGCGCTGAAGAAGCATCCTAAATTAGAGCGAGCAATGATGAGTCACGAACGAACAGAAATCAGGTTGCGTTCTAAAGGGATGTTGGAACCTAAAGCACATAAGATAGCGATGAGCAAGGAACCAAAATTAATACGTCACAAAAGTCTCAAGCAGTTATGGAAAATGTTAGAATAATAGGAGGAATAATATGGGGGGACTTGATGAAGGATTAGGGGCAGGGATTGGATTAGGACTAGGGCTAGGGGTTGGTTTAGGGCTTGCGAAGGGGATAGGGAAAGGATACAATAATCGTAAGAGCAATAACACACGAAAGCGCGTAGTTAAGAAGACAGTTACGCGCAAGAAGACAGTTACACATCGAAAAACGAAAACTAAGCATACTAAATCTGCAAAATCAAAATAGGAGGAATTTGTGAAGAAGCATAAATCATTAATTGGAATGAAGGGGCTAGAACTACAGGGCGGGTATTCCTTTGTGAAGATGTCTAAAAAGAGGAAGACGAAGCCACACAAGAATAAAGGCAAAACGTGGTCATGGGACTGAAATAAAAAAGGAGAAAGAAGATGGCTAAGTTAAAGGGTTCTGATATTAAAGGGTTTTTCAAGGATACCCCTATAATCAAGGTGACTAAGAAACATAAGTCTCATAAGCATAGTATGGGTGGGAAGAATTGGTTAAAAGGTGCCATTAAGTAGTCGCCACTAAGCCTCGTATTGGAGGTGGAAATATGCAAACAGAAAAACTAGGGTGGGGTTTTGCCTTTGTTCAGGCTGTTGATAAGGATAACGCGATATATCACAAAAGAGATAAACCCCGCAAAACTGTGAAATTAGTTAAGGCAAAGAAGTGGAATTTGGCTAAAGATAGCCTTGAAATTTGAGGTATCAATGGATGTTTGCAAGAAAATAAGGCGGCATCATACTTCAGGGAAGCACCCTCGTCATAATCCTGATAAAACCTATAATGATGTGGAACGGATTAAACGGCGTGTTCTAAAGAGGAAGTGAGAATAATGGATAGTGGCAATTTGGTACTCTATACGATATATCGTGGTGACAAAAGAATCGGTATGGGATTAAGGAACGATCCAGAAGACGCGGCGGCAGTAGCGGAAAGGCAAGCCAAGCAATTTGGCGAAGATACATCTTGGAAAACTTGGAGTTGTACGGAATTAAAAGATAAACTGTAGGCGGGAGTAGAGGTATGTTGCAGCGTAAAATCGGGGGGGGATAAAGTAGGGCAATCATCACCCATACTGCTAATTCTCATTGCTGTTTTGGCAGTTGCATTAGTGTTGGCCGTTCTTCCTTTTTTGGCAACTTCTAATACTGCCAATGCCAAGTCTACATTAGAAAATCAGGGTTATGTTGTATTAACATCGGGTGAATATGCAAATATGTTGGCGGTACTTAATGCCAATGGTATAAAACTTGACAATATCAAGACAAGTGCTGATCTTGCTGTTGCGAATGCTATAATTGCAGCAAACACATCCAATGAAACTCTTAATACCTTGCTATTGCATAATGAAAACGTTGTCTATTTATTTCCAGATGATGCTTCTTCCAATGTAACATTTACTGCGGGTAATCCGGCCAATACATTTGGAGCATGGGCGGAAATCGTTAGCAATAATGGCACAACGCTATCATCAAAGTTTGCGGCTAATAGTGGGTACTTGACTGAAATGGTATTTCGTGATTATTCAGCACCAGATAAAATCTGTGTATTTGAGATAGCTTATGGTGGTGCAAAAACAGTCGTTGGGCGTGTCAAAATAAAGTCTGACTTTACTTATGTACTAACTCTAAAGTCAGCAAGGATACCGGCTGGTGAAACGCTTTATTATCGTATGAGTTCTACGCAAGCCGGTGAAATTGCGAGGGTAGATTTCAGGTACTATTTCAGGCCATAAGATTTCATGGTTGTTGCCACCACTTTTCTATCGATGGTTTTCCTTGATGCCGGATAACATCGGGGAAGAAACTTAACCAGTTTTCTCGTTCTTTATCGGTATGGAATAGCACCTCAGAGCCTTCTATATTGTTGATGTAGAATCCCCCCGATTCACCTTCATATAGCCATACTTCAGGTGGTGGTGTTTGACAACTCACTTTTTATCCTCATCGTTGGTAATCCCAAGTTTTTTCTCTATCTTGTCAAGTATGCGCTTTGTGTATCTAGCACCTACAAGTTGGAATACTCCAATGATGGCGGCTGTGAATCCACTTGCAAATATTGTTGTCCAGTCTACGTGCATCCGTTTATACGTTACTCCTTATCGGAATATTCAAACGCTTGGCTAGTATAGACATTATTTAGCAAGTTATTACCGTTACGTGGAAGATTATCAAAGGCGCGATCATGCTCAAGAAAACGCAGGGCAACCCCGTTCCAAGCAGTTGATTGTGGATGGTTTCTTACTGCATCTAGCATCTGGTTAATGTCAACACTTGCGGGCCTTTTATCGAGGCACCACTGAAAACTGCTCGACAAAATCAATGCCTCAGAACTTCCGTTGTATCGCCATTCTCCGAAAGCCTTAGTGGTGGGAACATTGGGGAGATATTTTGTGGTAAGCAAACCGTCGACAGTAATTGAGAGTAAATCTGAGACTAATTTATTGCTATACACAAAATCGCAGACTGCGACTCTGGCCTTTGATGTGATCATACTTGGGATGAGGGGCATGTATCGTTCACCGAGTTTGTTATCAAACCGTTGAGCTAGTTTGCCCCAAGCCGCCGATCCCTGACTCTTTGCTATCCTAACTTGGAGTTCGTTCTTAGAATCACGGAGCGTATAGAGTTTTCGCATAGGAGCATCAAATATGTAGTCCAGTTTATCGAATATGACGAACCATGCGGATTTAGGAGTAAAATCCCCCAAACTCCATCGTTTGATACAACTCCAATCGGTAGTTGTGATAAGTTCCTGTCGTTTGCCCTTGTAACATTTTCCATCGGATGAGACAATCGGAGAAATGTCTGAAGTGATGTCTAGTTCTCCGTTTAATATCCCCCAGAACGCCCCTTTGGGTATTCGGCCATCTGTTTTAACATACTTAGCATGGTGGAAGTCTGGAACTTTGGCAAGTATGGAACTATAGGCTGCACTCAAATCTAGATCGTGAGCAACAGGGAAATATCCAATCCGAAACGCGCTACGCCATTCGCGTGTTAAGTTGGCGGCATCTTCGGCAAACTCGATAGCGTTATCAGGCATATCGCCTAATCTGTAAAGGTCAAGTTTATTTAGAACGCATTCTTCGTAGATGCTTGCAGGGCTTGTCAATTTTGTTGGTTCGTACCCCATGTTATGAAGGGTGTCAAGTAGGAATGTTCCTTTAATTTGTAATTCTTCTATCGTCTTGGGTTCCGGTTCATTGGGGAAGAATGTTTTTAGTTGATAAATGATGGATTCAAAACGATCTTCACTGTAGATATTATTTTGGATGTTTTCTCTGATTACCCAATCTATACCAAGCATTGATCCTTTACCAAATCCCCAAAATAACTTGAAATCATTATAGATTATCCGTTCTCCGTTATTGAGTTTGGCGTTGAGTTCCTTTGGTAGTAATCTAGTAATTGGTTTTAAGAAAGACTCCATGTCCCAACAGATTTTTATAGAATCTGGATATGGTGCAACCAAGAAAGATAGCAGTTCCTCAACATTAGATATTGGCGTACATTGATATTG
>Ga0265297_10010351_pt1 | contig 11748 bp, 9 predicted proteins | sample Munlanlwell13791_FD_192502 | JGI IMG/M metagenome (GOLD analysis project Ga0265297, IMG submission 192502) | Leachate microbial communities from a municipal landfill in Southern Ontario, Canada - Leachate well 137-91 | ecosystem: Engineered > Solid waste > Landfill > Unclassified | place...
GCCGAGCAACCGCTCCACACGATCCGGCAACCCATCCCCATCGCTGTCCGGCTCCGCTGCAACCACCGCAGCATTCAGTGACAACAGTCCAAGAACCAGAATGAGTATTGAGCGCAATCGAGTCATGGTTTTGTTTCTTCTTCCCACACTTCGGCATGAGAACACCGCAGTGATTGCTTCCCTGCGAGATGCGAGAAAACTGCCACTAATCAGAAGGCAGACTCGCCAGTTTACTTTTCACTCTCCGCAAACGTATGCACGACAATAATGACGCAAAGAAGAAAGGATAAAAAGCAAAAGATCCTTTGTTAGCCCCGCACTATGGTTCCGGCTCATCTATATGCTCGAAGAATATAATTCGCATTGCCATGGCCAGCCAAAGCACGTTCTTAGCCGCTGTCAGCGTCAATTGTTTGACTCCGGGCCTTTTGATAAACGTCTTAGATTCTTCGATTCACTTCCGCGCTTGTTTAGCGGCGCTTGACAGGGCCGTTGATGTCGAAGTTGTGGCGATCACGCAAATCAGCAATCGCGCTAATCATCCAATAATGCAAGGTTCGTTCCGCCGTCCAGAAATCGCTCAGAGGAACCAAAAGACCGAGGTCTTCAGGCGTGCCAACTCGACCGATGTAGTTTAGGGCCGAGGCTTTGACGTCGTTGTCACTCCCTGTGATCAAGGAACGCGCCAGCGGCAGCGCCCCATCACCTGGGAGGCTAAAGAGAAGATCTGTCAGATTCCGTCGCGACCCATTTCGATCTGAACGTGCCAATTGACGTTCAATCTCTTGCTGCAAATCAGCTCCTTCGAACTGGGTTAGAGCTTCGATTATCAGGTCAGGCCTCGCCAAAGTGCGCCTGTCGAGATGCCGCACCAGTGGTCCCATGGCCCGCTTGTCTTTGAGATCGCCGAGCCGGAAAATGATCCATAGCATGGCTTCCTCCGGCAGGGCGTTCGGTTCAGTCAATAGTCCGATTAACGCCGCTGTTTCGTCGCCAGAGCGAATTGCCGCGCGCAATGGTACGTATCGTGCCCAGTGTTGTCGAAATGCGCCGTCGAGGAGGCGTTCGACCTCGGCAAAAGTCTTCTCATCGCCCAGCCACATCAATGGCACCAAGAGCAGATCAAGATTACTTAAATGACCGGCTTGGCCCGCACCGATCAAGGCTCCTGTTTTTTCTGTCAGAAGCACCGCGGCCCTTTGCTGGGCCGTTTGCCCTAATTCTCGCAGAGCCATTACAGCCGGCTTCGTGGCCTTCTCGAAAAGCCACGACTGTTTGTCGAGCACGCAAAGGAGTGATTGCAGCGTATCGGGATGCTTTAAGGCACGCAACGTCTGTACGGCAGATCGACATTGCAGGTAGTCTCCCGACCGAGCGATACGCTCCACCAGCGGCAACAGCGCACGACGAATGCGTTCCCGTTCGGTTTCAACGCGTGATCTACTGAGATGCTCTGCTGCCCAGAGGCGCGCCCAGTCTTCCTCCAGTGGGTCCTCCGCGATGCGCAGCCACATAGCACGAGCACGATTTTGATCGCCAGCTTCCTCCAATTCAGTGGCCAGTCGGAAGGGGGGCTTCTGAGGTGGGGCTGGCAATTTGATTGTCGGGTCATGCTTCATGGCATAGCGGGCAACGATCTGACCCAAGTGTTCAGCGGCAAGGACACGCTGGCACGCTTCGGTCACTCCGGGAGCACCAGGGAAGAAACGCGTCAATTGAGCCGCCGCTTGCTGTGCCAGCGTGCGCTGAGCGGGAGTGCTCGCCGGGGTCTGCATGATTTGAATCAGCAGCGGCACGCCGCGCAGGTCGCCAATCTCTGCAATCGTTTCAACGAGGCGAAGTTGTCCCCTTTCGTCAAGCATCGGTAATGAACCCAGCAGGATGGGAAAACTGTCCCGTTCACGCATATCGTGGACATCGGCTAGAAAGTTCTCCTGATACAGTGCGTTCCTGTCTTTGATGAGATTGCGCAGAGCCAGCAGCCTTTCGCGTTCTGAAGGCAATTCATAAATACCCACGATCTTGCGCAGTGTCTCAATCTCATGCGGCTTCCGGTAAACTTCAAGAGCGTCCAATCCCTGCGCGACTACATCAGATCTGTCCATCGCCCTCTTGAAAAGAACCGCAATACCTTGAGCGTCCAGAGGCACGCATGGGTCCGCGCGTGATTGAACGATTAGCGTCTGTCCGGTCATTTTCGTATCGCCCTTGATGACCTCTCGAATCGCCACAACCGTCTCATAGCCATGCTGCCCTCCCTTCTGTGTATCGGCCAACACGATCAGTGTGGCAGTGCGCACGTAATAACCCATCGACCTGCGAACCCTGCTGGCATCCGCAACGCAGGGCCAGACGCAAATCAACGCCAGCAGGAAAAGAAGTGTGCGTTGGGGATTAGGTCTCGACATCAGACGACACCTTTTACGTTTTCTCCACCAGCACGGCGCTGTAGGCGTGGATTTTTCTCATCGCATCGCAGATGTGGGGCCATGTTGCTGCGGCTGATTAGAAGCATATTCTCCGTCATCGTCTGCGTCAACTCTCGTTCCCCTCCTGTCGGAACTCCAACCTTCCCCTCACATCGTCGTCTTCAACATTTCGGCGGGTTCGGCTTTGATGTGTTCGATGATGCAGGACAATGGGCGGCGGCAACGATGGACTTCATGCCGATTCGGGGAACAGAAACTCGACTTCGGGGAAAGGGCGGAGGCGGCGGCGATCGTTGGTCAAGTGACGACAACCCAAAGCGGCAGCTTGGGCGCGAATGAGAAAATCCGGCAGCACCGGTTTCTGTTCCTTCTTGCCGGGATAGTAGTGGCCGAACGCCACGCCCGCCCGCCACGCCGCATTGAAATCCAAATCCACCCGCTGGAAGATTCGCAGGTCCTCGTCCACGGCTTCGCGCGTGCGTCCGCCCGCGGCCAACTCGGCGTAGGTGACGGAACTGATGGCCAGTTGATCCTCGCCCGCCCAATGGAAGAGAGCCTCCTCGCAACGGGCGTGGTCCTCATGCGCTTTGTCCAGCCACGCAACAATAATAGACGTGTCCACCAGAATCATGGCCGGGTCCGTCGCAGCAATTCAGCGCCTGAGATCTTGCCGTCCCAGTGGCCCGCGCGGGCACGGATGTGCCGCTGGGCGTCGTTGAGCTCGCCGGATTTCTTTCGCACGACGATCTGGCCGTCGTTCTTCAGCGTCCAACTGATGATCGTGCCAGTCCCGATGCCCACCTTCCTGCGGATGGCCAGAGGAATGGTGCTCGTGCCTTTGGATGTAACTATGGTGTCGTCTGCCATGCTGTAAGAATCTTACCGGAGAAAGTATTACCGGTCAACCGGACAATCGGAGTCGCCCGGGCTGGCTCCCCAATTCCTCACAGGTGCGCCTCCACCCACGCCTTCGTCTTCGACATCTCGGCCGGTTCAGCCTTGATGTGTTCGATGATGCAGGACAGCGGGCGATGAAGTTCCCGGATTTCGGAGATCAGCAGCGGGTAGTTCATCTCGCCGTTGCCGGGGCCGGGTTTCACCAAGCCGTTGCCGGCGGCGTTGAGCTTGATGTCCTTGAAGTGAGCGAGGTGGATGCGGTCACCGAGTTCGCGGAAGAGGCGGCACATCTCCTCATCGCGCTTCCGGTAAAGGTCGAGCGGGATGAAGCCCGGCGGGTCGAGCACGAGTCCGACGCGGCTGGCAGGAAAGGGCGCAAACACTTCCTTCGCCAACGCCAGCGTGCCGACGACATGGAGGTAGAAGGGCTCGAATGCAACGCGACCGTCAATGGGTTCGAGAACCGGCAGGATGATCTCGCGGATGGCGCGATGCAGTTGCGCGACCGCCTCCGGCGTGTGGTTGCGCGGGTCTGCGCCGGTGAACTTCGGTGAATGACTTGCGCTCCAGGTGATGAACTGCTTGCAGTCGAATAGCCCGGCGTGCTCGGCCACAAGCTTCATGGTGGCGATGCTCGACCGCATGAAGCCGGTTTCTTCAGGGCGGAAGAGGTTGAAGTAGGTGCCGAACGCAGCAGTCTTCAGCTTCAGTTCCTTGAGCGCGCTGGCGAGCGACTTGAGTTCGTCGGCTGTCGGCGGGAAGAAGAACGTCACCTGCACAGTGTCGAAGCCGGCGGCGGCGATGGCTTTGGCATTCTTGTGCAGTTCGGCGGCGGAATCCGCCTGTAGCATCATGCCGAGGTGGATGTTGTCCTTCGCAGGTCCGGCCCCAAACATTTTCCCCGCACCGAGACTGGCGGCGGTTGTTCCGAGCACTCCAAGGAAATGACGGCGTGTGATCATGGGAGTATCAACTGCACCACGGGCGCTGGCGGTTGGCCTTGGCTTTCTCGATGGCTTCGCGGGCAAGGGCAATGTCCTCGGCAATCTGCCAATCGAACATGCCAACGAGGATGTGATCGCTGCCGCCCTCGAATGCCCACTGAAACGACTTCTTCGGCGGAATCGCGCCGGCCGCCATGATCTTGAAGGCGATCCACGTCTTCTTGACGCTCTTCATTCGCTCGGCGACCGCTTTCCAATCCTTGCACCAGTAGCCCGGCACCTCCGCGCACGGCTTCTTCATGTCTTCCGGCTTCGGCGCGGTGGGATAGTCGAGGTGGTGAAACGTCTTGATGTAGAAATCGTTCGGGATGTTGGCCTTCTCGCACGCATCAACGACGCCGAGGTCGTGAGCGCCGATGCCACCGGGGACGTTCTGGCTCTTGAAAATCTCGACCGCTTTGGCGATGAGGTCCACGCGACCGGCGGTCAGCAGCGCGTCGCACATGCCGCCGTGCATATAGATCGCGTCGGCTCCTTCCCCGGCGAGCCGTTCGACTTCCTCGCGGTAGCCTTTCATCGAATCATCGGGCTTGGTGATCGGGCAGATGATCCACTGCATCTTGCCGCGGCGTTCGTTGCGGTGACGCTTGAGCAGGCTCATCGCGCGAACGCGGTTGCTGAGCGACATGGTGTTGACGCCGTTCTCCTCGGCCACCGCCAGCGTCTGCAGGATACGATCGTCGGTATGGTATTGCTCGGAGAGTTGATTGACATACCGCAGGTCGCGGCTGTGCATGAAGAGATTGACTAGGTTGCCGCCAAGGATGACGCGGCTGACATTCAGGTCGGCGCCGATCCGGCCCGTCGGCAACGATTGCGTTGGGGGCTTCGGCTTGGCAGGCGATGGAGCGTCCGCAGCCGATGCGGTTGCGAGCGCGCCAACCGGAGCGGCCAGCAGTGATGTTGTGATGAACTCCCGGCGATTGATTTCCTGCGACATGGTGGTGTTCCTATGATTGGGTCTTAAACGAACCATTGCTCAATGCTCTGTTCTTTGCAGCGTATCGGACGCGAGCGCATGATAGGAGCATCCGCCGTCGTTTCAAGCAGGAAGCCTCCTGCCAGAGAGGGCACGAGAACCCCTGCCGCTCACCGGCTCGCACGCGGCGGCGCGAACCTCGGGTCGTCGAAGACGAACGGTGCGCGTTCGCCAAGGAAAACTTTATAGATGTCGTAGTTGGTCTTCATCATCTCGTCGAGCATCACCCTCCACGGGCGGTCGGCGACGGAGATGAGGCCGGTGTTGGCCGCTTCGCCGTTGTATTTGTCGAACCAACGTCCGGTCACCGCCTGGTCCACCAGCGTGAACCACTCGATGCCCACCACGTAGCCAAGCGCGGCGGCTTGCTCCACATACTGGCGATAGGCCAAACCGCGCTCGCGCTGGGTGGACACGTCCTTCGCGCCACCGGAGAGACCGCTGTCGCCGGGTGAACTAAAATAGAACTCGCTGAAGAACATTGGCCGGTCGCCGATCCAGCCGCGGATGCGCGCGAGCCGGTCGGGGTCGAGGCCGTAGGTGTAGTAGTTGAACGAAACGATATCCAGGTATTTGCCGCTGAGCCGGCAGAGCGTCTCGTTGTTGATCGTGCCGGGCTGGAGCCGGTTGCCGATGAGCATATGGTTCTTGTCGTATTTGAGAAACGTCTGCGTCACCACCCGGAAGTAAGCGTCCAGGAAGATGCCGGTGAACTTCCGCATGTCTTCCCTGGCAGCGGCGGTCTTCACCGGCAGGCCGCCCGCGGCGACATCGGCGAACGACGCGAACGTTGTCTCCCACGCGCGGTTGAACGCTTCGATCGTCTTGTATTGTTCCTCCAGTATCTGCGTCAGCCGGCGCTTGCACGGATGCGTGCCGTCGAGCGCCGCGACCGCACCGGGAATTTCCTCGTAGAGCGGCTCATTGTTGAGGAAGTAACCGATCAGCAGCGGATCTTCGGCCGCCGGCGGAAGCTTCTCGGCAAAAAGCTTGTCGCAACGTTCGCGGAGCTTGTTCGAGAACGGGTCGAACACGCCATGCGTGCCGGGGATGTCGGGAAAACCTTCCCACGTCGCCAGGGGCAAATGCGCCACGTGCGGGAACTTCGCCTGCCGCCGCGCGCCTTCATCGCCCGCACCGAACGCGCCCGCTGAGTTGAATCCCCATTTCCGCACACGCTCAATCATTCGCGCGGTATGGGCGGCCGCGTCGTAGGGCCGGCCGGTCTTGCGAATGGTGTTGACGAGGTGGAATGACAACACGTTGGGATTCCAATACGACTGGGGATGGAACGCGCTCTTGAACTCGCCGTCACGCGCGGGCAGCCATTCGTAAATACGTTCGCGGCCTGTGAAGTAAGTATAGTCGTCGGACGGCCCGAAGGCGCACACGCCCAGATGAAAGAACGCGTTTCCCTCAGGGTCCACCAGAATCCAGCGCGCGTCCTTTTTCTCGACATGGAAGAAGCCGGTCCGTTTGAGACCGAGTTTCTCGCCGCTGCCGGGCAGTCCGCCGAACGTGTCGAGCGCAGGCGGTTGCAGGCTCGCCAGCCACGCCGCCTCGGCCTGCGCGTCCTGTTTGAGTTCCTCCTCCGACTTCACCTTGCCGGGAAAATCGGAGCGCGTGCTCTGGCCAAAACGGTCCACGAGTTTCGGCGCGTCCGCCGCTGGCGCGCCGAACGCGACCTTGACGAGCACGGGCCCCGCGCCGGGCTGGCAGGGCACGCTGAACTGCCACTGAAAAATCTTCCAGTCCCATTCGCGATTGTCGGTCAGTTCCTGGAAACTGTGAGGCGGCACCTGCAACGCCAGCGTCGCACCGTCGAAGTTGCGCAGCGTCAGCGTCGCAGCATTGCCTTGGTAGATGTGCGGCTTGGGCGGCTTCTGCGCAGGGAACGGCGTCTCCTTGCCATCGCCGATCTTCCACGCGCCGCCCGTGGCGTAGCTAAAATCAATCTGCATCCCCGCGCGGAGCGACGTCATGCCGGCAGGCACGTTCACCGGCGTGAACGTCAGCGTCCCCTCCCCCGGCTGTAACACCACCTCGATGCGTGTGTCGCCGTCAAACTTGAGCGTCGCGTTGTTGCCCGAAACGGTGGCCTCAATCGGCTTGCGGACATCATCCCATTTTGCTCCAACGAAAACCGGGTAGTTCAGCGTGAAGCGGCCCGCGCTGCCCGCCTCGATCGCCAGTCCCTCTCGTGTCAGCCGCAATGATGTTGGGCTCACCGCGCCTCGCGCCACTCCGACGCCGAACACGGCTGCGAGAGAAAACGCCATTGCGCAAAGTCCGACTCGAAGCATGAAGATTCGTTTCATAGTATTCGCACAGAGGTGGAGAACACGGCCCGGAGCGTCAATCCTTCACTCCGGCTTGAGGTCTGCCCTCGCCTTGACTTCATTCACCATCGCCTCCCAGTGACGGCGGAGGAAGGGCGGATCGTTCAGGCTGTCCAGCGCGTAGCTGCGGTCGGCACGCCCCAGATCGAGCACGGCTGTGATCATTTCCTCCTGATAATAACCGGCCTCAGCCAACGGCATGCCGGACGGCTCGCGGATGAACGATTGGCCGCTGGAGGTTTGCAGGCCGTCGGGCGACTGGCCCACCGTATTGGCTACGCAATGGAACATCTTGCTGTTCGGACCGACCGGTTGTTGGGCCCGGCCGGCCACACGCTTCCACAACACCGCCTCAATCTCGTCCGAGCTGCATGAAGGGTGAAACAGAACCTGCGCACCCGCCATCGCCGGCAGCCGATACAACTCCGGATGTCGCCCGTCGCGGCAGATCACCAGCGTGCACCGCACGCCGTCGATGTCGAATAGCGACAGCTTGTTGCCGCCGCGGCAGAACTTCCGCTCGTCGCGTCCGGCCATGTGGACCTTGGCGTATTCGTGCGTCACTGCGCCCGAGGGCGAAATCACGTGGGCAAGATTCAGGAAACGGTCGGTCGTCTTGCGGAGGCTGCCCACGATGACCCAGATGCCGGCTTCCTTGGCCGCGTGGCAGGTTTTCTCCAACGCCCGTTCCACTGCCGCTGGCTTGAGCCGGGCCACATACGGGAAGTAATAGCTCGTCAGGTTCGTCTCCGGAAACAACACCACGCGGCTGCCTTCCCCGGCCGCGAGGCGGATGTAATGGAGCGTTCGCTCCAGATTGCGTTCAAGGCTCTTGGCCCAATGGAGTTGCACGCAGGAAACTTGCAGGGTTTTGGTCGCGCTCATGTCGGTTAGGTTAAACCCAGAACGGGTGAGAATCCAAAACTATCAGAAAGCGTCCGTCGAAGCAGCTATCGCGTCGAAGCTCCGATCTGATTCTGAATCCGCCAGAGCTTGGAGAAAGTGCGGATCACAAGACTGTCGCGCAGTACCGCGGGCGTCGCCAGCGTCATCCCGTCGAGTCGGTTGCTGCCAAGCAGTTTGAACTCCGGCCCCGCTTGCACGATGAACGTCTCGCCGTCTTCGCTCAGGCAATAGATCTTTCCATCGCACACCCACGGCGATGCGGTGAAGGCGGTCGCGCTGGCGCTGAGTCGCTGGCGGCCATAGACCGGCTTGCCCGTCTTCGCGTCGTAGCAGGCGAGAAACCCTTTGTCGTAGAGCACGTAAAGGTAATCGTCGCAGAGCAACGGCGACGGATTGTAGGGACCGGCCTTGCGGTCGCACCACGCGATGAATTGGTTGCTCGTCTGATCGTCCTTGAGCGAGATGTCGCCGGAGGCGCCGGGCCGGATGGCATAGACCGGCCGCAGGGAGTTGCTAACGTAGCCGGAGCTGACGAAGAGCAAGCTGCGGCTGGCAACAGGCGCCGGGATGACGATGTCGGACATGCCGGAAAGTTCCCACAACAAGCGGCCATCGAGGTCGTAGGAACGCACTTTGCCGCGGCCGGGAGTGACAATCTCGGTGCGCTTTTCATTTTCCCAGACCAGCGGAGTAGCCCAGTTGCTCGGCTCGGCGCGCTGGACGCGCCAGAGTTGCCGGCCGTTCCGCTTGTCGAACGCGGCGAGGAACGACGCCTTTTCGTTGTCGTTAACCACATAGACGCGGTCGCCGTGCAGCACAGGCGAGGCCGCCGGCCCCCAGCCAAGCCGCGTCGGGAAGAAACCCCATTTCTGCGACCACACTTCGCGCCCGTCCATGTCGTAGCAGAACAGGCCCACGTTGCCAAAGCATGCGAACACGCGCTCGCCGTCGGTGGCGGGCGTCTCGGAGGCGTAGCTGTTTTTCATGTGGATCGCGCCCGGCACCGCCCCGCAGTGCGCCACGCGTTCCCAGAGGACCTTGCCCGTGGCGAAGTCGAGGCAATAGATGACGCAGCGATATTCGTCAGCCTCTCGCGTGCCCCAGAACCGCCAGACATAAAGACCCTTGCGCGGCGGCTCGACAGCCTGCCCGCTCACCGCCGATGTGACGAAAACCTTGCCGCCCCACACGATCGGCGACGACCAGGACTTGCCGGGAATCGCGGTCTTCCAGAACACGTTGGTCGTCGCACTCCAAACGGGCGGCAGTTTCACGCCGTCGGCGACGCCGCCACATCCGCCGCGGAACTGCGGCCAATGGTCCGCGTCGCCCGCGCAGGCAATGTGGGAAATGAGCGCGATGGCGGCGAAGCCAAGAAGCATGTGACGCTGGCAAATCATATCGTGTTTTACTGTTGGCCTTTTTGCCGCACGCCGCCACTTTTTTCGCGCATCACTGTGTGCTTCGCCATGCCGTTCTGCGCGGCGGCTTCCCTGCTGCCGAAAACGCTCGCTTGATTCCAGCGCGATAGATGATATGGATTGGCCCGCCAATAGCACATTGCGCAAAGGAGAATCTATGATACGACATCTCGCCATCTGGAGTCTGGGTCTGATGATTTGTGCAGCGAACGCCCAAGACCTCAACGTCCTGCCACCATCCCCCACGCCCGCGAAAGGAACCAATGCGCCGCTTGCGATGCTCGACGCTTATCTCAAGGCCGCCGCATACGCCGCACTCGACAAGCGCAAAGCGGACTATGAGAAGGTCAAGACGCTGGAACAGGTCGCCGCGTGGCAGCAGCAGCGGCGCGATTTCTTCGAGCGGCAACTCGGCGGATTCCCGAAGCGCACGCCGCTCAACGCGAAGGTCACCGGCACGATGGACGGCGGCGATTACCGCGTCGAGAAAGTCATCTTCGAGAGCGAGCCGAAGCATCACGTTACCGGCCTGCTCTACCTGCCCAAGACGCCGCCACCCTACCCCGGCGTGATCGTGCCGTGCGGTCACAGCACCAACGGCAAGGGCGCCGAAACCTACCAGCGCGCCAGCATCCTGCTCGCGAAGAACGGCCTGGCCGCGTTCTGCTACGACCCCATCGGCCAGGGCGAGCGCGCGCAGGTGCTCAAGCCCGACGGCAAGGCCGCCCTTGGCAGCACCACCGAACATACGCTGGTCGGCATCGGCGCAATCCTCGTCGGCCGCAACGTCGCCACCTACCGCGTCTGGGACGGCATGAGGGCGATTGACTACCTCCTGAGCCGCAAGGATATTGACCCCAAGCGCATCGGCTGCACCGGCAACTCCGGCGGCGGCACGCTCACCAGCTACTTGATGGCGCTCGACGACCGTATCGTCGCCGCCGCGCCATCGTGCTACCTCACCTCGTTCCGCAAGTTGCTCGAACGCATCGGCGGCCAGGACGGCGAGCAAAACATCTTCGGTCAGATCGCGTTCGGCATGGAGCACGGCGATTACGTGATCATGCGCGCGCCGAAACCAACGCTGATGTGCGTGGCGACGCGCGACATGTTTGACATCGTTGGCTCATGGGATTCGTTCCGCGAAGCCAAGCGAATCTATGGGCGGCTCGGTTTCGCCAACCACGTGGACCTTGTCGAGGCCGACGAACCGCACGGTTTCAGCACCCACCTGCGCGTCGGCGCGGTGCGTTGGATGCGCCGCTGGCTGCTAAAGAACGACGACGACATCATCGAACCGGATTTTCCGATCCGCAAGGACCCGGAGATCCAGTGCTCGGCAAAAGGCCAGGTCATGCTCATGCCCGGCGAGAAGTCGGTGTTCGACCTGAACGTCGAAGCGGATAAAAAACTCTCGCCGGAACGGCGGAAACTGTGGACGGAAGCACCGAAGACCGGGGCACTGGCGAAAGTGCGCGAGACTGCCGGCGTGCGTCCGCTCGACAAGCTGCCGCTGCCGACGCATCGCAAAGTCGGCAGCATCGAACGGCAAGGCTATCGCATCGAGAAGCTGGTGCTGGAGCCGGAAGCCGGCATCGCGCTGCCTGCGCTCGCGTTCGTGCCGCCGAAGCCGGATGCCAACGCGTATCTTTATCTCCACGGTCAGGGCAAGCAAACCGACGCAGCGCCGGGCGGCCCGATTGAGAAACTGGTGACGCAAGGCCATCTCGTGCTCGCCGTGGACGTGCGCGGTCTGGGCGAGACTCAGGAGAA
>Ga0265297_10010352_pt1 | contig 11747 bp, 18 predicted proteins | sample Munlanlwell13791_FD_192502 | JGI IMG/M metagenome (GOLD analysis project Ga0265297, IMG submission 192502) | Leachate microbial communities from a municipal landfill in Southern Ontario, Canada - Leachate well 137-91 | ecosystem: Engineered > Solid waste > Landfill > Unclassified | place...
CCCATTCGTCAGTACCTACCCATGGACTCCGGGAGGAGGCTTTGGAGTGAAATATGCCGACCCGGCTACCAAGCCTACGGGGACGGGGAGAAGTGTAGCCTTCCTGCGTGGAGGATTCTGGTTATCATGAACGCAAACGACAAGAGCAAACTCATCATGGTTACCGGCTCGATTGCTATCGGAGCTCTTATTTCCAGTGCCGTGTGGGGAAGTTTTTTATCACTATCCCAGAACAAGGTAAAAAATCTCCAGCGCCAATCTGATTACTGGAAAGGTACTGCCGAGTATTATCAGGCGAAAGTGGCTACAATTGAAAGCATCGTTGCCCAGCTTAATTCCCAAATAGAATATCTGGAAAGCCAACCGCCAGCTATCGAATTTGTCGAGGTCGAAGTACCGGTCCCAGTTGAGATACCAACATACGTTGAACCCCGTCATTTTCAAAGCTTAGCTGAGTTAGAAGATTGGGTAAACGATTGGACTTTTTATCGAGAAGAATATCCCTGGTACATGTTTGGTGATTCTCCTTACGATTGCGACGACTTCTCAATCGTAATGGTTTCCGACGCGGCCTTGGACGGGTACATTCTAGGATTAGTCGTTGACACTGAAAGGCACCATGCTTTAGTATGTGCAGTAATCGGTAACGACATTGTATTTATCGAACCTCAGTCAAAAGAAATTATGACCGTTTATCAGGGAGAACGATGGATTGTGGATAAGTAGGAGGCTATTATGGACAAGAATGATAAGACTAAAGTCATATTAATCGGGGTTGGTGCCGGTATTGCCGGTCTTGGCCTATTCTTGTCGAGGCGTGCTGGTCAAGTCCCTGAAGAAGAAATTCCAGGGGAAGAAATTCCGGAAGAAGAAGAGGAGGAGGAGGAAGAAGAAGAGGAGGAAGGTGGCGGAGGAGGGGGAGCTAGTCCTGAGAAATTAGCGTTTCTGGCTGAATTAAACTCTTATTATGAAGAATTGAAAGCCGAATACAATGATGATCCCACGCTGGCCTCGATACTTTCCCAGGCCTATTACAGTGCGAGTGTGGCATGGACGCCGGGTTACAGTACTTCTGCGGACCCGGGATTCCAGGCTTTTAATGAACAACTGAATGGCTATATAGCCTATCGCACGAATAACGGAGACACAACCTTCGATTACTACATGAATAATATATGGGGCCAGGAAGAAGAAGAGGAAGAGGAGGAACTGCATACGGACACGCACACTGATACTCCGGGGGAATCCTATAATACCCCCGTACATCAGAACGTTCCTGCCTGGTCTCATTGGGTTATGGGCCCTCACTCGGACGCCGCGGTACACGGGAATGTGTCTACCCCGCCTACTTACGCTGGTGGACACGGAAATTCCCATTCAGACGCCGTTTACCCTCCATCCCCGCCATATTATGCAGGCGGACACGGAAATTCACACAGTGATGTAACCTATCCGCCATCCGGGGGAGGGCATAGTGACGTAGTTAATCACACGAATGTTGCCGATAACTTACATGGTAATACCACGGCAACGAGCTGGAACGATTCTGAATATACGGATATTCCCCACGAAGATATCCACATAAATACTGTGGAACCTGTTTAGGAGAAGGGTATGGCCATATTAGTCAAGCCGTATTTAGGCTGTAACGAGAACTGCCTGTACTGTTATGAAAATAACTGCAGGGGGAAATTGCCGTCGTTTGACTATGACATCGACCGGGTACTGGCCTCCCTGGAAAATGTTTATAAGGCTCACCCCCGTGAAATAGTATTACATGGAGGCGAACCGCTTTGCATGCCCATAAGCGACGTGGAAGCCATACTCAAGAAGAGTTATGAACTATCCCAACGCTCAGGGATACAGACGAACGGGACGCTCCTCTCTTACGAGCATGTCAAGCTCTTCAAGAAATATAACACTCATATTGGAATTTCCCTAGATGGTCCGGGCAAACTGAGTGAATTTCGTTTACCGGAAACAGAGGCCGACGAAATGTGCGGACGAATCCGATTCCTGCGACAAGAAGGGTTACCGGTTTCTGTTATCGTAGTTATTAGCCGGGCTAATGCCGGAGATAACGAACGGTTGGAGAGTCTAAAAGCCTGGCTGAAAGAGCTGGATAAGATAGGAGTTCACGGACGGCTTAATCCGTGCGCCAGTGAACCCAAATACGACCTCGACACGGAACGCATGAAAGACGTTTATCTTTCCCTGGCCATGTTTTTGATGAACGAGGGGATAGAATGGAATCCGTTTCCGGATATCTCCAGACGATTACTGGGAGAGTCCGCTACCTGTACTTTCATGGGCTGCGATCCGTTTTTTACCCCATCGGCTACCGTTATTCTAAATGACGGAAGTATCTCCAACTGTATGCGTACCAATTCAGACGACCTCCTGCTGAGGCCGGAGGGTCCCATGAACATCCGGGGAGAAATACTGCAGGATGTTCCGCAGGAATTTGGGGGATGTCGAGATTGCCGTTTCTGGCCAGCTTGCCAGGGCGGATGCCCGGCCATGACAGTTGATGGAGACTGGAGAAGCCGAACGGTATTATGCCCCATGTATAAAGCACTCTTTGAATACGTTGAACGTATTCACCGAAGCCTTGGGATAGTACCACGCGCGCAGCCCGCGCCGCCTGGATTTAAGCACACGGATACACACCAGGACCGCGGAGGCAGAAAGTGAAACCGTTCACCCGATTGATACTGAAGAAGGGTTATGAGGAGTGGGGCCCCATAATATCCCTGAATGGGGGCCCAGGTAAGGTATTTGATTCTTGTATGAAAAGGGATTTTCCTTTCATTGAGTGTATAAAAGTACGTTCCAGCAATTACCATGGAGTGATTGAACTCGACACTCCTTATTTCATAATATTAAAAAGCACTTTCCCTTGTATGCTTGAGAACGTCAAGGAAGAATGGAGCACGGGAGGTTAGGATGGACAAGAAACTTTTATTCGCCGGCGCCGGGATAGCAATCGTAGGGGGAATAATTCTGCTGAACAAAACGCCGGGTACGCCCGGTAATCATCCGGAAATAAACCCGGAAGATGAACCGGAAGACGTGTTGGAGCAGTTAGAAGAGTATTACGACTCCCTGGTTGAGAAATATAGCGATGACCCAACGTTGGAGGACCAACTGGGGCAGGCGTTAAACTCAGCCTCTTTGGTGCTTCAATACGGAGGAGACCTGGTTTCCGACCCCGGGTACCAGATGTTTGTCACGCAGTTAAACGGTTATATCGCTTACCGCGAGACTATAGGCTACATCACGTTCGTAGATTATCAATGGCTGTAATTCGAGTTGGAGAGTTGTATGAACATCGAAAACATCTGGCCAGGCGATTTTTTTTCTACTCGACGTGATGACATTATAGGACGCTTTGCCTCGTTTATGACCAAGACGCCGCAAGGTCGCCGGACGCGCCGGTTTCACTTCGGCGTTATCGCGGATCCTGTCTATAATGCTTACGTTCACACTGATTTTGAGACCCGCGAGAGTATTTCCAAAGGCCCCAGTACTCTCCGGTTTATTGAGCGATACCGTGGCCAGGATATTGAGCTGTATCGATTACCGGGTATAACACATGACGAAGGCATTCGTTTGGTGCGTTCTATTTCCCGTATCGGCGACAAAGGTTATGGATACGCCGATATCTTCGAGGCCATAGGAGATGTTGCCTGTTTGCTGCTGCAGGGCAAGTTACCACCGTACACGCCGGCTCAATTTAAGTTCTCAAAAAACGACGTTTACATTTGTACGGAGTTACCAGCGTATGGCGCGAGGGCCATCGGTAAAGCCGTCGAGCCCGCTGACGATCCCGATGTCTGGGCTATCCCTGCTATGTATCTGCAAGCCATTGAAGAAGGACGCCTGGTGCGATACTACCGTGGCGACCTCAATGATATCGTATGAACCACCGATAGTAAGACAGCACTAGGAGGACTTATTTATGCCACCTGAAACTATTAACGAGAAAAGTCCGGAGTATTTATTTGGAAAGATAATTGAGAGACTGGCGCAAGGGGATCAGGCCCTCAAGGATTTCAAAAAAGAACTGTCGTCCATGCGCGCGGTTATGGAACGCCTGCCGTGCGCCGACGAAAAAAAACTGATTGCCGACATCTTGCTATGGCAGAAGAAACATGACGAGCAGGAGCAGAAGCGAGAAAAGGATAGGCAAGAGCAAGACAAGTTTATCAGCCGGACAAAACTCGGTATTAAAAATGCTCTTGTTGTAGCAACCTTCTCTGCCATTGTAAGCGCAGTCATCGGAATTCTCGTCTACGCATTTTTCGGGGGTGGAGTTCCGGCCTTTGCCGGCTTTTAACCTAATAACCGATATTTCTCAGGAAATAAAAGAGCCACCCGGGGGCCTGGGCGGCTCTTTTATTTGGAGGGAAAGGAAGGTTCTCACATATTATAACCGGAAAAAATAAATTTTAAAAGGGGCTTGACAGGCTTTTTTTGATGTGTTAGTATTCTGATTAAGAACACCGGTCGAGCCTTTGAGCGGGCAACAACATCGCTGGTGGTCTGCCGTCCGGGCTGGCCTTCTTCCCCGTTGAGCCAGTCCGGACGGTCAAGAAAGGGAGGTACAGCAATGAAGTTTACTGTCAGTCGGTCCTTACTCGCGGAGCAACTATCAATCCTGAAAGGTCTCATCGAAACCAAGTCCCAAATTCAAATACTGTCATTCATACACATCAAAGCGGACACACGTTTGTGGTTAAAAATCGTAACCGGATTATCACGTTCGCAGCTAACACTCGATATCGACGCTGATGTTACCAGCCCAGGCGAGATTCTTTTACCGGGGGAGTTATTCACAGAAGTTGTGGAAACTTATGCCGGCGACAATATTACCTTTGAATACGATAAGCCGGCTTTGCAACTTGAGTCAACTCGTAAGGATTTATCTGTCACCTGCGGCCGTACCACGACACATTTTGCCATGGTCCCGGTCGGAGAATTTGTTCCCCCCATGGTGATTAAAGGAAACTATGACCGATGGATTCCTGCCGGTGAATTCCAGCGGGCCATTGATTTTGTATTGTTTTCGGTAGCTGACAAGAACAATCCCAGCGCCGAACTTCGTTCCGTGAGTTTCAAAATCAATAAGGGTATCCTGGAACTTGCCAGTGCTGACGGGTTTCGTCTTTCTCGTTCCAGAACCGTGATACAGGAAGAGGACCTGTTCGAGAATATTGCAGTGACAATCGACGGCGTTTCCATGGCCGGCCTACGCCGCGTCTTATCCGGAAGAACTGATAATATCGCTATATCCGTCCACGAGGGGGATGAACATATCGTTGGTTTTAAGGCACCTGGTTTCGAGTACCTGACACATAAAGGTCCGCATCAATACATAGAATATGAAAAATTCTATCCCGACGAGTTCACCGGCAGCGTTACACTACCGGCTAAGAATCTAGTGAAAGTCGCTAAAGCAATACGTACCATGGCCATGGGTGCCTATTTTCCCGTTATCACCTTGAGGTCTGGTAACGGAGTACTGCAGATGAAGACAAAGGATGATGTTGATGAAGACAAAAGCGCCTCCGTCACCATCGATGCCGAATGCGCGGGAGAACAAGTCAATTTCTCCTTGAACGGCAACTATCTGCTTGATTGTCTCAAGGCTGTTGAGAAACATTGCGAGGATACAGACAAGTTAGTGATACGTTGCTCTAAATCGAAGCCGGCGATCTTTGAGATTGACGGAAAGGATGCATTTTTCTACCTCGTTATGCCGGTGGAGGGGAAATGAAAGGCATCAACAAAACTGCTATCCCATGGGTAAAGAATCCTGACGGTAGTCAGGGTTATACACTCTCACCTGTTACTGGTTGCCAGAATCCTTGCCGTTTTTACTGCTATGCCAGGCAGTTGGCGAATACCAGGCTCAAGAACGTCTATCTCCATGGAGATAACATAGTTGCGCCGATACCGCAGATACTTTCCAGCGTAGCTAAGGCAGATCCGTTTCATCCCCGGTTCTGGAAAGAGCGGGTGGAGACGCTACACCAGATGGCCCGGTCAAAAAAGAGGATGGGTGTTTTTCTGTGTGATATGGGGGAGATTGCGGGCCCATGGATCCCGGCAGACTGGCTAATGGACATCTTCGAAGGTATCGAGGCAGCCAGTCAGCACCGGTTTTATATCCTTTCGAAGTGTTATAACGCCCAGGTTGTCTTGAACTATCCCAGGAACGTATGGGTAGGCTTTTCGGTTACCTGCAAGGCACAGTACCAGATGGTAATGGAATTATGTCGCACCTATCCAGATGATTACAGTAAGCGCATCCGTTTCCTTTCAGTCGAACCTTTTCTCGGAGATATTGACATGGACGCCGACGAGCTGCAGGCGGCCGGTATCAAGTGGGTTATCGCCGGCGCCCTGTCAGGAACACGGAAGACGCTGGAAGATGTCATGGGTACAAAGACAGAGCTGCGGCTTCGTCCCTGGCACGGGACAAAGATGGTGTTGGTCCAGAAAGTAGAATGGTTGTCCAAGGTTGCTGAGGCAACAAAGAAAGCTGGCATTCCTCTTTTTTGTAAACCGGAATTAGAGGCCATGCCGATTAAAGACATCATCGATCTCCGGAAGATGAAACTACTCGATATCGACCCTGAAAAGAATCTTCGTTTTCCCCAGGGTATTCCCTAACTTATGAGGCTCCGGGGCAGGAGAGCCAGGCCGGTGCCGACAATCGCTCAAACGTGCTGTACCTCTCAGAAGAACTTCAAACCGGCGAAGAAGGCCTGAGCGAAGACCCTGCCCCGTCCTCACCCGAGAAACAAAGTAACTTACACTGGTGGCGGAATAGGTAGACGCTAACCGAAAGCTAGGACTCCCAGTATACCGGAGGATAGCGCGCAGACGAACAGCGAGTAGGCAGATTGGGACGGTATAACTCAATCATCTAGGGTGCAAATCCCTAGCCAGAGTAAACTGAAAGAAGGCAGTAATGAGCAAGCTTGTAATATGCAGGCACATAACCAGAGTGGAACCCCAACCTCTTGATCACACCGAAATAGAGATATGCCAAGTCTGCGGCCAGATTGTCAAACATTATTCCTTTGATACAGGAGAGAACAAACGGAAGTCTAGCGTTTTACGATTCGGGAGGGTTGGCAAAGACTTCGTGGCCATCAACCCGAAACACTCTATCGAAACTACTGCGGCGGGTCGTCAAGAGTATATAGAAGCAGAGAATAATACACCTGCAGGCAGTCTTGTTTTTAATCTTCCGGTTGAAAGTAAGCATGAACCGACAACGGCCACACCAGACGCACCAGAATCAAAATCTGAGGGCACCCCTGTTTTAACTCCCAGCCCCATGGAGGTTATTTCTCAGGAAATGAAGGCAGAAGAAATAAAGAGTAAGCCTGTGTTGCCTGATAAGCGGCTGCTGCAGTTCCGCGCAAACCATGACATCGACCAGGTAAAAAAAGATTTTCAGAGTTTATCGCTGGTTGATTTTCGGAAAAAGTATGACCTGACGGATTATACATGGAGAAGACTGCAGCCGGAACTTGGTATTGCCAAAAAAGGACGAGGCAAAGGAAAGCGGTCTGTATTCAAGAAAAAAGTTCCACCGGTTTCAGTACCAAAGCCGAAACAACCGCCCATCGCGCCCCTGGCCTTCGAAGCGTTTACCGCCCGCCTGCAGGCCGTAGCGGGGGTTCTGCCGGCATTACCGGCCTTCGACCCGTCTTGGAGCGTTTTAGTCCAGGAACAGTGGCTCAAGACTTGGAGCGAGACGCTGAGATACATTATGGTATACATGGAAGAATATCCGGAATAAAATCCGGAATAAAAAAGGAGAAGAGAAAGTATGGACATTTATAAGCTTATCGTCTATGTAGAATCGACACAGGAAGAAATGGAATCTTTCAAACCTATGTTTGAAGAGCTTGGGAAACTTACTAACTGCGATGTCGAGCTGCGAACTCCGGAGCCGTCGATGGTCCGCGCCAGGCTTAAGAAGGCTGCTGAAAATTGTCTTAAACCTATAGTAAGCGAGCCGCCAACTCAACCGAAGCAATCGCCCGCGGCTGTCGACCCGTTGTGTGCCGGCGACACGTCCGAGTTTACCGGGAGGATAAAAACCATGATGAGCCTTGCCGATATCGCCGAGGAGCTGAAGAAGGTGCTGCCAACAAAACAGGCCGCGCCGGCTGTACCAAAAATCGGTTTCATTACCATGAGGATACCTGCATATAACGAGGAGGAGGCAACGAAGTTCCGGGCAGACAACTGTGTTGGATGCTTCTTTGCCGATAAAGAAGCGCTGGTTAGCAATAAGCCATGCTGTACATACCCGGGTACTACTTTAAGTAATTCCGGCGTTTGCAAATCAAGGAGGACTGGATAAATGTCTTTCGCATTCAAGTGTGATTCCTGTGAAAAATTCAGTGACGAGCGCAAAGTCATCGAATATAAATATTTCAACGCAGAACAAGACTTGCGGGGAGTTCCGGTGGATTCTGTCGAGGTTAGGTTCGGCTGGAGTTTCGACGACGTAGACCTGTGCCCCCGGTGCGCTACAAAAATCCTGGCCACGGCAATATTCAATAGACTTCCGGAGGACCTGCGAAACATCTTCCAGCGAACGCTCGAAGACCTTACCGAGAACGAGGCCGATAAAAAGAGTTATGCTGCTCTCTACGAAGCAACGGAACATGAGAACAGGGATACGGATGATAAGCAATGAACATGCCGGCAGATAACGATCCATGTATGTCCTTAATTAATTGGGAACTGGATGAGGCCGCATTTCGTAACCAGGTGCGAAACATGGTTACCCAGTGCAGAAAAAGGGGGAAGGTCATAGGCCTGCCGATTATACTGCAGCCTGGTGACGGCTTCGTCGACTTGTTATCGATGTTACTTGGGGCCATCGATTGCTCGACCTGCGGTGGTAACTGCTGTAAGAACAGTCCTCATACTAAGACGATAGGTATCCTGCCGAGTGAGTACGCTGCCCTGAGCAAAAAATACGGAAAGGATAAGTTTGTTATCACTGGCGATGATGTTTTCCTGCCGATGCCATGCCCCTTTATGAGAAGTACTGAAGGTAAGCACTGCAGTATATACAGCGACCGGCCTTTTGTTTGTACCTTTTTTCCCTTCCAGTTCGGCGGCGTCAATGGCGAGGGGCAAACGCTCCTTTCGGTCGCTTCCGACTGCCCGGAAGCGCGTCGGCTGTCCGTCAACGTTTTCATGGCGAACTGGCAGCTCCGCACGAAGTTTAAGGACATTGGCGCCACCGACTTTCTTTCGACATTATTAAAGGAGGATGTTGCAAATGACAGACCTGCATGACACAGTTATAGAGCTTACCCGCCGTGTCGGGGACTTAGAGGTTCAAGTGAATAAAGTGAACTTTATGGAGTGTTGGGCGGTTATTGAATTGATGGGAAAGGCCTTTCACGCCGGCCACGTCACCCTGGTAAATATTCATGGCGTTAACCTGTTCCGCGTACGTCCCTATCGCGGTGGTACGGAGCGCACGACGGTATACTACTCACCAGCGGCAATCTATTGCATCACGCCAGTAAACGAAGAAGAAGCCAAAAACCATGTTCCGGCATATTACGGCGAGAGGGTCTGCAGGGAATGTGGTTGTACCGACGACCACGCTTGTATCGGGGCGGACGGATCCCCGTGTCACTGGGTAGAATACAACCTGTGCAGCGCATGTGCTGAGAAAATGGATAATAAGGAGTGAGTTTATTATGATTAGCTTAACCGATGCAGAATGGGGACGGCTTCTGACCGCGATCGGACACCTGGAGGCGAGAGTTGAATCATTATTGAATGCGATACTGACACAGCGCAACCTGAAAGATGTGGATATCGTAATTTAGCTATAGAATATTGCACACTGACCACGAGTAGCTGGATTGAAATACAGTTGTACGGGAAAGTAATCGAACTAACAGGCAGGTTGTAGCATGGACAATAATGGAATAATTACGTTAGTACCGTTCGACGTGAAGCCGCAACGAGCCCCGGAAACTCCGGACGAATACCTCAAGCGGGTGACCCAGGTAAAAGAATCCATAGTGATTAATGCCGACGGTAACATTTACTTGACGCTTCTCCGTTGGTTGCAGCAGCGCGAACAGTCTAAAGTCTTCGAAGGTATGTACGGCAAGATATGGACCGTCGTTGCTATCGACCAGCGCTCCGGTATCGACTGGGCGCTCCTGGTCCGCAGCGGCCAACTGGCTCAATGGTATCCCCTGCAGTTTTGTGAAGTGAAGGATATTTGCTTCCCAAGTGAACGGATATGATTGAGAAAATATTATTAAATGAGGCACGTAGAATAGCCAGGGCCATTGGCTTGAGAACTATAGCCGGCTTGTTTATCAAGTCAGTGACGATTGACATTTCTCAAGAAATACCCGGTCTTCTCCAGTCGGTGTTTCCTTCGGTGTTTCCTAGAGAATATAAGTTCGTGAACTGGAGCTACAATTCCTTCGACAAAACGCTCACCTGTGCGAAATGCGGCTGGAGACAATTAGCGCCAAGTGTCGAGGAGGCCCTGCGCGTCTATGAGAAACACCAACTTGGTATTTCTCCATGGCCGAAATGCCCGGTAAAAAAGCATCCGGTCAAAACAGGCCGGGTTTCCGAGCCTGAACGAACGGAAACAAAGTAGGTAAAAAGGGGAGAGCTAATTGTGAAGGCAAATATCAAAAAAGACGAACTGGCAGAACTTAGAAAGCGGCTAGGAGTAACGCGCCTATCAATATGCACAAACCGCAGATGCGCATTTTGTATGCATGACAGATGCGCTGCTGAGGGCAGTAGAACATGTTCGGCGCGGACTATGGTGGGTTGGGAATATCAGCAAAAATAGCTCGGCATGAGGAATGAATTGATACCCTACACACATACAGAACTGGTACAGAGAGCCAGGAGGTGGCTCGAAGGTTCCCATAAGTACGGGAATTACACATGCGGGTTTGTGTTGACCGAGTATCACAGCTACGCGCCGGAACAACCGGACGCTATCGGATTCCGGTCGGACAAGTCGATTCTCATCGAGTGCAAGGTCTCACGGGCCGATTTCAAAGCCGATGGGCATAAATCTCACCGGCAAGGGCGGCGCAGGCTGGGGAATGAGCGGTTTTACATGGTTCCCGCCGGCATGGTAGCGCGTGAGGAAACGCCGGAGGGTTGGGGGTTACTATTCGTCCATGACAAACGAGTGACTATTGAAGTGGAGCCGCCGTATCATTCAGACCTTGAAATCCAGGCCGCTGAACACTCGTTATTTTACTCGCTTCTGCGGCGGGCCGAACTGCGCGGGCTGATACCTCGATTACTCGAACCGCTGGCGGGGGCAAAATAATAATTAGGCAGGTGAATAAAATGGAATTTGTAATGGGGTTGTTCGTTGGTGTAGGTATATTCACAGTGTTAGTGAACATTGGGCTTTTAATCGTTATGATGCTCATTCATAGGGCAAATCAGAAGATGTATACCGAGTATTTCAAAGACCGTTCGATAGCGGCAAGAAAATAACCATCGGCATGAAAGGAAAAGGGGGCATGGTATGAGGACAGTAAAAATAGACGAGTACCTTGTTATCAACACGTATAACAATACGAAACGATGGCTGGCAAAAAAGCCACTTCGCCCAAAATCAAACGAGATTATCGTGCATATTAAAGGGCTTGTGAAATATCCAGAACCAATATTTACTGCCGATTTTGGAGAAC
>Ga0265297_10010353_pt1 | contig 11747 bp, 5 predicted proteins | sample Munlanlwell13791_FD_192502 | JGI IMG/M metagenome (GOLD analysis project Ga0265297, IMG submission 192502) | Leachate microbial communities from a municipal landfill in Southern Ontario, Canada - Leachate well 137-91 | ecosystem: Engineered > Solid waste > Landfill > Unclassified | place...
GTAGCAGAACCACGAGCCACGGATGGATCTGCCGGGCTCGGTGTGCTTCAGGTAGCCAGCGCCGTAAATGGCGGCCAGCGCGCCCAGTACGAGAATGGGGATAAGGAATACCGCGGACATCGCGTCGAGCCCGAATGACAGCGACGCGCCGGGCAGTTCCCACGGGAGGTTGACGCGGAAATTCTCAATTCCGACAAGACCGCGTGCGGTAGGGATGGCACAGATGATGCAGCCGATTACTGCGCTTCCGGCGCCAAGGATCGATGCGGGCCTGGGAGTTTTTCCAAGCACAAGGGCCGCGAGCCCTCCTGCGAGGATTATGCCGAGGCCGACGAGAAACAGCAGCAAGTCCTACTCCTGGCGGGCCGGATCGGTTGCGGGGCGCTTCATCGCGGATTCGATGCGGGAGAGGCTGGCAAATATCTCCTCGCGGGTTCCGCGGCGTTCGAGGACATGGCGCAGTTCCTCGTCCTTCAATGCGTAAGCAAGTTTGGAAATCAGTTGCAGATGGGTGCGTACGGTAGGGCTGACCATCATAAACATGCAATGTACGGGCTTGCTGTCAAGCGCGCCGAAGTCCACCGGATGATCGAGCAGACACAGGGTGATGGTCGGCTGTGCCAGGTGCATTACGATCGGGTGCCTGACGTGCGGGATGGCAATTCCGTCGCCGATGGCGGTTGAAGCAAGGGTCTCGCGCGCGATCAGCAACTGCAGCAGGTGTTCCCTGTCAACGCTGGCGGGCAACTGCATTGCGGCAACCGCGTTCTTGAGCACTTCGTGCTTGTCGTTTCCGGACAGCGAATAAGCTATTCCGCCGACAGTGAGCGCCTCTGAGACGCTGAGAGGGGAGCCGCTCGTTTCCTGCTGAGCAAAGAGCCTCGCGGAGACATGGACACGGTGAGAATTGGCCCATTCCAGTATCTCGACGCGATTGAACCTGTACTGCTCTCCGACGTGGTAGGCCGGGATGCTGCCATTGTCGATGAAGCCATAGATGGTCTTTTCGTCAGTATGAAGCAAATCCGCGACATCGCGGACCGATAGTTCCAAAGGTAGCCTCCAGATGAGTTGAAAAAACCGTCGCAGGGGACGGGTAGAAGGAGGGCATTATATGCGGCGGCGGGACAGGTTCCAGCGTTTGAGGGGAGCAGGGTCGTGACGGTGCTATATTCAAGATGGTGCTTTATCGATAACGCTGCTATAATCGCCGCACACGATGGGGCAAATATGAAGAGACGAGTGTTAGCGCTTTCGGTCCTTCTTCTCACTGGCCTGCTTCTGTTCGCAGGCTGCAGCACCCATCCCCCAGCAGGAACCCACCCGCCATCCATCGGTTCCGCGCTCAACTACTCCGACTACGCTTCCTTTGTCAGGCGCCTGAAGACCGCCTCGTGCGACGTTTCCTCATCAGCGATCTCGGCAAGGCTCTATGGTTCGCTCTCCAATTTCCGTGAGGTCGTGGCGAGCCAGCCTGTCGCCGATCCAATGACCTTCCCGAGCTTGTGGGGAGGTGATCTCGCTGAGGAAGACCCGATCTTGGCTGAACGCTTCCCGGCTCTGCTCGCGGGGCTTTGCCTCGAGCCTGGTGAATCCTACTATCAGTTGCCCATCGTCCTGACAATGGGAGGTTTCACCGCCTCGGCCTTCAGCAGATACGACAGGTTGTTGTGCGGCAGGGGCTCGATTTCCGCCTGGATGCTCCAGGAGTCTATGGACCCGGGCGAAATTGAGCGGCTGGAAGCATCGGTCCGAACCCTTTCGGGAGATGACTTGTACCTCGTCGGCAAAGCTGGACTCTCCTGCCTGATACGGCTCTGCGGGGTGAAGGAAGCCCAGAAGCGCGTCAGCCAGTTGGTTCGGCCTGTCGGCAGGGAAGGGGAAAGTGACGCCAGAGCAGGCTGCTATGGCCCGAGCGATCGCAGGTCATCGCTGTATGCCGGCGATATCAGGGTCGTTCTGGCGGAGGCGCTTGCGGACGTGGGAGGTCCCGATGCGCTCGAAGCACTGGGCAGCATCGTCTGTGAACTCGCGCGGGAATCCGCCGGGAGTCCAGAGTGGCGCTGCGTTCCCGAATGGAACGAAGACAGCGTACGTTTCGCCTGCGTGTCACTTGGGAGGGAGCGAGCAGACAATCTTGTCATGGCTGCCGGAGCCTTCGCTCGGGCCGGAGGCTGCGACGGCCTTATCCCCACCGCTCGCACGGCGCTCGCGCGTGCTCTGCTCGACCCGGCGTCCTGCGATCCACGCCTGAAGATCCCCCTGGGCGGCTATGACTTCGTCGCGCTCGCAGGGGAGAGGATGTCGGGAGAATCCAGGCCGTGGGCTCAGGTTCCGACCCCTGCCGCCCTGTCAGCCCTTGTGGCCCGGCACGACAAGATCCTCACGCATCTCGCCCTGGGCGATGCACAGGGGCGATTTCCCCCCGACGTGATCGCCCGTTGTTGGGCGGAAGCGATGGCGCATGCCAGCACCCGGAACGAGTTTGACGACTTGATTTTCGTGCTGGGCTCTCTCCACAGCCCCGCTGCTCTTCCCGAGTTGGTGGCGGCAGCGGGCCGGTATTCCGAGTGGTGCATCGAGTCGGAGGATATTCTGCTCGTCCTCAGCCGCATCGGAGGTCCCGAGGCGCTCGATGCGATGCTCGCTCTTTGCCGCAGACTCCCCCGGGATAAGGAGATGGACCGGTCCATTTCACGGATGTTCCGCTTCGCCGCAGGCGACGATGACCTTCGAAGCAGGGCCGAAGTGGAGCCGGATCCCGCCATTCGGGCAGTGCTCGAAGAGGCGCTGGCGGACACCTTGAAGTACTCGCTGACCGAATCCTCCCCCCTCGCTTTGCTCGCGTTTCTTCCGACTATGCTTGCCGAAGGTGAAGTGCGTGACGAACTCGATGTGGAGTTCCTCGCGGAGTCCCTCTCCGCCAATCCGTCCGTTTGCCCGCGAGCGGTTGCAGTGCTGCGCGAGTACGTAAAGACAGCCCCGCCGGAAGCGGTGGGCGATGCCTCGGTGTTACTCGCCGTGCTCGATCCCGCCAGTGCCGAAATCGTGGCTTCGGCCTTCCGGCGCGCAATTGGCTCCAAAGCTCCCGAACCGGTGCTGAAGAACATCGCCCTCGCACTTGGTATTGCAGGGCGCGAGGAAGGTGCACCAGCACTTGTCGAGGCACTCGTCGGCGTCGGCGCGGATTCGGTATTGACAATCCTCGATGCTCTCGGAGCCATCGGTCGCCCTGCTGTCAAGGCGGCAGTCAGGGGGCTGGATTCCGACTCCGCAATCACTCGCGCCTACTGCGCGTTCTTCCTTGGCATTACAGGGAAGGAAACACGTCCCGACTTGCTACGTGCTCTGAAGCGCGAGTGCGACCCGGAAGCAACCGTTGCCTTGCTCAATGCTCTGACCGGCCTCGACGTGGGAAGCCCGGGGACCTTCGCTGTTCCATACCTTGCATCGCAAAATGTTGCCGTCAGAAGATCGGCGGCCCGTGCGCTCTTCTTCCATCCGTTGACGGCTTCTGCAGACGTTCTTTCGCAGTTGGCGAAGAAAGACGCGGACACCGGTGTCCGCGCGCTCGCCTGCAACGCGCTCTCCCGCCTTCCCTGCGAGCCCGCCTTGGGAACGCTTCTGGAGGTCGAGCAGGATGGCTCGCCCGACCTGTCGGCAACGGCGTTCCTGCTGCTGTCGGTGAGGGAAGACTGCCCGGCGGGGCCGGTCATCCGGCGCCTCGAGGCCATCTGCTCGATCGGCGGGGAGGACGCAATAAGGAATGAGCTGAAAGATGAACGGGTGGCCGGCTGCCTTTTTGCCGCGCTGCACGCCTGCGCGCTGCGCAAATGGCCCGAAGCGCTTCCGATGCTCGATCGAATGGCCTGCGATGAGATCGCCGGTGCATTCGGCAGCGAGGAGATGGGAGATCTTATCATTGCGCTGCATTCGTACGCCGCGGAAGGCGTCCCTGCGCTCGAACGTCTCCTCCACATCTACGGGCACCGCAGCTCCGCGGCCTGTGCCCTGCGGAATATCGGGGGCGGCACGGCAGGCAGGGCCCTCGAACAGTGCTTCCGGGAAGGGCTCGCAGACGGGTCGAACTCGACCGCTGTGCCGCTTGCCTTCTGGGCGATGCACGGCATCGACGCAGAATATTCCGAGGAGATCTGGCTGGCGCGGGCGCACTATGCCTTAACTATCGGCTCGACCGATGCTATGTACTCTCTTGCCCGAGCTGCGTTCCTGGCACCTTTCCGTGGCGCTGCTCCGGATCTGGTGCAGATGATTGCCCACGGTGACGGGCACGTCGCTCGGTACGCTGCCCTTGCCCTGGCGCAGACAGGGGATTCGAAAGGGGCCGTCGGACTTCTCGCCTCCAAGGACCCCGTGGTGCTGGCATCTGCGCTTCTGGTTCTGGCTGCCAATCCCGACCGCAGTGTTCTCGATGCCGTCGGTGCGCTTGCAGATCACCCCGATCCGACGGTCCGCAGCAGAGCCTGTCTCGCCCTTGTCGCAGGGGGCGATGCGCCCGCTGCCGCCCCCTTCCTGCAAAGAACTCTGGCGGAGACCGACTGGAAAAAGATTTACAGCGTGCCTTTTCCAGATGATGGCGGGCTGGGTCCTGAGCTTCCCTGGCAATGCGTGCCCGACAACGCCGCGCTGTTTGCGGCAACGATGCTGCCCGATCCCCTCTTGGCGCCACCACTTGTGAGAATCGCCGGCGAAGGCAATCTGGACGCCCTTCTGGCCCTGCTGCGAATCGATGCGCCCGAGGCTCTTGCCTATGCAGCTTCCGGCTCATTCCCGGCAGCCGGGGAAGCTCATGCCGAATGGTTCCCCGTGCTGTATATCTCGCGGTATGGCGGGCTTGCCGAGGCAGATATCCTGATCTCATACATCGAGAGCAAGGCCGATCCGATCCCCGATTCCGAGTATGAAACAGACCTGCTGCGAGCCGCCATCGCCGGGCTCGAACGGATAACGGGAAGCTCCTGCGGGTATGACGCCAAGGCCTGGCGGGAAGCCGTGGGATTGGCGCGAGCCAGATGATGGTTCCGTCCGTACCGTGGGTTCCGGATCGGTGATGTGGAGGTGGTGCAATCGGCATCCTCAGGCCATCCGCGGGGGCAGGGGGCCAAAAAGTTGTCTTCCCCGTAAGGTTGCTATAATTCGCCTCGCTCGGCGGGGTAGCTCAGTTGGCAGAGCAGCGGCTTCATAAGCCGCGCGTCGCCGGTTCAAGTCCGGCCCCCGCTACCAGAGATGTTTTGGCCTGCAAGTTACATGCTTGCAGGCCTTTTTCTTTTCCGGGGGCCTCGTGGCTACTTCCTGTCAGATTTGGCCTGCTGCTTGCTTTGCAATGCGGCGGTCTCCAACTCGAGGGCTTTGACAGCGGCTTCGTCACCAAGAGCGCGTAGAGTGTCAAGGAGATACTCCGTTGCCCTGGCTGACACGGAATGGGTCTCGCCGTACACCCGCCTGGCGATTGAAAGTACATCGGAGAGCATCTCCCTTGCCGACGCGCAATCGCCTTGCAGTTGCAGTGTCCTCGCGAGCCCCAGCTTCGACGCAAGAGTTCCCAGATGCTCCGGGCCCATCGAGGCGGTATGGAGTTGCAGGGACTGCTCAAATAACTGCCGGGCCGCGGCAAGGTCTTTCATCGCCAGGCAAGCATCGGCAAGGAAGAACGCCGCAAGCAGGGAGTCCGGGTGCTCCTTGCCCTGCACATGCGTCCTCGATGACAGCACTTCCTCGAAGACGGTCCTTGCCGCCGCGTTGTCTCCCATCTGCCTGAGAAGACTCGCGTAATTCGACTGGGTCGTGATGGTGTTGGGGTGCTCGGGCCCGAGAGTCTTGCGCAGGTTTGCATTCGCTTCCATGAGCAGGGAACGGGCCTCTGCGAGGTCTCCCATCTTCATCAGCACGCTCGCGAGATTGTTCGTTATGATGTACGTGACTGGATGGCTCAACCCAAGGACTTTTTTCATCAATCCAAGGGTTTCCTCGTTAAGCTTCCTTGCGGCTTCGATGTCGCCTATGGCATTGAGTGTGCTAGCCATCCCGCCCATGGCTATAAGCGTGTCCATATGTTCCGGGCCAGCCACCTTCCTGCACAGCGCAAGACATCGCTTCTGCAGTTCAATGGAAGTCGGATACTCTCCCAGATTGGTGAGATGGTCTGCCAGAATGCCCATGCTGGCCATTGTCTCACGCGAATCCTCGCCCAGCACGCGTCTGCGCTTTTCGAGGCATTTTTCCGTCAGGGCACGGGCGCCCGCGAAGTCGCCCTGGGCATCGAGGACGCACGCCAGGCTCTGTTCCATTGTGATGACAGTCACATCATCGGGCCCAAGCACGTCGGAGACTTTGGCTAACGTTTCCTCATCCAGTTTCCTCGCGGCTGCGTAGTCGCCCGCGGAGAAAAGGGAATCGGAGAGGAGGCTTGCCAGTCTGACCACTGCCGGACAGGTACTGCCCAGGCGGGATTTGGAAAAAGCCAGGGCCCGCTCGAGCCCCCCGATCGCCTCCCGGTAGTTGCCGTTCGCGTGGTGGGACAAACCCAGGATTAGCCCCAGCGACGCACAGCCTTCAGGAGGCAGGGCAAGGTCCTCCTGACAGTAGTAGGCTTGGATCGCTGCCATGTGGGGCATACAGGCGCTGAACAACCGCCAATATCTGGCGTCTCCCGAATTCGACTCCGGCATCAGTTCCAGCAGCGCATTTTTGTGCTTCTCGATGCAGCCTGCCGGATGCGGCTCCAGTCGGCGCAGGAAGTCCGCGAGCACCCTGTGTATCGTCCCGAAAAGCAGGTCGCCTTCAGAGCGCACGATAAACGAACGGGACATAAGTTCGCTGCGTACTTTCAGGCCGATTCCGAGCTTCTCGATAAGTGCGAGGGGGATGGGGTCAGGGGCGAGGAACGAAAGCAACCGTGCCGCGGCCCGGCCCTCCTCCGACAGCCTTTCATACGAGATGTGCAGCGATTCCGTGACACCTTTCAAGACCCCTGCAGGCACCGATCCGCGCAATGCCTCCATCAGTGCGTCGAGTTCCGAGGAGATCGTCTTCTTCCGGGCGGCTTCGAGCAGTTCGGCCGGGGTGTAGCCCTCGCGAAGAGCAGCGTTGAGCAGATTGAGCGCGAGAGGAAGATGCCCCGCCCATTCCGCGATAGCCTGCCAATCGGCGCTCGACAGAGCGTATGCGTCAGGAACTTCGTGTTTGAGCAACGTCTCCGCATCCTCGGCTGGAAGTTCGTAAAGCCTGAACGAGCGCACGAAGCCCTCGCCTGCGGAGACTCGCAGTCGGGATGTGAGCAGTGCAGGCGCGAAGCCGACCGCAGGGCACCAGGTCTTAAGTGGTTCAGGGGATCTGCCCGCCTCGGGCTCGGGGATGTTGTCGGCCACGAACAGCGCAGGCTTGTCTGCAGGCATCTGGCGGATCGCGTTGTTCAACTCACGCGCTGCATTGCGCTTCTGCTCCCGGAAGACTCGGAGTTCCACCGTCGTGGGCCGCAGGACCTTGAGCGCGCCGTGGAAGCATTCCTCGAGGCGATCAGGCCCTATGTCGGCGTCGAACCAGAACGACCCGCCCGGGTAATAGTCCTTCGCATACCGCCTGAGATATTCCAGCGCGAGCCTTGTCTTGCCGAATCCGCCGGATGCTTCGATTGAGACAACCGGCGCGCCGGAAGCTGATGCGATTCTAAGCGTGTACAAGACATGGTGGAGCAGCCAGAGGTGGTCGGCGCGTCCTACGAGCCGGTCGCCGATGGATGGCGGGAACTCGTCGGGATAGATGGTCACCTCGATGCCCGGCACAAGTTGCGGTACGGTTTGCGTTGGCATCTCGCTCCAGCGCGCGATCTCCTGCACGGCACGCTCTGATGCAGACTTGCCGAGGATTTCCGTCAGTGTCGAAGGCAATAGCTGCAGCTTTCTCAGTACGAGTTCCGCAAGCGCTGACGTATCAGTGGCGGGCGGCCAGTTCAAGGTTTGGAGTGTGGGGGGAAGCAGCCGGAGACCTTCTTCGGAACCCGTCCGGGACAGTGCCACGACGAAGTGCGCAAGTGCATTGTCTTTCCCTGAGCCGGTGGGCGCGCTCTGCTGGAGCAGAGCAAGGTAGGGCTGCAGTGCAAGGTGGAATTCGCGGACGCAGAAGGGGCGCGAGAAATATGAGGGGCTCAGGAACAGCACAAAAACGCGGGAGGAGAGGATGGCCTCGGCTATTTCTGCAACGAACTTGCCGCCCACCTCAATCTCGCGCTTGTCGAAGAACGCCGGGCCTGCCTGGCCGCCGAGCGCGTCGTAGAGCGCGTGGGCTTCCTGTGCAGATTCACGGCGGACATAGGAGATGAAAAGGGCGGGCGTCTGCAAGCGGCCTCCGGGGTGCGCAGCGTATTCTATCACCAAATGGTTGAACTGCAAGAGGTTGGGGAGGGGGATACCTGTGAACCAGGCATACGCCGCAAAGGGCGCCTCCGATAGCATGAGTTCCTCCGTAACTTCGCTCGCTCTCCGGCGTTCGTATATCATCTGACACAGGGAAGGAGCAGCATGGAGTTGCGCATGGCAAGGCGAGTCATAACGGCAATGGGCCTCGTGGCTCTCGCCCTGTCATTGGTGGGCTGCGCTGCTCCGGATCGCACAGTTGAAACCACCCCACCGCTGACCAATTGGTGGACTCTCCAGACCAATGATCTTGACGCCGCCCTTATCAGGGGGGACATGCTTGTTACATGTCAGGACCGCAAGATAGTTGTGTACAGCATCAGCCGCCGCATCAAATTGTGGGGATTCACTCCGGAGAACGACGAGGCCATGGGCTATTGGACCTGTGACACCAACTACGTTGTGGCCACAGTCCCGCTGTTCGAACAGATTCCGACTGTAGTAACTGATTCCGACGGAAAGCCATTTGTCGTTGAGGTGGAGACGTGGAGGACTACTTCTATCACATGCCTCGATCTTACCACCGGCAAGGTAATGTGGCGGAGAGATATCGCCATGAAATGGCCGAATGTCTGGATCATGGGCGAAGCATTGTACTTGATGGATTACTCGGGGATCGAGGTGCGATCGATCAGCGACTTCTCCTTGCTCCGTTCGGATGCGATACCGCCTGAGGCTGGTGCCCGATGCTATCCCCGGTTCGTCAAAGATGGAGTTCTGTTCTTTCTGGCCATCAGCATCATCGGTAAGCCGTCGGAGTGGACAGATTTTGGTTTCGATTGGTGGACCTACGACATAAAGGGCAGGTTGTTCAGAAAGCTCTATTGTGAGGGCTTGCACAACAGCAGCAGCCAATTCCATCTTGATGCTCTGGGGTCAAATTGCCTGCTCAAGCCATCCGGCGACAAATTGATCGTCTTCACAGGATACAGGCTGTCAGTTGCCAGAATGCATCCCGCTACCGAAAACTACGTGCCTGAAGGGGTGCTCTGGGATGACCGGGAGGTGATTGCAGGCGGCGGACCGTCGCCCGGGGTGATGACTCAATTCGTGCGGCAGCAGAGATGTGACATGGTGCGGGAGGTCTCCCTGCCTTACCGCCCAACCTATGCGGAGATCTGGGACCACAGACTGTACTGCTGCCACGACAATTACGGTCGGCCAGCAATGCTGCAAGTCTACTCCGAACATGGCCGATTGCTCAGTCAATGGTCTGCCTGTGCCTTCTGGCCCATTGCGCAGGAGAAGTTCCTCGTTGCCGACGGGGTTACCCTCGACATCCTGTACGCAAGGACCGGTCGGAGGGAATCCATCGCAATTGCCCCGGCAACCGAGTCGGATTCGGTCTACGCGTTCTACAACAGCGAGTACTTCTGCTTCATCAGGAACGACTCCATGCAGATCCTTCGAGCCCGTGAGGGACTGATTGACATCAACTTAGACTTCGGCTACTACAGCGGCTCGCGCCAAGTGATTATTGACGGCGATTTCCTCGTAGCGTGGTGATGAAACCCAAAAGCAGTGACGCTTCCGCGCAATGGGCGCCTCCGATTGCATGAGTTCTTCCGTAACTTCGCTCGCTCTCCGGCGTTCGTATATCAACTGACACAGGGAAGGAGCAGCATGGAGTTGCGCAAGGCAAGGCGAGTCATAACGGCAATGGGCCTCGTGGCTCTCGCCCTGTCATTGGTGGGCTGCGCTGCTCCGGATCGCACAGTTGAAACCACCCCGCCTCTGACCAATTGGTGGACTTTGCCGCTTGAGTTTCTGGGGGCCGCAACAATACGGGGCAGCCTTCTGGTCACTGAGCAGTACGACTCCATCGTCGTGTACAGCATCGAAGGGAAAGCAAAGCTGTGGGAAGAGCTTATCGAGACGGACGCATCTCAGGAGTTCAACCACTGGGTCTGCAACGATGAAGTGATCGTGACCGTCGTCTCCACGTATGAAAAAGTGGAGATGACCGGGACTGACAAGAAAGGGAAGTCATTCACATACGAGAAGGAGATCTGGAAAGTCTCCACTTTCGAGTGCCGCGACCTTGTCTCCGGCAGGCAAATGTGGCGACATGAAACCGGGATGAAGTGGCCGATAGCCTGGATTATCGGAGACGCGCTTTACCTGATGAACTTCACACAGATCGAGGTGCGATCCCTCGGCGATTTTTCCCTGATTCGAACGGACGCGATACCGGCGGAGGCGGGAGAGCGTTCCTATCCTCGCTACGTCCAAGAAGGGGTCCTTTATTTTCTTTCCATGGATATCACCGGACCGTACCCGTACGAGATTGTCAGCTTCTATTTCGATTGGTGGGCATACGATCTGAAGGAACGCAATTTCTACAGACTGACCATGCCTGGCCGCCGACAGGAAAGCAGCCACTCGCATATGGGCTATCTTGATTCATGCTGCCTCTTCAAACCGCGTGGCGACAAGGCGATCACTTTCGGTCCGAAGGAGTTGTCACTGTTTGAAATGCTCCCTTTGGGATCAAGAGCGCCATCCGGCGCGGAACTGCGGGTCAACAGGGATGACGTCTATCCGCATTACAGGGAGGCGGAAACACTGCCTTTGCGTTCTCAACAGCCACTCGGTAAGGTATTCGGAGTTGAACTTCCTGGTGGACCTGTCTACGCCGAATTGTGGGACACAGAATTGTACTGTGTTGCCGAAGTCTACGCCCATCCATCCTTACTGCAGGTCTATTCACTGCGGGGAAAATTGCTCAGGCAATGGTCCGCCTGCAATTTCTGGCCAATTGCACGCGAGAAGTTTCTCGTCTCCGACGGAATGTCACTGAGTCTGCTTGACGCGAAATCCGGAAATCACAGGGCTTTCATGGTGGCATTGCCGGAAGAGGATGAGAAATTCCGAGCATTTTACAACAGCGAGTACTTTTGCCTGGAACGGGAGGATTCTCTCGAAATCTACAAAGCTCGCGAAGGTCTGATTGATTTCACGATTTCAGGCGGCTACTACAGCGGCTCGCGCCAAGTGATAGTCGACGGCGATTTCCTCGTAGCGTGGTGATGAAACCGGCGAAGCCGTGAGAGCGTCGCCAGTGCATAGTCTGTCTTCTTCAGGCAACGGCTGATCCAATGACCAGCAAAGCCAATGTCTGCGAGAGGCTCGCGCAGGGATTTCCCTTCCCGGGGTTCATTTTCGTGTGCTTACTGCGGACGAACGGCGCGCGACTCTTCACGAGAGCCGAAAGTATGATATATTCGAAACCGGAAAGCATCCGGAGTAACAATGAAGCGCATCGCCTTCCTCGTCAGTTGCTGCCTCGTTCTCGAATATATCATACTTTCGGCT
>Ga0265297_10010354_pt1 | contig 11744 bp, 14 predicted proteins | sample Munlanlwell13791_FD_192502 | JGI IMG/M metagenome (GOLD analysis project Ga0265297, IMG submission 192502) | Leachate microbial communities from a municipal landfill in Southern Ontario, Canada - Leachate well 137-91 | ecosystem: Engineered > Solid waste > Landfill > Unclassified | place...
CTGGGGGTTAATGGAAACATCGCCGGTAAGAATTCCGATATTATCCTGAAATTGGCCTTGAAAGTCTCGGAATTTCTGATTGGAGAGGGCTTTAATAGGTGCGGTGTAGATTACGCCTGCCGAACATTCTTTAGTTGCAATACATGAAGAAATAATGTGTTCGGCAATAACGGTCTTGCCTGCGCCGGTTGGAGCTGAGACGATTACTGAGTGGCCGTTATTGATGTGGTTAATGGCTTCCTGCTGGAACCTGTCGTAAATCATAGTTTCTATTATAAGTCAAAAAACCGCAACCGCAATATAATAATGTTTGCCTTGGGGCCCTGTCGTTAAAAGTATCCCCGTTCTTTAGGAGTAAGCCTCTCCTTGGAACAAAGATGTTCTTTTTTTATCGTCATCTTTCGGCATGCGGCAAGCCAAGACAGCGCCGCTATCTAAAATCATTGATTTATGCGATAATAATTATATAATAAAATATGGGCTATGAGGCAGCACTTAATAAGGCTTGGGAGGATTTATCTAATCTTAACCCTAATCCTGCCAAGAATTTATTAGTCAAATTCCTGGCGGATGGATACAGTATAGATATCCGGGAAAGAAAAGTCCTTTCCTCCTCTTGTAATATCCCGGCAAAGGATTTTGTAAGTATCCTGCTTTTACATTATTTGGCGCAAAAATTAAAAGGGTTACCTGCGCCAAGCGGCCGGTGGCTTACCTTCAGGGAATTTCCCGGGGGGCAAGGTTATTATGAAGCGTTTCACAGGCGCTGCATTAAGCCGATAGTCCGTAAATACGGCAAGAATCCGGATGCCTTAAAAGATATTTTATGCCGGTTGCCGGCAAGGCAATCAGACGGAGGAGATGCCAGCCTGATCATCGAGGCATTTATAGATGTGCCGGTGCTGGTTAAGTTGTGGAAGCAGGACACGGAGTTTGCGCTTGATGCAAATATGTATTTTGACTCAAGTATAAAGAATATTTTCTGTACTGAAGATATTGTGGTATTAGCCCAGATTATTGCCTCTCAGCTATGAGCAGGAAAAAGACACGGAATAAGAAATTTGTTTTTTTATTAGTTTCAGGGGTATTGGTTTTAGCGGGATATTTCTTTGCTAATTTTTTGAATCCCTGCATGGATTCTAAAAAAGAGTCGAACCGGTTTTCTCTTATCGGCAGTAATTATGACTATAGTAATATACTGGTAAAGAGAGTAGTTGATGGGGATACATTAAAACTGGAAAATGGAGAATACGTGCGATTACTGGGGATTGATACTCCCGAGATGCACGAATCTGCTAAACTCCATCGTGATGCCAGGCGAAGCGGACAGGGTATTGATATAATTAAACAATTGGGCAGGCAGTCTTATGGTTTTACTAGGCAGATGGCTGAAGGAAAACGCGTAAGGTTGGAGTTTGACAAAGAAAGGTATGATCGATATAACAGGATTTTAGCCTATGTTTATTTACCCGACGGAAGATTCTTGAATGCTATGATTGTTGAAGAGGGTTATGCGTCTTTAATGACTTATCCGCCAAATGTGAAATACGCGGATTTATTTTCAAGATTATATCGAGAGGCGCGCGAAAATAAGCGCGGGCTCTGGAGGCAATAGGAGGAATATTATGTTAAGATATTTAACTGCAGGTGAATCGCACGGAAAGGCAATCGTGGCTATACTGGAGGGTTTTCCCGCCGGACTTAAGGTAGATGTGAGCCGGATGAATAAAGAGTTAAAACGCAGGCAGTCCGGGTTTGGGCGGGGCAAGCGTATGCAGATAGAGAATGACCGGGTAGAGATAAGTTCTGGTTTAAAAAATAACATTACTCTTGGCAGCCCGGTTACTTTATTGATAAAAAATAAAGACGCAAGTATCGAAAGCCTGCATAAGGTAATGGCTGCCCGGCCAGGCCATGCGGATTTAGCCGGTTTGTTGAAATATGGTTTTACAGATATAAGGGAGGTGTTGGAACGCGCCTCGGCGCGCAGCACCGCAGCTACAGTTGCTTTAGGGGCTTTGTGCAAAGAACTCCTGGGTGAATTCGGCATAACTATTTCAAGCAGGGTTTTATCGGTAGGGGGCGAGGTTACTGTTGAAGGGGTAGCCGCAAAAATAACCGAGGCGATTAAGAATAAGGATACGATAGGAGGAGTTTTTGAGGTAGTTGCCAAAAAAGTCCCAGTAGGTCTGGGTAGTTATGTGCAGGCTGACCGCAGGCTGGACAGCCGTTTGGCAGGTTCTATTATATCTATCCCGGGGATTAAGTCTTTTGAGGTCGGTCTGGGTTTAGGGTATGCGGTTAGTTTTGGTTCAGAGGTGCACGACGCGATTTATTACAGTAAAGGTAAGGGGTATTGCCGCAGGACTAATAATGCCGGAGGCATTGAAGGCGGGGTATCTAACGGGCAGGAGATTATTTTACGTGCCTGCATGAAGCCGATTGCAACTTTGATGAATCCGCTGGATTCGGTAAATATTAAAACCAAGAAATCCGCTAAGGCTGCTATTGAGCGTTCGGATGTGTGCGTGGTGGAATCTGCCGGCGTGGTGGCTGAGTCGGCATGCGCGCTCGTTTTAGCTGATGCATTCCTTGAGAAATTCGGTTCAGATTCCTTAATCGATATCAAAAAGACTTACGCTAATTACAGGGGTAGAATATCTCATGCCTAACTTTAATTATTATCATATAGAAATTAAAAAATCCGAGAATACCAAAGAAGTAGTTGTAAAGGGTGAGGTCATTAATAATACCGATAAAAACTATTCTACTGTGGCAGTGCGGATTATACTTTATATGAAGAATATTTCAGTAGCCAATGTGGTATTTACTATTAATGGCCTGTCTGCTGGAGCTACTAAGCCATTTGAAAAGACAATTGAAGAACTGGATTATGCACAGGTAGGTAAAAGTATCAGCCGTTATGATGTCTATACCGAAACCGCATTCTGATTTTCTAAAAAGATATAAAGTTAGATAATCGCGCCTCTTTCGTCTATTGTAACAGAAAGGGGTGATCAAGATGGAGAAGGTAATAAGTGTCAGCCGGGTCTGTAAATTAGACAGCGATTCAAAACTTAAGGCCTTTGTTGATATTTCAATCTCGGGAATTGTGGTCAAGGGTTTCAGTGTAGTAAGCGGCAGCAGGGGTTTGTTTGTGAGCATGCCGCGCCATCAAGGAAAAGATGGTAAATGGTATAACACGGTTTATCCTGTTACCAAAGAGTTGAAGCAGCAGATAAGTGAAACAGTATTGGAAGCGTATAATAGTTAGCTATCCCGGGGACGGTTCTAAAGTCAAAGTTTAGAGCCGTCCCTGCATAAAAAATGAATGTATATTTAGTAGGATTTATGGGTACTGGGAAATCTTCTGTCGGATGCCAATTGGCTAAAGAGAGGGGATCTAGCTTTGTTGATTTAGATGAGCTGATTGAATTGAAGGAGCGGCGCAGGATCGTAGATATTTTTGCCAAAGACGGCGAGGCGTATTTCCGCAAAATTGAGAAGAAGGCTTTAAAGCAGGTATCTGCGCAAAAGAAATCTGTGGTTGCCTGCGGCGGCGGAGTGGTCTTAGATAAAGACAATATTAATTTAATGAAGAGAACCGGAATAATGATTTGCCTTTATGCAAGCCCCGAAGAAATATTAAGGAGGGTTTCTGCAAATAAAGGCCGGCCGCTTTTGAATGTAGGCAAGCCGCAAAAACGTATAGAAACTTTATTGAAAATGCGCGCGCCTTATTATATGCAAGCCGACAAATTAATTGATACAACGCATTTTTCAATTAAACAGGTGGTTAATAAAATATCTAAAATACTTGCCAGTAAGAAATGAATAGCCTTGAGTCATTGGTAAGCCTGAACCTTATCCCGCAGATAGGCAGTGTATGTTTAGGGCGCCTGCTTAAATATTTTGATAAGCCGCAGGAGATATTTAAAGCCAGCCGACAGAGTCTGGAGTCGGTTGTGGGCTGCCGGATCAGCGAAAATATTGTTTCGTTTGACACCAGGAATCTAGAGAATGATTTGACTCAGGCTAAAAAAGCAGGCCTTGAAATTATTACGCTCTTTGACCAAGGGTACCCTCAAAACTTAAAGCCTATTCCCGGAGCCCCGATTGTGCTTTATGTTTCAGGCGGGATAACCGAGGTTGATAGTTTAAGCTTGGGTATTGTCGGTTCACGCCGGGCATCACTTTATGGTTTAAGCAGCGCAGAGAAATTTGCCGCGGAGCTGGCTTTAAATAACCTGACTATTGTATCCGGGATGGCCCGCGGAGTGGATACTTACGCCCATCGCGGAGCGTTAAAAGCTGCCGGCCGTACGATCGCGGTAATGGGGAGCGGTTTTAACCATATTTATCCTCCGGAAAACCGTGGCCTGGCCGAGCAGATATCTAAAAATGGAGCAGTAGTTTCTGAATTTCCTATGGATACAAAGCCATTGGCGCATAATTTTCCCCGGCGCAACCGTCTGATCAGCGGTTTGAGTTTAGGGGTTTTGGTTACTGAGGCAGCCAGAAATAGCGGGGCGTTGATTACTGTGGATTTTGCTTTGGAGCAGGGCAGGGATGTTTTTGCTTTGCCGGGCAGGATTGATACTTGTGTTTCAATGGGGACTAATGAATTGCTCAAGCAGGGTGCAAAGCTGGTTACCTGTAGTGAAGATATACTTGAAGAATTAAATTTGAGTATTTTTAAAGAAAATAATCAGGTCGGGCCGGAATTAGAGGAGAATATTTCGTGTGCAAAAGAAGAAAATGTGCTTTACAATTGCATAAGCCATAAAGCAGTGGCAATAGATGATTTAATGGAAAAGACATCTTTGACCAATAGTCAAATTTCAGGCCTGATTTTAAAATTACAATTTAAGAAATTAATCAAAGAATTACCGGGAAAACATTTTATAAGGAGTTAAATGAGTAAAAATCTGGTTATTGTTGAATCACCTACTAAGGCCAAGACCATAGGCAAGATATTAGGCGCAGATTATACCGTAGTTTCTTCTATGGGGCATATTATTGACCTGCCGCAGAAAGAGCTGGGGGTCGATATTGATAATAAATTTAAACCGGAGTATGTGGTTATTCCATCCAGGAAGAAATTAATGACTCAGTTGAGAAAAGATTCAAAGGAAAAAGAAAGAATATATGTAGCAACCGACCCTGACCGTGAAGGAGAGGCAATAGGCTGGCAGATAAAGGAAAGGGTTTTTAAGGGTAAGGGTGTGTTGAGGGTAAGTTTCCATGAGATTACTCCGCATGCGGTAAACGAGGCATTTAAAGCCGCCCGTGAGTTTGATAACAATATGATTGAAGCCCAGGTAGGCCGCAGGGTGCTTGACCGGATTGTCGGATATTTCTTAAGCCCTTTACTTTGGAAGAAGCTCGCCCGTGGTTTAAGCGCTGGCCGGGTACAATCCGTAGCCCTCAGATTGATTGTGGAAAGGGAACGGCAGATCCAGGCATTTTGCGCCAATGAGTATTGGGAGATTGCTGCGGAATTATTTAAACCTAAAGTTTCCGGAGAGAGTAATTTTTGCGCTAAGCTTGAGAAAATCGAGAATAAGAAAACGGAGATCAAGACCAAGAAAGACGCGCAGGATATTGTAGATGAACTAGAGAATAAAGAGTTTAAAGTTGTTGAAATCAAACAAACGGAAAAAAAACGTTATGCCCCGGCGCCGTTTATTACCAGCACAATGCAACAGGAGGCGTTTAATAAGCTAAGGTTCAATGCTTCAAAGACCATGATAGTGGCGCAGCAGCTTTATGAGGGGGTTGATATCGGCGGGGATAACCCGCTGGGTTTAATCACATATATGCGTACGGATTCGCCGAATACTGCTCCTGAAGCTATTGTTGAGGTGCGTGAGCATATCGGCAGGATTTTTGGCAAAGATTTCCTTCCTGAGAATCCTAATGTTTTTAAGGCCAAGAAGTCCGCGCAGCAGGCGCATGAGGCAATCCGGCCAAGCTATATCTCGCGTTCTCCGGAAAGCATGAAGGATTTTCTCACGCATGATCAGTTTCGTTTATATGAGCTAATCTATAACCGTTTCTTAGCAAGTCAGATGAAAAGCGCGGAGTTTCTTGCTACTGCGGTGGACATTGCAGCGGGAAAATATCTATTTGTAGCCAATGGCAGTCATTTACTTTTTGAAGGTTTTTTGGCTGCTTATAACAAAACCGAGGAAGAGGAAAAAGAAGGCCAGGAGGATGAGAAAGATAAGAATAAGAATGTGATTCCTCCCCTTGTCCAGGGAGAGACGCTTGCTTTAGATAAACTTACTCCTTCACAGCATTTTACCAAACCGCCACCGAGGTTCTCGGACAGTTCTTTAGTAAAGGCATTGGAAGAAGAAGGAATTGGTCGGCCTTCAACTTACGCGCCGATTATGTATACGCTTATTTTACGTGATTATGTGCGCCGGATTAAGGGATATCTTAATCCTACAGAATTGGGCTTTAAGGTAAGTGATATGCTGGTAGAATATTTTCCAAAGATTATAGATGTCAAGTTTACTGCGCTTATGGAGGAGAGGTTGGATGAAATTGAAGAAGGCAGGCTTAAGCGCATTGAAGTATTAGAAGAGTTCTACGCGCCCTTTAAAGAGAGCCTTGATTTTGCCCAGGCGAATATTAAGAAAGAAATTATAACTACTGATCAGTCTTGCGATAAATGCGGCAAACCCTTGATTGTGAAGTGGGGCAGGCGGGGAAAATTTTTAAGTTGTTCGGGTTTTCCGGCATGCAAGAATTCAAAATCTATTACTTCAGGGGTTAAATGCCCTATAGATAATTGCGGCGGAGAATTGATTGAACGGCGTTCAAAACGCGGATTTTTCTTTGGTTGTTCAAATTTTCCTAAGTGTACCTTTACCTCGCGCACCTTACCGGAAAATAAAGAATAAGCCTGGGTGTATATGGAAAAATATATTGAAAAGTTTATCCGCTATCTGGAAATAGAAAAGAATTATTCTGCCCACACCGTCGTCAATTATAAATTAGACCTTAATGATTTTGGCAGGTTTCTTGCCGGCGCGGAATTAGAAAAGATAGATTATCTTGCTCTTAGAAAATATCTGGCGGTATTAAAGGAAAAGAATTTAGGAAACCGTACAGTCGGCCGCCGGCTTTCAGCTTTACGCAGTTTTTTTAGATTCCTATCCCGTGAAGGTTACATAAAAACAAATCCGATTCTTATGCTCTCCAGCCCGAAGCTGGATAGGCACCTGCCTTCGTTTATGACGGAAGAGGAGGTTAAGAAGCTTATTGAGTCAGCTTTTGCCAGGAGCGGGACAGACATCCTGGGGTTACGCGACCGGGCAATTTTAGAGACATTTTACTCCAGCGGCCTGCGTATTTCAGAGCTGGTGGGATTAAACTTAGACGACATTGATTTTATCAGTGGAATTGTAAAGATCAGAGGTAAAGGCAAGAAAGAAAGGATAGCCCCGATCGGCGAAGCGGCGCTTTTAGCTATCAGGGGATATTTAGGTAAAAGGAAGAAAGAGTCATCTGCCGTATTCTTAAACAATAATTACCGGCGCATTACTACGCGCGGGGTGCGCTATATTTTGGTAAAATACCTGCATTTGGCTGAGATAAAACCGGGGGTCTCTGCGCACACCTTCCGGCATTCTTTTGCTACACATCTTTTAAATCGTGGGGCAGACCTGCGTACGGTACAGGAGCTCCTGGGGCATGCTAATCTATCCACGACGCAGATTTATACGCATTTAACAACCGAAAAACTGAAGAGCGTTTACGATAGGGCGCATCCCCATGCGTAGGAGAGCAGTAGCTAGAGTATATTGTAGGTAGTATATAGGGAAAAACAAAACAATGTTCCTGCTTTATGATTTAATAATTTTAATTTTCGTATTAATTTATCTGCCGGTATATTTACTTAAGGGTAAGTTCCATTATGGGTTCTTCAGGCGTTTCGGGTTTTTGCCGGATAATTTAAACCTGGATAAGCCGATTTGGATACATGCGGTAAGCGTAGGAGAGGCTGTTTCCATAAAGGGGTTGGTCGGTGAATTAAGAAAGGCCTATCCGCATAAGAAATTAGTTATTTCCACTGTAACCGCAACCGGCAATAAAATCGCCCGGGGGCTAATCAATGATGGCGACCTCCTGACTTATCTTCCCTTGGATTTGAGTTTTATTGTTAAGAAGGTAATAAAGAAGATTAACCCCTGTCTGTTTATTATTGCTGAAACAGAAATTTGGCCGAACTTAATTAATTGTCTGTATAAACAGAAGATTCCGATAATTACGGTTAATGGCAGGATATCCGATAATTCTTATTCCGGCTACCGCGCGATAAGATTGCTTATCCGGCCGATTTTAAGGAAGGTTGGTAAGTTCTGCGTGCAAACGGAAACTGATGCCTTGCGATTAGCAGATTTGGGAGTAGATAAAGGGAACGTCCAGGTTACAGGAAATGTCAAGTTTGACATTAATTTAGAGGCAATAGCAGGATTTGATCCTTTTGTTATCCGCAATAAGCTTTGGCTGGATTTAGATGATAAGTTATGGGTTTGCGGCAGTACGCACCCCGGAGAAGAAGAGATAATTATTGAGGCCTACAAAGAACTTTTATTTACTTTCCCAAAGTTAAAATTACTGCTTGTCCCGCGGCATCCGGAACGCTGCGGGGATGTCGGAAGATTAATTTCGCAGCAGGATTTTATGCCGGTTTTTATTTCAAGCATATCCGGGGCATCTCCTGTCCATATTAATAATCCTGTGTTTATTCTTGATGTTATGGGGGAGCTGCTTAACTATTATGCTGCTGCGGATATTGTTTTTGTCGGAGGTAGCCTGGTTAAGACCGGCGGCCACAATATCCTTGAACCGGCAAGTCAAAAAAAGCCGGTGATCTTTGGTCCTCATATGTTTAACTTCCGGGATATTAGCAAATTGTTTTTGAAGAATAAGGCTGCTGTTATGGTGTGTGATTCACGAGAGTTGGCCAGTAAAACAAAAGAAATATTATCTAGTGATCTGTCGGCTGAGCAATTGGTTGAACACGCTTATGAATTGATTATCAGTAACAGGGGTGCGACCAAAAAGAATATTGAGGCTATCAAACAGTTGTTAATTGATTGACATCCGGCCCGGAAGGAAGCGGCCGGTATGCCCTTTTGCAGGGTAAAGGAGCCAAATATGTCAGGGGATATCTATCTAACCCAGGAAGGCTATGAGAAATTAGTTAGCGATCTGGAATATTTGAAGACGGTTAAACGCCGGCAGCTTTCTAAGGCAGTAGGCGAGGCCCGGGCGCATGGCGATATCAGCGAGAATGCCGAGTATGACGCGGCTAAGGATGCCCAGGGGCATAATGAAAAGCAGATCGTTGAATTAGAGGAGAAGCTTTCCCGGGTGCGCATACTTGATAAAGATATACCCCAGGATCAAGTTTTAATCGGTGCCAGAGTAAAACTGATAGATATGGATACGGAAGAAGAGATGGAATATGTATTGGTTTCGGAGCTTGAGGCGGATTATAACCAGAACAAGATTTCAGTGAGTTCTCCGGTGGGTGAAGGCTTACTGGGGCATAAAGAAAACGAAGTTGTGGAGATAAGGGTTCCAGCAGGGCTGCTTAAATATAAAATAATCAAGATATCGCGATAGGTGCTTATGGAAAAGTTTATGCAGGAGGCGATTAAAGAAGCTAAAAAAAGTTTAGCCGAACAAGGAATTCCTATAGGTGCGGTATTGGTTAAGGATGGGTTAATTATAGCAAGGGGCCATAACAGGCGCATACAAAAGAGTTCGGCGGTTTTGCACGCCGAGATGGATTGTCTGGAGAATGCCGGCAGGTTAAAAAGCGCAGATTATAAAAAGTGTATTATTTATTCCACGCTTTCTCCCTGTGATATGTGTATGGGCGCGATACTGCTTTATAAGATACCTAAGGTGGTAATCGGGGAAAATCAAACTTTTAAAGGTCCGGAAAGCTATGCCAGAAGAAGGGGAGTGAAGATCGTCAATTTAGATTCGGCTGATTGCAAACAATTAATGCGGCAGTTTATTAAGCGCAAACCTAATTTATGGAATGAGGATATAGGAGAATAAGTTATGGTGCTTAATAAGATATTTAACTGGCAGGTTATCTTGGGGGTTGTTTTAATTATACTCTCAGCATCGGTTTACTATATCCACTTCTTGATTTTTCGGGACGCACGGCACATATTTATCTATCTTATTGGGGATATCGGTTTTGTGTTTCTGGAGGTTTTTCTAGTTACGCTGGTGGTGCATAACCTTTTGACTTATCGGGAGAAACAGGCTTTATTTAAGAAAATGAATATGGTCATTGGTGTATTTTTTAGTGAAGTAGGCAAGGAGCTGCTTAAATTCTGCATAGTTTTTGACATGCAGGGGTGCTCTATATCTGATAAATTAAGCGTACGCTCAGAATGGGCAGCATCTGAGTTTAACCGTTTGGAGAAGGACCTTGGAAGCTATGATTATAAAATTGATTATAAAAAAGGCGACCTGCAGGGATTAAAAGATTTCTTGATTAAAAAGCGTAATTTTATGCTTGGCCTGCTGGAAAACCAGAATCTTCTGGAACATGAGTCATTTACTGATTTGCTCTGGGCGGTATTCCATCTTACTGAAGAGTTGGAAGGCCGTGTGGATTTAAAAAATCTTACCCAGAAGGATTATGAGCATCTCTCCAATGACTTGAAGCGTTCTTATCGGCTGCTTATAATGCAATGGGTCTCTTACATGAAACATCTTAAGGCAGATTATCCGTATTTATTTTCTTTGGCTATGCGCACTAATCCATTTGATGCTCGCGCAGCCATTGAAGTTAGTTAATCCTTAATATAAAATGTTAGAGAAAATCGGCCACTTAAAAGTGCAGATTTTTAAGATTAAAAACCGTAAGGGGTATGCGGCTGTTTGTTTTGACCATCTTACTGAAGGGGCTTCAGCCCTGGAGGCTTATGAGCGCATGGTTAAGGCCTTGCGCAGGAGCAACAATAAGGACCTTACTCAATAATATATGTTTAAACCTAAAACGCAATGCATTAATTGTAAGGCTTCCGCAAGTTGCAGGGACACTACTGTCTCCTGGCTATTTCTTCTTGTCGGAATAATTGCCACAATCTCTGTCAGGCTGGTAAATCTTGTTTTGCCCTTTGGATTATTCTGGCCGAAGTTTTTCTGGTATCTGGGTGTAGCAGGATTCTTTCTATATTTTCTATATAAATTCAGACAGGATAAAATCTTGCGCCAGGAATTGGAAAGATACCAAATCCATAAGAAGATATCGAACAGCCAGATTTTAGATGCCGGCGACAGAGAATTTTTGCGCATAATGCTCTGCCGCCTGCGTTCAAACAAAGATGCCATAAATTATTTTTTCATTTTCAGCAGTTCTGCTATTGTGATAATCCTGGCGGTTTATCAGGATTTTATAAGAAAATAAAAAATATGAAATATTGGATTTTGCTTTCGCGCATACCGTTTTTAAGCGTAGTCATCCTGCCATATATTTTGGGCGCATTACTTGCGCAACGCCTTACGGGTAAATTTAGTCCGGCAGTTTTTTTCTTGGGTTTAGCTGGTTCGATCCTTATTCAATTAGCCGCGCATTATAGTGGCGAGATTTACGATATCAAAGAAGACCGTCTTTCGGCGGTTTTAGGAAAAAGCCCATTTAGCGGCGGCAGCCAGGTATTGGTTAAGAAATTAATTCCCGAAAGCAAGGTAGGGGT
>Ga0265297_10010355_pt1 | contig 11742 bp, 6 predicted proteins | sample Munlanlwell13791_FD_192502 | JGI IMG/M metagenome (GOLD analysis project Ga0265297, IMG submission 192502) | Leachate microbial communities from a municipal landfill in Southern Ontario, Canada - Leachate well 137-91 | ecosystem: Engineered > Solid waste > Landfill > Unclassified | place...
TGCACCGCAATCCGCTTGCCATCGCCACTATGAGGCTCAAGCGCGAAGCGTGGGCTTTCCTGCAGAATCTCAAAACCGTTTTCATGGTCCATGACCTGATGTTCTGCCACGATACCCCCGCAGCGCCTGGCAGTTCGTCATATGTACGCAACAGCGCCGATGTTCTTAGCATTTTCAACACCAAGCCCGAGTACAAGTCGTTTTTCATCGGCCATTCGCACATCCCCAAGATTATCACGACCAAGGGATTTGCCACGCCGGAGTTGGGCAAGCACTACATGTTCACCGAACGGCTCATCGTGAACGTGGGCTCGGTCGGCCAACCTCGTGACGGCGATCCGCGCTCCTGCTACGTGATCATCGACGACGGCTTCCGGTTCATCCGGGTCCCTTACGACAACGAGAAGACGGCGCGCAAGATCATGCAGGTACCTGAACTGGACAGCTTCCTCGCAAAGCGAATCCTGATGGGCAAGTGAGATGAAAAGAACCGTTACGATCATCCTCGGCGCTTTGCTTTGCTGGCTGGCTCCGCAAATGGGCATCGGCGAGTCGAATCTGCGCCCCCCTTCACCTAAGGTCTCGCACACAGCCACCGATCCCTCCCCGAAAGCAAGCTCCACCCCAAAGCCGCAGGTCGGCGTGCCCACTGTGGAGAATTCGTTCGCCCGGCTGTCAGCAGCGGTCGCGTCGAAAGACGCTGCAGCCGCTCTCAGCACGCTGACTTTCCTGAAACTGATCGGGATGGAAGTAGCCGAGCCCTTCCGCGGAGCAGGTTTTCCGGCCCGCCTGTCGGAGGCAGAAGGCAAGGCTGAAGAGGCTTTCCCGGGTATTTCCCGACATGCCCTGTTGCGGGCAAACTCGTTTATCGCCATACGGTCTCGCCTGATGGTCGAGGGGTTCTCAACCGATGCCACTTTGACCTCACTGGCCGGGGAGATCCCCTCCGCCCCGTGGCTTTGCTCATCCGTGGCGCTGGCTGAGTGGTTCCCTGAGGATACCCGAATCGCCGCTCTCCGATGTCTGCTGCTCCTGCTTGAAAAAGGGGCGGAGGATATCGCGCTGGCGTGGATGAAAGGCGACAATGCTGCCCTGACGCTCGCCGCAATCAACTACTTTGGCCTCGCGGGGAATAAGGAATTTGCGAAGATTTTTTCCGAACGTGCCGCGAATGCCAAGCTGAGCTTTGAACTTCGCATCGAATACGCTCTCGCGGCCGAACGACTGGACGCGTCCGGCATCGAAGTGCTCCGGGATATACTGAACTCCTCCCCTGCCCCGCAGGAGGTCCGTCTTCGCTGCATCAGGGCTCTTGGGGCACTGGCTCGCGACAAGTCTGCTCCGATTCTCCTCCAGTACATGCTTGCCGAAACGCCGGATCCTTTGCTGCTGGGACCTGTAATTAACCAACTCGCCGAATGGAAATACGAGGCGATTGCCCCTCATCTCGGCAGATTCATCAAGGCTGGCGACACCCAGGTGCAAGTAGCCGCGATCAGGGCGGCTGGGACTCTAACAATATCCCGTCTATACCCTACGATTGCCGAAATCATGATCTTCACTTCACAGGCCCCGGTAAAGACTGCATGTATCAGGACATTGTCTGAATGCGCTGCTGCCGAGTACTTGCCTAAGATCGGGGAATTCCTGTACGACCGCGATTTCTCCGTCCGCGTGGAAACGGGGCTGGCGCTGCAACTGCTTACAGGACAGGATTTTGGCTTCATTCGCAATGCCGATGCCGCAGAGAACGAGGCTGCCATCCGCAAGGCGCGAGTCTGGTGGGTTGACTACAAGGCGAATCTCAGCAAACCATAATCCCCGCTTCACGCTCCCTGATCAGGCCAGACTCCACTGCACATATTCAGACCGACCAACCGAATCCGTTGGGCTCGCGGTGTATTTTCACCAATGGCCGCCGCGGGTCATGGTACAGGAGATTGCCCCAATTCCGCGCTGCCGATTCCAGCATCAGGGGCTCGTAGAATTCCGGCAGTTCCTCATCCGCGAAGATGAGCCGACGGAAATGCGGTCTCAGGTGAGTTGAAGTGGGAAGATAGTCGCCCCAGAGAACAATCGTGCTGTCCGGAAATGGCGCCAGGATCACTGTATGGCGGTCTGAATGCGCGCCGTGCACGAACATTCGCCACACAGCCCGCAGATCGCTGAGGTCACATACTTCATAGGGTGCATCGTACTCTGTGCACATCCGGCCGAGAGATTCCGGAGAAGAGGACCAGACTCGGGCGCGCGGGAAGACGCGACATCTTCCGGCATCTCCTGCGAACAAGGCAAGACAGTGATCCACATGAAGGTGAGTCAGGACGATATCGGCAACCGCGTCCGGTCCGCCATTGGCGGCAAGGAAGCGCATCAGCCCGCCGGTTTCGAAGAACTCCATCCGTGCGCATTCTTCGTCGAGTTCGCAACGCCAGGCAGCAGGGCTGCCAGGGCCGGGGTCAAACAGCAGCAGGCCGCGCGATGTTCGGGCTGCAAGGACATTGCAGGCGAGTTTCACAACCCCGGAGTCGCCCCAGGAAGAAGAATGTGAAAGGTAACGGAACGATGCGTCGCGTACGATCCCGACGTATTCGAGCTGCTGCGCGAAGAGGCTATCCACTATTGCGGGCGTAGTCATCGAGAAGCCCGAGGAAGTAGTCCTTTTCGCGTTCGAAAACGTACAACGCAGCGAGCAATCTGTACTCGCGCCAACTCCGGGAATATCGCTCCACCCATGTTCGAGCGCAATCTTCCTGATTGGGAGGCCCGCTTATCCGGACGCCTTCGGTCCAGATGAAGCGCCGGATTTCCTCAAGCTGCTGTTTGGCGTCGCTAAGCGGGTTGAGAATCCGGGAATCCAGAATCGAGAGTTTCACAGTGAGTTCCATCTTGACACGTGGCTCAAGATCGCAGAATTCGAGTTCCAGTTCTTTCTCTTCGATCATGTGAGTCAGTTTGGCGCGATTCGTCAAAATATAGTATTCGAGATCGTGCCTTATGACCTCAAAGGCGCCCTTCTCGTAGTCCGCCTTCAGGGAATTAAGCACGCCCATCGAACCTGCAGCAGCCAAAATCGCCTCCTACCGTATGTGCTTGATGCGCACAAGCATGAGGCGTCCCATGTTGGTAAAGTCAAGCATCATCAGATCATCAACCTTGTAGGCTGTTTGGACCTCAAGAGGAAGGTGCTGGACAAGCGTCCCGTCGGCTGCGGAGATTTTCTCCATCCCGTATGCGAAGACCGGAACGTACAGCATGCCGTCAACTTCGTCGGACAACATCGAGAAGAAGAGGACCAGGTTGCGTTTGAACTCCCACTTCATATCGCCTGTTTCGGTGTCAAACCCGATAATCGAGCGTTGGCGGTTGTAGTCGAGAACGCTTGCGAAGGCGTTTCCGCACACTTTTGCCGGAGCGCCAACCCAGTAGGGCTTGTCCGCCTGGGGATTGCGCATGGTTTCTTCGGCCAGCTTCACGGGGAGTGGCTTGCTCCAAATGATATGGCCGTCCTTTGCATCCAGGCAGTATGCCAGATTATCGTAGTAAGACGTCGTGAATACTTTGCCGTTCTTGACCAGGATCGTGTTGAAATTGGCCTGCGGTCTCTCCGCGTTGTACCCCACGGAGGTTGTGCGCCAGAGCACCTTGGGAGTCGCTGAGTCAAGCGCAAGCTTGTACACTGAAGAGTCCGTGGCTCCGAAGATGACGCCTTCATCGTCCAATTCGAACTCATGATGGCTGAACTGGCCAGATGCGTACGGTGGAGGTGGCGTGAATTCCCAGATGATTCTGCCGTCAGCGGGATCGAGGCAGAACATCGAAACGTAGTAGTAGGTTCCGGCTCCGCGCTTTACGAAAATGTAGAGCTTCCCATTATGCCACCGAACCTGCCTCGTGTGGACGACCCACGGATAGGCTTGCTGCCAGATCTGCGAACCATCGCTGCGTTTCACGAAGAACACGTTGCCGGCCCCGTTTTCTTCACCGGGATAAAAATACAGCACGCCATCCGGCGTCAGAGCATTGAAGTAGCTGCGCTTGAACTCCACGGTCTTGCGCCACACCGTGTTGTACTTTGAGTCGCAAAACACCAGGCTGCCAGCGTTCTGATCCATATACACCAGGTCGTTGCCGTCCCACGCGCCCGAGAAGGAAGCTGTGCGCTCAAACCAGACGAACTCAAAACCGGGGCAGAACTCCTCCATCAGTTTGCGGCTCTTTTCCGGCGAGTCCGCAACGCTCGCGAGGTAGCTCGTGAAGTACTCCTTCACGTTCGACCAGTACTGATTCTTGCAGATTCGGGCCAGAGCAAGATTGATGTAGGTCAGCGCCGAGTCGTTCTCCCTGCGGGACCTGAGGATTCTTTCAGCGGGGGAGACCTGAGGTACTCCTGCCTTGGTGCCTTCCGCCTCGTAGTCGAAAGGAGGAAAACTCGACTTGGCAAAGCCCGCGAGCTTATCAACATAGGATTCGACCTTACTCAGGTCGATCCCTGCGTTGAGAATCATTTTCGAGTTGTAGACTCTCGTCCCGTCAACGGTTCCGTCGGGAACGTCCTTCGTCTTCAGAATGACAGTCCCGTCTCTCGCTACGGCTTTACCGCCGTCGCTCTCAGGCAGAAGAACGCAGTCCGGGGAAAAGTCGAACATCATGTGCATGCACGCGCTGCGCTTCCGCCAATACACCTTGCCCGAAAGATCGCACAGTGTCATTTCGTCCTTGTCATCGAGGTAAAGGGCAAAGTCACCATTTCTCTTGTAAGTACCATACGGAGGAGTCGGCAGGGCAATTTCCCCGACGGGTTTCCCATCCTTGAGGTTAACCTTTATGACTTTGATCGGCTCCCCTTTTTTGTTCGCCGGCAATTCCGCAAAATCCTCGCCTATGTAACCCTCAAGCGGGATCACGTACATTTCCGGGTTTGTCTGCGGGAGATTGTAGTACTTCCGAGCCCCCTCGCCGACTCGGGCAAACTCGTAGTCGTAGCTCCACATTTTGGTGCCATCAAGAATCTTCATCCTGATGAGGCTCCCGCTGCCCAGGGTCGATACGCCAAGAACCACTTCATCGCCAAACAGGCGCGGAGGGCAGATAATGTCGTCGTAGTTCTGATTGCGCCAAAGCAGAAGCCCGGTCTCGCAGTCATAGCAACTCAGCCAGGATCGGGTTCCCTGCATCTGGACGGCAAAAAGGTACTTCCCTCGCATGTACACGCTTGAGAACGTGCGAGGAGCCAGGTTGATTTCGATAGACGAGAGAAGAACACCGTCGGCAATCCTGAAGACCATCACGACGCCAATACCGCCCTTTGACATCTGGTCGCTGAAGAACCCGGCGACCAGGTCACCAGCCAGCACCAGCCGCTGGCAGGCAAGCAAGCGGGGACGCACATCGAGATAGCTCTTGCCCGCGGGCACGATGTTCGTTGCGCCGTAGGTGAACACCTGCTTGTGGGTAGCCTTGTCGAAGACCTTCATCCCGCTTGTCCTCGTCAGGCCTGCGTAATACTTGCCGGAAATGACAATGAAATGGAGTTCTTCGGGCATCATGCCCAATACGCTTGTAACAGCGAAAGGACTGGCGTCCGGACGCGGAGCACCGTAGATGGGATCCTTTGCGACGGCGGCGTTCTTAATCTTCGTGGCCTCTTCAGTGGCAGCCAGGGAAGCCGCGTCGGCAGCCTTTTCATACTCCCCGACCTTCATCCAGCATCGCGCAAGGGGAACGACCGCTGCTTCAGCGTTGTTCGACAACAATGCGGCGCGTCTGTAAGAGACAATCGCGTCTGCGTAGAGCTCGGCGCTTTCGAGTTTGGCCCCCACTTCGAGGAAACCGGCTGCTGCCTTCTGCCAGTCGCCCCAGAGCGCGTCGTTCATTTCTTCTCCACCCACTGACGGCACTCCCAAAGAGGCATAGAAGGATGAAATCGATTCCATCATGCTGCCCCGGAGGGCGGTCTTCGGGTTCCGTTGCTGCTCAGGAATGTTCGGGTCGTTCATCGCCGCCGGGTCAACAAAGTTCTTAGCGTTCTCGATAATGTTCTTGATAAAGGACAATGCATCCTTCCGCCTCTCCAGGGACACAAGAACCGAGAGATAGGTGCGGCAGGTCTCGGGATTCCAGCCCTTGTAACCGTCTGCAGCCGAACGATCATGAAGCTCGGCGATGCGCGCATCATACTTGCTCGTGCCCGAGAACATCGAAATCAGCCCGGCAAGTCTCAGACCCTCGACAGGATTTCCATTTTCCTTGCAGACCTTCTCGATCTCATCCATTGCTGCATCATAGAACCGCTCATTCATCATGCGGCTTATCTCAGCGAGTTTCGCCTCGATGGGGGGCTTGTCAGGCCGCGCCGTGCGTGGCGGGAGAGGTCCGATCTCCGCTCCGGCGGCGGCGCAAAGACAGACGACCGTGATGACCATTGCTGCAACGCGAACGAGAATCGAAGGCCTCATGACTCTCCTCTTGTGGGTCAGGAGTTAACGGATTTCAACGCCGCTTGGACGATTGCCTGCGCGTTCGGCAGGAGCGCCCTCTCAAGGGGCGGAGAACACGGAATGGGAACATCCGGCAGGGCAATACGAACCGGAGGACATTGCATGTCAAAGAAGCGCGATTCAAAAACGCGCGACACAACCTCGGCCCCAACTCCGCCGGTCCGGGTTCCTTCTTCGACAAAGATGACTCTGCCGCTTGCAGCCGATGCGTTGAGGATCGCCTCGTCATCCATCGGGGCCAGGCTGCGCAGGTCAAGCACACACGCCGATACACCTTGTCCGCCCAGTATCTCGGCGGCCGCCAGGCACTCGCGCACCATATAGGAATAGGACATAAGCGTTACGTCCGAGCCCTCCCGGAGCACGGCTGCCTTTCCGATAGGTATGGTTTCGGGAGAGTCCTGAACGTTGCCTTTGACCCCGTAGAGCCTCTTGTGTTCAAGGAACACAACCGGGTTGGGATCGCGGATAGCCGAGACAAGCAGGCCGAATGCATCTGAAGGAGTTGCGGGCGCGACCACCTTGATGCCGGGACACTTGATAAGCAGTGATTCGAGCGACTGTGAATGGGTGGGGCCATAGCCCCTTCCCGCACCCATAGGCGTGCGGAGAACAAACGGCACATTGACCTTCCCGCCCCACATATATCGGAACTTGCCCGCGTGGTTGAGTAACTGGTCCAGGCACAAGGTTGTGAAGTCCATGAACATCACTTCCATCACGGGTCGAAGGCCTGTGATGGCAGCGCCATTGCAGATACCGGTAATGGCCGCCTCGGATATCGGGGTGTCTATCACCCGGTCGGCGCCGTAGTCGGCAAGCATTCCGCGCGTGACTTTGAACGCTCCTCCGTATGTCCCGATGTCCTCACCGAGCAGAATAACTCTGGGATCCCTGTCCATTTCCTGTCGCAGGGCCTTCTGGATTGCTTCCCAGTAGTACATCTCGGGCACTCTGTCCTCCTTGCGCCGTTGCGGGCTACTCAGAATTATACCTGTTTCATCGCTCCTCTCCAGTTGGACGCACATGTCCGTATCCGGAGGAAAAACGTCGTATGTCTATCGCGGGTCTGTCATTTCAGCGCGGAGGGATTCAAGCCCTTGAGCTCGTCAACCGTGAACAGGCCGTCATGGCGGACCTGAACGCCGTCGAAATACAGGTCGCCGCCGCCGTATTCAGGGCGCTGAATCAGCACAAGATCCCAATGCAGCGAAGACTTGTTGCCGTTAGGCGCCTCATCGTAGGCGTTCCCGGGGGTGAAGTGTATCGATCCTGCTATCTTTTCATCGAACAGCGTGTCCATCATCGGCTTCAGAATACACGGATTCACGCCTATCGCGAACTCGCCCACATACCGGGCGCCCTCGTCAACGTCGAACAGCTTCTGCAGCCGGTCCACGTCATTCGCCGCGGACGCATCGGTAATCCTGCCGTCGCGGAATGTCAACCGGACTTTTTCGTAGCGAACCCCCTCCTGTATGGAGGGAGCGTTGTAGGTGATCACGCCGTTGACTGACTCTTTCACGGGTGCCGTGAAGACCTCGCCATCGGGGATATTCATCTTGCCCGCGCATTTGATTGCGGGAATTCCCTTGATGGAGAACTGCAGGTCAGTGCCTGGTGACACAATCCGAACCTTGTCCGTTCGTTGCATGCGCTCCACGAGGCGGTCCATCTCCCGTGACATCTTCGCGTAATCCACGGTGCAGACACTGAAATAGAAGTCCTCGAACGCTTCGGTGCCCATCCCTGCCTTCTGCGCCATCGAGAAGTTGGGCCAGCCCATCGCCACCCACCGGGTGTGAGGGATGATGATCTCCATATTGATCTTCTGAACGTATATCCTCCGGTATGCCTTCATCCGCTCCGGGGCCACCGAACTGAGTTCAAAGCTGTTGTCTCCCGCGTCGATGGAAATGTAGCAGTCCATTTTGCGCATGAAGTCAGCGTACACATCGGCGTAGCTTTCGATCTGCGCGTCACTCGACCCCGTGATGAATCGCCCCGAATGGGCTCCGTATCGCATCATCGTGAAGGGGACGCCGCCTGCCTTGAGGACCTCGCTGACCAGTTCCCGGACAAGTGGCTCGCAGGTGGGGCCGCCCGCGACGACACAGACTTTTTCGCCCTCTTTAACGGCGATGGAGTAAGCAACGATCTGACGCGCGAGGTCGCAAATTCTTTTGTCCTGCATTCCGGCTCCTTTGACAGTGCGCAATGATGCCGTTTTTTACCCTTCGCGCAATCTCCAAAGGACGTCTCGCGCGCCTTGCGTACGGCCACAACCCGGTTATAACTATGTCCGGACGCATCCAAGGGAGACCCGTGACCAAGAGACCATTGATCGCGCTTCTCATCGTTTGCCTGTTTATCGCCGCCTCCCCTTCCCTGCTCGGGGAGGAACCGACCCCGCAGAACAGCCCTGCCGCTTTGCGCTTCGCCCGCGCGGATCTGCCGGAAATGGTTCTCGCCCGTGCGGCCTGCGAATGGCTGCTTTCCATCGCCAAGGAAACCCCTGAGGGCCTATGCTGGCCCGAATACGCCGAAGACCCGTTTACTACAACCAGCTTGTATTCTGGCACCCCCGGGGTGCTGTACGCGCTGCTCAATATGTACATAGCAACCGGGGAGAAGAAGTACGCCGACGCCGCACGCGGCGCGGTGAAGTGGATCAGGGCAAAGGCCGAAAAGACAAAAGACGGCCTGTGCTGGCCGGTGCTGCACGACCTGACCGAAGGCAAGACCTTTGACACCCGGTACTATTCGCTCTATTCCGGCACTTCCGGGATCGCCGTGGCGCTGATGGAAGCCGCCCTGGTGCTCAAGGATCCTGCCGCGATGAAGGACGGCCTCTCCGGGCTCAAGGCCGCAATCGCGCGGTCGGGGCCCGTCACCGAGCAGGAATTCGGCGGACAATATCCGGAGGATGTCATCAGCGGGGCAGCCGGTGTGATCCTTGCCCTGCTTCGCGGCTACGAACTCACGGGGGACGAATCCCTGCTTAAGGCAGCCGTCTCCGAAGGGGCCGTTATGCAGGCGGACGCGGAGACTGTCCCCGAGGGGCTGGTATGGCCCATCAACAGGGGCGCCAAAATGCATTACAACGGCTTCTCCCATGGGACGGCCGGAGTCGCATATGCTCTGGCGAGGCTGTATCAGTTCACAGGCAAGCCCGAATTCCTTGCCGGGGCAAAGGGAGGCGCCGAGTACCTGCTGCAGACGGCTGTCAAGGACGCCAAGGGAATGCGATGGAACTCGCAGCCACCCCAGGAAACAGGCAAAGCCCATGCAGGTGAGGGTTGGTGCCACGGGATAGCCGGAACAGCCCGGCTGTTCGTGCTGCTCTATGCGATTGCCGGAGACCCCCGCTACAGGGCTGCGGTGGAAGACGCCTTTGCTTACCTTGTCGGGCAGTACAAGCCCAAGGAAGACCGGTACAAATCAGGATTCTGGTCCCCGAGCCTCTGCTGCGGAGCGACCGGAGTCGGAGACTTCTGCATTGACCTCTTCAAATTCACGGGAATGTCCAACAAGCTGGATTACGCAGTCGATGTCGTCGGCTGGCTCGACCGGATCGCCGTCCGCCCCGACAAGAACAAGGCAAAATGGAACCTGACCCCCGTGGCAGACGAGAAGACGGGCATCGTGTACCATCCCACCTCGCTTATGCTGGGCGTCGCCGGACAAGTGCACTTCCTGGCGCGGCTGGCCAGCGTTCGCAGCGGCCTCCCCTGGTGCGGGCCCCGGCCGCCAGACAGGATGGGGCTCGGGGGGAAATCCGGCTTCCAGGAGATCGTTGTGCTCTACGGGCCGGACACGGACAAGTACCTGGACTCCGCTTCGGCACTGGCTGATTACCGCGGCGCGCTTATCGCGCGGATTCCCGACGCCTCCCCTGCCAAGCTCGCCGACCTTCTGAAAGGCACAGGCGTCCGGTACGCCGCCCTGTTCGCTTCGCCCGCGACCATTGACATCAACGCGCACCGCGCTGTGATAAACGCGCTGTCGCATATTAACGAAGACCCCTTTATGGATGCCTCGTTCGGGTGGCTCACCGGGGCCGCACCGGTTGACCCGATGAAGATGCTGTATTCAATGGCGCAAGTCGAGTCTGAAGGACTTCCCCCCCTTGTCCGCGAAGTGTCTGTCGCCCAGCAGATTAAGCAACTGCTTCACACTCCGCCAGCGCCGATGTCCTGGGAGCCACTGTCCACGAGCCCCATGAAGCAGGAGCATTACTACTTCACCTCGGTTGGTGACAACCCGAAATGCCGCGAGGATGTTCCGAAGGTCATCAACGGGCTGAAGGGGTCGGGGTCCGTGCTGTTGTTCGGTTGTGGCGATCCGCTCCGGACATGGTTGTTCTCCGACCAGCGCAACATGGATGAGAAGCTGCACTGGGCATACGATCCCACCAAGGTCATCAGGGATCCGAACCACCCCGAAATGCCTGGAATCGGTGCGAGCGACTATGCCAATGCCGAGATATCCCCGGCCGTCGTGTACACGGGGGTATGCCACGCCGGAGTGCCGTGCAAGGCCTTGGTGGAAGGCGACATAGTATCGACCTTCGGAGACACCGGTGGAAAGTCGCGCTACTACACCATTTCACCCGAGTACAGCTTCTGCCTTGCGATGCTTGCGCGGGGACCGTCGGCTTACTGCGCCCCCATCGGCGCAAACCACGGCAATATGGCCGCCCTGGAGTTCTATCGCGCCGCGATGTCCGGAAAACCCCTGGGCGACGTGCTGGCACGGGGCTACGATGACGTGGCGTTCTGCTACTGGGCCTCGCTCGGCACGAACGGCATCCCCCTGGAACAACGCTTGGACGGCGAGCCGGAAAAGTGGATCAACGTAACAGGCTACGCGATGCTGTCCAATTCGCTCAACCGCGTCTTGTACGGAGACCCGCTATATACGCCGTACCTGAAGTACTCCCCCTTCCTTGACGCCCCCTTGACTAACACGGTCCGGGCAACACCCGAAGGGATGAATGTAACTCTCACGATGGCGGATCCTGAGTCCCCCGAGTACTGGGATATGTATCGTGGAGACGGCCCCAATCGCGAACACGTTCAGGTCATCCTCGATGTTCCAACGACGATGTACCCGCCGATTTCGATTACCGCCGAGGCAACTCTGGGCAAGGAGAAGATCGCACTGACCGGCGGACAGTGGGCAGTGGGAAATGGCCGCAACGGGAAGCACAGGCTCTTTCTGTCCGTCAACGCGCCTGCTT
>Ga0265297_10010356_pt1 | contig 11742 bp, 6 predicted proteins | sample Munlanlwell13791_FD_192502 | JGI IMG/M metagenome (GOLD analysis project Ga0265297, IMG submission 192502) | Leachate microbial communities from a municipal landfill in Southern Ontario, Canada - Leachate well 137-91 | ecosystem: Engineered > Solid waste > Landfill > Unclassified | place...
AAGCAGTCGACGCTGACGGTTGCCAAGCACAGCACTTTTTTCAGCCGTTTCTTGGCTTTTATGGGTGAATTTTGTAAACATATTAATTGCTGGTATTGGTATTGCGGCTTTTGGAAAAAATTTTATCTTTGATGCTGTCAAAAGGGCCTATAGCCGATATTGAACCGTGCTCCATGAATATAGTGGTGTCAGCCATACGCATATGCGACGGGCGGTGGGATACCATCAATAAGGTGGCGCGACCTCGCAACCATTCTATACAACGATCCAAAGCCACTTCACCCTCATCGTCCAAACCATTGCCCGGCTCGTCCAATATCACGATGGGCGCGGGTTTAAGCACAGCACGCGCCAAGCCGATGCGTTGGCGAAAACCCGCAGGCAATTGATTGGACTGGCTATGTGAAATACGGGTTTGAAAGCCATTGGGCATAGCCGCAATTTCTTCATAAATCCCCGCCATTTGGGCCGCCCAGATAACTTCATCATCGGTAGCCGCCGGATAGACCAAGCGTAGATTTTGCATAACAGTGCCGTAAAAAATATCGCAATTCTGCGGCATATAACTGATTCTATCGCGAAGATCTGCGGTGGTAAGCTGGCGAATATCGATATCGTCCAGCCGTATCGTTCCCGCCTGCGGCAAATAGGTGCGGGTAATAAGCCTGAGCACACTGGATTTACCCGATCCATTCGGCCCGGTAATCACCACAACCCGCCTTGGCGCTATATTAAAGGTTATACCGAGCAACGCCGGGTCGGAGTCATTAATATAGCGCATAGAGGTTCTTGAAAAGCTGATTGCCCCCTGGGAGCTTGGGCGGATCGTTTGGTGCACACCGCTATCCGCTTCGGTTGACAAGCGCATTAAATTTTCAATTTGATGCATACTGGTTTTAATTTTGACCATGGAGGTCGCCGCCAAAAAGAAATTCTGCATGGGCCCCGTCAGGCGCCAAACCATCATCATGGTGGCAACCAGGGCGCCATTAGTGATGGTGCCATTAACCGCGTTAACCGCAGACAGCGCCAGTACGCTAAAACCGGTCAAAGAACCCAGCATTTGCGCACCCCCGTTAATCCGGGCATGCACCTGATGGTCAAGATAATTGGCCATGGTTGCTTTACCGCTCAGTGCCCGATAACGCTCAGTCCAGACTGCGCGACAACCGGCATTTCGTATCGCACTCATCTGGGTAATGGCTTCAGTGAGAAACTCAATGCGTTCGCTGGACGCCCTGGATGAGCGGGCAATGGCGGCTTTACTGATATGCCGGGTGCCCAGCGCCAGTAAAAAGAAGGAAATGGCTGAAAGCAAAACAGCCAGCAGCGCCCAGGGATTAATAATGCCGATCGCTACCACCATGATAATGTTGGCCGGCATATCTAACGCAATAATCGCAAGAGGGCCAACAAAAAAATTACGCAGCATGTCAAAATTACGCAGGCGGCCTACTTGGCGCGAAACAGAAACGTTCCCGGTGGAACTGACTGGAAGGCTGATAACCCGGCGAAATACACTGGTGCCGATAATATAGTCAATCCTCCCGCTGACATGGGCAATCAGGCGTCCTCTTAGCTGTCGCACTTGAAAATCCAGCGCCAGCGCTAAAAAAACGCCGATCAGCAGATAACTCGCCATCCTAATATCGCCCGTTGGTAAAACCCGGTCATAAATCGATTTCACAAAAAAGGGCGGCGTCAGCGCAAAAAAAGTATTTGCAATGGTAAACGCAAAAGCGAGCAGACTATGTTTGCGGAACCTTAGAAATAAATTCCCAAAAAACTTTGTCTCATTGCGCACGCCTGCATCAAGGCGTTCTCGTTTCTTGAATACGTAAATTTCGTTTTTCAGGCTGTTTGCTTCAAGTAGTGTCTCGCTGCCGGTCCCCCCGTCAAAACAGCGGAGCCGGCCGTCCGGCAATCTTTCCAAAACAACCTTGGCTGAGCCGGTGTCAGGCACAAACAGGCATGGCATCAGCCGACTATCAATGCTTGCCAGGCTACTGACGCAACTCCGCGGCAACAAGCCCAAGTGCTCCATAGTTGAACAAAGTCCTGAAAGATCAAGATTGCGCTCTGCATGAGGCATGGCCTCCATTAACTCCCTTTCGTTTTCTTTCCAGCCAATGGCGCGCAAAAGCGGTAGCAGGCAATTTGAAAGATCCGATACTTCATCAAACTGACGGCGTATGAGGACTGAATAATCAACCACATGAGGAGGTCTTTCCAAGTAACTTACCTCCTTACTCTTAACGACTTGGGAAGCCTGTTTGTTCTCAACAACTTTATCAACGAGCCGCCCATCGGATATATTTAATACCCGGTCTGCCATGACAAACCAGGAAGGGCGAGGCGTTATCAAAACGATTGTACAAATCCCTTTTAGCTGGGAAATGTAATCCAGTAAAAATTTATCGCCCGCCATATCGAGCGATAGGTTGGCCTCATCAAACAGGATGACACTCGGTTGATGTACCAATATACGCACGATCGCGATAATTTGCCGTAACCCGGACGACAGCACTTCAGCATTGCCTTCGCCGAGTGGAGTCTCATAACCCAGTTTCATGCTGGATACCACTTCATCCAACCCCAGTTGACTGGCTATATCCAGAGCGGCTTCATTCAGGCCGCTATCGAACATCGTCATATTTTCCAAAATGGTGCCGGTAATCAAGGCGCCTTTTTGCGGCAACAAGCCAATTTCTCTTTGTACGCTATCGGAAGAGAATTCGGTAATGTTGCGCCCGTCAACCAGAACATTGCCTCCCTCGGCTATCACCGCCCCACCTATGACGGATAAAAGACTGCTTTTACCGCTGCCGCTCCCACCTTGAATCAAAACGCATTCGCCCGCTTGAATAGTGAGGGAAATATCGTTAAGAATGGCCTCGCCATTGTTACGGTCAAGCCTCACCTGTCTGAGTTCAATGCTCTCCTTTACCTGTTGCAGCTCAGGTTTATCGTGATCGTCGTCAAAGGGCATATCATGCACTTCCTTTAGACGTTTATGCGCTGCAACAAAGCTCTGATAACGCATCCAAACGGCCAACCCCCGACGTAACGGCTGTAATGATCGCACCGACAGCATCATACAAGCGGCTACCCCCCCTGGCGTCATTTGTCCTGAAAGCACCCCCATAGCACTGGTAAAAACGATACTGATTGTCATGACCTGTACAAAAGTTGTGCCCAACGCAGAAGCCATAGCACTGGTATTGGACATGCTTTCATTCATCGTGGCGTTACTGGCTCTAAGCCGCTCGTGGCGACGCTCCATTTGAGCTTCCATAGCCATGGTCTTTACTGAGTGGATACCGGTAAAAGTTTCCACCAAATAATTGATATGACGCTCATTGGCGAAATGGTTATGCTCAATCAGTTGCTTGAGCCAGTTGCCGAACCGAAAAATGACGTAAATAAAAATGATCAACAGCACCACGGGTACAAAAACTATCCAGCCGCCGATGACGTAAATCACGCCCAGAAAAATAAACACAAACGGCAGGTCTAACAAAACCAGCAATGCCCGTCCCGAATAAAACTCTGCGACTTTTGCCGTTGACGCAACGCGCTCAATATGGATTCCCGGTTCCTCCTGTTGCAGACGCTGAATAGAAACGTGCATTAATCTGCTCAAGGCATCGACACCGGCAATATGCTCAAAGCGGGCGCCTAACCAACTGGTTACCAAGCCATTAACTTCCTGCAACAGTTCCTCGATAACCAGTCCCACGACAACCCCTATCACCAGCAGGGTTAGCGTTTCTAAAGACTGGTTAAGCACCACGCGATCCATGATTTGCAGTATTGCCATGGGCAGAACCAGACCCAGAATATTATGTAACAACGCGGCTATGGCAAGTAAAGGACTGACTCTTCGTAAATCAGGGGAACGAAATATGTCCAAAAATGGGCCAATCGATGCCCCTATGTTTTTGCCCTGATTTAACCAGGCAGAGAAAAATTCTGGCATCATTACTCCACGCCGGATTGATTAACCAGCATGCGTAACAATGGATGTGCAAAGCTAATACGACCATCTTCGTGCTGCGATAAAACGCCACTGGCAATAGCCTGCTCAACAGCAATTTGTATAGTATCCTGGGGTTCCCACATGGCGTCGGCAATTTCTGCCGCAGTCATCGGGGCCTCTGTTTTGCTGAGCTGGCGCAGCAAGGCACGATCAAGTTTGAGTCCATCCATGCGGGCGTTAATCACGACTTGTAAGGAAAGGGGTAAGGTGTCCTGCCAGTTGTTGCGCGCCAATTCAATGGCAAAAAGCGGAACACCGGCGGCATGTTGTGCGATAGTTTCTGCGGTGTGGCGCCTGTCTTGTGCTTGCTGCATGATCGCCTTGGCATCCTCCCCGGCCTTTAACGCATCTTTTTCCCATTGATCGATGGATTGGGTGATCAGATCTTCAATGGCTGTTTTGGATAAATGCCCCAACCTAATCGTTTCGCCGGAATTTACCGCAGATTTTGGAAGTTTACGCGCGGCCACAACAATCAACTTTCCTTTGGCCGCGTTTGCTGTTTCTATCACTTTTGTCAATATATCGGCAGGTAACAGGTGAGCATCATCCACGATAATCACCTCATGATTTCGGCCTGTAACCAACCTGAGACAATGTAACAAAGATTGGGGCTTAACCGATGCCCCACTGGGGAACATGTACAAGTGGCTCTCTTCGATGCCCGAGTGGCAGACGAAATGATGTATCCGGCCTTTCCTATTCAGGCCTCGTTCTGCGACATAACGGCATAACAGTGATTTACCCATTCCTGTTTCGCCTTCTATGTAAACGAGATGGTTTTTACCTTTGAATACTTCTGCAAGCAGCGATTCCAAGCGCTCAAGTTCTGCATCTCGCCCCAAAATTGACGGCGCACAACCGGGTTCTTCGCTGTCCCCCGCCTGAGATTGTGAGAGCTGGAGATTTTTGCCCCACGGCATTCGATTAAGCGTGTTGAAAAAAACGCCTGGAACAACAAATCCCTGAGCATCAGGTCCGATGATTTCCAGCAGTTTTTTCGCCGTAGCGCCCAGCGCCAATTCTCCAGGAACTGCATTGCACGCAAGCTCTCGCGCATGGGCAATGACAGTGCTGGCGACAACTTCCCCCGACCATCCGCCATGACGGTTCATGCTGGAGATTGCAAGTCCTGCTGTTAATCCGCCGCGCAAATTCTGAGTAATATTCGGATAGTCCTTGAGGGCGTCAAAAACGGCGCGAGCTGCGCGCAGTGCTTTAAAAATATCTTGCTCTGTCCCACGCTTTACGCCAAAAATCAAGTCGCCGATATGCGTTTTACTGGCTAAAAACAAGGCATCATAGCTGTTCGCCAATGCTGAGAATGTTTTGTGTAACTCCTGAACAATGGTCTTTGGATCAGTACTGGCATGCAGGATTGCGTCAGGCAAAAAGATACTCAAGGCGATGCAGGGGCGACGTTCCAATATACCTTCACATATTTCAGCGCTATCGGATTCATTGACTGGCGCCAGATTGAGTCCTTGGGACACGGCCATAGTACGATTGCTGACATGGAGTTTTTTAAACAGCGCTACAACATGCTGCTTCACGGTTCCCAAACCGATGCCTAATTCATTGGCAATTTCCTTATTAACTTTACCCGCTTTTATCAGCGCCAGAACCTGCTGCTGACGTTGAGTGAGTTCCGGTAATAGCTCAGCTTCCTGATTCATGAAGGCAGCTGTCGAAATCATGTTAATAGACTCTTTATTCATGTTTTTATTGGTCATAATGGCTTTCGCCATTAAAAATTAGTCATCATTTAAATTAAACAAAACACCCAAACAACTCATTCATTTTTTACAGCATTACCCCGGACTTCCTGAAGCCCGATGCCGGGCTTATCGACTACTTCCGGACTCATAGACGCAGAATCTGCACGGCATAACCTAATCGGGGCGGTTTTTAATCGGGTTTGGCGTCGCCATCCCCGTCCAGACTACAGTTTTCGCCGCATTAAGCGTCGCTGGCGCCGGATCAACATTGGCCTGCTTTTCAGCTTGTTCGGATAGAGCCGAAGCATCGGCTTTAACTTTGTCGTTTGATGAATCAGAATTAATCAGAATCGGCTTGGCGGCGTTGCCTTCCACCGCTAACGCAGCATTTTCATCTTCCATAAAGTCGTTGAACTCTTCAGCATCGGACGACACGACGTTGCAACGTAATTGTTTGGCGCTCAACTGTCCGCAAAAAGTGCCGGCCTCGTCCTCGCTTGGGAATGCGGCTATAAACACCCGGTACCAAGTTGCCCGTTCTTGTTGCTTTTTTGCCAGTTTACCTTGCAGGCGAGGCAACGCGACACGACCTGTCATCAGCTTCGGAAAGCGCTGATTTAAATCACGCCACGCGTGAGTCACCCCTAAGCGGTCCTGTAGCCCGGCTAATTCAACCAACCAGAATTCGTCGCCTGTGCCGATATTGCGTCCAGTCCAGTCGATCCCCGGCATGACCATGGACGCCGCTTCAAATGCTTCGGCTGATTTATTCTGAGGACGAACCCCGTCACCCGGCAATATTCCTCCTTGCGGAACACCACCGCCCAACGCGCTATACAGCGATACCAAGCCACCAAAGTGTTCTTGCCGAATGTGGTGGTATTCATCCAAAGCGCGGTAATAGGTTCGTTCCGTATCAATCAACGTCAAAAAGTCGATGCCTCCGACCTCATAGGATTCCTGGCTGGCCGTCCAGGCACGCAATGCCGCCTCTACGGCCACTTTTTGTGCCTCAAGCCGCCGGCCATTCATATGGGTACTGGTTATTGCATCCTCTGTTTCTCGCACGGCTCCGTAGACGGTATGTAGATAGGTTTCCACCAATTCTTCGTGCAGTGAGCGCGCAAAAGCGACATCCTGAGTACGCTTGCCATGATCAAAAATCGTGGTGGTCAGATTACCTAGTGCGTTGTAGATAACGCCATAGGGTGTAAAAAACTGGGCAAAAGCCACCATCCCTATACTGCCTTGGGAGCTTATATTAAGCGGAGGAAACAAGCGCGCCCGCGCCACATCAATATCGGCATCCGCAGCCAACAATCTGGCCTCGACAGCACGTATATCAGGTCGCCGCACTAACAGCGAAGTCGGCACACTCGCTAATGCTCCCGGAAAAGTAAGCGAATCCATCCCTTTGTTTGATAAGGTCAGCGCGCTGGGCGTCACGCCGAGTAATTGAGCCAACGCATGAGCCGCCATTTCCCGCTGCAACTCCAACCCGGGGATGGTCGCATGAACGACATAGACAGCAGAACGTTGTTGTTCCAGATCAATAACCGTGGCATCGCCTACTTCTACCCGATCAGTAACCGCCTGAAGCATGCCGTTGAGCTCGGATTCTGTATCATGCGCAACACGGATACGGTCGTTGAAGGAGAGATATTCAATATATTTGGAGACTACGTTGGCAATCAGGGTACGGCGCGTGTCATCGCTTTGATAAGTAGCTTGCCATAGATGCATTTCCGACGATTCAGCCATGGAACTGAGCTCACCCCACAGATCGACGCGCCAATCGCCACGCAAGCTGGCTTGATAATATTCGCGGTGTTTAACGCTAGAGGGCGAACTGATCGTGGCCGAGTTGACGCCGTTGGGCGGAGCATCATGACGGGCCTCAAGAGGGGCAGTCAGAACCGGATATTGATCCGCTTCAGCCTGTTTTGCGCGAGCCTGGGACTGAGACAGACGCAGCATGGCAATACGTAGATCGATATTGTTCGCTAAGGCTTGGTCAACCAGGGCATTAAGCTCGACACTGCCCAAAGAGCGCCACCATTCATCAAGATCCGTTTCCGCAACCGACTTTGCGGATACAGCACTATCTCCAGCATGAGTGGGCACCTCTTCAGCCTTGGGGAATAATGCAGACTGTTGGAATTGATTCGAAAGAAGCGCGACAGGCACATCGTAGTGATCGCGCTTGATGGCGCAGCCCGCTAACAGGATGCTTAAAATAATCGGGGCGAACACAATACAATGCGCTCGTGCAGGCATTCCGGCGCAATGCCGGAGAAAAACCAAACGATGTTGAAGCGGTGTTAACAAATGTTCCCCGTAAACTAACGGCTTTTTTTTCATTGATTTACACATAACACCCACAATGAATCATTGTGGATGAATTAAAGTGAATCCACCGGTCGCAACAAGAATGCATTTAATTTAAGGTGTGTTAAAAGACTTAATAAACGAGTGGTTAACTATAAATGGATTCTCATGAAAAGCAATATAAATGCCAAAATAATATTCAATTCGCAGAGGACGCCCGCTAATTTGGAAAAGCGCTAAATCTGTCACATTAACCGAAAAAACATACACTTTGTACGAACAAAAATGCTATCCACCTAAAACTGAGCGGATTGATCCTGCTGGCACATAGAACTCCCCTGTAAAAAAACACAGGCTTTTCTGGTTAGCAAGGCGCTTCAACCCAAGATAAAACGCCGTCATCAGGCAAGTAGGCAGCCAACGGTTGGCCATTGGTTCCGATGTACCACGCAGCGCACGAAGAAAAACAGTTAACTTCGTACGCTTCGTGGTGAGGAAGAGATGTTAGAAGACTTCTGAACGACTACTCAGAAAAGCTGGAACAAAAGCCAAGGAAGCGTTTTTACGGCATCCCTGCCGAATGACATTTTTTATTTCTCAAATAAAGCCATCGACTCGACATGCCCGGTCTGCGGAAACATATCCATTACCCCGGCTTTAACCAGTTTATAGCCCAGCTCATTAACCAGGATTCCCGCATCACGGGCGAGCGTTGACGGATTACAGGACACATAAACAATCTGCTCCGGCTGCCATTTTTTAAAATGATGCAAAACATCGGAAGCACCGGCTCTGGAAGGATCGAGCATGATTTTGTTGTATTTCCGGTTAGCCCAGGGCTGATCGCTAATATCCTTGCTTAAATCGGCCGCGTAAAACTCGACGTTTTCGATGCCGTTATGACGGGCATTTTCCTTGGCGTGATTGACCAAGGGTTGGTCGCCTTCCACGCCGACCACATGACCTGCAAATTTCGCCATCGGCAAAGTAAAATTACCCAAACCGCAAAATAAATCCAGCACCGAGTCGTTTTCATTCAACGCCAAAGTCTCCAGCACCCGGTTGATCATTTGCTTGTTAATTTCATAATTAACCTGGGTGAACATCGCAGGTTTGAATTTAAACTCCAAGCCTTGATCCGGCAGCGCATAAGTCGGTATCAGTTCCGGCTCGCCATCCAACGGCACGATGGTATCAGGACCTTTGGATTGCAAACACAGCGATATGTCATGCTGATGTCCAAACTCACGCATCCGTTCCTTATCGGCATCGGTCGGCGGCTCCAGCACCCGAAACGACAGCACGCATTGCTGATCGCCGATGGCCACTTCGATCTGCGGAATTTTATCCTTGATGGTCAAACCGCCGATCATTTCCGACAAGGCCATCAGTTTAGTGCCGACGATAGGATGCATGACGATGCAGCTTTCAATTTCGGCCAGATACGGATGACGTCTTTCCCTGAACCCCACCAGCACCCGGTTTTTTTTCTCGACATATTTAACGCCCATCCGCGCTTTGCTGCGATAACCCCAATGCGGGCCTACCAACGGTTGCCAAAGCTCCGGTATTTCAGTCTTACCGATGCGCTTGAACTGATCGACCAGCAAATCCTGCTTGATCCGGATTTGTGCAGACGCTTCGACATGCTGAAAACTGCAACCGCCGCACACGCCGTAATGCGCACACAACGCATCAACCCGATCGGCCGCGCGACTTAACAGCGTGACGACCTTGCCTTCCGCATAATCCTTGCGGCTTTCGGTATAAATAAACTCCACTTCTTCGCCCGGCAACGCCTCATCGATAAATATCACTTTACCATCGACGTGCGCCACCCCTCGCCCATCATGGGCCAACGATTCTATAGTGACTTTAACCGGCGTTTCCGGTAACTGCTTTCTCGCTCTTCTTCTATTTGCCATGTCTATTTTTGTTTCCAGCTTCCTGAGGATTGATACCACCAGCCCGGTTGAGCATTACTCACCCAGCGACCGGCAAAAGTTGATTTGATTTGCGCCGCCCAATCGGGATGGCCGTTGGCATTGGCAATCGCCTGATAAAGACTTTGCCGGTCGGCATTTTCTGCGGCGACCAGTTTATTGACCTGATTCCTGTCTTTAAGCGGCACGCTTTCAGCATCCCTGACCGCCAGCAAACCGTCCGCCTGAATGCCGATAAAACCCGCCGCATACAAAGGTTGCAGACTGGCAAAGCGGCTTTCCATGGCGGCGCGCAACTGCCTGATTTCAGCGCTATCGATTGCCAAGTCCGCCTCATCGGCCTGCGCCGGCGACACCACCACATTGATTGCAGTATCAATCACCTGATAAATACTCGCCTGCCAATCCGGCAAACTGGCCTTAGGCTTGGGTTCCGCTTTCTGCGGGGCGACATTTTGAATGTCTTTGATGATTTCATCCGCCGCTTTTTCAGCAGCGGCAGCGGGAAAATAAATGTTGATGGTGACACAGGCAGTCAACAATAACGCGCTTAATACGGATATTTTTCTCATAACGCTCTCCAAATTATTCAATGCTTACTTGATCTGATGTCGAAACACGCAGTAATCGCGCCATTAATACACCCCAGTCACGGCGAGGATTATAGCCGATCACATCAATCCGTGGCAGACCGCCGCCGGTAATAAACCGGAAAAAAGGGGGCGGTGCCGGATATTCTACAGAAGGATATGCGGATAAAACCGAAAGTTATCGCCTGCGAAAAAAAGCTGGACGACTTTTCCCGCACTGAATCGTGGTCGCGGAACACCGGCATGTCTTACATCGGATATGCGGGACATTTTTTCCGCCGCCTGGATCAGGATAAGTTCATAGCTAAACCGCATGGTTACCCGGCATCTAAGGGATTGTAGAAATGGTAGCGGTTCTTGCCCGATTGCTTGGCGGCATACATGGCTTGATCGGCATGGCCTAGCAGCACGTCCGGGTCATTGTCATCGTTAGGGAAAATGCTTACACCGATGCTGGACGTAAGCGAAAACGATTGATCCTGAATGCAAATCGGCAAGGCAATGACCTCATGTAGTCGCTTCAGGGTGGCTATACATTCCTCCTCGTGATTTAAATTCGGCAGCAATACCACGAACTCATCGCCGCCCAGACGGGCGACGGTATCCCCCTCACGAAGGATGTTGCCCATGCGCCGTGCCATTTCGATCAGCACCTGGTCACCGGCTTGATGCCCCAAAGTATCGTTAACGGATTTGAAACCATCAAGATCCAGATAACAAATACCCAATATTTTTCGCTCACGTTTGGTTTGGCTGACCGCCTGTTTCAGGCGGTCAGCCAACAACACCCGGTTGGGGATACCTGTCAAGGCGTCATAATGGGCAATGCGCTTCAATTCCTTTTTATGCCGCTTGATCAACAGCTGGTTATGCACCCGCATTAAGGTAATGGCGGGACTGATGGGTTTACTGATGTAATCCGCCGCTCCCAGCTGTAGACCATAGGTTTCGGATTCCTGATCGAACGCGGCAGTCACAAAAATCACCGGAATATCACAGGTAAGCGGATTTTCCTGTAAGCGTTGGCATACTTCGTAACCATCCATCACCGGCATTCTGACATCAAGCAGAATGAGATCGGGATGAGGGGCACACTGCGCCATATCCAATGTCCTCTGCCCATT
>Ga0265297_10010357_pt1 | contig 11741 bp, 12 predicted proteins | sample Munlanlwell13791_FD_192502 | JGI IMG/M metagenome (GOLD analysis project Ga0265297, IMG submission 192502) | Leachate microbial communities from a municipal landfill in Southern Ontario, Canada - Leachate well 137-91 | ecosystem: Engineered > Solid waste > Landfill > Unclassified | place...
CGCCCCTTCGACGCACTCATTTATAATACGCTCGCTGACAAGCGGGCGAGCGGCGTCGTGAATTAAAACGATATCATCGTCCTCGGCCAGCGTCTTGACGAACTTCACGGCGTTAAAACTCGATTCCTGGCGTGTTTTTCCACCTAAAATAATATGTTGTACTTTCGTAAAATTGCTATCTTGCACCAATTTGGATAGATAATCGATATGTTCTTTTTGCGAAACCAAAACAATCAGATCAATCGTCTCAACGCGATGAAAGCTATCGATTGCATACCAGATTAGAGGGTGGCCATCAATCTCAAAGAACTGCTTTGGCATCTCAGCATTGAAGCGGTGCGACGAACCGGCGGCGAGGATGACAGCGATATTCATAATTACTCCTTTTTGGCAATAATCGACTTTTCTTTTTTCTCAAGCATGGAAGCTACCGCAATCGAATCGATGATGAGCTTCATGACTTTTTCAAGTTCACTGTTTGAAGAATAATCGGCGACGCAGAGGTAATTGACTCGTCCATCTTCAAAAAGACTCGCCACTTTTTCCTTTTTACCCCGTGGGTAGACAGCGATTGAACGACCACCGTTTTGCTTGACGAGAATCATCATTGGAATATCGGTCATTCCATCCCCTAGATAGACGATGTTGCGATAAGGAATGCGACGTACCGGCGTCTTCTCATTTAGGCGATCGTCGTCGGTCGCTTCGATGACACCTTTGGAGATGCGGAATAAGTGCTGAGTCTTCTGCGTATAGTTGACAGCGAATTTGGGCCAGATTGGCTCTCCTGTCTCGTCGTCAAATAAGAATTCGCAGCCGTAAATCATTTTGAACTCTTTGGCAATACTACATCCGTCGATGATCTCTTTAGTACCAGAAGATGTCAGATAATGTTCGACTCTAACACCGTTTTCAAGACCATAGGAATTAATGCGGTTAAACCATGTCGTAACGCCTTCGAAATATTTGATATCTTTGCCGAGCGATTGCAGCCACTCGCGCGTCATCTTGATGCCCTTTTCTTTTGCCATGCAAATCATCATATACATATATGATAAGATTCGTTCGACTCCAGTTTTGGCTGAGAACTCACCGGTCTTGCCCCAGAACTCTTGCGGAGTCATGCCTAACGCGGGAATAAAACTATAGTTTTGCATGTCTTCAGGAGTCAAGGTTTTATCGAAGTCGTAGATAATCGCCATGATAGGTTTTCCGTCCATATTTTCACCTCGGCAAAATATTATCATTGGATAATATAAATGTCAATCTTACCGATTCGATAAAACATCGTCGCTATCGACACTTTTCACCCGCCATTAGCCTTGCAAGAGCGAAAGTAGTAAGATAGAATAGTCTAGCAACAAATTCTATTTGTTAGCGAAATAAAAAATGCCAGAGTGGTCACAGTGGGTATTAATAGCAATCGCAGGAGTAGCTCTTGTCTATCTTCTCTTTTTCTTCGTCGTCTTGCTGTTTATCTCCAACTTCAATAAACGTTTGAAGAAGAGGAGAGAAGCCTTGCGTCTCTTGCTCGCTCAAAGGAAAGATATCACCCTCGCTTTATATCGGAAAATCGATGTTCAAAAAATCAAAGTGCCGCTCGCAATCCAGCATAAAGTCAGCGAGCTCTCCAACAAAGAAATCGGTCTCTTCAATCATCATGAAATTTTTGAGTATGGCCCGGAGCTAGAAAGAATCTCAAAAATCGTATTTGAGCTCGCTGATGCGAATAAAATCATTAGAAAAAGCGATGAATATAATCAATTTGTAAAAGAGCTCGGCGAACTCGATGAGATTAAAAGACAGCATATCGCTATCTATAATGCCGATATTAACGGTTATAATTATTGGATAAAACTCATGTCTTATCGCCACATATTAAAAAGGCTTGGCTTTCACGAAAAAAAGCGCCTTGAATAGAAAGGTTAATATATGAAAAAACCAATCATCCTCTGCATTATGGACGGATACGGCATTCGTCACGAAGAAGCCGGCAATGCCATTTTTGCTGCCAAGAAACCAAATCTCGGCAAGATATTTGCCAACTATCCATACACGGAGATCGAAACCTCAGGAGAGTCTGTCGGTCTGCCTGATGGCCAGATGGGCAACTCCGAAGTCGGACACCTCAACATCGGAGCCGGTCGCATCGTCTATCAATCATTGACTCTTATTAACAAAGCGGTCCGCGAAGGCACTTTTTTCGAAAATGAAAAGTACCTCAAAGCCATAAATCACGTCAAAAAGCATCATTCTTCACTACACATCTTAGGACTCGTTAGCGATGGCGGTGTCCATTCGCACATCGAACACTTTCTAGCAATGTTGCAGATGGTAAAGAAAAACGGTCTTACAAAAGTTTATGTCCACGCCTTTATGGATGGTCGCGATGTCGATCCTCAGATTGGGGCTTCATACATTCAAAGGCTCCAAGACGAAATGAATCGCTTAGGAATCGGCGCAATCGCCGATATCTCAGGGCGTTATTGGGCGATGGATCGCGACAAAAATCTCGATCGGGTCGATGTTAGCTATCGCGTTATCGTCGATCACGACGGACCATCATTTGACGACCATCAGCAGTACTTCAAAGATCAGTACGCCTTCCTTCCGACGAAGGGGATGGATGCCAGCGATGAATTTGTCATGCCCCATTATAATCGCAATGTCGATGGTCGCATCAAAGACGACGATGCTATTATTTTTATGAATTTCCGACCGGACCGCGCCATCGAAATCTCAACGGTCTTCACCAATCCAACTTTCTACGCCAATCCCCCGATGAAATCCGACGGGACCTTCGCTTTTAAACCATATACCCCTCATCGTGTCCCCAAAAATCTATTTTATGTCTGCACGATGAAATATGCAGAATCAGTCAAGGGTGAAATCGCCTTTCACCTTCCGACCCTCGACAATGTGCTCGGCCCCTATCTTGCCGAAAGAGGTTACTCGCAACTAAGAATTGCCGAAACCGAAAAATATGCTCATGTGACTTTCTTTTTTGACGGAACGGTCAATTATGACGGAATCGAAAAACCTGCTTTAAATCATTCGCGCCGCGTCTTGATCAATTCGCCAAAAGTGGCGACCTATGATCTGATGCCGGAAATGGCGGCCTATAAAGTCAAAGACGCCTTAATCAAAGAGTTGAACAAAGGTGATTTAGATGTCGTAATCTTGAATTTTGCCAACTGCGATATGGTCGGCCATACCGCTATTTTTCCGGCGGTCGTCAAAGCTGTAGAAACAATTGACGCCTGCGTGGGAGAAATCTTTGATTGGACTCAAGAAAATGGTGGGGTGATGCTCATTACCGCTGACCACGGCAATGCCGAAGAAGTATTTGATAATCTTGGCCGGCCAATCACTTCGCACACAAAGAACATCGTCCCTTTCTGCGTGACTAAACCAGGGTTGAAGCTAATGCCTAAAGGCGGTAAATTAGCCAATATCGCTCCGACGATTCTCGACCTCCTTGGACTTGAAAAACCTCGCGAGATGAACGAGAAATCGCTCATTATCAAATAATAGTAAAAGCGCGATTTAATCGCGCTTTTTGTTATCACCGAGAACAATATGACTTTTCCTAAAGTGTTATTTTTACGCGTTCTGCTTCTTTGGTGATAACTTCGACGAGAAGAAACTGCTTGTGCTGACGGCGAAAATCCTTGATAGCCTTGCATAATTTTGGCAATAGATCATTGAGTGTCTGATCGAATTCCATTTTAGCTTCTCTCAGCATGAACCGCAGGATTCTGGGATTGATCAAAAATGTCGGAACCCAGACGCGGATGTTGTTTTCTTTACTCTTGACGAGAATTTTCATCACTCAACGACGATGTCGACGCGGTCGCCATCGCTACCTTCGATCTCAACTAGTTTCCCAATCGCGCCTTGTTCGATAAGCGCAAAGATGTTGTCCCAGTCGATGTTTTTCAAAACATCTTTGCCGTTGACTTCCGGCATCTTAGCCCCGCCGTCAATCATGATTTTGATTAAACTGATGGGGAGATTGACGCGCACTTTATCGCCATCGTTAGAATCGATGATGATTTTAAGAATCATCTTATCGATCGGTTTCCTTTCGCTCGGCGGCACGATTTGCGGCGTCTCTTTGACTTTGTCGTTGCCGAGCAGCTCATCGACACTGACATCAAAGAGATTAGCGATTTTGACTAGCAACGTGACATCCGGGACCGATGAGTCGGTTTCCCATTTCGATACGGCTTGCGAGGATACGCCCACCTTATCTCCTAAGTCTTCCTGCGTGAGTCCTTTATTTCTCCTGAGTCTCAAGATTCTTTGTCCTAAACTTTCTTCCATGGTTTTGCCCTCCTTGTTTAGCACCCTCATTGTAGAGGCAAAAAATATAAAAAAACAGCGACTAGCGGTTGATTTACTAGATTGTTAGTTGTAAATGAAACCAACTAATGGTTGTATGAACCTACAAGATAAATACTTTTAAATCTATGATTTAACTATAGATGTTAATAAATTCGTTAGCGAATAATTGACCGAGTTGAAGAGTACTGAGGGCATCAAAGTGTGCGAGATCGGGATTATCAAGCGGTTCTTTATCGTATTCAAGACCGGCAGCAATCGTATCAAAATAATGATTTTTTGATGATTGAGATGCGACGCTTTGCTTGGCGGCATTGATGGCCTCGTGCTCATCGATGAGCGGACTATCGTAAATGCCGGCATCGATAAAATGAATGCCGGCATCTCCGGCGTATTCATCCAAATCACCTCTTAGGTCGCTAATAAAACTTCGCAACCCTTCTTCGTAGTTGTTCGAGTGAGGGAGATAGGCATCAGATTCCCCTTGCATCCAGCACATCGCTTCGATTGAAGCGTCGTAATTTTTACCTCTAAGATAATCCATATTAGTCGTTGTAAAGTTGATGAATGCGGTGTAGAGCTCTCCTGTTTGGCCGCTCATCGATGGCGCTCGCCAATCCGTGTGCAAGGTGGAACCGCCCCACGTGTATTTCAAAATAAAAATTAGTTCGTCTTCGTAATTTTGACTCAAAGCATCGGCGAGTCCGAGCTCAGGACCGATGTAGTCGGGCGTGCACCCTTGTCCAACTTTTGCTCTGACGAACGCTCCTTGCGAGGAATAATTACCATTTTCGCTAAAAAAGTTGATCAGGACATTATCATAGCCGGCCTCATATCGTAAATAATCGGTAGCCTCTGATTTTTCTTGGAGATAATAGACGCTACCTACTCCGGAAGCGTTTGACTGACCATTTAATAAGATGACTTTTACTTTTTGGCCCCGGCCGTCTTCTAATGTGTCATCGGCGACGAAATGCTGAATCGTAATTATTTCATCGCGATTGGAGACATAGAAGTTGACGACAACGCTTAAGGAGATGGCAAAGAGAAGAAATAGAGTGATACCCGACATCAGTTTATTGCTCTTGATGACTTGCAAGATTTTTTTCATAGAATTGATTATAGCACCTCAGCGAATAGGAAGATCGGCACAACGGAAAATAGCGAGAAATAAAAAAATCCCCTTTCATTCTACCCTAATCTGGGCAAAATTTATGGGGAAGTTTCACAAACGATGGTGCGCTGAATGAGACTTGAACTCACACAGGTTGCCCTATACGCCCCTCAAACGTACGCGTCTACCATTCCGCCACCAGCGCACTCTTGCTAGATAGCGAGAGTAATTATAAATAAATACTTTTAAAATATCAATTACACTAATTGGAAAATTTCTGTACAGATGAAGAAGTAAATCAAAAGGGCCGAGACATCGACAACCGTCGTGATAAAAGGCGCACTGATGATGGCGGGGTCTCTTTTGAGGGCTTTGACGATCATCGGAATCGTCACTCCTAGCGTTTTCGAGATGACGATTGTGAAAAACAAAGTGATAGAAACCATGCCGCTTATTTTCATTCTTTCTAAAAATAAGGCCGTACCGACAATACCCTCTGGGGCATAGAAGACAATCCCGAGATACATCTCGATGATGAAAATGATGAATGCAGCGCATGAAACCATTATTCCGACGAGCAGAGCAACGCGAAATTCTTTCCATAAAATATGACCATAGTCCTTTGGCCCAAATTCGCCGACGGCGATGCCGCGAATCATCAAAGCGATTGTCTGCCCACCCGAATTGCCGCCCGTATCCATCAGCACGGGAATGAAGACCGAAAGGATGGCAAGCGATGACAAAACATCCTGAAAAGAAGAGAGGACGATTGATGAGAAAACACCTAGAATCATGAGGACGATGAGCCACGGCATCGTTTTAATGGCCATTTTAAAAACGCCGGTATCTTTGTACGAATCCTCTAAAGGAGTGATCAAGGCCATCTTGGACATATCTTCGGTCGCTTCTTGTTCCATGACGTCGACGATATCGTCAATGGTGATGATACCTGTTAATCTCTGGTCTTCGTTAAGGACCGGAATCGCTGTCAAATTGTAGCGTTTGAAGATGGCGGCAACATCTTCTTGGTCGGTATTGACGCCGACCGTGATTGCCGCCTTATCAGCTATCTCGTCAAGCGTTTGTTCAGGCTTTGAAAAGACGAACTGATCGAGATCGACAGTTCCGACAAAATTGCGTTTTTTATCGATGATGAAAATCGTGTAAATCGTTTCGGCATCTTTTCCTGTGGCGCGAATCTTTTCAATCGCCTCTTTTATCGTGGATTCATTGATGAGTTCGATATATTCCGTCGTCATGATTGAACCGGCGGTATTTTCTTTGTAGTTTAAAAGGCGGTTGATGTCGCTCCTCGTCTTTTTATCGACGACCTTCAAAATGCGCGAGACGAGATTGGCTGGCATCTCTTCCATGAAGTCGACGATGTCGTCGGTGTATGAGGCGTTGACGAGGGTCACAAGTTCATTGTCGGTAAAGAGATGAATGAGTTTTTCTTGAACTTCTGAAGAAAGATCGGTGAAAAATTCAGCGGTATAATCACTTTTGACCACTTTGAAGATGAAGACGATATCACGTATATCTTCGATGTCGTTAGCGACTTCGGCGAGGTCGATGGTCGGAATCGTTTCGAACAACTCTCGGAGTTTGGCAACCTGACGATTTTTGATCAGCTCTTCTAGCATCGCGGTTGAAACATTTTCTTTTTCCATGGTTTGTACCTCCCCTTTCGCCATTATAAACCGACTTTATTATTAAAATAAAGCAAGAAAGGATTTTTTGTTAATCCGTTGTTGTAATTATGGTAAAATGATGGAGCAATCAAGAGGAATTATTAAATGAAAGTACTAATTGAAACGAGCGCTCGGCACATCCATCTTTCTGCTGAACACCTAGAAGTCTTATGTGGAAAAGGATTTGCTTTGGAAGCCAAAAAACCACTCTCGCAACCCGGACAATATGTCAGCACGACAAGACTTGATGTCGTCGGACCAAAATCGACGCTTAAAAACGTCGTCGTCCTCGGACCGGTCCGTCCAAAAACACAAGTTGAAGTGTCGATGACTGACGCTCGCGCTCTAGGTGTTATAGCTCCTATCCGCGAATCTGGCGACATTGCCAAAAGCGCGCCGATCACCATCATCGGACCGGTGGGCAGCATCCAAATCGAAGAAGGCGTCATCATCGCCAAACGCCATCTCCACATCACTCCTGAAGATGCCGTTAAGGCAGGTGTGAAAACGGGAGATATCGTCATGATTGATGTCAATACACCAGAGCGAGGCATCATATTTAAAGATGTCGTCGTTCGCGTCAGCGAGCGTTTTTCAACGGCCGTCCACATCGATACCGATGAGAGTAACGCCGCCAACGCCTCTGCTGACATGAATGCCCCTCTTTATGGGGAAATTATAAAATAATTTAAGTATTGCTCTTGACTAAGTGCCGCTGAATTTTTTAAAATAACTACGACAATATCAATTTGTCTTATCAAGAACCGTGAAGCAAGGATGAGAAATCACGGTAGCAACTCTACGCTAAAGTAGTAAGTGCTCCTCCTAAGCGGAGTCCCACGCTCCGAACGATAAGCCAAAGGATTTCCTGAGAAGGCTTTCCTTAGTGGGAAGTCTTTTATTTAGAAAGGGTTATATCATGACTGAAAAAATTCTATTTACGAGTGAGGCCGTCTCCGAAGGCCATCCCGACAAAATGTGCGATCGCATAAGTGATGCTGTTTTGGATTTTTGTCTTGAACACGACGAAAACGCCCGCGTCGCCTGCGAGTGCTTTGCGACGACCGATTACTTGCTGATCGGCGGCGAGATTACATGCAAAGTCGTTCCCGACTACGAAAAAATAGCTCGTAAAGTTATTCGTGAAATCGGCTATACGAATCCCGATCTCGGTTTCTCGGCCGACACTTGCGTCATCGATGTGCGCGTCAAAACGCAGTCGCAAAACATCGCAAAAGGCATCGACCACGGGCCAAATCTCCTCGACCTCGGCGCCGGCGATCAAGGAATTATGTTTGGCTATGCCACCAAAGAATCAAAAGGTTATATGCCGCTTCCGATATCCATCGCGCAAAAACTCGTCAGAGTCGCGACGAGACTGCGGAAAGAAGGAAAGTTTCTCCATGCCCGCCCGGACATGAAGTCGCAAGTGACCATCGATTATACCGACCCTGATAACATCCGCGTGGCGACGGTTTTAATGTCGATACAGCATGATCCTGATATTGATAAAGATGCTTTCTTCCGATTCGTTCGCGGCGAGATTATGAAAAATGTGGTATCATCTTTCGGCTTAAATACTGATTTTGATGTTTTAATTAATCCCGCTGGTGACTTCATCTTCGGAGGACCGATGGCCGATACCGGCCTAACAGGTCGTAAAATCATCGTCGATACATACGGAGGTTCCGCAAAGCACGGTGGTGGCGCTTTCTCTGGCAAAGATGCCACGAAAGTCGATCGCAGCGGTGCCTACATGGCTCGTTATGTGGCTAAGAACTTAGTTGCGGCCGGAGTAGCTGATCGCCTCGAAATTCAACTCGGTTACGCAATCGGCGTATCCGAGCCACTTAGTATTAACCTCGCGACTTTTCACACCGCGAAATATCACGATGATTTCATCCTTAAGATCATTCGCCAAATTTTTGATTTTCGACCGGGCGCAATCATTCAAAAATTCTCCCTTAACAAACCTGAGTTTAAATATCAAAAGCTATCGGCGTATGGCCACTTTGGGCGCCCCGATATTAAACTCCCTTGGGAACAACTCGATAAAGTCGACGAAATTAAATCTTTAATCAAAAAAGAAAACCCCGAAAAAATACGGCGAACTTACTGACGATAAGTTGCTAAACGATGCGCATTTTCCTATTTATTGCGGTGTTTTTTTGCGATAATAAAGATAGACGATAAACATATCATAATTCAAGGAGGACAATGATGAAGTATCAAATCATTGGCAAAAACGTCGAGATTACCGAAGGTATCCGCGCGGCGATCGAGAAAAAGCTTTCGCGCATGGACAAGTTTTTTGTAATCAACGAATCTGTCGTCTGTCGAGCTGTTGTCAGAACCTACAAGGATGGGGCAAAAGTCGAAATCACGATTTTCACTCCCCAGCTTGATTTCCGCGCTGAAGTCAAGCACCAAGACTTTTACGCTGCCGTCGACCTCGCCGTCGACAAGCTCCAAGGTCAAATGCGTAAGCTCAAGACACGCATGGATCGATCCAAAGTCCGTCTCGGACTCGGCAAATCCATCGCTTTTGAGAATTTCGAAGCCGAAAAAGATATTAGCGAAAACGATGCTGTCGTGCGAACCAAATCAATTTATCTCGAACCGATGGAAATCGACGAAGCCGTCACGAGGATGAATGCCTTAGGTCACGATTTCTTCATTTATTTAGATAGCGATGATAACCGCATCTCCGTCGTCTATCACCGCGTCGATGGCGGTATCGGCGTCATTCAAGCGGAAAATCAACTTAAATAGTTGAAAGACCCGATCGTATAAGAGGCCTCGTGCCTCTTTTCTTTTAGAAAAAAAGTATAATGTCTTGTTTAATAAAAGTGTAAAGTATAAAATACTTGCGAATGAAGAAGATTATTGCCACCGATTTAGACGGTACCCTCTTTTATCCCAAACGTCGCGTCCGTATGATTTCTTCACGCAATAAGGATTTCATCCGCAAATACATCGATGAAGGCGGCAAAGTTATTATCGTTTCCGGGCGCAATTATTTTTTCTCGCACAAGGTCGTGTCGGTCATCGATCGTCCCGTCGACGTTTTAAGTTGCAACTCCGCTTATATATCTTGTGACGGTCAAATTATCCGCGAATTATTTCTGCCTTCCGCTCGCATGATGCAAATTCTTGAAGAAATCAACCGCGACTATGACCCTCATGGTTACCTACTTATGAGCAAGAGCGAAAACCTCGTCACCTACGATCGCCACAAGAGCAAGTTAAAAAATATCGCCAACCGCTTTTACTACATGATTCAAGGAGCGTATCGCGAACCATATGTAAACAGCGAGAAAGTATTTTATGAAGAGTTGGATAAAGGTCAAGTGTACAAATTAATGATTTATTTTGGCCTTTCCAAAAAAGCTCAGAAAATCGCCAAGGAAGTCAATAAAGAACTCCGCGAAAAATATCCGGAAATAGAAGCGAGCTGGATTGGGATGTTCATTGAGATTACGCCTCGCGGCTGCACGAAAGCCGATGGCATAAAATTCTACCTCGATTATTTGAAAAGAAGCTATCGCGATGTCGTTGTGGTCGGCGATTCCGGAAATGATATTTCGATGTTTAACGCCTTTGAACACAGCTTTTGCATGGAGCACGCGCCTAAGTCGGTGCAAAAATATGCAAAGCACCACATCCGTCACTTCAGTGACTTGGAAGAATATGTGAGAGAGGAATAACACATGGAAAACATTCAAAAAGCAATCGTTACCCTACTTCATTACAACACGATTATTCGCGACACCTTGGAGTACACCATCAAGAAGAAGGAATACAATCTTGATTTTTACAACTTCAAAAAGCGTGGAGTGCTAGTCGAAATTGAACAGAACACCCCCCTTAAAATCTTTTTGGACAAGGCCGGAGAAAACGGACAAAAATTAACGACCCGAATCAAAGATTTTTACGACACGATTTACGGCGACGATTCGACGATCTTGCGCGTCGCCCCCGAAGGCCTCCGCGTCGATCACGCCCAGCATTTGACTATCTATGAGCAAGTAATTATCTTGCATGAAGAAATTAGGCGCATCGCCAATGTCCATGTCGATTTTGCCAAAAAGAACAACCAGTTTGAAAAGAGACTCGATGACCTTATCAAAGCTGATGAGCGATTTTATCGCGGACTCGTCTACATGACGATGATGAATGATCTCGAAGTTTTGTACTTTGATTACAACAAGGCGAGGAATGAAGCTAAAGGCGAAATTACCCCACAGTCGAATTTTATCCAAAACGATATAAGTAAAGTTACGAACTTGATGAACTTCACGCGCCAAAATTCAGTGGCTACCGACCTCGTATATATGGATTTGGTCGATAAGGTTTTTGCCGTTATCGAAAACATTTCTGGAAAACGCGATCTTCCAATCGGGAAAACCTATGTCGATGTTTTTAAAGACGCCAAAGAAGCCATCTCCAATTTCGTTAAAGAAAATGAGCTTAAGTGGCGCGAATTATACAATCCCGTCATCAAGGAATTGCTCCAAGAATCAAAGAGCGGCCTTGAGAAACCTGCCGCAAAGGCTTAATTTCATTAATTGTTGTTGAGAAAAGATTTTCTT
>Ga0265297_10010358_pt1 | contig 11741 bp, 11 predicted proteins | sample Munlanlwell13791_FD_192502 | JGI IMG/M metagenome (GOLD analysis project Ga0265297, IMG submission 192502) | Leachate microbial communities from a municipal landfill in Southern Ontario, Canada - Leachate well 137-91 | ecosystem: Engineered > Solid waste > Landfill > Unclassified | place...
ATGATGGGTATTCCGGAAAGCTCGCTAATTTTGTTTACGTACGTGATTGCGTTCTTTGGAAGCGCATCCAAGCCCTTGGTTTTTCCTTCCTTGGCAATTTTTGCCCAGCCTGCTTCATCCAAGTCCTCAAATCCAGCCATCTTTTGGTAAACTGGATTTGCATTTTCAGTTGCAATCGGGTCAGCAGGGTACTCCGTGACTTTCTTTCCATCAATTTCGTAAGAATTGCAGTACGAAAGCTCAGGCTGTCCGCCTAAAACGTCAAGCTTGGTAATGTGCATACCTGCAAAGCCGTTCAGCCTATGTGAAAAGCGCAATGCGACCAAGTCAAGCCATCCAGTGCGTCGCGGCCTGCCGGTGGTGGTGCCGAACTCGCAGCCCTTATCTCTCAACTCGTCAGCAACTTTTCCTGAAAGCTCAGTCACAAAAGGACCGGAGCCTACCCGAGTGCAATACGCCTTGACCACGCCCTCAACCCGGTCAATTGAACGGGGAGGCACGCCAACTCCGACGCAAGCACCGCCTGCAATCGGATGGGAGGAAGTGACGAACGGGTAAGTTCCAAAGGAGTTGTCCAAAAGGGCGCCTTGTGCGCCCTCGAAAAGGACTTTCTTTCCATCATCAAGCGCATCAGTGACTTCGAGATTTACATTCGCCTGGAAGCCATCAAAGTAAGGCGGGATTGCCTCAAGCTCCTTTACGGACTTGCGGCACAGGCTGTCAATCTTGATTTGGAACATCTTCTCAAGGATTTCCTCGTGGGCGAATATCGCGTTCTCAAGCTTCTTTGACCAGTCCTTTGCAAAAATATCTGAAAACATCAAAGCAGTACGCAGTGCAAGGTCGGAGTATGCGGGACCGATTCCGCGCTTGGTGGTGCCAACTGCCTTTCCTTTCTTGGACTCTTCCTGCATGCCATCCAAAAGCCGGTGAGTTGGAAGGATAAGCGGGGTGCGGTAGGCAATTCCAAGCTCTTTTGGAGTAATTTTCACTCCTGCTGCGCGGACTTCCTCTATCTCAGCTTTGAGCGCAAGCGGATCAAGAACTACTCCGGCTCCGATGAGCGAGCGCTTGCCGCGGATGACACCCGAGGGCAATAAGTGCAACTTGAACTTCTTGTCGCCAACAATTACTGTGTGCCCCGCATTCGGGCCGCCCTGGTAGCGTACCACTATGTCGCTTTTCTCAGCAAGCACATCCACAATCTTTCCTTTGCCCTCGTCGCCCCACTGGGCGCCTACGATTACTGTTGAGTGGGGTTTTGGAAAGGGTTTTTGATTCATAAAATAAGGCATCTCTAAGAAAAATATAGAATGAGGGAGTTAAAATTCGATTGCCTGCAACTGAAATTAGACCGTTGCTTAAAACAATTGGCTGAAGTCTTCGGCAGAATAACCTGCTTGGCGGGCAATAGACCGGAGTACGAACGGATTAAGGTCCTTATTGCTGTGGATTGGGATGGTGACATGGAGGGTTCAAATGCCTTGTGTTTTTGTCAGGTGAACGTGGCTGCCTTTCTGCCGCCTTATTGAAAAGCCCTGTGAAAGTAGCGCTTTGACTACTTCCTTTCCTGAGACAACAGGTAGTTTCATACACTCAGCTATTCAGGTTATATATGGAAAACAATTATTTAAGCAAAGCGGGCATAGTTATAGTATATGAAAATACTTGGTTTTTCAGTAGTGGTTTTTCCCGAGGCGGATTCTTTTTCCGCTTGGTGCCCCGATTTGGATGTGGCATCACAGGGAGATAGCATGAACAAGGCACTTGCTAATCTTAAGGAAGCGCTCGAACTTCACTTGGAATGCATGACTCCAAGCGAGATGAAAGAAATTAGGGGTCGCCAAGGCACAAAACTAATAACAACGCTTGAGATACCGGTAACGAACTAAGTTTCTTTCTCCAATACTCAAGTAAGGATTTCATCCAGTCTCTTTTCTTTCACAGCACGCTGCAGCTCGTATGCAAGTCGCTTTCCTGCACTCATCTGCTCGCCGTAAAGGTAGCCTGTGTAGGGAGTGAACTGTATTCCTGGAGAGCCGGGCATCCTCATAGAAACGTCAAAAACTACTGCCACTTTCTTGGGCGGGCCGGGTAGGACTGCGCACTGCAAGGCAAAAGGCCCGATTATACCCGGAGCGTATTCCTTCTGGCAAGCTGCGGCAAACTTTTCACCCATCTCCTGGCACTGGCCGACCATAGACTCGAGGATGGTTACTGCATAGTGCCCGGATTCTTCGAAAGAGGGCGACATGAATTGCGAAACTTTCTGCTGCAAGCCAGCTGGAAGACGCAGGAAGCCATCGATGCTAGTCTGGCGGCGGGCGTCAGTGCCCAAGATTTCCGTCCGGCCTGACAGTGGAGAGTAAAAGTAATTGAAGTTGACTGGGACGCCGATGATGAATTCCTCGATTACTGCAGAGTCCAAGGCGGCTTTTGTTATCTCGCCTTTCTTAATTTTCTCAGCGGAAATCTTTTCAAAATCCTTTGCGTTTGAGGCAAAAAAGAACGAGCGCTCGAATGTGCGCTGGGCCTCGCTTACTTTTACTATGCAAAGCCGGTCTATTTCGGAGGCGGATTTGAATTGCTTTGGAAAACGCACGCCTGCTTTTTGCATCAGGTAGTATTGGTTGCGCGGTTGGGTGCGCTCTTCAGCACGGAGAAGATTGCGCGAGCCAAGAATCGGCACTGCAAAGTCTTTCTCAATCGCATCGTAGTTGAAGTTGGTGTAGACTTGGAACGAGCGGTGCGGCACAAAGACTGAGTTTCGTTTCTGCAAGGCGGAGACGGCGTCTTTTTTGAGGATGTCTGAGAATTTGTCCAGAAGGAGAACCTCATCAACAACCCCAAGAGTGCGTTCGCCTTCCTTGCGGGTCTTGTAAGTCTCTGAATAAACCGAATCGCGCCCTTTCTCGCAGACTACAAGCGTCTTGAATCCCATTGCCTTTGCTCCGGCGCACACTTCAAGTGCGGAATGGGAGCCGAGCACTGCAACAGTAATCGGTTTTTTTGAGTCGATGAGTTTGGAAGCGTCTTTCATTTGAAATTTCACCGTCAAAAAATTACCCTAGTATTTCATCCAGCCTTTCCTGGTTGATTGCATTCTTGATTTCAACAGCAATGCGCCTTCCGGTGCTCATCGGAGTACCGTACATCAAATCCGAGTATGGAGAACCGCTGATGAACAGGTTGGTCCCTGCTACAATGCGTGCGGAAATTTCTATTACGTAGAACTTCAAGTCAGGAGTGACCACTGTTTCAAGGCAGAATGGGCCGAACAATCCTTTTGGCCCGGCGATTTTCTTTGAGTATGCGACTACGCGCTCGCCCATCTCGTAGGCTTCCTGCAGCATTGACTCTCGAAGCACAAGAGAATAGTTGCCGATGACTACAAAGGACGGCTCGATGTCAATGTTCTTCTGGTTTCGGAGCGGAATGCGTCCAAGCGAGTCCACGTTAGTCTCGTACCGGCGGTCGATGCTTGTGACTTCGAGCTTTCCGGTAAGCGGCGAGTAGAAGTAGTGGATGTAAACAGTGTTTCCTACTATGTACTCCTGGATTACAAAGTCGCTTCCCTTGACGCGGCTTTCCTGCTCGTTGAAATCTTTTTCATTCTTGCATAAAAAGTAACCCCGGCCGCCTGCTGCGCCAAAGAGCTTGATTATAACGGGCCGGTCAATGTGGCTTGCTTTTGAGAACTGTTTTGGGACATTAAGCCCCGCGTTTTTCATCCACTCAAGCTGCTTGAGCCTGTCGGACTCCCAGTCAAGCACTTTCTTGTTGCCGTAGTACATTGCCTTGATGTTGCGGTTCTGTTCCATTCCTAGGTGGGCTACAAACGAGCCGTGCGGAATTAGGATGGTGTTGTCCTTGATGAGCTGGGGCTCGATTTTCGGGAACTCGGAAAGGTTGTCAACAACAATGGCCTTGTCAGTAAGGTGCTTGTAAAACTCGGTGTAAAGCCTTTCCTTTCCCTTGCGGCAGAGCGCGGTTGTCTTGAAGCCCTCGTCGTGCGCTCCCTTGAAAATCTGCAGTGCAGTATGGCTGCCGATTGTCCCTATTCGATATTCTTTCTTGGTCATAATGGAATGATTCACTTCACAAATGTAAAAACAAATTCTTTTTTGTGCTGATTTTTTCTTTTACTTTTTAGCAGTTGACTTAGCCGAAACGGCTTTTGCCTGCGCTGCCACAATTGAATTGATTTTCCTTGCCATCGCAACCGCCTTTTCCTTTGCCAGGCCGGTGTGTGCAGATGCGTCAAGTAGCGTAGGAATGTCAGCAGGCTTGATGTACTTGGTTATGCGGATGTCGTAGTGCAAAATGTCAGCCAGCGGGTTCGGCTTTCCTTGCTTAACCGCATCCCACGCTTTCATGCATGCCTCGCGGATGACCTCGTGCATAACCTGCCGGTCAGCTCCTTTGCGTGCAAGTTCGGCAAGAAGTATTTCGGTACCGGAGAATTGCGAGTAGTCTGAGAAATTCTTTCCAATCTTGTCGTAGTTGATTACGATCCCTGAAAGGATTTTGTTTGCAGTCAGGAGCATCTCGTCAAGGGCAAGGAAAGCCTCAGGAATTGCAATCCGGCGGTTGGCAGAGTCATCAAGAGTACGCTCCAAGATGGCATTCGAGGCATTCTCAATTGCAGTCTGGGGCATTGCCTGCACAAATCGGGATAGCGAACAAATCTTCTCGCTGGCAATCGGGTTGCGCTTGAACGGCATCGCGCTTGAGCCAACTTGCTTTTTGCCAAATGGCTCGGAAAGCTCGCCGAACATCGGCGACTGGAGGATGCGAAAATCAAGGGCCATCTTTGCAAGTGATTGCGAAGTTTGTGACAATGCACAGAGAAGAGTGTAGTCCTGCTTGCGGGGATATGTTTGGGTGGAGACTTCGAAAGCATTCAAGCCAAGCTGCTTCATCGCAAGCTCTTCCATCTGGCTTGGGTTTAGTTTCGTGCCCTTGAGGACTTCGGAGTATGATGCTGAGGTTCCGACCGCACCCTTGAACCCCTTACCTTTCAGGTTCTTTTCAAGACTTTCGATTGTTTCCAAATCTGCAAGCAAGTCCTGCGCATAGGCTGAGAATCGGTAACCAATGGTCGTGGGTTCCGCAGGCTGGATGTGAGTGTAGGCCATGCAGGGCTTTCCTGCGTTCTCTTCGATAATTTTTCCAAGGATGCCAAGGACTTCGATAATCCGGAACTTGATGACTGCAAGAGCCTGCTTTTGCTGGAGAATCTGTGCATTTCCCAGGATGTCTTCGCTTGTAGCGCCAAGATGGATTTTTTTCCCGCCTTTTCGGCACTGCTCGGAGAAGCACCGGATTTCAGCCACAACGTCGTGTCCGGTCTCCTTTTCGATTTCCAAGCTCCTTGAAACGTCTATTTTCTCGCAATGAGCCAGAACATCAGCTAATTCGTCTTTTGAAAAGAGCCCGGCCTTGCTCTGGGCGGTTGCAAGCGCGCACCAGACCTTTCGCATTGAAAGCCTAGCCTGGCAGTCTGAGAAGGTTTCGCGCATCTGCTGGGAGCCATATCTGCTTGAAAATACCGAAACAAAAGAAGTAGTTAGATCTGGTTGTTTGTCGTCCAAGTCCATGAATAATATTGAACTCGCAGCGATTTAAAGGTTTAGAGAGGGCTAAAAAGGAAGGAAAAAGAAATTGGGAAAACTGGCCTTGAAAACTAGGTAATGCTCAAGGCACGAACAGTTCTTCAATCCTGACCTTGAACGCCTTTGCAAGAGAAAACGCCAATGGCAATGACGGGTCATACTTGTCGTTTTCAATAGCGTTGATGGTCTGCCTTGACACTTTGGCCTTGTCCGCAAGCTCATCCTGGGTCATCTTGGTTCTTGCGCGAAATTCCCTGATTTTGTTTTTCATTATCAAAGCACCTGCTTCCACACCCTATACACGCCCTTAGCGTTCCTTTTCCATGTAAAGCAACGTCGCGCCTTTTGCAAGGGCCATTGCAACCATGATTCCTGCAAGCGGGAGGAACCTGCTGGAGTATTCTGCTTCAGGCAAGGTGTAGCCCAAATACGCACCGTAGGCGATTATCGCTGCAATTGCGACAAATGACGCGTTGCGCTCGGCAACAAGTTCGTGCTTCTGCTGTCGCTCGTCAATCTTGGAATATACTTTGGCCATGGTATCAAGAAAGTCGATTGCCGCGATGCCGATGATTGCAGTTGAGATTATTGCCTTGATTGAAAGGTCAACGGGCAAGTAATACGAACCTGCTGCAAGGCCGGCGACTATTGCTATGTATGCCGCGCCTTCAATCTTTCTTATTCCAAGTCCCCAGCCGAAACGCCTAGGGGAAAACCATTCCGGATTCGCTATCACATCAATCACCTGTGGGTTGAGCTTGGGCAGAGACCATTGCAGCGTGTTTCCGCGTTGCGCCCGGCCAAAGCCATATGTAAAGTATATTTGACAAGAAGTATATAATGCTTTACATCGTTTGACGTGGGAAATCAAGAACGTGGAACATACTATTAACCACGAACGCGGAAAATGAATTCATGGAGAGAGAATCCGACCAAACCCGCCAGATAGGTTTTTGCCAACACCCGTGGAAAACCAATTACGGGACCAAGGAACCCATTGGCGCTTTCGGACGGTTTGCAGAACACCAGGGATTGCACGGCGAAAAAGGCCTTGAGGTCCTCAAGGATATTGTGAGAATTGCACGAACTAGCAACGGGATACAAAACTTCACGCCCAGGCTCATCGAGTACTTAAAAAAAGACGCGAACGCTGAAACGAATCCCGAAAATGCAAAGCAAAAGAACGAAAAGATAACCCTGCTGGAAAGATGCGAGGGAATGACCCTTCCACAGCTGGTTAATGAAATGAGAAAACGCGAGCATAAACCAGACAAAAAAGTCAGCCTGCCAGGCGACATATTGATGATGTACACCGAGTCCTTGACTAGCGGCGGTGTAATGCCAACAAACAACGAACTTATTGAAAATGATCCGAAGATCGGCCCACTTATCTTAGCTGCGATGTCAAAGCACGGCCTCAGGCCAAACATCAGTGCCGAACGAGTAATAGCAATAGTAGCCTTCCGAAATGAGATTCTTGAAAAATCCCCGACACTGCATGAAAAACTCTTTCCAACAAGGCAGCCGCACACTGCCTAAGCTTGCCAGCGTAGGTAACTTAAACATTGAACTGAACAATTTTTCTGATACAACCAACACCCCTTTTTTTACGCCACCGTAGCACAGCCTGGTAGTGCGATTGCCTTGTAAGCAATAGGTCGAGGGTTCAAATCCCTTCGGTGGCTTTCAATCCCCTCGGAGTAAATGGGTTTGACAATGAAAAAAATAAACGCATACTTGAAGCTGATGCGGCCCGAAGTATTGCTTGCAGGTTTTGCTGTTACAATAGGCCAAGCAGTCGCACTTGGCGCTCTTCCTCCCTTGAAGGAGGCAGTGCTAGGATACTTTACGGGGTTGTTCATCTCATCAGCAGCTACTGTGTTCAATGATTATTTTGACATCCAAGTTGACAGGGCAAACAGAATCAACCGGCCCCTGGTGACGGGTGAAGTCTCCAAGCCTGAAGCCATCGGGCTTGGTGTCTTGCTTTCCATCCTGGGATTTGCATCCTCAGCGGTCCTTGGCACATATGCCTTTGCAACCTGCGTCATGATTTGGGTTATTGCTTTTCTTTACAACTGGAAACTCAAAGGCATCCTCATTATCGGCAACCTGCTTGTCTCAACGTGCATTGGCGCGGTGTTTTTGTTTGCTGCATTCTCAGTCAACGCCAAGATTGGAACGCTGGTTATGTTCGTAGCTGTGCTTTGCGGCCTGGCAAATTTTGGTGTCGAGGTTTCCGCAAGCGCTTTGGACCTCAAAGGCGACAAGAAAAGGAATTCGAATTCCATCGCAGTGCGCTTTGGAAAGGCCAAGGCGTTGCAGATAGCTGGAGGAATATTTCTTCTGTACGCATGCGGAACGTTTGTTCCAGTCATAATCGGCTGGTTTGGCTGGAAATACTTGCTTTTGATGCTGGGTTCAAACGCTATCGTAGGATACTACTTCTTCAAAGTATACAACTGCAAGAACTCCGAGGAAGGCAGGATATACTTGTCCAGACTGTGGATGGTTGGCTTTACTGCGGCGTTTTTAACAATACTAATCAGCGTCATGTATTCGCTGTGAGACTAAAATTACGGCATCGTTTTCAGAGAGAAAAACTACATTCCCTATTTTTCGGTCTGTGTCCCAACGTTCCTTATTTTGTCCTGCATCTGGGGGCTCAGCTGCTTGACTAGCTCGGCATTGTAGGAACGATTCTGCATCGTAAGGTTGAATGCCTCGTGAGCAGCGATGGCGTAGGAACGCGCCGTGTCAGCAGGAGAACCCTCCTTTACAGCAGAGTCAACATCAGTTGCAAAAATCGAGATTGTGTTGTCGCTGTTTCGCACGATGTCAAAAGTGCGGAACTGCCGGGGAAACTCACGCAGTGACGAGGTCTCGACTTCCCAGAATCCCAATTCAGGCCTTGAGGGGTCAGGAGACTTGAGCGCAGTCACTGTGTTGAGGTGGCGGTGGCCAGCTGCCCACAGTATAAGGTTCGGGTAAGTGTGCAGTTTGGCAATCAGCTCTTTCTCGGTCACATATGCATTAGCACTCCAGGATGCCATGGAACCAAGTAAACCGGTACCCCATTCGATTCCAATCGGGATGTGAGCAGCGATAATCATGAGCTGACCATCAGCCTGTCCCTTTTCAAGTTCGCTTACGAGCCATTCGTAACGCTGCTTGTCAAGCATGCCGCGACCGTAGCCATTGGCTGCAGGGCCGTCGTTGGAGTCAGTATCGTCAAGCACGATTACCTTGATTGGGATGTCTGACTTTGGCTCGAAAGAATAGCAGGCGAAACCTGTTTCGGTGTTGGATTGGCTGAAGCCGTGTCCAGTTGGACTCGAGGATGAGTTGAAGAACTGGCCTATCCACTCCTGCCTTTCGCTCATGCGTCGTGCCGGGTCAGCAGCAGGTATTGTCGGCGGTTGCGCAAAGTCCTTTACAAGGCCCGCGCCGATGATGTTACCGTAAGGCGTGCTACCGTCAACTGCTCCCATGTAGAAACCGCGGCTCTTTACTCCAATAGGGTCGGAAATCGCGTTGCCCATGTTGAGTATCTTGTCGCCCACCATGGCCGCCTTGATATAATCATCCTGGGGCTGTATGCCCATCCAGTAATGGTCGTGGTTGCCAAGTGTTTGGTACCAGTTGATTGATTTGTCAAGACCTGCAGCTTTGAATTCATCCTGATAATCGTTCAGGGGACCGGAAACCGGGTCGTCCTTTGCGCCTGAATCGGGATTTACTGTCTTGCCATCAAGCACGTCGATGTACCACCTCAGCTCGTTGTACTGGTCGCTGTTGGTTGCATCACCCAAAGAGATGCCGAAATCAAATGGTTTCTTCCTGTTGAGTGCATTAATCGTCTGAACTGTGGCATCAAGAGTCTGGGTTGAATATAGCATTGCTGGCGAATAACTTGAGATGATGCCGGCTTTGATTCCAAAAAAGATTGCCTGTGCAGGCGATTCCTTGTCAGTTATGTGTATGTCTGTGATTGCAAAGAAACGCAAGAGATTCGCAGAGTTTGCTGAAGTTGTGGCAGAAGCATTTGCGTAAGAGGCAGGCATCAAGTCAAGCCTTTTCTCATAGCCTTGTCCGTTGCCAAATTGCCACGCACCATAACCATACTTTGAGAAATTGGAAATATCATTGGGAGCAAGCTTGGGCGAAGCAGAAGGCACGGGAACAGGAACAATTGCACGGTCAAGTGTTGTAAAGACGGTGGAATCTATCGGGTAGCTTGCCTGCTGGCCGGTTGTTTTGTTGCCTAGGAAAACTAAACAAAGGAATATTATGCAGGCAACGACTATCGCCACCCAAACCAATTGATTATCTCTCTTTTTTGTCATGGTAACAATATGCGACCGGAAGTTAATAACTAAGAAAAAATAACAAACCGGTTCCTAGAACCCCAGTCCGGTAACGTGAAGCAAAAAGACGAGTATTGCTCCCAATATCCCACCTATCGCAACGACACCTACGCTAAGTAAAGTTATGGGTATGCCTGCTCCGAAAATAGTATTCATTAGGACGAAAAGTACTATGCCTAAAATTGAATTTGCAATGATGTGCAATGGGTTGAACAGGAACCTGAAAAATAGGTAAAGCATGAATATTGCAACAGCAACCGCGCCAACTTCAAAATATATTGCCATAAAATCATCTTCCTTAAATTCAAATTGCCAACATGGCGAAAGTGCAGGGGTTGCAGGGTATTCTTGCCAACCCCCGTAAACCAACCCTCTTGCCTTGAAGGTCAGTCCGCGTCCGATGCCAGTTACAAAGGCATCCGAGATAGTGCCTTGCCTTTGGGCACTATTCCACTTCCCACCATACTAATTCTTTCCGACTTTAGTCCCCCTCAAGTTCGTCTATTATGAGATCCTCAAAGTCGTAGCCGTTCTTTTTGTAGGCTTTCCTCATGTTTTCGCCCCCTTGGGGATTTACGTTTGCAATCCCTATTGCCTTTCTTTTATCCTTATACCACTTGATGTGTTCGCCAGCCTTGATGGACTTGTGGTAATCGTATTTTTATCGAATAATCGTGTGAAGTTGCATTGCATCGAGATAGTGGATGAGGGCATTCTAGCTAAAACGAGTCTTTACGGAGTTTATCTCTATGAGTTTTGCCGTATACCCCCTTCCCCCACTCAGTTCATTTTTTGGTTCCCATTTTGTTTTGTCTTCTTCAATCCCCTTTATTTTCTTCTCAAAGGAGCGTAAGCCAAAAGCCCTTGATTCGTTTAACAAGGGCAACCTGTTGAATCAAAAACCAACCAATTTTCTTCCACCGAATTGCTATCGTACTATTAAGATAATAATGCATTAGCAATGTAATAGAGTAATAGGTAAATATATAACTATGCACGAGGCAAAACTTGCACTTTTACGACTATTAGCTCAGACGTCGAAGTCTTTTGAGCTGAAATTCTCATACAGCCTGCCGGACTCTGTGCTGAACTTGAGCACGCAATAGTCCGGGTCTGAAACGCCCTTCGGATAGTACATCTCGTCGCCTTCTCTCCAAATCCGCTTCTTAGTCGCGGCGTCAGTATGCACGGACATCTTTCCTTTGAGCAGGACTCCTTTGAAGAAACGCTCGTCGAAGAAGTAGATTGACGCCTTCGGGTTCTTGCGGTATTGCGCGACGCGCATCGAGGAAGTGTTAGTGGTGAAATAGAACGTCTTCACACCATCGTACTCACGAGGCTTGAGCATTGCCTTGACATTCGGGTAACCGTCCGCGTCAACTGAGCCGATGATTGCCTTGCTACAGCGTTCAATTACAGAAAGTGCTGTTTTGACGGAGTCTTTTGACATGAAATCACGCTTAAATTTTACCGAACCGCTTCACAAACCCGATGAACTTCTTGTCGTAAGGCGGGTACCGCTGACGCAAGTCAAAGAGGTTGGTCTGCGAAAATACGCTTCTTGCGTTCGAGAACGCCTCGAACGAAGCTTTGCCGTGGTACTTTCCAAACCCGCTGCTGCCAACTCCGCCAAAAGGCAGTTCGGAAGTGCTTACGTGCAATAGGACATCATTGACGCACGCTCCGCCCGAGCTGGTGGAAAAAAGAACATTCTCAACGGTTTTGTTCAAGTTGGAAAAAACATAAAGCGCAAGCGGCT
>Ga0265297_10010359_pt1 | contig 11739 bp, 8 predicted proteins | sample Munlanlwell13791_FD_192502 | JGI IMG/M metagenome (GOLD analysis project Ga0265297, IMG submission 192502) | Leachate microbial communities from a municipal landfill in Southern Ontario, Canada - Leachate well 137-91 | ecosystem: Engineered > Solid waste > Landfill > Unclassified | place...
CGGGCAGGGCAGAACCGCGGATTGCCGTTCTATCGAACGGCCGCTACACCCTCAGCCCTCGGCCCAATTCCATTGCGCAACATTCCACCCATTCGCCACCCCATTACAATTTTATTATCCCCGCCGGACCAGGATTTCGCTGTCCAGATCATAACAGCCGACCATCGGCATGGCCGACGCGGTTTCGAACAGCAGGATATCATAGAGCCGGTGATAAACAACCATCGTATCGCCTTCGTACCCGGCGCATCCCAGCGACAATGCGTACCGGCCGGACTGGGCGTTCAACTTCTGGTTAAATTCCACACTCACGCTATCGCCCTGGGCATAGGATCCGGTTGCTACTTGCTTGAATTGCGTGTTGGTGCCGGTCAGCTCCATGCCTTTCAGGTCCTTGATCGTGAAGGCAAAGATCGGTTCGCGCACCGCCGCGTGGAATTTGACTTGCATGCGGATCGAAAAACGCCGGCCGTGCTGGAGCATCCGGGTGGATTGGTTGTGCTCATCGAACAAGCCGTATTCCACAATTTCGGCTTGCCCGGCGCCATAGACCAGGGCGCCCGGGTTGGCCGTCAAGGGCGCTTCGCCGCTCGGCGCCGGCCCGGCGGCGGGCGCGGCATCGTAACAATTTGCCATCAATTGCTTGTAGATATCCACGGCTTTCTTGGAATCGGCGGTGACGACCATGCGGCCTTTGTCCAGGACCATTGTCCGGGAACAATACCGCAGGACGCTATCCAGCGCGTGTGTGACGAGCAAGACGGTTTTACCGGCGGAGCGGAACTCGTCCAGCTTGCGAAAACAGCGCGCCTGGAAATTCAGGTCGCCCACCGCCAGGGCTTCGTCCACGATCAGAATATCGGGGTCCACCTGAATGGCCGCGGCAAACGCCAGGCGCACGAACATGCCGCTGGAATAGTGTTTGACCGGTTGATCCATGTAATCGCCGATATCCGCGAAAGCGATGACGGCCTCGCGCCACGCTTCCATTTCCCGGCGGGTGTGGCCCAGCAGGATTCCGTTGAAATAAAAATTTTCCAGGCCGGTCAATTCCGGGTTGAACCCGGCGCCCAGCTCCAGCAAGGCGGCAACCTTGCCCCGCGCCCGCACTGTCCCGGTTGTCGGCGTCAGGATGCCCGCAATCAATTTCAACAAGGTGGATTTGCCGGAACCGTTGCGGCCGACGATGCCGATGGTTTCGCCCGGCTGGACGGCGATGCTGACATCCCGCAGGGCGCAGAAATCCTGATGATATTTTTTACGGCCGGGATGCAACACTTCCTTCAGCCGATCGCCCGGATGATGGTAAAGTTTGTAGGCCTTGGTGACGTGTTCCAGTTGAATGGCATTCATAATGCGCCCAAGGAATTTCCCGCCCGCCAGCCCGCCATAGCTTTAGCGACGGCGGAAGGCGGATATGCCTACGGCATGACAAAGTTATTCCCTCTCCCTGGGGCGAGGGGAATAAGCCACCTCGCCGCGGCTACACGAAACTTCAACCGGCCGGCGGCTTGTAATTCGGAACTATTTCCTTCAAAATTCGCCGGATTTCCTGCGGACGGCCTTGTTCCGCCATTTGCAGGAGTTGATCGACTGATCGATTGAGATCGGCTTCCTCGAGATTGACGCCTTGCGCCGGTGAACCGGCGCCGGAGGGTTCGCCGCCGGCCACGAATATTTTCGCATGGCGCGTCCGCCGGTAATTTTCACCATCCCGGAAAAGCTCTTCGAACAGTTTTTCGCCCGGGCGCAGGCCGGTGAACACGATTTCGATGTCCCGCCCAACCTCTTTGCCGGAGAGCTCGATCAAGTCCCGGGCCAAGTCCACAATTTTAATCGGCGCGCCCATATCCAGCACAAAGACGCCGGTTTGGCATTCCGCACCCGCCAGAGTCGCCGCCTGGAGCACCAGTTGGACCGCCTCGGGAATGGTCATGAAATAACGGCGCACCTCCGGATGCGTCACGGTCACCGGCCCGCCCCGCGCAATCTGCTCCCGAAAGAAAGGCACCACGCTGCCGCGGCTGCCCAGCACATTGCCGAACCGCACGGCCACATATGGACGGCCTGTTCGTTGCGCCACAGCCTGCACGATTTTTTCCGACACGCGCTTGGTCGCACCCATCACATTGGTCGGGTTCACGGCCTTATCGGAGGAGATCAGCACCAGCCGCTCGACGCCGAAGCGCTCCGCCAATTGAACCAGCGTCCGCGTGCCGCCGACATTATTGCTGATGGCGTCTTCACAGTTCGCCTCCATCATGGGCACGTGTTTGTGCGCGGCGGCATGGAAGACGACCTGGGGCTTGGTCTGCTCGAAAATGGCGGTCAGCCGCGGCAAATCGCGGATATCGGCCACCACGACGTCCAGGGAAAGTTTCGGCCAACGGCGCCGCAGTTCCTGCTCGATCTGGAAGACGCTGTTTTCGCCATGCCCCAGAAGAATAAGATGGCCCGGCGACCAGCGCGCCATTTGGCGGCACAGTTCCGACCCGATCGACCCGCCGGCGCCGGTGACCAGCACACGTTTGCCGGAAAGCATTTTGGCGACATCCTGGGCATTGATGTCGATCGGCTCCCGGCGCAGAAGGTCTTCGATATCCACGTTGCGCAACTGGCTGACGCTGATCTGGCCCGACAGGATCTCATACATGCCCGGCATGGTGCGTGACGGCACACCGGCGGCCTCGCACAAGATCCGGATTTCACGAATCACAATGCCGGGCGCCGTGGGGATGGCAATCACCACTTCCTCGACGTCATATTGCTTGACCAGCCGGGGGATATCCTTGCGTGTGCCCAGGACCGGAATCCCGTGAATGGATTTCTTCTGTTTGTTCGGGTCGTCATCCACGAAGCCGACCGGCTCGATGTTAATATGCCGGCTGGAGAGCATTTCGCGGGCCATCACGGCGCCGGCATCGCCGGCGCCCATGATCAGGACGGCCTTGCTGTCGTTCTTTTGCTCATTACGGCGGCGTTTGTGGGCCGCAATTCGCACGCTGAATCGGGCGCCGCCGACCACGACCAGCGTCAACAGTCCGTCGATAAACGGCACCGAGCGCGGCAGGCTGTGCGCGTTGTCCAGCCCCAGAATGCCGGCGCCGAAAAATACGCCGGCGATAATCATGGTGGCGCTGCCGACAGCCAAAACGATGCTGATTAGCTCATCCACGCTGGCATAGCGCCAGTAGCGGCGATAAAGGCCAAATATATAAAAAGTCGCCAGCTTGACGATAAGCGCCAGGATTGTGAATTGCATCAAAGCCGGCGCGTAACTGGCGACCCAGGCGGCGCTGTCCAATCGCATGACCAGCGCAAGCGTGGGAGCCACCGATAACAGCACCACGTCCAAAAGGAATAAATGACGGTTACGCATGGGATATGACCGCGATATTTTATTGGGGGGTTACACAAAATTCATGACCGAAATTACCAGATCCAATTGGCAGTAAGAAAGCTAAAAATACAGGCTAAAAATACATATTTTCGATCCGAATAGGGGCGGGTTCCCGCGTCCCCGCGACCTTGCGTCACGGAGCGCGTAAATTTACGGCGCCCGCCGGACAAGCCGGCGGGAAGCCCCCAATAACTGACGCATCGCAAAGCGGCGGGAAAGGTGTTGACAGCAAATATAAAAGATATGAGACTTCTTTTGAAAAGGCGCGCAATACTTGCGTGTTCGGTCAACAGCATATGAAAAACCGGGATTATAATCCAACATGAATAATATTTCCGTCGTTCTTATCGGCCTGAGCAGTTACGGCGCCGGTTACGCCCGCTCGTTGATCGAACAAGGCGCGGCGCATAACGCGCGGCTGGTGGGCATTGCCGATCCTTATGCCGCGAAAAATCCCTATTGGCCGACGGTTCAACGGCAAAAAATTCCGCAATACGCTAATTTTGCGGAATTCATCGCCGATCAACGGGCCGATCTGGCGGTCATTGCTTCGCCCACCTATCTGCATTGTCCCCAGACTTGCGCCGCCCTGCGCGCCGGCCTGGCCGTGCTGTGCGAAAAACCGGTGGCCGGCACCGTTCAGGAAGCTCGGCAGATGATCGCGGCGCGCGACAAGGCCGGAAATTTTGTGGCCATCGGTTACAATTGGTCGTTCAGCCGGGAAATCCAGGCTCTCAAACACGATGTCATGGCCGGCCTGTTCGGCCGGGCGGTGCGTTTGAAAACACTGGTGCTATGGCCGCGCGCGCAGGCCTATTATACCCGCAATAATTGGGCCGGCAAACTGCGGATGCCGGGCGGCGAATGGGTGCTGGATAGCCCGGTCAACAATGCCGCCGCCCATTACCTGCATAATATGTTCTATGTTTTGGGCGCCGCTGTCGACCAAAGCGCCCTGCCGGCCGAAATCGTGGCGGAGCTTTATCGCGCCAACGATATTGAAAATTACGATACGGCCTGTTTGCGCGCCAAAACCCGCGATGGCGCCGAGATTTTCTTTGTCACTTCCCATGCCGTGAATCCTATCGCGCCCATCCGCTTCGAATTCGTTTTCGAGCGGGCCAAAGTCGAATATGAAGGCGATTCCCATTTCCGGGCGGTGTTCAATGATGGACGGGTCAAGGAATACGTCCGTGCCGCTTCCGAGCAGGATTCTGACAAGCTCTGGCAGTGTCTTGACGCTATCCGCAACGGCGGCCGACCGGTATGTGGATTGGAGGCCGCCATGGCCCAGACCCTCTGCACGAACGGCGCCCAGGAGTCTGTAACGGGGATTACACCCTTCCCCTCCGCAATGATCCAACGCCAAAAACAATTAGTTGACGCCAATAAAACCGACGAATATACTGTGGTAACCGGCCTGGCCGAAACTCTGCGAACGTGTTACGACTTGGGTAAATTGCCGTCCGAGCAAGGCCTGCCCTGGGCCAAAGCCGGCCGCCGCGTTGACCTGCGCGCTTACGAGTGGTATCCGGGCGGGAAGAAACCATAAAAGGAAAATAGCGCCGAACGAGTGCTTGTCGAGGATTTGGAATTGACAACGGGAATTGACATGTCCTTTTTACATGATATTGTTCCGCATATTCGATCCGTTTCATTCCTCGGTAGCTCAATGGTAGAGCGGGTGGCTGTTAACCACTAGGTCGCAGGTTCGAGCCCTGCCCGAGGAGCCCCGCAAATCGGTGTCAAACACGAACTTTGCGTTCCATCTTCGCTTCACCTTGATTTTCAAGTAGTTCCGGGGTAGTTCTCCATCCAGCACTCATGCAAAGTTCGTATGTTGCATTTGAGGGTGCAAACGTAATACGAACTCTGCCGGTATCATCGTGCATTCATATTTTAGAAATCACATATGAGTACCAATCGCTTGCGGAGAAATTCAATAAAAACAGCACCCTCCAGTTTGTCTTGATAAGCCTTTTGATCCTCAGTTCCAGAGAAATCTTTCTTTGTTGCAAACGGTGGATCAATATAAATTAGACGAACGCCGTCTGTTCCGTCAGCGTTTCGAAGTTTTCCTTCGCGTTTCATCTCCAAGAGAGTTTTCATCGCCTGGAGATTGTCGCCGAAAATCAGCATATTGCGCCAATCCGCGCCATTGCGCCCGAAAGTGCGGACCGGTTGAAGCGGCACGGCTAACGTGTCGGCAATAATATCTTCCTCGCGATCCTTGCCTTGATAAACGAGTTCGTATTCCCGCTTCTCTGGCGGGAATAGAATTCGCGCCCACTCGGGGGACAATTCTTCGCCCTTTTCGAGCAGTCGCACCAGTTCTTGTCTTTGCTCCGGGGATAGACTCATTTCCGGCTCCGTTTGACTGAGTATTTCGCGTGTGATTCCTGGGGCGGGTCAGGGTCAGCCCTCGAAATAGAACTTAGCGTCGTTCCGAGTGTGCTTTCCGCTTTGCGGCTTACGCATGGTTTGACACAATTCTTTCAGCGATAGCTTGATATCTTCATCTTCTTCGGCCAAGCCTGTCTCCACAAATTCCCGATACCGCTTCGGCCAGTCGCGCCGTTTTCCGCTCATCCCCGCCGGAATCGGAGCGGATTCGACAAAGTCGAAGGCTTGGCGCTCGTCGGTCATCCGGCAAGGGACGCGATAGATTGCACCCGGATATTCTACTCTCAGATTTCTCGCCATGATCAGCACTCTGCCGTCATCGCTCGCGCTTGTAAAGTTCTATTTCGAGGGCTGACCCTGATTCGCTCACAAGGGTCCGCATCAACTATCTCGCCATTCACAAGGGTGCTTAGGCGATGATTTGGGAACAAGATTGCCTGTTGTCCGGTCCCGTGGTATTATTCAAACATGCCTGTCAAATCAAAATACCGGCTGACGGTGACAAAGGCCGCGCCTGCTACCGCACAAGAAACGATAACGCCATGCATAAGGAGCATACAATCATGAAAAAACAAAGCGAGATCGGTCTCGGGGCGATCGGAGCTGTCGCCGTTTTGTCGGTCCTGGTTGCCGTGGAAAGTCCGGCCTGCACGGGGATTCGGCTCAAGACCAAGGATGGCGACACCATCTCCGCCCGCACCATGGAGTTCAGCGCGGAGCAGGTATCGTTCAATCTGATCGTCGTGCCACGGGCCTACGCCTATCAAGGCCGCACTCCGTCCCAAACCTCGGGCATGGCCTGGAAGGTTCAATATGCTCATGCCGGCTTCGGCCCGTTCGGCATGCCGATGGTCGCGGATGGCCTCAACGAGAAAGGCTTGGCATGCAGTGCGTTCTTTTTCCCGGGCTATGCCAAATATGAAACCGTGGCCGAAGTCGATTATCCCCAAACGATCTCGTGTCTCGATTTGACCTCCTGGATTTTGGGCGCGTGCGCGACGGTCGCGGAGGTTCGCGAGCGCCTGCCGAAGATTCATGTCTGCGGCGCCGTGCTGGACGCCTGGGGCATCGTCCCTCCCTTGCATTACGTGGTCACCGACGACACCGGCGCTTCGATCGTCATCGAGTATGTGGACGGCAAACTGTCGATCTACGACAACATGATCGGCGTGATTACGAACGCCCCCGCGTATGGCTGGCATCTGACCAATCTCCGGAATTACATCGGCTTAAAGGCCGTCAACGATCCGGCCATTAGCATCAACGGCATGAAATTGGAGCAATTCGGCCAGGGCTCGGGCGCCATCGGCCTGCCCGGAGATTTCACGCCCCCGTCGCGATTCGTTCGCGCGGCCTTCCTGGTGCAGGAAACTTATCCCGCCAAGGACGCGGACGAAGGCATCGCCACGGCGTTCCGTATTTTGAATCAATTCGACATTCCGCAAGGCGCCATTCGCAATGTCCAGGGCAACAAAGTCGTCAGTGACACCACGCAGTGGACCAGCGCGGCCGATCTAAAGAACCGGCGATATTATTTCCACACCTATAACAACCGCGCGGTGCGGATGGTGGACCTGAACAAACTGGATTTGAACGCCCCCGCCGTCAAGAGCCTGAACGTTCAAGCCCCCGGCAAGATCGAAGATATCTCGGCGGAATTGAAATAGACCCCGAGGAACAGGGCGGTTTTTCGTGTAGAACCGGCTTTACAGCGGCTATCTTCGGCATGGAATAGCCGGTGTTCCGCCAAAGGCGGATCCGCCTCTGGCGGAAAAATCCTGCGCATTGAAATTGAGCGTGCAACGCAACGCCGCTTTCTCATCCAGAAACATCAGCCTCCGGCTGATGCCGAAAAATTTCAGATTTCCCGGTCCCGGCGGAGAAGGAACATCCTATGATGTCCTCCAATGCGCCATGAAGCTCTCCGGGTAAATTTTGCGCAACATTGTCTATTTCAAAGCATTACATTATGTTTGCCCAAGTCTTTCCTGGCGCTATTTGGAGGCTTACACGTCAAATCCCGGACTGAAGGCAGCCGTGGTTTCCGTAAAATGAGTTGGCACTTTCTTATGGAGTGCGGGCGGCCTCGATCGCCGAAACTGCGGCAACGGAGGCCCGTCGCCCTCCATGAAATCGGTGAAAATGTGCCAAACTATTTTCCGTCCGAATCAGCAAATCTGAACTTAGAGCATTTTGCAAGGAAAAGAAACTCGCAGCTCGCGTGTGCAGAAACGGTGCAATTCGTTTTACCGGCAAAATTTACACCTCGCCCTCTGTCGCCGGCGCCGCTGCCGTCAAACGTCGCACCGGCAACGGCTGGACCCTTTGGAAATACGAACGCGTCCGGGGATTGGATGAAACTCGATGCTCTGAGAAAATGAAATCTATCAGGATGATGTACAATGGAAATTGCTTTATCTAAATAATCTCGACGGCAAGCAGGCCTCGACTCGCAAGTTTTTAATCCAAATTCCAGATCATTTCGCCGAAACCAAATTACATTTTTGACACAATAATCCTTCAAGCACCCCCCCCCCCATTGAGACCCCCTTCGTTTGGTCAAATGTAATGACCGCGCCCAGATTCCTTGACTTTTTGATGTATCCATCGTATTTTGGCCATAGTTTGTTGTTGGAAAAGCGCAGGAAACAAAACGAACAATAGCATTGGTAATTCTTTGCAATGGCTTGATTATCGCTTTGGAGGGATGGCAGAGCCTGGTTTAATGCGCATGACTCGAAAGCCTACCGGCGACATTTGCACATCAGTGCAGGCAGTTGCAACGTGTTGCAATCCAATTTATTCCGCTTTACTCACTCTTGCACCAAGAAGCACCCTCAAGCACATAATCGCCTGTTTTTCTGTAGGAAAAGTGTAGGAAAAAATGTATTTCAATTTTCTTGTTTGAAATGTATGTCGCGGCCGGTCAAAAACGGACGATTTTCGCCGGTTTGAAAATGGATCAAAAATATGATTATGTTGCCGTCAAAGGCGATAACATTTTCACAGGTAGGGCGAACCCTCCGGGTGAGCCGTTCTTCATCAAACGGCTCGGCAGGGACGCCTCGCCCTACCATTTCGGCAATCCTATAAGAAAGCCATACCGAGCAAACCAGATAAGAATATCTTTTAAAAAAGGTTCCGAACTATATCCATTTTCAAACCGGCCATTTCAGGTAGAATTAGAACGGCGTTTGCAATGTACGCCTCACTTCAGGGCTAATACGTCAGCATAGAGCGTCCTCAAGTGCTGGTCGGACATATCCATGATCGGCTCATACATGAACGAATTCAGGTGAATGTTCTCCGGTGTCATTAGAATCACCCGCTGAATAGTCTCAATGGCGCCTACATCACTGCTGAATAGTTCCTTAAACTTAGCCTGTAGTCTCGGCGTTTGATGCGAGTCGATACTGGCCCAGAACTTTGCGTCGTTAATTTTCTCTACCATGATTTGCTCGGCAGCAATTCGTATGGCAATCGAGAGAACAATTTTGTTCTCGAAATTGATGCCATCCTTAGCCTTGAGGCATTCTGTAGCTTCTTGGCGGATAATATCAATCATCAGTCTCTTGCCATCTGCCGACGACTCACTTGTGCCAAACACCGAGCAGTAAATGGCATTGAGATCATCTTGGGTGATTACAGCGGAGTCGCCTTTCCAATGTAGTAGCGATGTGAGCTTAATAAACGCAGGGTCCTTGTCTCCTTTGGTGTATTCGATTAGGTTCCGAATAAAGGGGATGGAAGCAATCCTTTTTTTTGGGTCCTTGAAAAAATTGGGCTTCCAATCATTTATGAAAACGTTCGTTATGCCGATTGCCGGCTCCAGTGTAATCCCCGTACTGCTCTTGAAAGTCATGAGGCAGTGGTCATAGCGTACAAACCTGCTTTGTATGGTGCGGAAGAAATCGAAGTTGTGCGTCATGATGATCTGCTTGAATTGCGGTTCCTCCGCAATATCCTTCAGGTACTGAATGATGGCGTATTTATTTTTGTAATCGAATGAGTCGGCGATGTCATCGACAACGAATATGGTTTCCTGTTGCGCCTTCTTTCGAGCTTCAATCTCAAAAATAATGTTCAGGACATAGAGGGCTTTTTTCTCGCCCGTGCTTAGGGCCTTCATCAACTCCACCTTCTCTACCGTTGCAGTGTCTGCACCATCCTCAAAGGTAAACCCGAGAACAAGCATCGATTCCTCACCTAGAATGACAGAGACCCTGTTCTTGGCCGTCAGCTTGAAGGGAACAACAAAGCGCTTATTGAAAATCTCGATTACCGATTCCCACTGCGTCCGCTGTTTGCCTGCTTCCTCCTCGATTTCCTTCTTTCTCTTCTCGACGTCCTGATATTTCGCGATCAAATCTTGGTAAAGCTCAATGTGTACCTTTAAGTACGACTTCCAAATCTCTTCCTTGAAGCTCTCGATGTTTGCCAGCTTTGGAAGAAGCTCCTCGTGTTTTGCGAGGTAAGCTTCAAAGTCTCGGGCAGTCGCATTCTTTATGAGCAGCTTTTCGATTTCAGAGAACTTCTTCCTGAGGTCCTTATCTTTCGAGATGCCCTCCTTCTCCTTCGCAATCAATTCCTCAAGCTGCTTCTGGCTAGTGATTTCCAGATTAATGTCGGCATTCAAGCTCACCGTGTGCTTGGCATCGAAAAAACCGTTGTCGGCAAGGCTCTTCGCAATAGTGGCTGCGTTGTAATAGTTGAATGTGCCCTTCCTGAAGTATGTAGAGGCAGCTAAAAGCTCGTTATATTTCTTGATATAGTCCTCAATCGCCGTCCTAAAGTCCTTGGTTCCAAGGATGCTTAAAACCTTCTCGTCAAAAATAGTGTCGTAGTGGATGTCGGCGAAAGGAGCATCTTTCTGGGCCAGCAGTTCTTCCTTGACGCGGGACAGGGCACGGTAGAATTCATCGTCGCTTTTTGTGAATGTGGAGGAAATTTCTTTCTCTAAGTCCTTCTTCGAACCGGATTGTTGCTTTAGCGCTTTCAGGAACAACTCCTTGGATTTGTCAATTTCGACGTGAAGTTGCTCGTACTCTTTTCGCAGTTTGGCGTCCACGAGTAGGGTCGATGTCTTTTCTGTGTGGCCAACGACCTCGTCATAGGGAGGAACGACGAGAACGCTTTCTTTGGGCAAATCAGAACCGTTCTCATCGGTGATTTTTCTATTACACTCTCGTGCTGGGAATATCCGATCCTTGGACACAGCCGCGTCAGCTACATCCTTGAAGGCCTGTGCCAGAGAAGACTTCATCGCGCCATTGGGGGCATAGATAGCGTAAACATTTTGCTTGGAGAAATCGAACTGCGTCCGAAGCTTCTTGATTCCGTAGCAATTTTCTAGGTCAACATTTAACTTGTTCATTCCACCCCGCATCCCTTTGTTATGTGGTCCTTATTCTGAAAAGCAATCGTGTCAAATCACATTATGAAGGAAAGACGGTATGTGACAAAGCCCTCAGGATTCGATTTGCGCAGTATTGCTCGCGCCGAAGGTCATGTTCCCATATTCGCAGAACACTCCATCCCTGTGAACGCAGTATCCGGGCGACCTTGCGGTCGCGAGTTTTGTTTACATCAAGTTTCCTTTTCCAAAAAGCTCTGTTCTTTGCTGGCGGGCTACTATGCATTAAACAACCATGCCAGAAACACCCATCCACAAATACAGCCAGCCGCTCCTTCCTAAAAATAAAATCTGGGGTGCCTGACAAAGGCTGGTGCCGTCGCCACCCCGTCAGTTTGTACTTCCGCAGAAGATCCACCAGCGCAAGCTCAGTCTTCTTGTTCCCTCGTGAGCGGATGGGGATGTGCCGTCAATTGTTAAAATTGGATAGTTTCCGATTTACATTTCTCTGTGCTTTTCCTCTCCGATCCGAACTTTTTAATGATCCTTTTGGAGTGTCCCGTCACCCCGATTATGATCGGGG
>Ga0265297_10010360_pt1 | contig 11739 bp, 6 predicted proteins | sample Munlanlwell13791_FD_192502 | JGI IMG/M metagenome (GOLD analysis project Ga0265297, IMG submission 192502) | Leachate microbial communities from a municipal landfill in Southern Ontario, Canada - Leachate well 137-91 | ecosystem: Engineered > Solid waste > Landfill > Unclassified | place...
AGCCCCTTCTTGGGATATACTCCGCAGAACACCATCCCGCTATCCTCCAGTTTCTTCTTATACCTGTTGTTGAATTCATAGCGGTGGCGGTGCCGCTCCTCTGCCAGCGTTCTCCCGTACAACCTGGCTGCCAGGGTCCCCTTCTTTATCCTGCAGGGGTAAGTGCCCAGCCGCATCGTGCCTCCCAGGTTACGGATACCCTTCTGTTCTTCCAAGAGGCTTATTACGGGGTATTTCGTCCTGGGCTTAAATTCCGTGGAGTTGGCTCCGGCGAGCCCCGAGACATTCCTGGCAAACTCTATTACGGCGCACTGCATCCCCAGGCAAAGCCCAAGGAAAGGAATCCTATTTTCCCTGGCAAACCTGATCGCCCGGATCTTGCCTTCAATGCCGCGGTAGCCAAACCCCCCTGGCACAAGAACCCCGCGCACCTCCTTTAACAATTTCGCTGCCCCATGCTTTTCGATATCCTCAGAATCGACCTTGAGGATATCCACCCTGGCGTCGTTGGCTATGCCCGCGTGCGCCAATGCCTCGTAGATGGATTTGTAAGCGTCCTGGAGGCCGGTATATTTACCCACCAGTGCAATCTTAACCCTGGAGCGGGGAGAAATTATCTTATCCACCACATCATTTTCCCAGTCCTTAAGGTCGGAGAACCTGCAGATGAGCTTAAAGTGGCTCAGTATTATCTCATCCAGGATCTGGTTTTTGAATACCGTCGGAACCTGATAGATAGAATCCACGTCGCGGTTCTCGATAACCGCTTCTTTCTGCACGCTGCAGAAAAGCGATATCTTCTCTTTTAATTCATTGGAGAGCGGTTTCTCGCTGCGGCAGATCAAGACATCCGGCTGTATCCCGATTTCCCTCAATGTCCCCACGCTGTGCTGGGTAGGTTTGGTTTTTATCTCGTCGGCACACTTGATATAAGGCACCAGCGTCAGGTGAATATAGAGAACGTTATTCCTGCCGACGTCCAGGCCGAACTGCCGCACCGCTTCCAGAAAAGGGAGGCTTTCGATATCCCCTACCGTGCCTCCGATCTCCACTATCACGATATCGGCTGCGGAGACCTCTGCGACCTTTTTTACCCTCTCCTTAATCTCGTTGGTAATGTGGGGTATGACCTGGATGGTCTTGCCCAAATAATCCCCGCGCCTCTCGCGCGAAAGCACGGCGCTGTAGACCTGGCCGGTGGTAACGTTATTAAAACGGGTCATCCTGGCAGTGGTAAACCTCTCGTAGTGGCCCAGGTCCAGGTCGGTCTCTGCGCCGTCGTCGGTAACATAAACCTCTCCGTGCTGGTAGGGATTCATGGTGCCGGGGTCAACGTTAAGGTAAGGGTCAAACTTCATCAGGCTTACCTTCAGTCCCCGCGCCTCCAGTATCTTGCCGATAGAAGCAGAGGTAATTCCTTTGCCGAGACTTGAAATTACCCCGCCGGTTATAAAGATGTATTTAGTGTTCATTTTCCATAAAAACGGCGTTTAGAGACGATAGTGCCTCACTCTCTAAACGCCTTTGTTTGTTGTTAGTTCACGCTTGAACTAACAGTTGCAGTATAACACATTTGGCTTGCCTGTCAACCAAAAAACAGAAAACAGGACCTACCTTATATAAACGGGAGACTGCTTTCCCCCATAAGATAGCTGTCAATCTCATGGGCGGCGCGCCTTCCTTCGGATATTGCCCAGACCACAAGGGACTGCCCACGCCGCATATCCCCTGCCGCAAAGATGCCTTTTTTAGAAGTCATGAGGTCCGCTCCGGTGCTTAGGTTACCCCTGGGGTCGAGTTTAAGGCCCAACTCCTCAATCAAACCGTGCCTCTGGGGATGGAGAAAACCCAAAGCCAAAACTACCATATCCGCCTCAATCTCAAATTCGCTCTCCGGCATCTCCTTGATAAGGTTACATCCGGCTGTGTTCTTTTCAAACCCTGCCTGCACGCATAAGAGTTTTTTCACGAAGCCACTCTCCCCGATGAATTTCTTGGTCAGGACCGACCACCTGCGTTCCCCGCCTTCCTCGTGACTCGTTGAGGTCTTCAGGATCATCGGGTATTGCGGCCAGGGTTGCTCTTTTGGCCGGCATTCTGACGGCTGCGGCATAAGCTCTATCTGCACTACGCATGATGCTCCCTGCCTGTGCGCAGTACCGACGCAATCTGCTCCGGTATCTCCTCCGCCGATGACAACTACCTTTTTACCCGCAGCATCGATAATATCCTCAACCGGGATATGCTCCCCGCTTACCCTGCGGTTGGACTGCACCAGATAATCCATGGCAAGATAGATTCCTTTTAAATCCCTGCCATCTATATTTAAATCCCTGGGGACGCGCGAGCCGCCGGCAAGGCAAATTGCGTCAAATCCCCTGAGCAATCCTTTGGCCGCATAATCTTTGCCTGCCTCGATTCCGGTGCCGAACTCCACGCCCTCTTTCTTCCAGATGGCAATACGCCTCTCTAGGATTCTTTTATCAAGTTTAAAATCTGGTATGCCGTATCTTAAGATGCCCCCTGGCTTATTATCGCGCTCAAAGACTATGACCTTATGGCCGGCCCTGTTTAACTGTGCAGCGCAGGAAAGCCCTGCGGGTCCGGAACCCACAACGGCAATGTCCCTGCCGGTCCGCTTCTGAGGTGGTCTGGGCTTAATCCAACCCTGCCTAAAGCCATGTTCAATAACCGCCAGTTCATCCTCCCGGATGGTTACCGGCTCGTCATTAATTCCTAAGATGCAGGAGGATTCGCAAAGGGCAGGACAGACCCTGCCGGTTACCTCGGGAAGATTATTGGTTGCCTCAAGAAGCTCCAGCGCCTTCTGCCAATGGCCTCTGAAGATAAGGTCATTCCATTCCGGGATATAATTTCCGATAGGACATCCCCAGTGGCAAAAGGGAGTGCCGCAATCCATGCAGCGGGAGGCCTGTTGGATAGAACGCTCCGCGGCCGGCAGAACCCCCACCTCGGCATAATCATTCCTGCGTTCGCATACCGGCCGGTATGCCGGTTTTTCCCGCTTGACCTTCAGGAAACCTTTGATATCACCCATCGGAAACCTCGCTCAGCCCCATCTTCTCTTCTAATTTTTCGTTTTCTAAAATGCGCTTGTATTCAAGCGGCATAACCTTGATAAAATGCCGCGAGGCCTCGTTGAAATTGTCCAGGATGCGGAGGCTTACGCCGCTAGCCGTATATCGCGCGTGATTCGAGATGAGCTGGCGGATATCCGTCTCATCCTCGGCGTTTAAGGCTTCCAGGTTTACCATATCCAGGTTGCACCTTTTTCGAAAATCAAAATCCCTGGCATAGACGTAGGCAATGCCTCCGGACATCCCTGCCGCGAAGTTACGGCCTGTTTCACCCAACACTACCACCCTGCCTCCGGTCATGTATTCGCATCCGTGGTCGCCGACCCCCTCGACTACTGCATACAGTCCGGAGTTACGAATACAGAAACGCTCTCCTGCCAGCCCCCGGATATGCGCCTCTCCGCTGACGGCACCGTAAAAAGCGGTATTGCCGATGATGATATTCTGCTCTGAACTGTAGCTTACCTTAGTGTCGGGGTAGACAATAATCCTGCCTCCGGAAATCCCCTTGCCGACGTAATCATTGGCCATGCCTTCCAACTCAAAGGTAATGCCATTGGCGAGGAACGCCCCGAAACTCTGCCCTGCCGTACCATTGAATTTAAAGTGGATGGTATCCGGAGGAAGCCCCTCTTCTCCGTAGGCTAAACACACCTTGCCGCTCAGCATCGCGCCGGTAGCGCGGTTGGTATTGCATATTGAAAATTCCAGCTTCAGCGGTTCTTTCTTATCAAGCGTTGGCCGCGCGGATTCAATAAGCTTTAAATCCAAAACCCTGTCTATACCGTGGTCCTGCTTATGCTGGCAATAGACTCCGACGCTATTCTCTGTTGGCGGCTTATAAAGCACCCTGGATAAATCTATGCCCTCTGCCTTCCCGGGGAGGATTGAACTGTTTAGCTCCAGGAGATCGGTCCTGCCGATTAAATCATCCACCCGCCTGATACCCAGCGAGCTCATGATCTCGCGTAGCTCCCTGGCAACAAAGGTAAAATAATTGATGACGTATTCCGGCTTGCCCCTGAAACGGCAGGATAACACTTCATCCTGGGTTGCGATACCAAGCGAACAGTTATTCAAATGGCAGTGCCTCAGCATCACGCAGCCGAGGGTGACCAATACGGCGCTTGAGAAACCGAATTCCTCCGCACCCAGCATCGCCGCGATGGCGACGTCGCGGCCGGTGCGCATCTGCCCATCCGTCTGCAGGCGGACCCTGCTCCTTAAATCATTCAGCACCAGGGTCTGGTGTGTTTCGGAAATGCCTAATTCCCACGGAAGCCCGGCGTGCCTGATAGAGCTAAGAGGCGATGCCCCCGTGCCCCCGTCTCCTCCGGAGATAAGGATCATATCGGCGTGACCTTTGGCAACGCCTGCGGCAATGGTGCCTACGCCGATCTCGGATACGAGCTTAACGCTCACCCGCGCCTTAGGGTTGGCGTTTTTTAAATCAAATATCAGTTGCGCCAGGTCCTCAATGGAATAAATATCGTGGTGTGGCGGAGGCGAGATAAGGGTAACCCCGGGAGTGGTATAGCGTGTCCTGGCGATAATCGCGCTGACCTTATGACCCGGCAATTGCCCGCCTTCCCCGGGCTTTGCGCCCTGGGCGATCTTAATCTGCAGTTCATCGGCGTTAACCAGATAATTTGCAGTCACCCCGAACCTGCCGGAGGCAACCTGTTTTACCGCGCTCCTCTTGCAGTCGCCGTTAGGTAAAGGCATAAAACGGGCGGGGTCTTCGCCGCCCTCTCCGCTGTTAGACCTGCCTCCAAGTTTATTCATGGCAATCGCAATAGTCTCATGCGCTTCCTTACTGATGGAGCCGAAACTCATTGCCCCGGTAGCAAAACGCCTGACTATCTCCTCCGCCGGCTCTACCTCCTCGATAGGTACGGGCACCGACTTCTTGAATTGGAACAAACTACGCAGGGTGCTCGGATGCCCTGACTGGTCATTAATCAGGGTGCTAAACTCCTTGTATCTTGAATAATCGCAGTGCCAGGCCGCATCCTGAAGGCTCGCGATACTACTGGGATTCCAAAGATGGAATTCGCCGTCGCGTTTCCACTGGTATATTCCTGCGGTTGCCAGATAGTTAGGGCTTGACTCTCCATGCGCGTACGCCTCCCGATGCCTCGATATTGTCTCATCGGCTAGCGCCTCAAACCCTGCACCTCCGATTCTCGAAACAGTGCCCGAGAAACACCGCTCCACAACCTCATCCGCCAATCCCAGGGCCTCAAAAATCTGGGCGCCGCGGTAACTCTGGAGCGTGGAAATCCCCATCTTGGAGAGTATCTTTAAAATCCCCTTATCCACTGCCTTGATATAATGCCCTAGGGCAACGCCTTCCTTAAGGCCGGCCTTTTCTTCTTTTAATAAATACCTTACCGCTTCAAATGCTCCGTAAGGGTTAATGCAGTCTGCGCCGTATCCGAAGAGCAGCGCAAAATGATGGACCTCCCTGGGCTCGGCAGTCTCCAGGATTATCCCTATCTGGGTCCTAAGGGCCTTTCTGACAAGATGATGGTGAACTGCCCCTGTTGCCAAAAGCGCAGGCAGGGCAGCGCGTTCTTTGGAGGTCCCCCTGTCCGTCAAGAGGATAAAGGTATAACCGGAATTGATTGCCTCAACCGCCTCTTTGCATATGCGCTCCAGGGTCTTCAGGAAATCTTTTTTGGAATCCGCTCTAAAAAGAAGCGAAATCTCCTTGGTACGGAATCCTTTTTTATGTATGCGCTTGATCTGGGATAGCTCGGCATCAGTAAGCACCGGCCTTCTGACCCGCAGTTTCCTGCAATGACTGGCTTTCTCATCCAAAAGGTTGCCTTCCGGTCCCAGGTATGTCTCCAGGCTCATCACCAACTCCTCCCTGATAGGGTCAATGGCGGGATTGGTAACCTGGGCAAAGAGTTGTTTAAAATAATTATAAAGGAGCTGCGGCTTCCCGGAGAGGAGCGCGTGTGGGGTATCATTACCCATGGAACCGATGGGTTCCTGGCTGTTCTCTACCATCGGGCCGATAATGAACTTAAGGTCCTCGCGGCTGTATCCGAAGGTCTTCAAGAATACTCCGCTATCCCTGATAGTGCCCGCGGGAGACCTGCCTTGGGGGAGATCCTCCAACTCGAGCATTTCCTTCTTTAGCCAGGAGGCATATGGCTTGCTGACACTAATGCCCTCTTTTATTTCCTTATCATCTACAATGCGCCCTTCTTCGGTATCGATAAAGAAAATCTTGCCCGGCTCAAGCCTTCCGGAAAGCAGGATATCCTGCGGCTTGATATCAAGAACTCCGACCTCCGAGGCCATCACTACCAGTCCTTGTTTGGTTACCAGATAACGCGCCGGGCGTAGTCCGTTTCTATCCAACACTGCGCCGACCCTCGTGCCGTCGGTAAATGCAATCGCGGCCGGGCCGTCCCAAGGCTCCATTAAGCATGCGTGATATCTATAGAAGTCGCGAATCCTTCCTTCCAAAAGCGGGTTTTGCTGCCAGGCGCTCGGGATAAGCATCAGCATCACATGCGCCAGGCTCCTTCCTGAAAGCGTCAGTAATTCAAAGACATTGTCGATGGTGGCGGAATCGCTGCCGTCCGGCACGATTACCGGTAAAATATCCTTGAGTTTCCTGCCGAAAAGCCCGTTCTCCAGTAACCCTTCACGCGCGCGCATCCAGTTGATATTTCCCCGCAGGGTATTTATCTCTCCGTTGTGCGCCAGAAACCGGAACGGCTGGGCAAGGTCCCAGGTAGGGAATGTATTGGTGCTGTAGCGCGAATGCACCAGGCATATCGCGCTCTGGATGCCGTCATCACGCAGGTCAAGGAAGAACCTGTCAAGCTGCTGCGGCATCAACAGCCCCTTGTAGGAAAAGGTGCGGCTTGAGATATTGGTGATATAAAAAAAATGCCTTTGCTTAATCCCTGAGGAGCGTATAATGTTTTCTATTCTCCTGCGGATAACGTAGAGGCGCCGCTCGAAATCAAGCTGTTCCTTAAGCCGGGGAGGCCTGGCAATAAATACCTGCGCGATTAGAGGCTGGGTTTTGCGGGCGGTATTGCCGATGCCGGAATCATCCACCGGCACGATACGCCATCCCAAAAGAACCTGCCCCTCCTCGTTAATTACCTTCTCAAAAACCTCTTGGCAGAATCCGCGCTCTTTTTTATCCTGGGGTAAAAATACCAGTCCGCTGCCGTATCCCCCCCGGGCTGGAAGTTTAATTCCGGAGCCGGCAGCAACCCTGACAAAAAATTCGTGAGGCAACTGGATAAGGACGCCTGCGCCGTCCCCGGTTTCAGGATCGGCTCCGGTTGCGCCGCGGTGCGAAAGACGCCTTAATACCTCCAGCCCCTGCTTGACAATCTGGCTTGAAGCGCGTCCTTTGATATCACAGACAAAACCGACGCCGCAGGAATCATGCTCGAATGCCGGCTCATAAAGCCCCTGCCTACCTGGTAAATTAAAATCTCTCATCTTTTGTATATCCTGGCGTTGATACCCAGCTTTCTGATTTTGGAACGCATGGTATTACGGTTAATACCCAGCAGCCTGGCTGCCTTGAATTGATTCCCCTCTGTGCGTTGCAAGGCATGCTCGATCAAAGGCCTTTCCACAACATCCAGCACGGCTTTATATAATACACCCTGCTTCTCCTTATATAAAGCATCTTCTAGTTCGGTAATCTTATCCGCAAGCTGAACCTCTTCCTTAAGCTTATCCATCTTGCTTATCCTGACGATCTTCTCCTCTTTGGTAATATCTATGCGGAAGTTTCCCTGCTGGGTAAGCATCTGGGCAATAATCTCTTTTACCTTCTCGTCATTATCCGCGACTAAAAACCTGATCATTGACGCCCCGCCTCCCCTGCCTAATATTTAAGCAGCTGCTGCTAAAAAAAATCTTCTAGCCTGCCGCAACGCCCGCGGCTGCCTCAATAATCCTGGCGAAATTAAGATACAACACCCCTGCCTGCCTGCTGAATTCCTCATTGTTTTTGTAAGCCTCAACTATCATCTTTGTTACTTCAATTCCCGCTGCTTCTTCTTTATAGGCATCTACCCAGGACTCTAGCATCCAGGGAGTTACCTCAATATGAAACTGCAGGCCATAGGCGCGCCTGCCTATCCTGAATGCCTGGTTAACGCAGCCGGCGCCCCTTGCCAGAAGCGCTGCACCGGCTGGGATATCAAAGGTATCCTGGTGCCACTGGAAGACGAGCGGCTTCGGACTAACCCCTGAGAACAAAAGGTCTTTTTTGCCTTCTTCGGTCAAATCTACACAGCGCCAGCCGATTTCTTTCTCCGGACTCTTCTTTACAGAGGCGCAAGAGGCCTTTGCCAAAAGCTGCGCCCCCAGGCACACCCCCAAGATTGGAATCTCTTGGCTTAGCGCCTCTTTTAAAAACTCATTCTCTTCTTTTAAGAAGGGGTATTGCGCTTGCTGATAAACGTTCATCGGCCCCCCAAGCAGAATAATCGCCTCTGCTTCTCTAGGGCTAGACGGAAGTTCCCCGCCATCCCCCAACTCAACGGTTTGAAGCTGCCAGGCAGTATTTTTAAAAAACTCACCCATGCTCCCCGGCCCCTCAATCCCTATATGTTTAATAACCAAAATCATCCCGCGTAGGTAGGGGCGGTTCTGGAATACGGTTAAAAGTGTCCCCTGCCGGGACAGTTCTTACCGGATTCCAGAACCGCCCCTAAGATTAAATGTCGAAGTAAAGATAAAACTCATAGGGATGCGGACGCATCCTAACCCCGTCTATCTCTTTTTTGCGTTTGTATTCCAACCAGATATCCAGGACGTCCTTTGTAAAAACGCCTCCGCGCAACAAATATTCGTGGTCTGCTTCCAAGGCCTTTAAGGCGGTATAGAGCGAACCGGGAACCGTGGGTATATGTTTGAGCTCCTCCTCGCTTAATTCAAAAAGGTCCCTGTCCATAGGTTCGCCCGGGTCAATCTTGTTTTTAATGCCATCAAGCCCTGCCATCAGCATCGCGCTGAATGCCAGATAGGCATTGCAGGATGGGTCAGGCGGACGGAATTCCAGGCGCTTTGATTTTGGACTGTCAGAATACATCGGAATACGGACTGCCGCGGAGCGGTTACGCGCGGAATAAACCAGGTTTACCGGAGCCTCGTATCCCGGGACCAATCTCTTGTATGAATTGGTGGTAGGAGCGCAGAAGGCCATGAGGCTGGCGGCGTGCTTAAGAAGTCCGCCTATATAATACTTGGCGGTCTGGCTTAAAAGCGCATAACCTTTCTTGTCATAGAAAAGGTTTGTGCCTCCCTTCCAGATGCTCTGGTGACAATGCATGCCTGAGCCGTTGTCCGCAAACAAGGGCTTAGGCATAAAGGTCGCGACCATACCGTACTTCTTTGCCATATTCTTGATAATATACTTGTAGAGCAGGAGATTATCCCCCATCTTCACGAGTTTGTCGAACTTCATGTCGATCTCGCACTGTCCGGCGGTGGCTACCTCGTGGTGATGCACCTCGACATTAATGCCGGACTCAATCATCTTAAGGATAATCTTGCTCCTTACATCCTGCAGGGAATCGTGCGGCGGGACGGGGAAATACCCTTCCTTGAAACGTATCTTATACCCCAGGTTAGGAGATTCCTGTCTGCCGGTATTCCAATCGCCTTCGGCAGAATCAAGAAAATAGTACCCCGAATTCTCAGTTTGGTCAAAACGCACGTCATTGAATAGAAAGAATTCTGCCTCCGGACCGAAATAAACCGTATCTCCGACGCCGGAATCCTTAAGATACTTCTCGGCCTTCTTGGCGATATAGCGCGGGTCGCGCGTATAAGGCTTGCGGGTGAGGGGGTCGTAGATATCGCAGATAAGGCTTAAGGTCGGGACCTCGCAGACAGGGTCCACTATGGCTGTAGCGGGATCCGGGATGAGAATCATGTCGGATTCCTGTATCTTCTGAAAGCCGCGGATGGAAGAACCGTCAAAGCCTATGCCGTCCACCCAGATAGAGCGGGTAATGTCATCCATCTCGCTTAATTCAGAAGCGGGAATGGAAAAATGCTGCCAGAGTCCCGGCAGGTCGTTGAATTTAAGGTCAACGATCTTGATGTTCTTATCCTTAATCAATTTCGTCGCATCGCGGGCCGCCTTATCGTCAAAAGAACCGTTAACAAGGGGATTCCTGGTTTTGACATTCTCGGTTGTCTTTGTCCGTTTCTTAGGCATCGCTATCCTCCTTTTATTTATTCTTTAAACCAATAAAAAAGAGGTGTTCCCCCTTAAGGAAGAACACCTCTGTTCTTTCTTGATTGTTTTAAAGCTGCTTAATTCTGCACTGCGGTGTGCTTATATTTTAAGCTTTAGACCTTCATTATATACAAGTAAATATACGGGCGGGCTGGTAACCACTTTTTAAGAGCTACCGGCCGGATCGAACCGCGGGGTTCAGCCTATCGCAATGCCCCCGCGCTCTTCGGTACGGATGCGCACGCACTCTTTTAAATCCAGGACAAAAATCTTGCCGTCCCCTGTCTCGCCGGTCTTGGCGCCTTTGACGATTGCACTGATAGTCGGTTCAAGAAAATTGTCGTTAACCGCAATTTCCAGGCGAACCTTGCGCAGAAGATTACCGGTCTCCTTGGCTCCGCGGTAAACCTCCGTCACGCCCTTCTGGCGGCCATGCCCGAGGACCTCGCTGACCGTAATCAGGTTTACCTCGGCCTTATAAAGCTCCTCCTTGACCTCCTCCAGTTTATATGGCTGAATAATAGCTATTACCAGTTTCATCATTCCTCCTATTCTAATACCGTATAGGCCCTCTCGTGGTGCTGGGTAAGGTCCAGGCCTATCAATTCCTCCTTCTCGTTTACGCGGATACCAAACAACAAATCTACTATTTTATATATAGCGAGCGTGGCCAAAGAGGTATAGGCGATGGTTACTGCAACCGCCGCTAACTGTATCAGGAATTGCTTGGGATTGCCGAAAAATAAGCCGTCGGCGCCGGCAGGATTGACTGCCTTAGAGGCAAAGAGTCCTGTGGCCAATGCCCCCCATATCCCACCTACGCAGTGAACCCCGAAGGCATCCAGCGAATCATCGTATCCCAGCCTGGGTTTAATTACTGCCACCGCGATAAAACAGAAGATGCTCACCAGCAGCCCTATAATGATTGCGGGAATGACGCTGACAAACCCTGCGGCCGGGGTAATAGCAACCAACCCTGCCACAGCACCGCTGGCTGTACCGAATATCGTGGGCTTGCCGTTACAAAGCCATTCTAACAGCGCCCAACTCAAACCCGCGGCTGCGGCTGCGGTGTTGGTAACCACAAAGGCGTTCACTGCCAGCCCGTTAGCCCCCAGGGCGCTCCCGGCGTTGAACCCGAACCAGCCAAACCAGAGAAGAGCGGCACCTAATACTACAAACGGCAGATTGTGCGGCGGAGGGATATTGGAATCCAGGTTCTTTCTCCTGCCGATAACCAAAGCGGTAACCAAGGCAGCAATACCGGCATTAATGTGAACCACAGTGCCTCCGGCAAAATCAAGGGCCCCGATGCTCCTCAAGAACCCCCCTATGCCCCAGACCCAGTGGCAGAGCGGGTCATACACAAAGGTTGCCCAAAGAACGGTAAAAATAAGG
>Ga0265297_10010361_pt1 | contig 11739 bp, 9 predicted proteins | sample Munlanlwell13791_FD_192502 | JGI IMG/M metagenome (GOLD analysis project Ga0265297, IMG submission 192502) | Leachate microbial communities from a municipal landfill in Southern Ontario, Canada - Leachate well 137-91 | ecosystem: Engineered > Solid waste > Landfill > Unclassified | place...
CTCTTTTTCAATATCGCGCAGCATCTCATCGCTTATGCGCGCTAGGCGCGCTTCGGTATAGCGCATTGCCGCCGCCGAATCGCCATCAACAGAACCAAAATTCCCCTGGCCATCGATAAGAGGATATCGAAGCGAAAACGTCTGAACCATTCTCACCATGGTATCATAAACGGCCATGTCTCCGTGTGGATGATATTTTCCCAAAACCTCGCCGACGATACGTGCGGATTTTTTATAAGGCTTGGAGTGATCGAGGCTAAGCTCATGCATCGCATAAAGAATGCGACGATGCACAGGCTTAAGCCCGTCACGCACATCGGGTAAGGCCCTGCCAACAATAACACTCATGGCATAAGAAAGATAGGAACTTTTCATCTCTTCTTCTATATATACGGGCACAATTCTTTCGTTTTGGGTGTACATCTTTTTTCCTTTCTTGTTTACAGAATACAAATTCTAAACATCCAAATTCTTAACTGCATGGGCCTGCTGTTCGATAAAGATACGCCTGCTCTCAACCTCATCACCCATCAAAGTCGAAAAAGTCTCTTCAGCCTCAACTGCATCTTCAAGAGTAACCCTCAATACGGTTCGTCTCTGAGGATCCATGGTGGTCTCCCATAATTGATGAGGATTCATCTCACCGAGACCTTTGTAGCGTTGAATGTGCATCCCTTTCTGCGCTTGTTGCTGAATTTTAGAAAGAACCTCTTCTAAGGAAGGGACAAGGATGTCGTGTTCGTTCTTTATCTTAAAGCGAGGAATCGCCTCTTTATCTATTTTTGTTTTGCTCACAACATACTCGGGATAATATTCATTGATATCAAACCCCAATTTTTCAATTTTTTGCACCAAAGGCTCCAAATCATTAACTTCATAAAGCTCAACCAAATCCACATCTTCCTCATTTTTTGATTTTTCTTTTTTTCCAGTTAATTTTGCAAGTTCTTCATCTGAAAATACGAAATGGGTTTTTTCATCCACTTTAACTATATAAATAGGTAGTTTTTTGGTTTTCTTATCATAATTCTTAATATATTCTTGAAAATTTACTCCCTTTTTCTCTAACATTTCTTTAATTTTTGTCAATTCCATTAAACTTGATAACAATTCCTTAAATTGCTTATCCGTATATTCATCTTTTGGTTTTATTCTCTGAATCTTAACCCCTTCTGTTCCAAGATCTAATAATAAATCATTCAATTGACTTTCTGTTTGTATATACTCTTCTCTTTTCCCTCTTTTTATTTTATAAAGAGGCGGCTGAGCTATGTAGACATGACCTTCTTCTATTAGTTTTGGCAATTGCCTAAAGAAAAGCGTCAAAAGCAAAGTTCTAATATGAGAACCGTCTATATCGGCATCACACATAAAAATAATCTTATCATAACGAAGCTTAGCAATATCAAACTCATCCCCTACGCTCGTTCCTAAAGCAGTAAAAATCGTCCTTATTTCGGGATTGCTGAGAATTTTATCGAGGCGCGACTTCTCAACATTAAGAATTTTGCCTTTTATTGGTAATATTGCTTGAAAGCGGCGATCCCTTCCTTGCTTGGCACTTCCCCCCGCAGAATCGCCTTCCACAATATAAAGTTCACACAGCTTCGGATCGCGCTCAGAACAATCCGCCAGCTTTCCGGGCAACGAACCGCCCTCCAGGGCTCCTTTTCTTCTTGTCAACTCCCTTGCTTTTCTTGCTGCTTCGCGCGCGCGAGAACTCAATATCGCTTTTTCGACGATCTTATTTGCGAGCGGGGGAGTTTCCTCAAAAAAACTGCTCAGGGCTTCAAGGGTATTAGACGCAACCAAACCATCCACTTCTGAATTGCCCAGCTTTGTTTTTGTCTGGCCCTCAAATTGCGGATCCGGAATCTTAACGCTAATGACTGCGGTAAGTCCCTCTCTCGTATCGTCTCCTGAAATGGACAATTCGCCCTTGAGCAAATTTTTTGCCTTTGCGTATTGATTTATAGCTCTCGTCAACGCGGACTTAAAACCACTTAAATGCGTACCTCCCTCTATGGTGTTGATATTGTTGGCAAAGGAAAAAATGTTTTCGGTGTAGCCATCATTATATTGCATGGCGACTTCTAATTGTATCTGATCGACTTCTTTTTCAAAATAAATGACTTTTGTATGTAATTTATTCTTATTTTTATTAAGGTATTCTACAAACGAAATGATGCCGCCCTTAAATTGGAATTCGTTTTCTTTTTCACTACGCTCATCAATAAGCTTAATATAAAGGCCTTTGTTTAAAAAAGCTAATTCGCGAAGGCGCTGGGCAAGTATGTCATAAGAATATTCTATCTTCTTAAAAATTTCTTTATCCGCCTTAAAAGTAACTTTTGTGCCTGTTGTTTTCGCTTCGCCGATCGCTATAAGTTTTGATGCCGTCTTCCCTTTTTTGTATTGTTGGTGCCACTTTTTCCCATCGCGCTTAACTTCGACTTCGAGCCATTCAGAAAGCGCATTAACCACGCTCACACCAACACCATGCAATCCTCCCGATACTTTATATGCATCATGGTCAAACTTTCCGCCGGCGTGTAAGGTAGTAAGCACCACTTCCACCGCTGGTTTGTTTTCTGTTTTATGTCTGTCCACGGGGATGCCGCGGCCATCATCAATAACGCTCACACTATTGTCTCGGTGCACCGTAACGATAATAGATTTTGCAAATCCAGCAAGCGCCTCATCAATTGAATTATCAACAACCTCGTAAACCAAATGATGCAAGCCCCTGCTCGACGTATCGCCAATATACATTGCTGGACGCCGGCGAACCGCATCGGTGCCCTCGAGAATCTGTATGGTTGTTGCATCGTATTTTTTACTTTCATTACTCATGGATGTCTCCCACTTTTACACGGATCCCTTTTATTTTATTGCCGGAAATTTTGCTTATTTTATTTTCTATTTTTGTTTTTTTTATGCGTAACTCATGAAGCTATGCAGGGTTTTCAACATGCACATATATTATAGATTTCTTAAGGCGGTAAGGTTTTGTGTGTGTCCTGAGTTGTTTTTCGGTTGCCGCCTTCCATGTTTTTTCAATGATTTCGTTTTCTTGTTGTTGTTTTTGGATGCTGCCAACAATGTTTTTAAGAATGCTATTTATTGTTTCTGTCATAATTTCAACAACTACGATAAACGCATTGGTTGAATGAGGTAGACGTAATCTTCTGTTCGAATTACTCCCGGCTTTTCTGATTCAGTTAATTCAAATTCGACAAAAACTCCCGAAAGATTACGCAAAACATCGATAAGATATACAGGGTTAAAACCCACAATCAAATCCTTCCCTCCATACTCAACCGAAACTTCTTCCTTAGACTCGCCAACATCTTGGGTAGATTTTGTAATAAGTAGTTTGTTGCTAAATAACTCGAGGCGAATCGCTAAGGAATCGGGGGTCGATAAGAGACTGGCGCGTCGAATTGCTTGTAAGAATTGTTGTCGATCGATTCTTATCTTGTTTTCTGATGATGAAGGAATAACGCGCGTATAATCCGGAAAGTCCCCTTCGATTAAACGAGAAATAATTGCGACGTTGTCGAGTTCAAACAAAACCTGATTTGTGGCAATAACTATTATTGCGCGTCCGTCGTCTTTTAAATTTTTCTGAAGTTCATGGATTGCTTTTTGTGGAATAATTATTTTAACTTCTTTATTTGTTTTTGTATCTATGTTTTTTTCGATGAGTGCCAATCTTCTGCCGTCTGTTGCGACAAGTTTTAAAACATACCCCTCTCGGTGGGGGTGTTTTTTAAAATCCAACAGTAGGCCGTTGAGCACATATCGCGTTTCCTCATGAGAAATCGCAAATGATGTTAATTGAAGCATTTCTTTTAATATCACCTGCTCAATCTCTATGACCTCCCTATCTTTAAATTCGGGAAGTTTTGGAAACTCCTCTCGAGCCACTCCCATTAACTTAAATTCACAGGTTCCTAACTTAATATACACAATATTGTTTTTCTTAACAATAAATTGTGCCTCCCCTTCAGGTAATTCACGAACTATGTCATTTAGTCGCTTGGCAGGTATGGTTATCGCCCCAATTTCTTGAATTTCCGCATCTAAAAGAATAGAAATACCAACATCTAAGTCGGTTGTTGTTAGTTTTATTTTGTTTTTTGTTGTTTCTATAAGAATATTTGAAAGAATAGGTAGTATGTTTTTGGTGGATATTATGTTTTGGGTGATTTGTATGCCTTTTTGCAAAACATCTTTGTTAATTTGAAATTTCATAACCTCTCCCTATATACTAATTAATAAATTAATAAAATAATTTGTAGTAATAATATAAGTTGTTTGTTTTGTGGAAAAGAATAAAAGTTTATAATTTTCAAACAGTTATAAATAAATATTTCTTGCAAAAACCTTTAATAAATAAAAATTAATTGTTTTTAATTTCAAGAGTAATGCGTTGAAGAATATTATTTAATTGTTCATCTTTCTCACACTGCTCTTTTATTTTATTGTATGCGTGGAGTACGGTTGTATGATCTCGATTTCCGAATTGTTGGCCAATTTCTGGTAATGAAAGTGTGGTTAATTCACGCGCCAAAAACATTGCGACCTGACGAGCAAGCACCAAGCCGCGATTACGACGTTTAGTTTTTAAATCAATTATATTTAAGTTGTAAAAATTAGCAACTTTTTTTTGGATGCCTTCTATAGTGATTACCTTTATTGATTCACGAAACATGTCTTTTAAAATATCTTTTGCTAATTCTAAGCTCACTGTTTTTTCCTCGAGCACCGCATAGGCGATGAGACGAATAAGAGCCCCCTCCAATTCCCTGATATTGTTGGTAATTGATTCAGCAATAAAAAATACAACATCGTTGGAAATAGAAATTGATTCATGTTCCAATTTCTTTTTTAAAATTGCAACCCGTGTTTCAAAGTCTGGTGGTTGCACATCGGTAATGAGACCCCAGCTAAACCGAGAAACGAGTCTTTCTTCTAGTTTTTGAATTTCTTTTGGTGGTCGATCACTCGAAATGATTATTTGTTTGTGGCTGTCTTTTAAGGTGTTGAAAGTGTGGAAAAATTCTTCCTGGGTCGCTTCTTTGCCCGCAATGAAGTGTATGTCGTCAAGCAAAAGAATGTCGGTGTTGCGATATTTTTGACGGAAGGCATTCATCGAATGTTTATGAATACCGGTAATTAGTTCGTTGGTAAACTTTTCCGAAGTTAGATATTTAATGATTATGTTGGGATTGGTCCGTTTCGCAAAGTGACAAATCGCCTGCATGAGGTGAGTTTTACCAAGACCTACCTTGCCATAAATAAATAAAGGATTATAATTTTTCGCTGGCTGCTCCGCAACCGAAAGACAGGCGGCGTGCGTAAAACGGTTAGACGGTCCAACAACAAAATTCTCAAAAGTATATTTGGGGTTCAGTTCAACTTCTTCTCCAGGTTTTTCCTTGATGCGCATCTCAAAGGTTTCAAGCCGGTCCTTCTCTTTTTTCTTAATAATTGATGGATTAGTGATGACAATGATGTTAATTTTTTGTTCGGAAAAACCTTGGATTACTTCTTCGAGCAATTCCAAGTAATGGCTGGTAAACCATTCTTTAAAAAAATTATCCGGCACTTCCAGAACGAGCTTTGTTTCATCAGCTTCTTTAACATGGATAGAGCCAAACCACGCATTAAAAGCCACCTCCCCTATGCGGTTTTTAATTATCGGTTTAGATTTTTCCCAGTAGGTATGGGGTTCAGGCATGTTTTAAGAGAGAGTTGTCCACACTGTCCACAGGTTATCCACAATCTTTTTAGAGTATAATTAAAAAACTCTTCAGTGCTAAACAAATTCTTTTCGGAAAAAATAAAAAGAAAAAGCTAATCGAGTTTAGATATTATAACAAAGCGAAACTATTTTTCAAGGAAAAAATTTCTTTAACGCAAAACTATAATCAATCCCATCAGTTACTTTTCAAAAAAAATTAAAGAAATCTTTTCACCGACAATTACCCGCTGCGTGATTTTTCTTGACTAAAGCCTTTTGTATGTTATAATTCTCTCCTTATGAAAAAGAATATCAATACTCCTACTCATATTGTCGGAAAGCGCAAGCATGGTTTTCGTCGACGAATGCGCACCAAGGGCGGTAGAGACGTGCTGCGCTGCAGGCGAAAAAAAGGTCGCAAGCGCCTTTCTGTGTAATTGACTTTTGCTATTCAAAGAATTCATGAAACTTTTCTTGTTGCGAATAATAAAAGTTTATCAAACCTACATCTCCCCTTTTTTGGGTCATCAGTGCAGGTACCACCCTTCTTGTTCGGCGTATCTTTTTGAGGCCATCAAGACACACGGCGCACTCAAAGGGTTGGGTCTTGGTTGTGGCCGTTTATTGCGATGCAATCCTTTCTTTGAAGGCGGATTTGATCCGCTCACCAAATAATTTTATATGGAAAAACGTCTTTTTTTAGCTATAATTCTTTCTATTTGTGTTCTTCTAGTATATTCCTCTATTTCCGGACAATTTTTAAAAAAAGAACCCAAAAATTTAAATAATTCTGTTGAAATTTCTCAAAATATCATTAATAAGCCAATAGAGAATGAATTTGAAATTCCTCCTTTATTGGAAGAAGTAAAAAATGATAGCGATTCATATAAATTATTTGATAATAGTAAGTTACAAATAAAAATTGATATTTTTGGTGGTGGAATAAAAGAAGTTTTTATTAAAGATTACAATTCTTTTATTCCTCAAAAAAATATTGTAGGAATCGTTGGATTTGATGGAGAAAATTATAAAGAATCTATCATAAATGATTTAATAACATTAAGTTATAGCGAAAAAAAATCAAATTTAATAATAAATCAAGAATTTGAGTTTGAAAAAGATAAATATTTTTGGAATTTCAAAATAAAAATTACAAATAATTCAAAAGAAAAGAGTTATGTTAATTATGGATTAATTTTGGGTTCGATTGAAAATAAAATATTAAAGAATTCTGTAGATCAGCGATACTATGAGTTCTCAATTGCTTTTCAAGATAGTGTGTTGCGAAAGCAACTAAATAGCTTAAATTCTCTTAATTTAGATAAGAAGCCATTGTGGATTGGAATAAGGGATAGGTATTTTTGTAGTATTTTGATTTCAGATACAAGGATTACTAAAATTGAAAAAATTAGTAATGAAAAAGGTTTAAAATTTGTAGCGATACCCGAAACAATCGAAATTCTTCCAGGGGAAACAAAAGTTAATTCTTTTAGAGTTTATACTGGCCCACAAACCCCCGCCTTGATTAGTGAATTCGAACATTCTTCTGAACAAATAATTCATTACGGATTTTTTGATACCATTTCGAAAATGTTATTGGGCGTGCTAAGAACAATAAATAAAGTGTGCAAAAACTGGGGGGTTACGTTAATTGTTTTTAGCATTCTTGTGTTTGTTGTTTTGTCTCCTTTGAGCATCAAGAGCTTTAGTTCTATGAAAAAAATGCAAGAACTCCAGCCAGAGATAGAGGAACTCAAAAGCAGATTCAAAGATAGCCCTCAAAAGCTTAACAAAGAGCTAATGAATTTGTATAAAGAGAAGAAGATAAATCCTTTTGGTGGATGCTTGCCCGTATTGTTGCAAATGCCTATATTTGTATCGCTTTTTCAACTTTTAATGCGTTTTGTTGACCTAAAAGGCGCTAAATTTCTCTGGATTAGTGATTTATCTTTACCGGATAGGGTATTTGTGCTTTCAAAAAGTCTTCCTGTTATTGGAAACGAGATTAATTTATTGCCGATAATAATGATTATAACGATGTTGATTCAGCAGAAGATTACAACATTTAAGCAGACGGGTGCTCAGGATGCCGCTCAACAGCAGAAAATGATGAGTTTGGTTATGTCTGTTTTTTTCGGTATAATTTTTTACCATATGCCTTCCGGGCTTGTTTTGTATTGGACTATTAATAGCATACTCATGCTTGTTTTTCAATCACGATTTCTATTTGCTAAAAATGACAAGAAATAACTACATAGAAGTAGAAGCAAAAACAGTTGCCGAGGCCATTAAACAAGCAATTGGTTTGCTGAAAGTTTCAAAAGAAGATGAAATTGAAATAAGGGTTCTTTCTGAGGAAAAAATGGGTTTATTTGGAAGGGCGGGTGGCAGAAGAGCAAAAATTAGGGCGTGGCTAAAAAAGAAAAATGCTTGACCTTATTTCGCATTTTGTTACAATAAATGATATAGTTTCCACGTGGAAACTTCTACTGATTGAATAATGGTAAAAATAATCGCTATTTGTAACCAAAAAGGCGGAACAGGAAAAACAACAACAGCCATTAACCTATCAACTTTTTTTTCTGTCCACGGAAAAAAAGTTTTGCTGATAGATCTCGATCCTCAGGGGAATAGCACAAGTGGTTTGGGTGTAGAAAAAGACAATTTAGAGCACTCGATTTACGACGTATTAATAGACAAAATTAACATAACTGATTTAATTAGAACATGTTATGTAAATACTCTTCACTTAATTCCATCAAATATCGACCTAATTGCTGCAGAAGTAGCTTTAAATAATTTTAGTTCCAGAGAAAGGATTTTGCTGGGGAAAATAAATCCCATCAAAAACCTTTATGACTATATCATTATTGATTGCCCGCCTTCGCTGGGCCTTTTAACTTTAAATGCGCTTGTGATGGCTAATTCTGTGATTATTCCGGTGCAATGCGAATATTTCGCGCTTGAGGGGCTTGGTCAGCTGGTTAAAACCATTAATCTAGTTAAGCAACAATTTAACCCTGATTTGGATATTGAAGGGGTTTTGTTGACAATGGCTGACTTTAGGACAAATCTTACCGCAGAAGTAATAAATGAAACCCGTTCTTTTTTTAAGGATAAAGTTTTTCAGACGATTATTCCTCGCAGCATACGTTTGGCCGAAGCCCCCGGGTTTGGAAAGCCGATTCATTTTTACGATCAATCTTCTATAGGCGCGCTCAAATACGATGCATTATCAAAAGAAATAGAAAATAACGCCCTGCAAAAACAAAGTCAGCCATTATAAATTTTTTAAAGCACTGCATATTGCCAATGAGGATAAATAATTTTATTGTAACAAAATTAGCAAACGGGGGCAGATATGAATAAGATTCAGGATGTTTTAAAAAAGTCCCTAGTAACAAGCACTGAACAAATAGAGAGTCCGGCTTCACACAAGAAAGCGCTTGGTAGAGGCCTGGCTGCTCTTATTGGATCCCCTGAAGCCAAGGCGTATAATAAACCCGTTCCGTTATTTTCTTCGGAGGAAATCGCCGAGAAGAATGAGGTGCAATATTTGGATGCGGAATTTATTAAGTCTGGAAAATATCAGCCTCGAGAAAATTTTAACGACCAGATGCTTAAAGAGCTCATTGGTTCTATTCAGGAGCAGGGGGTTTTGCAGCCTATTTTAGTGCGTAAAATTGACTCAGGGTTTGAGATTATAGCAGGGGAGCGTCGTTTTAGGGCGTGCCAGTCTTTAGGAATTAAAAAAATTCCCGCGATTGTCAAAAATGTTGAGGACAGGGATGCTTTGATTATTTCTTTGATTGAAAATATTCAGCGTCAGGAATTAAACCCCATTGAAGAAGCGCGTGCATTTCAGCAGCTCATGGACAAATTTTCGTTTAGCCAGGACGCGGTAGCAAAATCTCTCGGTAAAGACAAAACCACCGTATCAAATATTTTGCGCTTGTTAAAATTGCCCTCGGAAATACAGCAAAATATTATAAAAGGGTTCATAACAGCCGGGCACGCAAAAGTTTTATTGGGAGTCGATGATGCAAGAAAACAAAAAAGCTTATGCCAGTTGATAATACATAAGTCATTGTCAGTAAGAGGCTTAGAGAATTTAGTGAGCCAAGCTGGCAAAAAAAGAAAAAGAACGAATGAGCTTGGCAGTTCTTTGGACCCGTACGTATTTAATTGCGAACGGCAATTACAGCTTGCGCTTGGAACAAAAGTCCGCATTTTGGCACAGCGCAAAAGAGGGAAAATTGTTATTGAGTATTATTCTCCAGAAGACATAGAGCGTATTATAAAGATTATAACAAAAAGATAGTACAAAACGAGGTTAAACATGGCTGCCGTGGAAGCAACGCTGATACTTATAAAGCCCGACGGGCTGGTTAAATCTCTTACCGGCAATATATTGACGCGTCTTTCAGAAACAAAGCTGGAAATTGTTGGCGCTAAGATGGTGCGTGTTTCTCGAGAGCTGGCTATCGAGCACTACAAACACCTGAAAGGCGAAGTTTTCTTTGAGGATTTGATTAAATATATCCAGGGCGAATTTCATAAACGCAGAAAAGTTATGGCTTTGGTGTATGCCGGCGAGAGTGCGGTGCAGAAGGTCCGTTCTTTGGCGGGCGCAACAAATCCGGAACAGGCCGACGCAACGTCGATTCGCGGTTCGTATGGCAGGATTACCACCCGCGGCATTTATGAAAATGTCATTCATTGTTCAGCCAATACCCAGGAAGCCGAACACGAAATTAAATTGTGGTTTGAACCGGCAGAGGTCATCGTCGATCTTTTTCCTTCAAAGGAAATTGTGCAGCAGGAAATAAAGAAAAAGGTGTGGGCATGATTCACGGGATGACAGGTTTTAGTTCGAGGGCGTTTTCATACAAGGGGAGCCGCTGGATAATTACCATCCGTTCGGTAAATCACAAATTTTTTGATTGCGTGATTAACCTTCCTGAAGAATTGAGCATGCTGGATGAGCACATCAAAAAAGAATTGCACAAGCAGCTTCATCGCGGCCGAGTTGTGTTTCAGCTTATAAGTTTTGATCCTCCTGCGCGCACGCTCGCCTTGAACAAAAAGCTGCTTTCCGAGTATTTATCGTGCATGAAAAATATTCACCACGCTCTTGGCATAGCGATGGACATAACGATAGGCGATATTATGCGTTTGCCTGAAGTGGTGAGTTTGCGGGCAGCTCACAGCACGCTTCATAAAGACTTTGTTGTGGCACTGAATCGGGCAACGCAGGATGCAATAAAAAAACTCGTTGTGTTGCGCAAAAAGGAAGGAAGGGCAATATATAACGATGGCTGTAAACGAATACAGGCAATACAGAAAAACCTTTCGTTTATACAGCAACGAGTACGCGCTGTTATCGCAGAAAAAAAGAAAGAGCTTGCCAATGATGAATTGAAGGATTTTCTAAAAAGTTGTAACGTTGAAGAAGAAGCTGCCCGGTTGCAGTTTCATATCAGCACGTTTCGCACTACCCTTAAGCAAACCGGTTCGCTCGGTAAGGTGTTGGATTTTATTGTCCAGGAGATGCAGCGCGAAATCAATACCCTGGGTGCGAAATTTCGCGACGCGCGTGTTTCTTATTTAAGTATTATCGTCAAAGACGAAATAGAAAAAATCAGGGAACAGTTACAAAATGTGGAATAGTTTGGTTAAGAATTCTCCTTCGCCTCTTTTATGGGTGATTTCTGGTCCTTCAGGTTCTGGCAAGACAACGATTTGTAAAGAGTTTTTGAGGAAGAAACAAAGCACTGTAGTTCGATCGGTTTCTTTTACGACGCGCGCACGCAGAAAAGGCGAGAAAAACGCGCGCGACTATTTTTTTGTTTCTCCCGAAGAATTTGCCCGCCGTCTTCACCGCGGAGAATTTTTGGAGTGGCAGGGGATATTTGACAATTTATACGCCACGTCGAAACGCTTTGTGTATGATGCGTTTCGAAGCGGCAAAGATGTTTTGCTCTGCATTG
>Ga0265297_10010362_pt1 | contig 11737 bp, 8 predicted proteins | sample Munlanlwell13791_FD_192502 | JGI IMG/M metagenome (GOLD analysis project Ga0265297, IMG submission 192502) | Leachate microbial communities from a municipal landfill in Southern Ontario, Canada - Leachate well 137-91 | ecosystem: Engineered > Solid waste > Landfill > Unclassified | place...
ACACAAAGCTCATTAGTTAAAAACCCTTCGGCTAGCCTATCTACTGATAGGGCAGGCTCAGGGTTGCAACAAAAAGGCCCGTCTCGTAATGAGATCGGGCTTTTTATTTGTTTTGACAAAATTATTATAATATGTTATTCTAAAAAAGATTCAACATTTTAATAAATGGGGGATTTAAGTCGTTCATTAATAAAAATGGTGAGTATTCATACCAACAAAGAAGGAGGGTTGAATGTCTGTAAATAACGTCATAATCATTAAAACATTCCAGGATTTGCAAAATTTTTGTAACGAATCTTTTGATTTTCCGTTACAACTAAAGGGAAAGTCCTGCATTCCAGGCAAAGGTTTCTGTTCAAAACGTAATCCTAGGATTGCCGTTATGCCAATTGTTCCTATTGATGGCATTGATTATCTATTGTTGAAAATTCAACAATATCGACTGGGAAAGAGACTTAATATCATTGAACCGATAGATGATATTCTTGACCTAAATAGTAAGCCTTTACAAACAGTAGAAGAAGTTTGCTCACAACTGTGTAAAAAGATTGGACTTAAAGTTAAAGAAATTCAGCCAGTAGGATCATATAATTGCTGTTCCTGTTTTTCTAATCATCCAATTAATTTAGTGGCAGTCAAAACAGTTCCTGTTGTAATGAGTGAGTTTTGTCTCAAGAATCAAGAAGAGGGTGCCTTAATCGTTGCTATCCCAGTTAATGAAATGGTTTTTAACTTGGATATGTTGCCAAGCATTGAACAAAATGGATTGTTCGCTAGCTTCATTTCTTGGCGCAACCGCTTGATTTTTTCGGAAATCAAAGACGATTTTCTTAGTTACAAAGATTACGTTGAACGCAACAAAGACTTTGTAAAAGTTCAAGAATTGAGAGTAATGACTGATAGCCTAATTAGCAAGGGCATGAGAATGCTCGATGCAGTTATCAATGTTACTCGCAAGATGTTCGATTTGTTACTTCCATTAGTAAAAAATCCGCAGCGCTTGCTTAAAGATATCGATGGAGCAATGACTTGGGGTGATAGAATTTATAAGCCCCTTCTTAAATTTGACATTTGGTTGGCGCTAAAGCGACACATCAAGATTACTTATGGAACTGGAAGAGATTGGTATTGGGTGTGGTTAAATATGATTCAACCCATGTTAGAGATTTGCAAAGAAATTAATATTGATCCAAAAGAATTGGATAATTATATTGATTTCTGGTGCGAATACGGAGGCAATATTTGCAAATTAACAGATCCAATAGACGCCTGTCACCCTCATCCTGCTTTTGCCAATCATAAGATACTTGATCCGGCAGTTAGAGCGGCTTATCAAGCTGCTTATCCACCTGGCTTGCCAGAACTTCCTAAAGGAGCTAATTCTGACGATTACAATATTTGTTGGGATGCTAACGGAGAAATCCATTATTACCTCAAAGGAAGCCCTGGAGACAAACGAACAACTATTTACAATCTTTGGAAAAAAATTGTAATTTCTATGGATGTAAAACGAGACGCAACAGGAAAACCCCTTTATAGCACAGAAGGAAAAGAGTTCGCTGCTGATCATGAAGATGCTGTTAATATCAACAGAATGTTCGGAGTCAGCGCTAGAGAATACCATAGCGCTACCGCCGAAGACATTCTTCCCAAATCAGATGATGGCAAAATCATTTTAGGCAAAGCATTCATTGGAGAATCTGTGATCAAGCAACGCTGTGTAGAAGAAAATATTTCTATACAAGAGGCTTGCAATACTACTTTCGCAGTAGGTGATTCCAATGGAGATAATGAATTTTGCTATAATAACAGAATTCAATTTGGAGCAGTTGGAAAACAAGCTGATGACGAAGCATTCTTAGCTAAAAATAAGAATGTTGCGGCAGTAGCATTAAAAGGATTCGAAGGTCCATTATCTTTCTTGGCGATCCAAGAAGAGCAATATGGAATACGAGCCGACAAAATCAGCTTTGACTGATTAAAATAAAAAGCCCGCCTCATGAAATTCGGCGAGGCTAGTAAGGTAAAAAAATAAAAAGCCCGATCTCATTACGAGACGGGCTTTTAATTTTGTTAAAAAGAGCTACTTTTGTTTTGGAGACTGCCAAAGACTGCTTTTAGACTGGGAACTGGAACGATGCTTTTGGGCATTTTTCCAAAGTCCACCATTACTCCTGACTGAAAAGCAATAATGATCACAGGTTCGCCGTATTGATTTAAAACTGGCCTGTAACTATTGGGATCAAGCCTGAAGATAGCAATCATCTTATTTAGGCTTTCTCCTGTTTTGGCATTTTCTTGCAAATCATAGGGGATTATATCCTCAAAGCTAGAAACAGTAATTTTAATAGCTTTAACTAAATTCAGGTCGTGAAGATACTCTCCGAAAACTGGCAAAGCCATTTTGCGGACATATACTTTTCCATTGTGCTGAATTTGGATTTCTTTTTCTCCCACTAAGCGCAAGAAGTCGCTGTCGGCCAATTCAATGTCAGTAGGTGGTTTGTTTCTTCCGCAATACATTCCCTTGATTTTTTTTGCAGCCAATTCGATTAATTCCATTTTTTCTTCTGGGACTAAAGCATTAGCATAAACTCGGGGAATAATCAGCTTGTTGTATCTTTTGTTAATCAGTCCGTAATCATGGAGAACTCTTCGTTTAGTTGTGCTGATTAAATCAGTATGCTCGCCTAAACCATCTTCTTTTGAGTTGTAGCGAGCGGCTCCAATAGTGATGTTCCACGATCCAGCATAGCTGATGTTTTCTGGGGCAACACGGAAGGTTGATAATAATCCCAGATTGCCTTTGAGGTCTTGAAGAATTATTGCGGCTCCAGCAGAAGCTACGCAGTAAAAATCATCATGCCCGAATTTTAATTTTTGGGCATAAGGAGATTCCCACATTGTTCGTTGATGAATTCCTTCAATTATCCTGAATCTTTCATCAAGATCAGCTGGAATAACATAGGGGTTGTCTTCTATTTCCAACAAAAGCTTTTCTTTTGTATTCTCAATCACTTTTCCAGCAACATTGTAACCAGACATGCTGTCTAGTTCGGTCGGGCTGTAATCTAGCAGCCTTCTTGGGTTCCAGTAAGGAATGGCCGTTTTTATCCACATCTCTTGTTCTTGGCGAGAGAGGGAATTGAAATGTATTGCCATTGGCTGGACCTCCTTTTGTAAAAGATTTCGTTTATTCAACGATATATAATTATACATCAAAATTAGTGTTTTGTCAAACTTCGTTAGTAAATTAAAACCCGCAAGTAATTATGCGGGTTTTTTGTTTTTTACTTATTAAGAGCTGCTTTGAGTTTCTTGAGTGGATCACTTTCTCCTTCACAGAGAGAGAAACTGGCTACTCCTGACTTTGCTGCTTTTTGCCATTCAGCTGATATTAAAGTCAACTGAATATTGGTTGATACGCTGTTGGCTTCTTCAGTGTCCCCTAAAGCGACAGGATTGATTTGTCTGCCACTTTTGAAAACAGCTAAAGGCTCGAATGGTTCGACAAGAAATAATTTTGGATCAACCTTGAGATAAACTTTTGGTAGATCAAGCGCTCCACCTTTGGGACTTGGTTCGCAATGTAAGCTGCTTATTTCCGAACTAAGGTAGTCGTTGCAATCGTAGACGATTGTCTCGAGAACATTGATATACGGCTTCTCTGGTTCGAAATTGACAACACCTCTCCGAATCCGAGGCTCTGGGTTGTCCAACCAATAGACATGAATTTCTTGAGTGTCATTGAATTCTACTTTTGCGCAATCGACCCATTTTGGCCTAATTCTTGGTATGCCTTTGAGAATTGTTGAATACAGAATTATATCATTGAACTTTTTAGAGAATTTTGTTCTGATTCCTTCGTTGTATTCAAGCAAAGACATGGGTTCAATAGCATAACCATTGGGATCCAGAAAGCAAAGTCTGCTGGCTGGAACTGAGAACATATTGTCACCATCACCCATAATTTCAGCAAATGGGTTGGGGTCATAGGGGTAAGCTTTGGTCTTGCTTATCGCCGGGTTAAGGCATCCTTTTTGTGTGTTAACATTTTTGATGTCTCTTCTGGAGAAGTCGGAAACTATTTTCCCATCTTTGAACTGCAAAATTGGAACAATTCCGCAAGAAATGATCCAAAGCCCTTGCTCCATCCAGATTTTTTCTTTGGAATCATCTCGATCAGTAGTGACATAGGAATCAGGTGTGATTTGAAATTCACGGACTTTGGGATCTTTGCTTTTGCGTTCTTCTCCTTTTCTTTCGCGCATTGTCACGGCCAGGATTGTTTTTCCTTCCCTTTTAACTCGTTCCAACATTTCCTGATTTTTGAGCACATTCTCCAAGCGATAGGCATCAAGATTTTTTGAATCTGTGTCTGTCATGGAGAACCTCCAGGACTAGTCTGCGTTACAACGCAGCATTTTTCAAAGATTGGATGGTTTTTTACAAGCACCCAACCGAGCTTATTCCTTTCGCGCAAATTCTGGTATAAACCAGTAATTTTTAGGATAGACACGAGGTCCACCTCCTAAAAAAAGATGCTAACTAAAGTGGGGCAAACCCTCAGGAATCTTCCTTTTTTAATGGGGTTGCTGGGTTCAGTGAGCATTAATAATATAAGGGTTTTTAGGTAATTTGTCAATCACGTAAAAGGCTAGCGTCTCACGTGATAAAATTAGATCAAAATTAAAACCGCTCTCTTTTGAAAGCGGTTTTTTTGAGTTTAAAGTGCTAATAGATTGAGGGAAATACATTGGGTGAGGTAGTGTTTGTTCCCATTGATTTGAGTAGGGCTCTAACAACAGGAGTTGTTTCTTTGCGAAGCAGTGAAGTTGCTAAATTTCTATCCTCGATTGCTTCAAAGGATTGGTAGCTTTTTCCAGATTTCCAGAGAGCAGCATATCGAAAAGGTTCGTAAACTCTCAAATTCTGGTCGCATTCCACAGCAGCTATTAAGCAATCGCGAGGTTCACCGGTTTCTTCTTTTTCATCTCCAAAAACAGAAATTATATCCTGAATCTGGCAATTTAAGAAGACTCTGATCCCTTGGATTCCGTCCAAATTTTGGGTTCCTCCTCCAAAAGCGTCTCCAAAAACCGGAAGAGCTATTCTCTTGTAGTAGATTTCTTTTTTGCCCACTCTTTCTTGGGCAAAAATAAAATTCATACAGCAAGATCCCGAAAGCTCGATTAATTCTGATTTTACAAAATCGCTGTCGCAAAGTTCTGGATTTAGCGATAAATTTTTTCCAACAGCTTTTGATCCTATGGCATAGGCTTTTTTGTAACATTCATATAATTCTTCTTCGGAAAAAAGCGGGGGGTTGATGTCGTCAAAGCTTTTTTTAATCGGTTTTTCCAAAAGAATTTTTGGTTGAATTGTTCGGCCGGTTCTTTTATCAAAGAGAATCAGTCTTTCAACCAATTTACGATGTCCAGTCAAAGTCAGTCCTTTGTGTTCTGCTAATGGGTCTTCGTGGAAAAGAGGATAACGGGGATAACCATTGAACAAAGTGAATTTGCCTTGATGGTTCCCGGCATCTTCTCCGCGCATTACCAAAAGAAGATAGTTTTTTCCGCGGTTGTCGGTTAGATATGGCGCAAAGCCCGATGAGCAAAACATCCATTCGTCTGTTTGTTTGAATTGCCAATAAGATCTCATCCAAGGAAGGATTATTTTTGAATCTCTTCCGCCAAAACAATAGATATTGTCTTTGTGTTTGACTTTCTTGAATACCTCAACAGCCAAGGAAAAAAATGAAACCAATTTGAGAAATTCTTTTGGCACTCTGGAATAAATGAGGCAGTTTTTTACAGCCTCAAATTCATCCTGGTTTCTAACAATCCTCATTAAAGGACATGAGTGATTAGGTGAGGGAGGCCCGTATTTGGTCAGCCCGCCATCGATCCAGACGCTCGAATTGTCTAAATGGTTCATTCATTGTCGCTCCTTTTGTCTGCCATTGGCAGCGTTTGTTAAGTAAGAAGGTGTAAGGTAAAACCTTATAGCTTCTCCTGCTTATTTCATACCTTTTTTATTATGTTTCGTCAATTTTGATTTCATTTGACAGATTGTAAATAATATTGTATTGTATCAATACAGGAAATAACAGCTCGCCTCAACAAAAAAAGAGCTTGATCATATAAAAAAGAATACTGATAGCGCAGAAAAACAGAATAACAACAGAAAAGGAGAAAGAAAATGAATAATCAGTTTTTCGGTCATTGGGGGATGGTTCAAGATCGCCAAGCAATGGCTGCGGCAATGCTGGAATATTTTCCATCAACATTGTCCAAGAGTGGACATCCAATGCCTAGCATTAATCCGTTTTTCAGAGACGGACTTTACGAGGCCAGGGCTTTTTACGACGAAACAGAATTCATCGTGAAGAAGCGGACCTATGAGAATTTCGCAGAAGATTGGGCTTATCTCTTCGGAGCTGGATTGATGCATTTCTGTGGAAAAGAAACTTCTTTGGTTATTGGCCACGACATTCGTGAGGGTAGCAATTATTTGCATCCTTTTGCTTTAAAAGGAAGCCAGGATTGTGGAATTCAAACCATTGATGCAGGACTTTGCACAGGACCAGAACTGTCTTATCTTACCAACAAACACGGGTGGGCTTTCCTTAATGGGACCGCTTCCCATTATCGCAGAAGAGGATTTTTGGGATTTAAAAACGGCTGGCCATGGGGAAAACCTCTTTACAATCAAATGAGGATGACTCAGATTATTGAAATGGCCAAAGATGGAAAATTCAATCGGACTCAACAAGAAGGCTGGCAACCAAAAAGGCTTCCCATCAAAACCATTGATGCGACAAAAGAATATGTTGATGCTTGCTGGAAAGGATTTGAGCCAAACTCTTTAGGCAAATTCAAAATTGCAATTGATGCTTTCAGTAGTGGAGGCACCAAGATGTATGAAAAAATGTTTGAAGGCACCCAAATCACCACACTTGATGTCAGGGACTTTGGAAAGAATCCCATTGTTGTCAATAATGCGGGTGGAATGATTTCCAATCCGTATTGGGGATTCAGTAATTCCTACTTCATTCCCTATGATCCATTCTACTACAATCGCCCCGATCCTTTGATAGTTCAGGAAACCTGGCAGGCCAGAGAAACTGTTCTGCAACACAATTGTGATTTGGCGGTAATAGCCGATCATGATGCTGACAGAATGGGAATTCTGGATGAAAACGGAGAGTGGCTGAGCGCTAGTATAATCGATTGCTTGGTTTATGAACAGCTTGCTTTTGAGCTTGGAAGCTTGAAAGACATTACTGTTTTTGGAGATGTTCGATTAAGCCGAGTTGTCAAAGAGCTTGTAACAAGACTCAATGGGAAAATGATTATCGGTGAAGTTGGAAGACCAATTGTTATTGATCTTTTCCAGACAGAAAAAATTGATTTTGGTTCAGAGGGAAGTTTGCACCACAATTCCAAAAGAATGAATGGCAACGAAGACCCTCTCTATTTCCTTTTCATGATTTTAAAACTCATGAATAGGACAGGGTTCAAACTTTCCAAGCTGGCAGCCAAGTACAACAAGTACTTCAATTCAGGAGAGTTCTATATCCTGATTCGCAATGATGAAGATTTGGCCAAATACAGGGAGTGGGAAAGAATTACTAGAAAAAAAGAAGCCAAATTCTTGACCAATACAGAGCTTTCCTGTGGAATCAATGTTGAGTATCCTAATTCCTATCGTTGGGGAATGAGAGAATCATACTCAGAAACACTTTGCAAAGGATTCGTTGAGAGTTTTGTCTCAAGAAAACACGGAGTAAAGGTTCTCAATGATATTCTGGATAGCCTGGCAGACTTTGGGCTTTATCCGTTCAATCCGTTTATGAACGAAAACGATATTCAGAGACTGATGGCAAAAAATCCAATCAGCCCAGAAACGTCGATAGGCGAAGTCATGTTCATGGGCATTTAGCAAAATACAACAAACCGCTTTCCAAAAGGAGAGCGGTTTTTTTATTGTGCCTTAAAGGTGAAAAATTAACTTTGACTAAATAGCCAAAAAATTATATTATATAATATATAAAAATATAGATTTATTGGCCTTTTTGGACTATTGGTTTTGTGTCCTAGGCTTTTGGTCTTTTTCTAATTTTGCATTTTTCATTATCATTCTGAATTTTGAATTTTGCATTTTGAATTAATATTATGTTAGATATAAAATTTGTCCGCGAAAACAAAGATTTAATAGAAGATGCTGTTCGTAAAAAAGGCATTAATTTTGATTTAGATGCGCTTTTGGCTCTAGATGATAAAAGGCGTGAACTAATCAAGGAAACCGAAGAAATTCGCGCTCTTCAGAAAAAAATGGGAGCTGACCAAAGAGATCAGGCCAAAGAACTCAAAGACAAATACACAGCCCTAGATTACGAACTTAAGGGTATCGAAACTGAATTTGAGAGCATGATGCTTTTGGTTCCTAATGTTTTTTCTTCTGACACACCAATCGGCGCTGATTGTTCTGGCAATCAAGAAATTTATAAATGGGGAAAAATTCCCGAATTTGATTTTGACTTGAAAGATCATATTCAATTAGGAAAAGATTTGGATATTATTGATATTGAAATTGGAACTAAGGTGGGAGGATTTCGTGGCTATTATTTAAAAAATGAGGCTGCTATCTTACAAATGGCTTTAGTTTGGTATGCTTTAGATAAATTAAGAGAAAAAGGATACAAACTAGTTATTCCGCCCACAATCATAAAAGAATTTGCTTTGATAGGATCAGGCCATTTTCCAACTGGAAAAGATAATATTTATCAAGTAGCTGCTCCTAGAGATTTATGCCAAAACGAAGAAGACAAAGAAATAAAATACTTAGCAGGCACATCAGAGTCAGCATTATTAGCTTATTATTCTAATCAAATAATTGAAGAAAAAGAATTGCCTCTTAAAATGGGCGGGTATTCACACTGCTACCGCAGTGAAATTGGCAGTTATGGAAAAGATACCAAAGGACTTTATCGCGTGCATGAATTCATGAAAGTGGAGCAGGTTATTATTTGTAAAGATGATTTGCAAGAATCTTTGGCTATTTTTGAAGAATTGAAAAATAATGCTTGTGAAATTCTAGAAGAATTAGGTTTACCATACAGAGTTCTGGCAATTTGCACAGGAGATATGGGCGCTGGAAAATATAAAATGTACGATCTGGAAACTTGGATGCCCAGCCGTAATGCTTATGGCGAAACTCATTCTGATTCTCATTTAACTGATTGGCAAGCCAGAAGATTAAATATTAAATACAAAGACGCAGATGGCAATAAAAAATTTGTTTATACTTTAAACAACACCATGGTTGCCAGTCCTAGAATTTTGATTGCTATTTTAGAAAATTTCCAACAACCAGACGGATCAATTAAGATTCCTAAAGTTCTGCAAAAATACACAGGGTTTGATAGAATTCACCCTGTTAAATAATTTTAAATTTATGCACTTTATTTATGTTCTGAAAAGCATAAAAGATAACAAGAACTATACGGGATATACTAAAAATTTAAAATTAAGATTTGAGCAACATTGTAAGGGACAAGTTGACTCAACAAAAAATAGATTACCAATTAAATTAATATATTTTGAAGGATGTATATCACAAGAAGATGCAACAAAAAGAGAAAAATATCTTAAAACATATTTGGGCAAAATGTATATTAAAAAAAGGCTCAAATCTTATTTAACAGGGTAAAAATGAACATTCAAGATCTTTCAGCCACAGTCAGGGGCATTAAGATAAATTACAAAATCGCTGGCATTGGTCAGCCGATTTTGATATTGCATGGCTGGAGACATAGTTCAGAGCATTGGGAACAGGTAGCGCATTTTTTAGCTTCTAAATTTCAAGTTATTCTTTTAGATTTGCCAGGATTCGGAAAATCTCAAGATCCTAATTTTGGCTGGACAATAAGTGATTACAAGGATTTTGTTTTGGAAACAATTAAAGAATTAGATATAAAGGGATGTATTTTACTGGGCCATTCTTTTGGAGGCAGAATTGCTATCAAAATTGCCGTTGCTAATACTGGCGACATTAGCAAACTAATTCTTTGCGATAGCGCTGGAGTTAATTTAGAGATTAGCGCCAAGAAAAAGATAGTCATTGCTGTTTCTAAATTTTTCTCAACAATTTTCAATAATAAAATTACAGGCGGATTTTATAAGTTTATTCAAGGATTGGTTTATAAAATTTTAAAATCAGACGATTATAATCTGGTTAGCCCAGTAATGAGAGAAGTTTTTGCCAATGCCACCAAGGAAGATTTGTATCCCATTATTCCTGATATAAAAATACCAACCCTAATTATTTGGGGTGAATTAGACAAAGCCACTCCTTTAAAAAATGCTTTAGCTATTAACCAAAAGATTAATGGTTCTAAATTAGAAATTATCAAAGGAATAGGGCATAGTCCACAATTAAAGGCGCCTCAGCAAGTTGCTGATTTAATAATCAATTTTTTCTATGGATCTAGCAATAATTAGCATATCTTTAGCCTTACTGCCTTGGTTTATCTTGCAGATAAAAGCAATTTTATTCTGGGTTTACGTTTGGCAACTCAAAGATTATCATATCGGAAGATTTATAGCCCACTTTTCCACTCAAAAAGGAAAAGAAATATTGTTCAACAAAATTAGATTTATTAAATTTCTTATTTTTCTAATTTATGTTATTGCCTATCAAAATGATGATTTGGCTAGCTTTTGGATATTTTTCATTTCTCTGGGAGTTTTAAGTATTTATGGCCTAGAGTTTGCTTATACTATTTATCAGATAATCAAGAAAAAAATTATTAAGCCAGTTTTCAATATTAAAACCATTATTCTAATCTTTGCGGCCATTGTCTTATTGGTTGTTTATCTTGGGGCCTCGGTTTATTTTCTTAATCAATACAATAGCGGTCTTTATAATGTTTTGTTTTATACTATTCCAGCCTTTCTTTTATTCTTTGATGTTTTCTCGGGCATCTTTTTCTCTTTGATTGTTTTAATGTTTCAGCCTTTAACAGTTTTGTACCGCAATTATTATATCTCTAAAGCTAAAAAGAAAATAGCTTTATACCCAGAAATGGCAGTTGTTGGAATAACGGGCAGTTATGGCAAGAGTTCCACTAAAGAATTTTTGTCTGAAATTTTATCAGCTAAATTCAAGGTTTTCAAAACTCAGAAAAATCAGAATTCAGAAATGGGAATTTCTGGCCACATTATTAATAACCTAGAATCAGGCTATGATGTTTTTATTTGTGAAATGGGCGCTTATCACAAAGGAGGAATTAAATTATTAGCCGACATTGTTAATCCTAAAATTGGAATTTTGACTGGCATTAATCAGCAACATTTAGCAACCTTTGGCAGCCAAGAAAATATTATCAATACTAAATTCGAATTAATTCAAAGCTTGCCAGAAAATGGGATTGCTATTCTTAATTGCGACAATCAAATAATTAAAAATGAAATTAATTCCCAAGAACGCCTAGAGACTATTAAAGCTAAAACATTGGTTAAATGTTCTACTAAAGAAAAATCAGATATTTGGATAGAAAACTCAAAGATTCAAAATGGAAAAATTACTTTTGTTGTTAAAACAAGCGATAATGATAGCGCTGATTTTGTTTTAGAATTAATTGGAGGTCAGAATATTGTTGAAAATATTTTACTAGCCATTGCTTGCGCCAAGAAAATGGGAATGTCTTTAGTTGAAATTGCGAAAGCTT
>Ga0265297_10010363_pt1 | contig 11736 bp, 9 predicted proteins | sample Munlanlwell13791_FD_192502 | JGI IMG/M metagenome (GOLD analysis project Ga0265297, IMG submission 192502) | Leachate microbial communities from a municipal landfill in Southern Ontario, Canada - Leachate well 137-91 | ecosystem: Engineered > Solid waste > Landfill > Unclassified | place...
TCCTATGCCTGAGTCTACCTCATCAAAAATCATGGTCGGGGTGGTTTTATCACTGGACGTGGTGACTTGAATCGCGAGGCTGATGCGCGACAGTTCGCCGCCGGAAGCCACTTTAGCCAGTGGTTTTGCTGGCAGGCCGGGATTGGCGCTGACCAGGAATTCGATTTTATCTTTGCCGTTCAGTTTGGGGGACTCGCTATCCAGCGTGCCTATGTCGATTAGAAATTCGCCTTGCGGCATGCCCAGTTCCTTGATCATCGCTGAAATTTGCTGTTGCAGTTTTTTGCCGCTAAGAAGGCGTTGCCCGGACAATTCGGCGGCCAGTTGGTGGTATTGGTCGTGCAATTGCTTGGCGCTTGCGGTTAAGGTCTCGATGCGCTCGCTGCTGTGAGTCAGCCCGTCGAGTTCCTGTTCAAGCTTGCTGACCAGTTCCGGCAGCTCGTCCGGGGTAACGTGATGTTTGCGGCTGAGGTTGTGAATAATGCCGAGTTGGTTTTCCAATTCTTGCAGGCGGTGCGGGTCGGCCTCTTGCGATTCGAGAAAACGGCGCAATTGCAGCGACGCCTCTTCGACCTGAATTTGGGCTTCGGACAGCATGGTGCAGATTTCGTTTAATTCGGGTGCAAATTGGGCAATGTAGTTTAATTCGACCAAACTGTGGTTCAGTATTTGATTGACCGATTGCCGGTCGTCCTCATACAGCAAATCGACCTGAGCTTGGCCGGTGATTAATATTTGCCCCAGATTGGCAAGCTTGCCGTGTTCTTCGGAAAGCTCGGCATAGCTGAAGTTCGCCAGATCCAGCTGTTGCAATTCTTCAATCTGGTAGCGCAGCAATTCTTCGCGTTCGGTTTGGTCGACGCCGGCTTTAATCAGGTTTGCCAGCTCTTTACTGGTCTGGTGCCATTCCCGGTAACAGGCATTGACGCTGTCCAGCAGCGGCTGGTTTTTTGCGTAGGCATCCAGCAGGCGGCGTTGCTCGTCGGCATTGAGCAGGGTCAAATGCGCATGTTGGCCGTGAATTTCGACCAGCTTTTCGCTAAGCTCCTGCAAGGCCTGCAAGGTGACCGGGCGGTTGTTGATGTATGCTTTGGAGCGGCCGTCGCTATTTACAACGCGGCGGATCAGGCATTGGTGATCGGCATCCAGCTCGTTGTGCTTCAACCATTGCTGCGCCAGCGGCGCATCGGCCAAATCGAATTCCAGGTTGATTTCGGCGCGATTGCTGTCCGGGCGCACATAGCCCGAATCGGCCCGGTCGCCCAAGGCGAGCCCCAATGCGGTCAATAAAATGGACTTGCCTGCCCCGGTTTCGCCGGTCAGCACCGACATGCCTTTTTCCAGGTCGAGATCCAGTGATTTAACGACGGCGAGGTCGATGATATTAAGGTTCAATAGCATGATTGTCTGTGTGGTAACCACTGCTCCAGTTTAATTTTTCCCTGAGGATATGAAAGAAATCATGGCCTTCAGGATGCAAAATTCTAATCGGTTTGGGTTCTTTCTTTATCAAAATCTTGTCGCTGATTAAAACTTCGGGAATTTCAATATGATCGCAAGTCACCAAGGCGTTGATTTGTTTGGTCTGGCAAAAGCTGATTTCAATTTCAGCCGAATCGTTGATTACGATAGGCCGGTTCGACAAGGTATGGGGATTAAGCGGCACCAGTACCAGCGCGTTTAACGCAGGATGCAAAATCGGCCCGCCGGCGGACAGGGAATAAGCGGTCGATCCGGTCGGCGTGGAAATAATCAGGCCGTCGGAGCGCTGGGAATTTAAAAATACGTTATCGATTTTGGTGATGATCTCTATCATGCTGGGCGTTACCCAGCGGTGGACGACCACTTCATTGACCGCGGTTTCTTCGTGGATAACGTGCCCGTCGCGGATGATTTTGGTGCGCAACAGATAGCGTTTTTCTTCCGTGTAATGGCCTTGAAGGATATGAATCAGCTTATCGGACAGCTCGTCGGGCGATATGTCCACCAGAAAGCCAAGACGCCCCAGGTTGATGCCGATCAACGGAATATCGTATTCGACAATCGCGCGGGCGGCGGCAAGAAAAGTGCCGTCGCCGCCAACGGCGATAACCAGGTCGCAATGCCGGCCCAGTGTGTCTATGGAGCAGGATTTAACGGACGGATTGCCAATAAAATGCGCGCTGTCTTTTGCAACAATGACCGTGTACCGGTGTTGCTTTAAAAAAGCATGCAGCGAGGTCAACGTCGCGGCTATGCTTGGGTCGCTGGGTTTGCCTATGATGCCGATGGTCTTAAAAGGAGTCTGCATTGTTTGGATAACAATCATGAAATGAATTTGATTATACAAAAAATCCCAGGCAAGCCAACGAGTATTACTGATTCCCCGGATATTTCGGATGCCGTGCGGCGCGGTCTTGCCTTTTAACTTGATATTTTTCAACAATAGACACAATCTATGTAAACGGCTTGATGGAATCGGTTGGCAAAGCTGTGAAGACTGTAAGGCCGGTGTGAAATTATTAATTAAGGGGATTAACAATGAAACTATTGCACAGAAAAGACCTGTTCGGCTGGTCGGAATTTAACCGGGAGCGCAACCTCGATTTTCATAGCGTGCTGTGGGTACGCGAGGACGGTAATGTCTTGATCGATCCGTTGCCGATGTCCGAGCATGATCACAGTCACCTGCAAAGTCTGGGCGGGGTCAGTTTTATCGTGATCACCAACAGCGACCATTGCCGCGACGCCGAACATATAGCCGAGGTGACCGGTGCTGCGATTTACGGGCCGGCAGCCGAGGAAGAAACTTTTCCGCTGGCATGCGCCCGCTGGCTTCACGATGAGGAAGAAATCGTTCCGGGGCTGGTAGCGTACCAGCTTAACGGTTCTAAAACGCCGGGAGAATTGGCCTTGCTTTTGAAGCACAGCACGTTGATAACCGGGGATTTAATCCGCTGCCATATCGGTGGCGAATTGTGCATGTTGCCGGACGAAAAGCTGAAGGATAAAGCCAAGGCCGTTCAATCGGTCAAACGCATCGCCGATTTGCCCGATATTAAAGCCGTTTTAACCGGAGACGGTTGGCCGCTGTTCAATCACGGCGGCGAAGCCTTGCACCGTCTGGCAAGATCGTTGAACCAATAGGTGATTTTTTCTTCTACAATATGCCGCTTGGCGGCGTCTTAAGACATACAGCGGGTTTTGTTAATGTGGGTACAAAAAGAGTTTTCATTGCCGGAAAAAAGCCGGGGCTTTCACCTGATCACCGGTGAAATCCTGAGCGTTATTCCCGAATTGGCTGCCGTCAAGTGCGGATTGCTGCACCTTTTTATCAAGCATACTTCGGCGTCGTTGACGGTTAATGAGAATGCGGACCCGACGGTGCGTCAGGATCTGGAAAGCCACTTTAATAGATTTGTGCCGGAAGGCGCACCTTATTATAAGCATGCCTATGAAGGCGACGATGACATGCCGGCCCACATCAAAAACACCCTGTTGGGTTCCAGTTGCAGTATTCCGATTACCGATGGCAAGCTTAACTTAGGGATCTGGCAAGGCATTTACTTGTGCGAGCACCGCAACCGGGGCGGCGGCAGGCGTATCGTAGCCACTATACAAGGACAGGCTAGAGCCACTGGGTAGGCCGACCCGGCGGTTGGTAGTCAATAGTTCAGGACATTGAGAGAGCATTTTGAAGATATTAGTAACAGGCGCCGCCGGGTTTATAGGTTCAAGCCTGAGCCTGAAATTGCTGGAGCGGGGCGACGAGGTTGTCGGAATAGATAATCTTAACGATTATTACGATGTTAATTTGAAGTTGGCAAGGCTGGAACGCCTGCGCAGCTATGACCGGTTTAAATTCATCAAGCTTGAAATTGCGGATAAAAATGCAATGGAAGATCTTTTTGTCCGGGAGAAGATTCAACGCGTGATGCATCTGGCGGCTCAAGCAGGTGTGCGGCACTCGATAGCCAATCCGCATACCTATATCGATTCAAACATAGTCAGCTTCATCAACATACTGGAAGGGTGCAGACAGTGCGAGGTCGAGCATTTGGTCTATGCGTCATCCAGTTCGGTTTACGGCGCGAATACCAAAATGCCGTTTTCCGTCCATGACAATGTCGATCATCCTGTTTCCCTTTATGCGGCCAGCAAAAAAGCCAATGAATTAATGGCGCATACCTACAGCCATCTTTATCAGCTGCCGACCACCGGCCTGCGTTTTTTTACCGTTTACGGCCCCTGGGGACGGCCGGACATGTCGTTGTTCAGGTTCACCCGTAACATCCTTGAGGGTAAAGCGATAGACGTGTTCAATTACGGCAATCACCGCCGCGATTTCACTTATATAGATGACATCGTTGATGGCGTGGTCAGGGTTATCGATCAACCGGCAAAAGTTAATCCCGACTGGTCGAGTGACAACCCGGATCCGGCGACCAGCTTTGCCCCCTACCGTTTATATAACATCGGCAACAATAATCCGGTGCATTTGTTAGCGTTCATCGAAGCGCTGGAAAAATGTTTGGGTAAAACGGCGATCAAGAATTTATTGCCCATGCAGCCGGGCGATGTGCCCGATACATACGCGGACATTTCAGATTTAGTGCATGATTTGGGCTATAAGCCCACCACGTTGCTGGAAGATGGTATTAGGAATTTTGTTGAGTGGTATAAGGATTTTTACTGGGTAGATTTGTAGGTCGGGCAACGAAAAGCTGTTGCCCTGCTTTATATCTCGATTTTATCCAATCCCACAGATAAAATCCCCTGATGATCACCGGGCGGAAGACGGAGAAGCAGAGCCCGCCTGAGGCTTCGAGCCTGACGCGTAGAGTACGCTCTACTTGGCTGGAAATCTTGATATTCGACATGGATTGACCATTAAAATGCGTTAGAATTGCCCGGCCATTCCGGCATTCGTAAATGGTGCGCGGTGGCGCACCCTACCTGATTTTATATAAGGAGCTACCAACATGAGTGAAGTTGAAGAGCTTGAAACCCGCGTTCGCAACCTACCTAAAGAAGAATTCTCAAAGTTTCGAGACTGGTTTTTTGAACTTGAAAACGAAATCTGGGATAAGCAGATTAAATCGGATTTTCAAGCCGGGAAATTTAACCGGCTAATTGAGAAAGCGCGAGAAGAATTTGCTCAAGGAAAGGCCCGCGAACTTTGAAGCACTACACCTCATCGGACTTCTGGATACTGTACGGGAAGCTTCCTGGCGAAATTCGAGAGCTTGCTGATAAAAATTACGAGTTGCTTAAAGAAAACCCTCGTCATCCATCTCTACAGTTGAAACGCATTGAAGAATTGTGGTCGGTGCGTGTAGGGCAGCACTACCGCGCTATTGGAATTGATGCTCCAGACGGGATTCAGTGGATTTGGATCGGCTCTCATGCCGACTATGACAAAATCATCGCCTAATGCCTAAAGGTACGCACGCGTACCCTACGGCTTGTCAGCTTGCCCGTCGTCAGCCCGCTCCCTCAATAATTAAGGCAACGGCGCATCCTGCAATCGGGTAATCCAGGCTTCTTTGGCTTGCGGGTCAACGTGGAAGGCAAGATTTTCCGATTTATGCAATAAGCCTTCTTCGCCTGAGGCATTAGGATTGAGTTGGCGTTTTTCGATAAAATCCGCCATGCGGCGCACGTTATAAATCAACAAGCCCCGATAGTGATTTTGGGTGCGATAAATTTGATAACCGACATTGCTTTCTTTAAACACGGGGTTGCGTTTTAGCCATTGTTCGATGCTGTCCGCATCATCATTGGCCAATTTCTTTAAAACTGACTGCGGATGTCGTTCGATAATGGTTTTAAAGTGGCTGCTCAAGCTGCTCGATAACTGATTGCGGTGCAGGGCGCGAATGTCCTCATCGTTTAAGTCGAAACTCTCGGCGACTAAATAATGTTTGTCGCGGTCGCCGTCATTGGCGAATAACGATATTTTTTCCAACGCCGAGTGTTGCAGCGCGGTCAGAAAAGAATCGGGGGCGCGAATGTGTTTATCGATTGTGACCACCCACGGCAACGCGCGTCCGGTTTGTTCAAAGCGTTGTTTTACGCTGCATACCACCGCGGAACGCGGTAATTCGTCTTCACGCCCTTCGGGTTTTACCAGGAACGCATCCACTGCGGTAATTTGCGTTTGAAACCCCGCCGCTTTGAATTGTTCGACGATGGCGGTGTAGCGCGGTTTGTACGGAATACCCGTGCCGTCATAAAGAATGTTGAAGCCGTGTGCGATGGCATGTTCCGCGACTAAGCTACGCAGACGGGTCGCAAACGGTTCGACGTAGACATAATCATCGCTATGGTGGCTGGCGGCAGTCAGCACCTGATATAAGTCGCTTATTTTGCGGAATTCATCCAATGACGTAATCACGAAATTATCGCCGCATTGGGCGGCGGCAATTTCTTCGACCGCCGTTTTACCGGAGCCTGCGCCGCCCATCGACATAAATAACTTGGGCTGGGGATCGGGTGTTTTGCCTGCAAAAATCGCCTGTTTCGCCAGTTCCAGTTTTTCAATGATGACGCTTAAGCGGTCATAGGCAATCTCCACCGCCCGCGCCAGGCGCTCATCGCCATCGGAGGCCAGCATTAGGGCGTCTTTTAAACCGTTTTGGCTTACCAAATCGAAAATGCCGGCCTTGTTGCCTGCGCACCGGCGCAACAATTCCATCAACTCGGTATGCGCGGGCGAGCGCAAGCCGGTCAATAAATTAATATCCAGGCAAAATAACGGCGCTGCGCCGTCGGCATCGATGCTGATACCGTCAATGTCGTGCTTGCCCGGAGCGCGCAAGGCTTCGGTGTTCGGCAAGTAACCGATCACATTATCCGCCGCACTGCGGGGATAATCGGCTAAATGCTTGCCGGCAAGGAACAGTTCTTTTTGAATGCCGGCGAACGGCACCAGGCCGCCGTTAACGGAAACCAGGCATTCAATGCCGTCGGCGGTTTTTTGCGATAAAAACGGAATGCCGAAGATGAAAGTTTTATTTTCGGGCCATTGGCCGTAACCGTTCGCGATGTTGTTTAGGCTTTGGGTGCGCGTTGGATCGAGCGCGTGCTGAAAAGCCAAGGTCACCGCTTCATGGGAGCTTTGAGTATCATGGAGCGAGATCGCATCAGTCGATTCCAGGCGCCTGAAATCAATGCCCGGTTCATAGACGCTCTTAAAAGCGGGCAAATTGCCTAAGGCGGTCATAAAAAAATCCAGGGTCAAGCGGTTGCCGTAGGAAAACGGGCGAACATTGCGCATTTGTCGATAAAACCGCGCCAAGCGTTCGCCGATGTTTTCGGTATGCATCACAAAACCGTTCTTATCGAAAACGGCGCTGTCGATATTATTCTCATCATTTAACACCAGGCATTCGATGGCTTCCCGAAAGGCTTTGCGCTTGGCGGCGTCGGTCATGGCTCCGGGACGATGATTGACGGTCGCCTGTTCTTTCCAGTCGCTGAATATCTCGCGGTGAATGCGGGAAAACAACTCCGTCATATAGGTCACGCGCTTGGCTTGGTCATGAGAAACGGTTTCTTCGGCTTCCTTGTGCAGTGTGGACAACAGCTTCGTCCCTTGCGCGATTGCCAACACCGTGCGTAATTTTTTTAGTTGGGCATAGCTTGATAATTGAGGCATTGTTTTGTCTCTAGTGCCGGTATTGATATGTCGTTTAGCTCAGCGTAAATCCGCTCATCCTTCGACAGGCTCAGGACGAACGGATTTACTTTTACCCGTCAAAATAGGATTGACTGAGTACTAGCGTTCTTTCCTATTTCCAAATGCTGACAATATTGGTGAAGTCGTCCGTCCAGGGCTTCATGTCGAAGTATAAGGGCATTTTTTGCCAGTTGCCGAGGCGGCTCAGGCGTAGCGGTTCCAGTGTTTCAGCCTGTTTTGCCATGACCACCCAGTCGGTCGCAACCACCAGCGGGATGTCCTGTTGCGGTTTGAATTCCTGGATCAGAGCGGCCAAATGCAGGGCTTCCGCATTGATCGACAAGACTTTCTTCAGCGACAAATGGCGGTTGGTCATGTGGAACGCCAGTATGCCGCCCGGTTTGAGTTTTTTGAAATAAAGCTCCAGCGCTTCCTTGGTCAGCAGGTGAGTCGGCACCGAATCGGAACTGAACGCATCCATGATTAATAAATCAAAATGCTGATCCGGCTCTTTTTCCAGCGACAAGCGGGCGTCGCCGACGCGCATTACGGCGTTGCGGGCGCATTGGCTCAGGTAGGTGAAATAGGCCGGGTTGCCTGCAATGTCCACCACCAGCGGGTCGATTTCGTACAGCGTCCAGTTTTGCTGGTCTTTGGCATAGCAGGCCAAGGCTCCCGCGCCCAGTCCGACTACGCCGATATTCCAGTTTTGATCGCTATTACCGTATTCCTTAAACAGCTGTCCCATCGGCCCAGGGCGGCTGTAATAGGTCAGCGGTATCTGGCTTAGGTTGGCAGCCAGGCGCTGCGCACCGTGTTTGGTCGTGCCGTGGAACAGTTCATGATAATGTTCGGGCTTGCCTTGTTCATCGGTCAACACGGCGTCACGCACGGCCAGTACGCCAAAAAAGGTGCGTTCCTGATACAGCGTATGCGATGACAGGCCATGCACGCCGAGCGCAAGGAAGATAATCGCGCCGGTCATTAACGCGAAGCCGACCGGGCGAGTCCTGAGCAGATAGGTCAACAAGGTCAAGCCTATCAGGCTGATGACGATGGCGTCGAAATACTGGAGTAAATCATCGACGGCCGCATGAAGAACTAAACCGGCAATAACCAGCAGGGCAGGGGCTATTACCTGCAACGCTAATCCGGCGTTTAATGACGGCTTCAGGCCGGGGCGCAGCAGCAGGGCCGCAACAATCATGATCGGGTATTCGTAAACCGCATTGAATACGAACGGCGCGACAAAAGTGTTGAACATGCCGCCCAACATGCCCGCAAACGACATGATCAGGTAAAAGGTGGTTAAATGCCGGGTATGCGGCCTTAGTTTCGCCAGCTCGCCGTGGCAGACCATCACCGCAAAGAAAAAGGCGGTCAGGTGCAAAATCAGGTAGGCCCAGTAAGGCAAATCCGCCGGATTAATGAACGCGTAGGCGATAAACGGCAGCAGGAAAAGCGGTTGCAGCTTCACCATCAGCGGATGAATTTTGTCGTTCCATTTGGAAAAGACGATTACGAAAGACAATAAGTACAGCGTTAACGGGATAATCCACAGCAACGGCACCGACGCAATGTCGGTGCTGATGAAGTTGGTCAGGCCCAGCAGCAGGCTGGACGGCACAAAGGCCAGAGCCAGCCAGTGCAGTTTGGTGGTCAGGCTGAGATTATTTTCGTCGGCAACGGCATCTATGTCTTCTTGTCGCTCGTTCGCTTGCCGGTTTTTCCATAGCGCAAAAGCGCAGCCCGCAATCAACAGGCAAAGCAGCAGATAGCCGCCGCCCCAGTAACTCTTCTGATTAGCCAGTCCGATATTGGGTTCAAGCAGGAACGGATAACTCAGCAGCGCAATCAGGCTGCCGGTATTACTGGCGGCATACAGATAATAAGGATCATGGCTGGTGTGGTGGCCGACATGGGCGAACCATTTTTGAATCAGCGGCGCGGTCGTGGATACGACGAAAAAAGGCAGGCCGATCGCAAGAAACAAAGTCCAGAGCAGCCAGAAGGTTGGGTTGCTCTCGGTCGGCGGGACGGTGTTTTCCGGCAGGGCCAAAGGCAGCGCAAGAAAGCTGATCAATATGACCGCAGTATGAATCAGGATTTGGCGGTGCTGACTGTAGCGCGTAGAAAGATAATGGGCGTAAAGATAACCCAGAAACAAAACACTCTGGTAAAACACCATGCAGGTGTTCCATACCGCAGGCGAGCCGCCCAGCAAGGGTAATAAAATCTTCCCGAACAGCGGTTGCAGCACAAACATTAGCGACGCACTGGTAAACAAGGTCGCGGCAAACAGGAAGATCAGGGATAAATTGCGGTCGGTTGTGTCTTGTGAATGGTGGCTCATTATTTTTATAGGTAGCCCTTTGGGCTTTTAATTTTTAATGGCTTAATGATAAAGCATTTGCCGCTGTAGAGGGCAGTTCAAAATTAAAAAAGGCGGCGTGAATCGTTCATCTACGCACCGCTTGCTCTTGGCTGAATTATTCCGCTTAGGAACGTGCATGAAATAACTTGAACAAGTTTTATTTTTCATTTTTTAACCATGAAGGACATGAAGCGGCATGAAAGGTTTAAGTCTTCATGTCCTTCATGCTCTTCATGGTAATGGCCTAAATTAATTTATGCACGATCCTTAAGAGGGTGTGTCCCATCTGTGCGCGGTTGTTTCAATCATTCCCATTGTGTACCATGTCACTGCATTACCAAACAACGTGCGCTCGAAACGTATCGTCACTCACTTCAAATAATATAAATCAATTGCTTACTTAAATAACGCTCATCATTCTGGCTGGGAATATAACAATAATAAATAGGAGGACAGTTTCATGTCTGCTAGACCTTTTTCAGATCAAGCCATTGCAGCTCAAGATATACCCGACGATAGCCAACTGGCCGTTTCGTTCCGGTTGTTGTTGGGCTTGTATGCAATCATTCCCTTGTGTTTATCGTTGCAGTTGCTTGACAGTTGGTTTTGGCAGGGATTTTTACAGCAACATTTGCCGAGCAGTCCCAAGCAGTTTCTATTGTTTCAAATCATTTTCGGCACGCCGCATATCGTAGCAAGCTCCATATTACTGGCGAGCAATACCGAATACCTGAAATTTTATAAGTTGAAAATCATTTTGATGACGTTCGCCATCATGATGATTTTTGGCGTCGGCAGTCTGTTTATTTCCTATAAAGCGCTTTATGTGACGGTGGCGGCCTGGACCGTATACCATGTGCTTAAACAGCAGCTAGGCGTTGGGCGCGGAGTCTATCGTTTGCCCGATTGGGCTTTTTACCTGATATTGTGGCTGAGCGTTGCGGCGGGCATTTTTGTTTACATCGGCATATTCCTGAAAAACAGCCTGGATGCGCAGCAGCTGGAGTTGATAAAGCTTGTTGCGGGCGGTTTATGTGTAGGGTTGATTTGCAGTGCGCTGTTATGTCGGCGCTATGTGACCACGCAATCGGGCCGGTATTTTTTGTGGTCCAATGTTTTATTGGTATTAAGCAGTTTTTATCTGTTTGTTCAGCAGTATTATTTCCTGGCGATTTTAGTGCCGAGACTGGTGCATGACGCGACGGCCTATATTTTCTATGTGGTGCATGATTACAACAAGCACCACAGCCATCCGCAGAATTTTATGTACCGCTATGCGGCGCGTTGTCATGTGCCGGTTTTTATCGTGCTACCCCTGTGTTCGTTTGTGCTGGCGTTTGTGTTGCAGTCATACGGGGACGGCGCGTTCAATACACTAACCGAGTTCCTGTTCGGGGTTGAGATTAACAAGGCGGTTACCCTGGGTTTTCTGGGTTATCTGGCGTTGATGCATTATTACACCGAGGCATTTACCTGGAAGCAGGGTTCGCCGTATCGGCGGTTTATTGCGTTTTCGAAATAGGAAGAAAGACGGAAGATAAAAGGCAAAAGGCGAAGGGCGAAGGGCGAAGGGCGAAAAAAGCTTGCATTTAAGTTTAAGGGGTATTTCAATTTTTAGCCTTTAGCCTTTAGCCTTTAGCCTTTAGCCTTTAGCCTTTAGCCTTTAGCCTTTAGCCTTTAGCCTTTAGCCTTTAGCCTTTAG
>Ga0265297_10010364_pt1 | contig 11735 bp, 12 predicted proteins | sample Munlanlwell13791_FD_192502 | JGI IMG/M metagenome (GOLD analysis project Ga0265297, IMG submission 192502) | Leachate microbial communities from a municipal landfill in Southern Ontario, Canada - Leachate well 137-91 | ecosystem: Engineered > Solid waste > Landfill > Unclassified | place...
CACTTTGCCGAAGGCATAGAGGCGGGGGCCAGTGCCATTGCCGCTGCGAACATCTTTCATTACTCCGAACAGAGTACGAAGAAGGCGAAAGACTACCTGTTTAAACGGGGATTCAATGTCCGCAAACCCGAGTTCTACGATATCCAGCTCCCGCGCAAACCGGTCTACAGGGTGTAGCAAGAAATGATGTTTCACAATATTTTTAAATTGCGTCATATCCTGTGCGAATGTACAATTATTCTGTAATTTCCGCGTTGCGTTATGCCGAATGACAGTAATGGACCGCAGGAGGAACCATTGGATGTCAAATCTTCTGTGTCTGAGGGTTCGAAGGGGGTTGATGCGATGCAAATCGTTTCCAGGTTCGAAGCGGCGGCGGTTGCCGGTACGGATGTTTTGGCTTTGCTCCGGGGGGCAGATCAACTCTACGCATCCGGCGAGGCCGGGAAGGAATTGGTATCGGCGTTAGCAGATGTGTGTGAGCGACGACCGGCCGTACTTGAGAACGTGGATTTCTGCGCGACACTCGTAGCTCAGGGGAGCAGCTTCGTCGCTGCATTGCTTGCGCATTTGGCATCGGGAAAGGAGCGACTGTCCGTTCGTGCGCAGATCATGCTCGTGGGGTACCTCGGTCGTCATGACCCCGAACAGGCACATGCGAGGATCACTCAGCTCTCAGCGGACATCGCTGCGCGCCTCGGTGGTGCCGATGACCCGGAGTCCGAACGCCTGCTCGCACGGCAGCAGTATGAGGGGCATCGTCTTGCCTATTCCAGAGCTGCGCCGTATTTGCGTGCCGTAGCGGGGCTGACGCTTGAGCGTAACGCACCGGAGATCCGGCAGGCTCAGGAGCAGTATGCGGAAGCGTATGCAGCACTCCAGGAGTCGGTTGATCTTCTCAGGACGAGTGCTGAGACGGATCGCCGGTTTGGGCACGACATGTATGCGAACCAGACGGACAACCGCATTGTTGCATTGCAGATGGAGGGCGGGCTGATCCCGGCCTCCGCTGCTTCTCGTGGGTTTGCCGAGCTCGACAGCAGCTACCAGCGCATGGATCCGAAGGGACTCCGTGCCGGCGATGAAACAACACTCCGGCGGTTCCATGCGAATACGGTTCAGCGTCTCGCTCAGGTGCTTGAATTGTGTGATAGACGTGATGAAGCCCAAGTTGCCCGAACACGTTTTGCGCAGATGCAGGCTGCCTTGGAGCATTAAGCCTCCAACCAATTCGATAGATCCTTCCCTATCAATGATTGGGTGCGTTCGATGTCTTCCCGGTACAACTCTCTCAGCTGCTGCCGCGCGTTCTCCGTAAACTTCTCCTCCGCCGGCGGGTTCACGTTGTGCCGCTCGCTCATGTCCGGCACGAACTGCGGGTCAACGTCCAGGAATCGTAATATCTGCTGCACGATTGTCATGGGATCCCGTTCGAGATCCTCGTAGAGGAACACTTTGATCTGTTCCCGTGGGAAATGCTCGAAATAACGTGAGAGATGCTGCCCGTAGAATCCCCGGCTCTTGTAGCTGCGCATAGGGTCGAGGTCATCAACTGCTATGACCTCGTCGAACGACGTGCGTGTCTCCTTCCCCTGTCTCCGACGCATGACGAAGTGCGAGAACGCGCGTTCGATCGGGTTCCGCAGCACAGCGATGAGCTTTGCGTGGGGAATCATCGCCGCGATGCGCCGCGGAGCATCGGGGACACAGAGGTACGCGGGTGACGTTTCCCCTACCACTCTCTCGCTCGTGGCGCCGCTGAATAGTTCTGCGTACTCTTCCTTGCCGGTCACTGTCCTGTCGCGCAGACACAGGGCGGATTCCTGCGCAAAGAAGTTCGTCTCCTTCTGGGGTAGCATGAAGACATCTGGGTGCTGCGCGAGGTAATGGTGGAGAGAGGTCGTCCCCGCTTTCATGGCGCCGATGACGAGAAAGTTCGGGAGTCTCATTGAGCGTGCTAGAGGCTTCTTGTAGTTTATCTCACGATGAGAAGCGAAATACAGATTGGCGACCGAATTCTCGGCGAAGGCCGTCCACTCTTCATTTGCGCGGAGTGCGGCGTTACCTGCAATTACGATCTCGACATTACCAAACAACTCATTGACGTCGTGCATGACGCCGGTGCCGATGCCATCAAATTTATCTTCTGGTTTCCGGATGAAATCTTCAGTGACAGAACCGTTACATTCCCCTACACAACCGTCCATGGTTCAGAGGAAAGGAACATGTACGAGATGCTCAATGAGCTCCGTTTCACCCTAGACGAATGGCGCGAGGTGAAGGCGTACGCGGATCAGAAAGGCGTCATAGTGTTCTCTACCGTCAATTCACCCACTGGTATTGCATGGGCGGAGGAGATAGGGCTCGATGCGTACAAGCTCAGTTCCTGGGATTTTAACTATCACCCGCTCTGGAGAAAAATTGCGCAGAAAGGCAAGCCGATCCTCATTGATACAGGGCCCGTGTATCTGTTCGAACTCGCGAAAGTCATGCAAATTCTCGAAGAAGAGGGTAACGATCAATGCGTGCTCGTGCATTGTTTCCATACCAAGGATCCCTCGGAGATGAATATGCGCACGGTCCCGTATCTACGCCGTACATTCGGCGTTCCCGTCGGGTATTCTTCCGCAGATACTCATGATGAGACGGACATTATGGCAGTCGCGCTGGGCGCGGCGTTCCTTGAGAAACGGCTCACGTTGCGCAGGGATCTGCCGGGTCATCACCACGCGATTTCGAAGGAACCTGATGAGTTCAAAGCGTACGTGCAAACGATGCGCAACGTGCATGCAGCGCGTGGCAGAGACGCACTGCTCCCAAGTCGCAACGATCTTGCCGAACGCAAGAAGTGGTTCCGGCATCTCGTGGCGAATCGCGATCTTGCTGCAGGGACCAAACTGACAGCCGACATGCTCGAGGGGAAGCGCGGTGAGCGCGACGCGTCACCCGAACACTTTGACTTCTTCCTCGGGCGCACGCTCAAACGAGCACTCAGGGAGAATGAGTCGATTTTGTGGGATGATGTGTAAGTACCCATGCTCTATGGATCAACGTGCACCACTCTGCATTATTCCGGCCCGCGGTGGCTCCAAACGCTTCCCCCACAAGAACATAGCGCTTCTGCGTGGGAAACCGTTGCTCGCCTATGCGATCGAATCCGCCCGGGAGAGTGGTGTATTTGCATGCGTATGCGTTTCGTCCGATGATGACGAAATTCTCACTGTTGCGCGCGAGTACGGTGCGGATCTTCCGCTCAAACGCTCTGCTGAGCTGGCGTCAGATACCGTGCAGGTCAAGCATGTGTGTGCACACATTCTTCGGTCTCTGGCAGACGAAGGTTCTGTCTATGAATCCTTTGCACTAGTGCCGCCAACGAATCCTCTGAGAACTGGTAAGGAGATACGCGAAGCGTACAAAATCTTTTGCGAAGAGGATGCGAATTACGTCATGAGCATTACGCCGTACCGCTACGCCCCGCAGCAAGCTGTGCACGTGCCGCACAAATACATTGAGCCGTTTTTCGGTATTGAGCACATGAACACTACGCACCCCGAGACGCTGTACCGTGATGACGGCTCGGTGATCTTTGCCAAGACCAAAGTGTTTCTGAAGGAAATGGCTTGGTATGGTTCCAAGGTGGTTCCGTACTACATGCCGGAGGGCACGTCGGTCGATATCGATAGTCCCGCTGATTTCCTCTGGGCTGAGTTCCTGATGGAGAGGCGATCGTCTTCTGCTCTATCCCCGAATTCTTCGACGGAGATATGAGTTCCGATATTGCGTCACTCAGCGTACTTGTCAGCGGAGTCGGTTCCATTGGTCGGCGGCATGTGTCGAATCTGCGGACGCTCGGCGTGCAGCAGCTCGCAGTTTCTGATCCGAGTGCGGCATCCCTCTCTGCAGCAGAGCAGGAGTGGAGCGTTGATGGTATTGCTGATTATGGAGAGGCCATACGTTCAGCCAAACCTGATGTGGTCTTCGTCTGTTCACCAACGTCGCTCCACGTTCCACAGGCGTTAGCGGCAGTGAAAGCAGGTGCGCATGTGTTCATCGAAAAACCATTATCGTGTTCCATGGAGGGAGTGGACGAACTCTGTCGTATTGCTGATGTGCAGTCGCTAACCACAATGGTTGGGAGCAATATGCGGTTCCATCCCGGACCGCGGAAGATCAAGGAGCTCATCGATGGGGGTGCCGTTGGCACGGTGCTTTCTTCCAGAATCCGCACCGCGTCGTACCTTCCGCGTTGGCGCAGGGAAATACCGTATCGGGAGAGCTACAGTGCTTCGAAGAAGGAGGGTGGCGCTGTTCTCGATTGCATCCATGAAATCGATCTCGCACTGTGGTACTTCGGCCCGGCGACAGTCCTGAGTTCTGCGACTGTTCCGGCACAGTCCATTGGTCTTGGAGTGGAGGGTGCAGCAGAAATGCTTCTGCGACACGATTCAAATGTGCTGAGTAGCTTGCATGTGAGTTTCATTCAGCACAATTGGGTGCGATCGTGCGAGGTCGTCGGCACCGAGGGGACCATTGTCTGGGATCTCGATCGCGATTTCGTGCGACACCGCCTGGACATGTATGGCAACGATGGTGCATTGCAGGAATCCTTCCCCGTGCCGGGAGGGTGGGATCGCAATCGGATGTATCTTGAGGAAATCGAACATTTTCTCAGTGCAGTCTCTGCCGGGGCTCGTTCGTGTGCACCTGTCTCTGCAGGGAAATTAGCCCTGCAAATTGCACTGCAGGTTCGGGGTTCCAAATAAATGCACTGGTCTTGATGCCTGTACGCTCTCGAATCTGTATTCTTATGCTGTATGAGTCGGTCCGGACAACGTCTCTACGAAAAGGCCAAAGTGCTCATCCCCGGGGGGACGCAACTCCTCACGAAACGTCCGGAACGCTATGCACCGGAACAATGGCCGAGCTATTTCAGTAGAGCGAAGGGGGTGGACGTGTGGGATCTCGATGGAAATCAGTACCTGGACATGAGCTATAACAGCGTCGGAGCGAGTCTCCTCGGTGTCGCGGACCCGGACGTCGATGCGGCAGTCAAGAAAGCGATTGATGCGGGGACTATTTCAACACTCAATTGCCCTGAGGAAGTTGAGTTGGCAGAACTTCTGATTGAACTGCATCCATGGGCAGACATGGTTCGGTATGCCCGATGCGGTGGTGAAGCAGTAGCTATCGCTGTACGCATTGCACGTGCTCACACCCGTAAGGATATCGTTGCGTTCTGTGGTTACCACGGCTGGCACGATTGGTATCTCGCGGCAAATTTGGGAGAGAACGATGCGCTCGATGGTCATCTTCGCAAGGGGCTCGAGCCGTTGGGTGTTCCAAGAGCGCTCAGAGGGACAGTGTTCCCATTCCACTACAACGCGATCGACGAGCTCAAAGCAATCGTTCGCGACCACGGTTCTGATTTAGCTGCCATTGTCATGGAACCAATCCGGAGCACGCAGCCGCAGGAAGGGTTCCTCCAGGAAGTGCGACAGCTCGCCGACGAGACAGGTGCTGTTCTCGTATTCGACGAGGTATCGGCTGGGTTCCGGCTGTGCTGCGGCGGCGCACACCTGCTCTTCGGCGTGGAGCCGGATGTTGCAGTATTTGCCAAAGGTATGAGCAACGGCTATCCAATGGCCGCCGTTATCGGAAGGGGGTCTGTTATGGATATTGCATGGAAGACGTTTATCAGCAGCACGCACTGGACGGAGCGTATTGGTCTCGTTGCAGCTTTGGCAACAATACGAAAGTATCGCAAGCATCGCGTTCACGAACACCTCATTGCGATAGGTGAGAGTGTTCAACAGTGTTGGAGGGACTGTGCGCAGAGTGCAGGGTTGCCTCTAAAGGTCGGTGGCATAGCGCCGCTAAGCCATTTCTCTTTTGAGAGCGATGAGCCACAGGCTGTGGGGACTCTCTTTACGCAACTCATGCTTGATCACCGTATTCTTGCCTGCCCGGCTTTCTACGCGACCTACGCCCATACAAGTGATCATGTTGCGGCATACCATCGTGCTGTGGAAGATGTATTTGTACAATTGAGCGATGCGATACGCACTGGCACAGTGCAGGAGCGTCTCAACGGCCCTGTCGCTTTTGCCGATTTTCGCAGATTTGCCTGAGTATCCAACGTGCAATTCATGCATCTTGCCCTCTTCTCTTCCACCGTCGATGTCCGGAACGGTTACGGCAATATCACCTACGAACTTGCGACGCATCTCCACGCCAAAGGCGTGGAGCTCACCCTCTTCCTGCCAGAATCGGAAGGGAATATTGCACGGTCACTTGGGTTCCAGTTCGATACCCGCTGCGTGTTGCCCCCGTACATCTTCCGCTGTTTCCAGCCAGCGGCTATTTCTCATCTGCAATGTATCGATCTGCGGTCATTCGATCTCGTCCACTCTCTCTTTGCTTTCCCATACTGCTTCATTGCCGCGCGCTCGGCGAAGAAGAGTGTGATCCCTTTTATGATGGGCGCGCAGGGCACGTACGGTGTGCTGCCGCTCACGTACTTTCCCGAGAAATACCTCTTGAAGTGGTGCTACGGAAGGGCTCAGCAGATATGTGTGCCCAGCGAATTCACAAAGCAGATGATCCAGCAGTACGCGCACAATGAGTATCCCATCCGTGTCATTCACAATGGTGTGCGCTACGCGCGTTTCGCCGCTGCGCCGGATATCGCAGATTTGAAGAGGCAGTATGCTGGTAAACAAATTCTGCTTACCGTTGGTGGGCTTAAGGAACGCAAGGGGCAGGATCTCGTCATTCGCGCGCTCGCGATGGTGAAGGAGCAGTGTCCTCACCTCTTCTACATTCTCGTTGGAGAGGGGAATTGGCGATCGTATCTTGCAGATCTAGCGCAGCAACTGGGCGTTGCCGACCGCGTTGTGTTCGTTGGTGCAAAGACTGGTGATGAACTCGTGCGGTACTACTACCTCAGCGATATCTACGTGCACACCTCGCGGGTCGCGAGTCTGCAATTTGAGGGGTTCGGCATCGTGTACCTCGAGGCGGGTGCCTGCGGCAAGCCGGTCATCGCGACGGATGCTGGTGGCATTCGCGATGCCGTCCTCGACAGAGAGACTGGCATTGTTGTTCCAGATGGCGATACCAAAGGCATCGCCAGAGCTCTCGTAGAGCTTTGTCATGATGAGAACCGGTGTCGAAGGCTTGGCGAAAACGGTCGGGAGTACGCCCGCAAACACGACTGGGATTTGATTGCTGGGCAGTACCTGTCTCTGTACCGTACGGTTCGTGCCTAAGATCCTCATTACGGGTGGTGCCGGCTTCATCGGCGTGAATGCCGTGCGGCGTTTTGCGGGGCGCGGTTGGGGAGTCACAATCTTCGACAATTTTTCCCGTAAGGGCACCGAATACAACGCACAGAAATTGCAGGAAGATCTGTCCGGCCGTTTCTCCATCGTCCGCGGTGACGTGCGGACCGACCAGGTCACGCTCCGGGCTCTCATGGAACAGCACGATGTTGTGTTGCATCTCGCCGCACAGGTTGCTGTGACAACGTCGGTCGTCAACCCACGCGAGGACTTCGAGTGCAATGCACTCGGTACGTTCAACGTGCTCGAGGCAGTGCGGCAGTCGGAGCGTAAACCTGCCGTTCTCTATTCGTCGACGAACAAAGTCTACGGTGGTCTTGAGCATCTTTCTGTGGAAGAGCAGGATCGGCGGTACGTATTCGCACGTGGCGTTGAGGCAGTCTCGGAGGAGACGCCGCTCGATTTTCATTCACCGTACGGCTGTTCCAAGGGTGCGGCAGACCAGTATGTTCGTGACTACGCTCGTCTCTACGGTTTAAAGACAGTCGTTTTCCGTCAGTCCTGCATCTATGGGCCACATCAGATGGGTGTAGAGGATCAGGGCTGGGTCGCATGGTTCCTCATCGCAGGTCTTTTCGGCCGCCCGGTGCAGATATACGGAAACGGCAAGCAGGTGCGTGATCTTCTGTATGTTGACGATCTCATCACGTGCTACGAGCGTGCTGTCGAAAAGATCGATGCTGTGGGCGGCAAGATTTTCAATCTTGGCGGAGGGCCGCGCAATACGCTTTCACTCCTTGAATTTCTCGAGCTCCTCAAACGTGATCACGGTTTGAAACTCTCGTACACATTTGCATCAACGAGACCGGGCGATCAGCCCATTTTCATTAGTGACAACTCTACTGCGGCGCGGGTGCTGCAATGGGAGCCACAGGTTGGTGTGCGCGAGGGTATTGGAAGGCTTGTGGCGTGGCTTAAGGAGAAAAAGGACGATTTAGCCGTGTTTTACCAATCGAATTGAATCGTGCAGCAGCAACGCGCCACCATCTCGGTCGTATTACCCTCGTATAACGAACGGGAAATTATTGCACAGTCCGTGCGGCGTGTTGTTTCTGTGCTGGGCGATCGTCTCCTCGAGGTCATTGTTGTGGATGACAACAGCCCGGACCGCACGTGGGAAGTCGTTGAGAATCTCCACGAACCCCGCTGTCGTCTGATTCGCCGGACAGATGAAAGAGGTCTTGCTTCCGCGCTTTCACATGGTACAAAGATTGCCAAGGGTGATGTGGTCGTCTGGATGGACTGTGATCTGGGGATGCCGCCCGAGGTTATTCTCGAACTTGTTGCGAAGCTCAAAACGTATGATATCGCGGTCGGTTCGCGTTACCTGCCCGGTGGCGCGGATACGCGCCACAAGTTCCGTGCGTTCCTCAGTTACCTTTTCAACGTCTACGCGCGATGTTTTCTGGGGCGCCACTTCTGGGACTGGACGTCTGGCTTCGCCGCGGTGAGACGTGAGGTCATTGCGCAGGTTCCGCTCTCGCCCATTGGGTACGGGGAATACTTCATTGAGTGGATCTATGCGTGTACCCAGAAACACTTCAAAATCACGGAGGTCCCTTATCGCTATGAACCGCGGACGACCGGCGAATCCAAGACCGACAGTAATCTCTGGGTTTTTCTCCGTCTCTCCTTCAGGTATGCGTTACGGGTTATCGCTACTCGGGTGCAGCTTGGTCCCTTGGTTCCATGAATCGTCATTCAACATCAGTGCGGCACGCAGACCCAGCTTCACACCAGGAGAGTCAGCAGTGGGTCGATACGATTGAAAAAGGGGAGGGGTATGTTGTTCCCAACGAAATACTCTTTAGAAAGATGCTGATACGCATGCCTCGGTATGCGTTTTTTCGTGCGCTGCTCCAGTCTGTGCAGCCAGGTGATACCGTGTTGGAAGCTGGTTGCGGATGGGCGGTATCTAGCTTTGCGCTCGCTGAACGCGGTGTGCGTGTGACGGCGGTGGACATTTCTTTGACGCTGATTGCCGGGCTTAAACACCTGCAGACCAGGCTTGGTGGCGACTTTGCTGCGAACCTTACCTTCGTGCGGGGCGATATCTTCTGCTTACCCGAGGTTCTCAGTACCTGCAATGTTGTGTTTAGCGATGGGACGTATGAGCATTTCCTTCGTTATAGCGATCGCCGGGATATGCTTCGGAATGTTCGTGCAGTACTGCACGAGCACGGCAAGTTCATCGTTGCCGTTCCCAACCTATGTAACCCGCTGTTTCACTCTGTTGTTGATCTGAGAATGCCATCGATGCATTCATTCTCAGTTGAGAGTCTTGTTGCAGAGTTGGCAGACAATGGGTTCCGTGTTTTGGAGAAAGGTTTCTCATTCGTGAATCCGGGATACGCACAGTGGGTGCAGTCCCGCTGGATGATTGTACCGATCGAGATTGCGGACTTTGTTTTCCCTTTCCTACCGCGGATTGTAAAAAGGTATTTCTGTGCGCATCTCTACTGCATCGCAGAGAAGATGTCGTGAAGAGCATCACACACGTAGTCGAGTTGTTCCTGCGAAAGCGCAAGACCCGAAGGCAGGTAGAAACCGCGCTTTGAAATATCCTCGCTCACGGGGTACGCAGCATCTTTGCGTGCAGTTTTTGAGAATGGTTGATCGGATAATTGGTAAAACATGTCTCTGGTGTCGATGCCCCGCTCTTTGAGTTTTAAGCGAAGCTTATTCCTGGAGAACGGCGCGCCATTCTCCACGAGGACCATGTACATCCAGTAGATGTTCTCTACCCCCTCGCGTGTGACGGGGAGCCTAAGCCATTCAATATCACTCAGTTTTTCCGCGTACTGTTCTCCCATCCATTTTTTATGCGCGAGGAATGTACTCACTGATTCCAGCTGGCCGAGTCCTAGCGCTGCCTGCAGGTTCGTCATGCGGTAATTGAAGCCCATCTCTGTATGCCAGAACCGCCGTGCGGGGTCGTGTGCCAGGTCCCTGAGTCTTCTGGCGCGCTCAGCGAGTGTGCTGTCACTCGTCGTGATCATGCCGCCTTCGCCGGTTGTGATGAGCTTGTTTCCATAGAAACTGAAACAACTGATTGCCCCCATGGAACCGCACTTCCGGCCATAGTACGTGCCCCCGTGCACTTCCGCGGCATCTTCCACAACTGCGATGTCATGCTGGTCCGCAATGGACAGAATTGGGTCCATATCTGCACTGTGACCGAACAGGTGCACAGCCATGATTACTTTCGTCTTACCTGAAATGTGTGACTCGATTTGTTTCGGGTCTATATTGAATGTGTCTGGTTCCACGTCTACGAGTACAGGGGTTGCACCTGTGTACAACACTGCATCCAGACATGCCCCCATCGTCAGGTTGGGCAAGATCACTTCGTCGCCCTTGCCGACGCGTAGAGTACAGAGAGCGAGGTGGAGCGCGCTCGTGCCGCTCGTTGTTGTGATGGCGTGCTCGGTGCCAACGAATGCTGCAAATTCCTCTTCGAATTTCTGTATGTAGGTTCCGGCAGAGGAGATCCAGCCGGATTTCATTGCATCTGCTACGTACTTTTTTGCCGCATCGGTAATCACCGGTTCGTTCACGGGTACCCTCATGCATTGGTGCGGAACACTTTCGCGTTTTCATCGCCCAAGTATGGGCCTAATTTCACTTCAAACATTCGTGTTGCTTCCAGTATTTCCACTTCATGTCCGCCATCCAAGATGAGCATGCTGTCGCCGCTTTGCAGTTCGTGGCGGGCGATCTCCTTCCATTTTTTGTCGTAGATCGTCACGCGAATGCGTCCACTCTGCACGAAGAAAAATTCAGGCGTCATGTGGGTTTTTCGTTCACAAGGAGGGTGCATGTGCGGTTGCACATGGTGGCCGGCTGGACGCTCCATGAGTCCTACCTGCAGTGGGTCGGATGCATCGTTGAGGAATCGTATCCCTTCGGGCGCGCCGAGCGTACGGGGGAAAACGTATGCAAGCACCTGACCATTCGCCTCAATTTTCACGGGGTCCATGAATGTAGTATGTGTCTTTTCCGCGAATGCGGCAAAGTTATTAGCCTTTCAGCTGGAACATGCTGAATCTGTCGTCGTTGTAGATGCGTGTGGCACTCTCTGGTATGCGTGGGCTCTGTCCACTCTCTTTATCTACCACGATGAGCGACACGTGGAATTTGGCGAGCCGCTCCTCGTACTCACGGTTGATCTTCTCGTGCAGCTCCATCATATCCTCCACGAACGTGTTTCCTCCTATGTGTTCGATCGGGTGTGCTGTTGTATCAGCTGAGCAAAATGGCAGAGTTCTGCACACTTCCGTGTACTCCTGCTCGCGCAGTGGGCCGATGCCGGCCAGTTCGCGGACGTTTTTCCTGACGAACTCAGGGTCGATGGAGTCCACGTACTGTACAAGGAAACGTTCTTGGAGCTCGGCG
>Ga0265297_10010365_pt1 | contig 11734 bp, 11 predicted proteins | sample Munlanlwell13791_FD_192502 | JGI IMG/M metagenome (GOLD analysis project Ga0265297, IMG submission 192502) | Leachate microbial communities from a municipal landfill in Southern Ontario, Canada - Leachate well 137-91 | ecosystem: Engineered > Solid waste > Landfill > Unclassified | place...
ATAATGAGCAATGCAAATCCGGTCCAGATTTTCCCTGCGGAGCCAGAGCGAGATATAACTGACTCCCGGGATAATATTGATGCCTTCGTTGCGGAGTACCCGTTTCCCCAGTGCATCCAGGATCTTGATGATTGCGTCCAGAGGGACTTCCGCAAGCGCTTGTCGGTTTCTCTGAACATCCGTGATGATAGTATCAAAATCCGAATACGTTGTAGTTCCAAACTTGCCATCGGTCAGATAACAGGTGATCATATCTCACTCCCGGAATGTATCGCCGCAACCACGTAATTCCGCTTTTTCAATCCTGGAAACAAACCGGAAATACCTGCCTTTCCGACCGCACGGACAATCATCCACACCGACAAGAACGCCGAGATCTTCGGTCAGGACAGCCTGGTCGTAATAACTGTCCGCGAGGATACTCATTACCTCGATAAGGCCGGGTTTTCCCGGGAGGCAGGGTTCAAGCGTATAAGTATCCCGGATAACAATTTGGGAAAAAACGGGAACATGTTTGTTTCCGGCGCTGCAGTCGACAAATATTATCCCGGTCTGTTCTGCCATGCCATAAAAATCCAGAATTGCCGCCGGCTGTACCCCGAAAACCGATGCAAGCGATTCTGAGAACCGTTCCTTGGATACGGCAAGATCCTGCATCTTCTTCCATCCGCCACCATGGAAGAGCATGAAATCCTTGAAGGTAAACCGTATATTTTCTTTTTTGATCTGTTCGAAAAACGTTGTCCATATTATGTAGGTAAAACCAAACGCATAGACCTCATCATGCGAGTAATTATCTATGACCTCGCGAATCACGGGCATATTCAGGACAAGGCTGCCATTCTCCTCCTTGAGAAGATAGAATGTCTTTTTCGCATAGATGCTCAGGCCCCGGACTCCGGCAGTACGTGCTGAAAATGCCATGGATGGGCTGTTAATACCCTCGTGATCAATCACAAGAAAAACTCTCCGGTTTTTACCCAGAAAATCCGACAGAATCGCCTTGAGAGCCTTGATCTGGTTCATGGTCGTGGATTTATCAAGAGGGATACGACTCGGCTTTCCGCCGGTTGTTCCGCTCGACTGAAGGATCTTTGCTATTGACTCCTCCGGACAGGTTCGCAGGTCAAACCGTTTGAACATTTGTACCGGCATACAGGGTACATCCTCAAGACTCGGCAGACTATCGATATCGATTCCCTGCCGGTAGAGGAAATTTTCAATCAGGAGGTTATTCTTTTTCGCAACCTTGAGTTGTTTCCGTATGATGGGGAGAAGAGACCTGGTTTTTTCAGTATCCTCCAGCGAATACGGGTCAGATGAAACAAGTTCTTCGCGGGATAACAGACGAGGGATGGGTTGGCAATCACCATTTGGCATTATTGACCTGCCTTCGGATTATTCCGGAGATTTTCCTGGATCAAAATTGACAGTGCTTGTTTATCCACTTTATCAGAAGCATTGAGGGGAAATTCCTTGAGCGTAAACACCCGGGAAGGAACTTTGTAACTGGGGAAATACTGCCGGCAGCGATTAAAAACACTTTCCCGAAGCGTTGTTTCGGAAAGAGACCCCGATTGCTGGACAACTGCGATGATGGATTCCCCCATTGTGTCGTCAGGAAGGCCAAAAACAACACAACCATCTATGCCGTCAATGGCGCCGATGAATTCCTCAATCTCGTTCGGGGATATTCGGTATCCGCCGGATTTGATGATATTCTTTGCCCGGCCATGGATGAAGATATATCCCTCGTCATCAACCGTAGCAAGATCACCTGTAAAGAGCTTGCCGTTTTTGATTACCTCTGCAGTGCCGGCCGGGTCATTATAATAACCCTTCATGATATTATCCCCGGCTGCAGTTATCTCTCCAATCTCACCGGGTTTCACTTTACTGCCGGACTCGCTGATTACCTCCAGAACAACTCCCGGGATTCCCCTGCCAATCGATCCCAGTTTCGTGAGGACCTTATCCGGAGGAAGGTAGGATAGTCGTGCAGTAGCCTCGGTTGCACCGTACATGACAAAGAACAGTTTTTCGGGAAACGCCTCGGAAATCATGCGGATGTACCTATTGGGCAGTTGTCCCCCGGCCTGTTGCAAATATCTCAGGCTCGGGAGTTGTTCTTTGAGAAACGGTGTCTTATTGACAAGAATCTGATACGTGCTCGGAACACCGGCAAAACCGGTGCAGTGATAGGTATTGATATCGCGGATAATCCCGCCAAGAAAAATATTGTTCGAAAGGAAAAAACTCCCGCCAATACGCAGGTGGGTGTGGAGGAGTGACGCCCCGTAACAATAGAAGAGCGGGAGAGTTGCGCAGATCCGGTCATTGGGAGTCAGCCCAAGATATTCGATAATGGACTGGGTATTCGAGCAAAGATTCTTGTGTGTCTGCATGACGCCTTTCTTTGTACCGGTACTGCCGGAAGTGAAGATGACGACTGCAACATCGTCCTCACTGACCTGGGTACTGGAGACACGCTCCGTCCGTGGAATCTCGTCCAACAGGTCTTCGGAATAAATACAATCTACCGGGCCAATTTTTTTCCGGTATTTTTCCTGGACGAACGACGCACGAATCGCACATTGTTCATAAATTACCGCCAGCTGCGAATCAGTAATCCGGGTTTCAACCAGCAGAGCAGTATTTCCACTTTTTATGATCCCAAGATAGGCAATAATAAAAAACGGATTATTTTCCGAGAGAAGAAGGCATTCATTGCCGGCCCCGATCGTCTCCAGAAGAAATGCCGAGAGCCTGTTAATGCGATCTATCAGATCGCCGTACGTCAGCGTACCATCGCGACTCAGGATGCATTCCTTTGCCGGGTCACCTGCATTTTCGAGGAGATAATCAACAAAATTCATGTCCGGTCTACGAGAGGTATTTGTGGAGGATCTCCTTCACCCTGCCGAATGTCTCCATAGCTATGATGTCATCCATTTCGATCTCAATCCCGAATCTTTCTTCAAACATGGCGATTATCTGGAGGTGTTTTAAGGAGTCCCACTGCTCGCAGGAATTATAGGCAAGAGAATCCGTTATATCCTGAGGAGGAAGGCCAAGCACTTCACAAAAAATATTCCGTATCGTATTCTCATCAAATGAAGTCATTTCAGGTCTCCTGAATAATAATACAAAAAGCCAGTGCCATTTCGGAGGTATGGGCCAAACTGAGTTTGATAGTTAATTTTTCTGTTTGATCGGTAATAATCCTGACGTATGGTACACCCTGTTCGTCGTTAAGAATCTCAATCGAGGGGAAAAATATATGGTATATCTTCAGACTATGAAGGGCTTTAATCACCGCTTCTTTTCCGGCAAACCGTGCTGCAAGATGGGGCGCGGGAGAGTCTTTGGACAGGCAGTACTCCAGCTCGGCCCTCGTATAATTCCTCGACAGGAACTGGGAAAAGGCCGGGTCATTGAAATTCCTAAACTCCTGGACTCCAACGATATCGGTTCCGATACCGGTGTTCTCCATCTTATGCATCGCGCTCACTCATAGTTTTTGCACCTCTACTGAATTCCTGTATCGCGTCAAGGATCAGGTACGACTTACATCCCTCTGAGTACTTTGCTGAACCGTTTCCTATCAAGGACAAAATTATCTTTCGCAACCATACCATCGGAGATATCACGGGTGACCCGTGAACCAATCGTGATATACACATTCTTCCCAATAAACACCTGATCTGCGATAATCGCATTAGGCCCAATCCAGCCATCATCTCCAATCTTTACGAATTCCCCAAGAGAGACTCCCCCGCAAAGAAGGCAACGGTCCCCGATGACGGTTCCCTGACCGATGACACTCAGGTTATCAATCTTCGTTTGTTCGCCGATTTCCGTGTATCCGTGAAAAACTGCCCGGTTGATAACAATATTTGCATGGATATCTGTTTCACGATGGAGATGAACACCACCGGAAGGAGTGATCGTTTGTCCCAATTCTGGCGAAATGACGGGCATCTCCCCGATAATACTGTTTGACCTGATCACAGAACCCTCATCGATAACTGAGTGTTCACAAATCCTGACATTTTTTTCGATGACAACATCCTGCCCGATATCAACGTTCCTGGGAGAAATGGTCGCACTGGGGTGAATTTTTGCTGATGACGAAATCCTGCTGGTAAATGACGGAAGGGAAAATTCCGGATTTTTGTTCAGTGCCGCTTGGAGATGATAGAATGCCTGGCGGGGATCCCGGGCAACGGCAACACCGAGATGGGGAGGGAGATCCGTGGCCAGAGAAGGAGTTGTGATAACGCAGGAGATTGTACGATTGCTCCTGACTTTATTCACATCATCCCCCCTCGTAATATATACTACCTGACTGGGATTTGACGAATACAATGTACCCAATGATGAGAAATTTCCATCACGGATAATTTCTGTCTCTTCCGGAAGATGGTCAGATAGTTTCATGGTGGTCATCGTCACTCAACAGGTTCGGGGCATGGTCCTGTATTACTATCCCGGGTTTCTCCGGGGCCTTTCATATCACGGGTGATTATGGATCCATCCGGAATAATTACACCATCATGCAGGCAGATACCATCAGCAATGGAACAGTGCCTGCCGATCACTATGTGATTACCCAGTACTGCATATCCCCCAATCATGCTTCCCTCACCAATGGCAGCAAATCGCCCAACTTTTATTCCATGTCCGATCTGGACGTTCTCTTTTACCGTCGTCGATTCGCCGATTTCGGTATACTCGCCAAGAGCACTCCTGTCAACACAGACACGGGAGCCAATTATGACATTGTCATGGATGATTACCCCCCCGATATGAGCAACCGGCAGGATCCCACCGGCTACCCTTCGCTGTTCAAAACCTTCGGATCCAATAACTGCGCCAGGCCCTATGTTTACATTATTACCGATAATGGAATTTTTCTCAATAACCACATTATCGCCGATAGTACAGTTATTCCCGATATTTACATGAGGGTAATCGATGATTGCACGAGGATGGATTGTATTTTGGCTTCCCAGGGATCCTGTTTTCACCTGCCTGCAGAGAGGAAGAACCGGGGCTGTGCGGTTATATATTTTCAAACAGACCTTGATGAACTGCTGCATACATGACGTATGCATGAACCAGGAGTCCGCCACTTCCGGGCTCTTCAGTTTGAGGAATAGAGTGTGCAGGATCATACCCATGAGACCTTGATACATTTTCTGTTCATCTTGATGTCAATATACTCTTCTCCGCGAACATATTCGGCTTCCGTAGAAATGGACCGGTTACTGGGCATGTGTATTCTTACCCTGAACGGGTGGGGGGAATTCAAAGTATGTGCACCTTCCTGAGTAATACTTACGGTATTCTCTGCAAAGCGACAGGTAACAGAAACATGTCTCCGCTCCCGGAACCATGCAACAACATTCCCGGCAGTCGTCACCCATGCCCCATCCGCTTTCGCCCGGGAAACAAGGTCACGGTAGAGCCCCGACCAGTCCCGCGGCGGGACCAGATTCTCGTAATGCCACAGCAGCGTGACATTCCCCCCGTATTGCCGGGCATAATCAAGGATCCGGTTGCAGTGGTCCCGTGCCTCCTTCTCCGGAAGGTGGAGGCACGGTGTCTTCTCCCACCCGTCAGCTGTCGGGGCCCAGCAGAATGTGCCGAAGAGGCCGAGGTCCTGGATATGGAGCGGGAGCTCGAGAAGGTTCTCCACAGATTCCGGGCGGTATGCCTGCAGCGTAGCGGCGCGGAAGCCGGCGTCGCCATTGTACCCGAATGTCGTATCATAGGAGTAACCAGCCTTGTCCAGGGTCATCCAGCTGCGGTCATCGAAGAGCAGCCAGTGCGTCCTGTTCCCGGCACCGGATAATCCAAGGCGGCCCATCTCCATTCTTCCCTCGTCAGCATCGATCCAGTTGTCGATTCCGTGAACGCCGGCCTCCCATCCGGATTCCGTCAGCAACTGCATGACCTTCGTATCGGGAACATAGGAGACTGCCCGGTAGGGATGAGCGGCCCGGCCGGTTTTGCCGGGCATTGACACGAAGAAGAACGTTGAACGCACGCCCATGTCCTGCTCGAACCCTTTCCACTGTTCGAAGAGATTCCAGGGGTCCTTTCCGAGACCCAGGCGGGCTGCAAGGAGCCGGAGTCCGGACATAATCCTTCCCTGCGCCAGGCACTGGTAGGCTGCATACCCCACGGTCGTCCAGCGGCACTCCTTTACAGAGGTCAGGTCCACGTCGTGTGTAAGGGCAACCATGTACGGGTGGCCCCAGGGGCAAGGGGGAATCTCGACAAGGATCGTGTGTTTTTTTAATTCCTGGCGGAGATGATCCAGTTCGATATCGCAGAGCGGTTCGTGGAGATGGGGCTGCCCATGATTCAGCAGATCGCAGATCTTCCGGAAAACATCGTTATCCGTAAGGTCGATCAGGGGGCCATCGTAGCCGGGGACATCTGCCTTCCGTGCGATGACCACATCATAGTCTCTTCCGGGCTCGTACCATTCCCAGGGTATCTTCAGGAGCTGGAAGGTCTCCTCGACAGGATACGTTTCCGGGTAGGAGACAGCGACGGTCATGACCGCGATCAGATGATCCCCATATCCGCCAGCCGCGCCGGCAGGTACTTCTTCGTCACAAAGTCCAGCCCCCGGGCTGCGAACGCCTGCTGTTCTGACTTCAGGTTCATCTCTAACTGGAGGTTGATCTCCTTCTTCCAGTAGTCCGTGCCAAACCGGGGATCGGTAAGTTCAGACCGTAAAGCCTCGACATCTTTCTCCGTCAGCTTGTCCGAGGGAAGGTTGTAGTCCCGGATGTCGCTCGGGCGCAGGCCGAGGAACTGAGCTTTCGGGGTTGCCAGCAGCTCCGACATGTGTGCGCTCTTGATGGCGCCGTAGGCAACCGAGCCGTAGATACGGTAGGACCACGGGTCGCCATCCGTGAAGACCAGGATCGGCAGGTCCCAGGTCGTGCTCATCCGGTTGAGCATCCGCCGGGTAGACCGGGCCGGCTGACCCTTGAGGTGGACAAGGACCGCATTATACTCTTCATCGAACCCGTTTTCGATAAGCCGGTCATACATACCACCAGTCTCGATGGCGATGACGAACTTTGCGTCATGGTCCACGAACTCGATGTTCTCGACACTGTTCGGGATCGTGTAACCAGCCTGCCCCACATCGTCCTGGCAGTGGAGGGTCTTCATCCCGCGCCGGGTCTCCTCACGGATCCTTATCGGACCATATACCGAGGCACCGTTCTCTTCGGGGTGGAGGTGGAACCCTTCGCGCGGGACATCGGAGAGGATCTCCAGGTCCTCGATCAGGTAATTGCTCTCGTCCTGCGCAGCGAACTTTGCGCGCTTCCAGCCTTCCGAGATATAATACATCTCTCTCAGCGTTGACGAGCGGTTCTCGTGGAGCTGCTGCTTGATGAACCCGATGACGTACGCCATCTTCAGGAGATGGGTCGCGCTCTTGGCCGAAGCCGCATTGCGGAGGCTCTCCTTGTCGCCGTACTTCCAGACCTCGCTCGCATCGTCGTACTCGATGTTGTACTTGGTCCTGCTCGGCAGGGATATGGACGGGATCTCGCCGGACTTCATCTGGTCGTACCATGCGCTTGCAATACTGAGCAGCGAGGATAAGGCTTTCTTCTCAAGTTCCTCTCTAGACATCGAGGTCCACCACCATCTTCTTGTTGTCGTCTATGCCTCGGATCTCGAGGATCCCCCCGCCTTTCCCGGAGTAGGCGACCTGCCAGGTTGACTTCGAGGGGATCGTCATCTTCCATACCTTGGTGAACTGCCCGTCCATCTCACTCACGAAATCCGCTTTCGGCACTGCATCCGCGGCATCATCCGCGGAGATGTCGTACGCGGAGATCTCGCCTTCGAACCCGCTGTAATTCGCCAGTTCGATGACGACCTTCCCGTCGCGGGTCGACTTCTTGGCAATCAGTTTCCGCATCAGTTTTCCCTCGATAGGCGTGGTGTCGACAAGCGGTTTCTCCACGATCTCGCTGACCTTTGCCGAGAGTTCGGGAATGATGGCGCAGACAGCCCGCGCCCGGTCCTCGGCCAGTTTGCTCCGGTCCCGTCGGGACAGGAACGTCTTGAGCTCCCGGCCCAGGTCCTGGAGGGCGAGCACGATCTCCTTCTCGATCTCCGGGATGCTCGCGATCGCATCCTTGCTCTCGCTCGTGAAAGGGACATTTGTCGAGGCAACGTGGACGAGAATCAGGACGGGGCCCGTGGGCAGTCCCTGCTGCGAGAGGTTGTAGGACTTCCAGTTGACGTTCGTTATGCACTCCGTTATGGCGCAGGCACCCTGCTGGTACATGAGCGGGACGCGGTTGGCGAACCGGAGGATGATCGCGTTACCCTCGGCAGGGAGCTTCCCGCCGTACCCGATGGCGGCCTCGACCATGAACGGGTGGCCGGAGAAGACGGAGCTCGGCCGGGTCCGGGCAGAGACAAAGTCCATCTGGAACTCCTTGTCGAGCCCGCGCCGGATCAGCTCCTCGCCGATAGGGGAGAGGCACTGGGTCGTGGGGGGTGCCGGGACGGCGACTTCCTGCATGGCGGCAAGCAGGGCTTTCTGCTGGTCCGCGGAGAGTCCCCCGACCTTCAGGGTACCCTTGAGCCCCGCCCGGTCGCACATCTCCTGTGCGGTCTTCTTCCCCACGCGGCTGAAACCTTCGACCAGGAAATCGAGGAGTTTCTTGTCGCTTGCAGCAACCATCCGCTTGAGCTGGCCGAACTCGATGCCATGGGGATGGGGCTGGATCGCCACCGGGCACTGGATGACTTCCTGGCTGACGCGCTCGAACGTGAACGCCTCGTCATCCAGTTCCACGCGGAAACGGGCATGGGGGTTGACTACCGAGGTGTATTTCAGGTATTCCAGCAGCTTCTTCCTGGCCGCCATCGTGCTCTTGAACTCGATCTGGACACGGGTCCCGTGGATCCGGTCCCACTCGATAGCCTCTTCCTTCAGGATATCGGGCTCGTTCGTCTCGATCTTTATCTGGATCTCGAACCGGTGCGCCTGCTCCTTTGCCCCCGTCCGGGATATGACGATAGTGGGCAAGCCGCTTGTCAGCTGGGCATAGAGAACCGCTGCCGAGATGCCAATACCCTGCTGTCCCCGGGTCTGGCGGATCTGGTGGAACCGTGAGCCGTAGAGGAGTTTTCCGAACACGAACGGGACCTGCTTCGGCACGATCCCGGGGCCGTTGTCCTCGACAATGATCCGGAAGAGGTCGTTTCCGGTCTTTTTGATGCTGATAAAAATGTCCGGGAGCACCTGCGCTTCCTCGCAGGCGTCCAAAGAGTTGTCCACCGCTTCCTTGATGGTCGTGATTACGCCGCGCGTGGGCGAGTCGAACCCGAGGAGGTGCTTGTTCTTCTCGAAGAACTCGGCAACGCTGATGCTTCGCTGCTGCTTTGCCAGATCATCCGCGAGAACCAGACGCAACCACCTCGGCCACTGCAGCGTCGAGCGCAACCGTCTTCTGTTCCCCCGTCTGCAGGTTCTTGAACGTCACTTCGCCCGATGCCGCCTCGCGCTGGCCGATGATCACGGCAAAGTCAGCAGACTTTGCGGCATGCGCCAGCTGCTGACCGAATCCCCGTCCCATGAGATCCATCTCGCTGCGGATGCCAGCCGTGCGGAATGCCCGCGCCACTTCGAGAGCCCGGTTCCGCGCTTCAGGAGTGCATACGATCGCAGCAACGGTGTCCTTTCTCCGAACTGTCTCGCCAAGGGAGACCATCACCCGGTCGAACCCGATGGCAAATCCGCAGGAGGCAACGTCGTCCCCGCCAAAGAGATGAGCAAGCCGGTACACCCCTCCGCCCAGGATCTGGTTCTCGGCTCCGAGATTGTCGGCAAATCCCTCGAAGACGATGCCAGTATAGTAATCGAGCCCGCGGGCAATCCCGAGATTCAGGGAGTACCGGATATTGGCGGCATCGAGATACCCGATCGTCTGCTCGATCCGCTCGCGTTCCGGGATTGCCCCGGCTATCTCGAACGCTTCATCAAGATCCTGCGTGGCAACAAGGGTTTTGAGGGATTCTGCCAGTTCCGGCCGTTTCATTCCTTCGAGCGTTGCATTCAGCCCTTCGAAGTCTTTCTTGTCGAGCTGCTGCCGGATCTTCCGCTGGGTCTCGGGCTCCACATCTTTCAAGAGCGTCTTCACAAAGGAGAGGTGGCCGACCTTGAGCTCGTACCGGACCCCTGTCGTTTCCAGCATATCCGATGCCAGCATGATGACTTCGGCATCCGCGATCGCGGAATCGGCGCCGATCAGTTCCACGCCGAACTGCCAGAACTGACGGTACCGGCCTTTCTGCGGCCGCTCGTACCGGAAACAATCGGCATAGTAGCACCATCGGAGAGGCTTGGGGGCGACCTTTGCCTCGTTGATGTACATGCGGATGACCGCAGCCGTGATCTCGGGGCGCAGGGCCAGTTTCCGGCCACCCTTGTCCTCGAAGACGTACATCTCGTTGATGATCCCCTCGCCCGAGCGCATCGTGAAGAGCTCGAGATCTTCGAACTCCGGTGTACAGACTTCGCGGTACCCCCAGCGCCGCGCAACTTCCCGCAAGCGCCACTCGACCGCACGCCGCGCTTCCATCTCGTCCGGTAAAAAATCCCTTGTCCCACGTGGTTTCTGGAGCATGGTGAAAAATCCTTATCCTGATCTGTTCTTATTCCATTATTTCTTGTTCGTCCTGTTTATGGGTACGCTGCCCAGGAACCTTGTCAGCGTGTCCTCATTCTTCCAGACCTTCTCCTTCTCCCGGTTTGTCTGGAGGTAGAGGGCGGCGAGGACCAGGCCGAGGCCCAGGATATCGAAGTCCGGGCTCAACCACGTTATTTGGAAACCGAAGAACGCCAGCGCGCAGTAGAGGACTCCCCAGTATGCTGCCTTGCGGTACAGGGGAAGGCCGGTCCGGTAGAAGATCCGTGCGTCCCGGAGCCAGAGGAAGACGACAGCACCCAGCCCGAAGATGGCTATATAGACGAAGAACGACATCGCACTGAACGTATTATTATACGCCGGTCCATATCTGTATTATTACAAACATGTCCGGAAATCCCCACCTGGAAGACCTGCTCGAGCAGTACAAAAACGGCACGATATCCCGTGCTTCTGCAGCCGAGGCCATCGAAGGGCTCCGCCTCGACCACATCGGCGATATCGCCTGCATCGATCTCGGTCGGGGCGTCCGCTGCGGCATGCCGGAGGTCATCCTTGCCGAGGGGAAAGACCCGGAACATCTCGCCGAAATAACGATCCGCCTTGCACAGGATACGGGACGCTGCGTGGTAACGCGGGTGAGCGCGGCCCAGGCCGCACGCATCCGGGAACTGGCGGAGAACACCGGGATTGCAACAGAGTTCCGCGAGAACGGGCACGTCCTCATTGCCGGGAACAGGCCCGCCCCGAAACGCACCGGCGGCATCGTGGGCATCATCACCGCAGGGACCTCGGATATCAGCGTAGCCGAGGAGGCGCGGGCCATTGCCGAGGAGATGGGATGTGACGTGAAGACCGCCTACGATGTGGGCGCGGCAGGCATCCACCGCCTTTTCCCTGCGCTCAAGCCCCTTCTTTCCGCCCACGTATTCGTGGTCTGTGCGGGGCGCGAAGGCACGCTCCCGGCCGTTGTCGCAGGACTTGTCGACAAGCCCGTCATCGGTGTCCCCGTCAGCGTTGGTTACGGGTAC
>Ga0265297_10010366_pt1 | contig 11733 bp, 11 predicted proteins | sample Munlanlwell13791_FD_192502 | JGI IMG/M metagenome (GOLD analysis project Ga0265297, IMG submission 192502) | Leachate microbial communities from a municipal landfill in Southern Ontario, Canada - Leachate well 137-91 | ecosystem: Engineered > Solid waste > Landfill > Unclassified | place...
CGCCATCACACTGCGGACCGAATATGATGCCCGTTGCCCGAACTTGCAAGATTACGGGTAGCGCCCCAGCTCCAAACCGCGGCGAATGAAGTAGGAATAGGTTTCGTAGGTGACGTTCGCGGGAATCGAATGGTCGCTGTGCAGGACGTAGCCGCTTCCCTGCATCAACACCGGCACCCGCTTTTCCAGTTCGCGGTCGACCGCGGCCAGGTCGTTGCCGTAAAGGCAGCGCACGTCGATGCCGCCGATCAGCGCGATGCGGTCGCCAAACTCACGCTTGATCCGGCGCGAGTCCATCCCCGCCTTGACCTCCATCACCTGCAGGGCGTCCATGCCGGCCGCAATCAGATCGGGAAGCAGCGGTTCGACAAAGCCGCAGGAATGGACGATCACCGGCAACCCCTGGCGGTGCGCGTAATCGAAGGTCTTCCGATGCCCCGGCATCACCAGCTCCCGGTACATCTCCGGCGACATGAACGGCCGCTCCTTGAAGCCCATGTCCTCGTAATACCAAATGCCGTCCGGCTTGCCTTCCTCGGCAAACAGCAGCTCCTGCATCTGCACCACCAGGTCGGAATAGGTTTCCACCATTTCCCGGATCCACTCGGGTTCGAGCGCCATGCCCACCAGCATGTTTTCATGGCCGCAGACCGGATGCATCAGTTCGAACACGTTGACCCCGCTCCAGCAGAAGAACTGCTGCCGCTGCGCGGCCCGCGCCCGGGCTTCCCGGTAGCCTTGGAAATTGATGCGGCGCCGGTCGAACTTGAGGATGGGGGCGATCAGCCGTTTCCAGTCGGCGTAGGTCTTGACCGAGAAATCCACATGTTCCGGCGTGCCGTCATGCATCTTGTTAAGACGCAGGATGGCGCCGTTGCCATCCTTTTGCAGACAGCTTTCCGCGTCCTCCTCGAGGGTCACCTTTTGGAAGTCCAGGTCGGCCACCATGTTGGTGGGCCAGCAGGTGTTCATGTCGTGGTTGAAATGGGCGTTCAAGTCCTCGTCGGGGCGGATGTTGCCGGCCGCCACCCAGGCCTTGTGGGTGTCGCCCCAGAAGTGTTCGAACAGCCCGATGCGGTCCACCGGCTGGTGCTTGAGAAGGCGGGAGATCCGTTCTTTGCCGCTGAGCGGGGTCATGGCGCAGGCCTTTCGTTGGGTTAGAGTAAAGATATATCTTATTCACTCATTGCAAGGCTATTTTCATGTCCAGTATCATCAAAAACCTATCCAAATCTGATTTCAGGAGCAGTCCCCAGGCGCTGTTCGGCGAGGCGCTGTACCTGCCCGGCGGCCGCTGCGGCCCTTACGTCCAGGACGACCTCCAGTTCGTGGTCATCCTCCGGGGCGAGGCCACCCTGACCGTTGACGGCCGGCCGCAGCCGCTGCCGGCGGAACAGACCGCCCTGCTGCGCATCGGGGGGACCCATCACTTCGCCTTCGCCCGCCACCAGGAGACCCGGCACGTGTGGTGCACCTACAAGCGGGCGCTGCTGCCGGCAGCGGTGGTGGAACAGCTGCGCCACGCCCCGCTGATGCAGCCGCTGACCAACCGGGTCCGGACCCTGTTCGACCTGGGGCTGACGCTGCCGCGTGCGGACTCCGCAGAAGTCCACCGCGCCATCGAGAGCCTGGCGGTGGCGCTGGCCCACGACTATCTGCTCCAGGCCTCGCTGGCCGGGGGCGGCACGCCCCTGCTTCCGGAAGCGGTGCGGCGGGCCAGGCGGTTGCTGGACGAACGGTTTGCCGAATCGTGGACCGTGCCCCGGCTGGCCGCCCAGGTGCATGTGAGCCCGGGGCATCTGGCACGGCAGTTCCACCAGATCCTGGGGGAAACCCCCGCCGACTACCTGTGGCGGACCCGGCTGGAGCACGGCCTCGCCCTGCTCCAAGGCACGACCTTGAGCATCGGCGAAATTGCCGGCCGCACCGGCTTCAAAAGCCCGTTCCATTTCTCGCGCCGCGTCCGCGCCGCCCACGGCGTCCCGCCGCGCCTGCTGCGCCGCCGGACGGGTCCGGGAATGACCCTCTGACAGCCGTCACCCCGCGGCGGCCAGGAGGTGGCGCAGGGCGGCCACGGCGGCAGCCTTGTTTTCGGGCCGGCACCAATTGCACTCAAGGGAGAAGTTGCCCGCATAGCCGCCCTTGAGGAGGGAGCGCAGGAACGGCGTGAAATCACAGGGTTCGGCCCCCGGCTCCACTCGCCCCGGAGCGGTGGCGATATGGACGTGGGCGACCTGGGACACCAGGGGGGCCAGGGAAGCCGGAGTCTCCCCTTCCACCAACCAGTGGTAGCTGTCCGCCAGCAGTCGCACATTGGGATGGCCGGCCGCGGCCACAATCCTGGCACACTCGGGAAGGGTGGTCAGGATGTTGCATTCCTTGGCGGTGAGATGTTCCACGGCAATGATCACATCACTGGCCGCCGCCACCGGCCCCAGGCGCCGGGCGAATTCCGCCAACTGATCCATGGCCTGTTCATGGGAAAACCCCTCCGGCACCTGCCGGGCGCCGCCCGAGCCGAAGACGATCACCCGGATGCCGGCACGCCGGGCGCGCTCGCAGGCAACGCCGGCATAGTCCATCAGGCGGCCAAGGTCCACCTCCGGCCCGGTGACCTTGAGCGAACCGGGCAGAAAACAGTTGGCGGCGGCGCAAGGCAGGCGGGACGCCTGCATCACTTCCAGGTGCGGGGCGAACACCGCCTCCGACTCCAACGGCACCAGCCAGCCTTGAACATTGACCTCGCAGAAATCAAATCCGGCGTCCTTGAGGGCGCCGTTCGTGTCTGCCCCACCACAACAACCGATCCGAAACATGGTCAACCATCCTTTGTTGCATGGTGACATCCCAAACGCGACATCACGGGCGTCAAGATAGCACCGCAAGCGGCAGTATGCCCAACGCCGTTTTCATTCCGGGAAACAACGATTACGTTGCCCAGGTTCACCACCGGCAGGAGCGCCGCGCATCGCCATGGAACAAAAGTCATTTGATTATCTGAATGTCATCCCGCTGGTGGATGTGATGCTGGTGCTGCTGACCATCGTCCTGACCACCTCGACGTTCATCGCCACCGGCGGCATCCCGGTCGAGCTTCCCCAAGCATCCAAAAGCAAGGAGGAGCCGCTGAAGAACCGCATCGTCGAGCTGGACCGCAAGGGGCACATCTACCTCAACGGCAAAGCGGTGACCCTGCCGAACCTGAAGGCGACCTTTGCCGCCCTCGACCGGGCCACGCCGATCCTGATCCGGGCCGACAAGGCGCTGCAGCTCCAGTCGTTTGTGGACGTGCTGGACGCCGTCAAGACGCTCGGCTTCAAAAAAGTCAGCCTGCAGACCGAAGCCAAGCCGTGACCCCCCAGAGGCAAGGCTGGGTCTGTTCGCTGCTCCTCCACGGAGCCTGCCTGCTGGCGTTCTTCCTGCTCGGCTGGCGCATGCCGCAGGCCGCCTCCGGGCCGGTGGGGCTGGAGGTGCTGATGGGCGAGGCGGTGCCGGCCTCCCGCGGCAGCCCGCCCGCGCACGCCGCGGAAGAAGCAGAGGAACCGGAAACCGCGGCGAAATCCCCCGCCGCCAAGCTGTCCAATGCCGAGTCCAGCGTCAAGGTCACGGCGCCGAAGAAAACCGTTGAAAGCGAAGCGGAGAAGATTGCGCGCATCCGCAAGGGGCTGAAAAAAACCTCCAAAAAACAGCTCGCCGCCAAGGCGCTGGCCGCCATGAACAAAATGGAACGGTTTGATGCCGGCGCCATCGGCAACAGCCTGAGCGGCCAGGTGCGCAACATCGGGGTGGCCCGCTTTTCCACCCAGGGCGGCGGCGGCGCCGGCGGGGCGCAGGGGGCGAGCTATTTCGCGGCCGTCACCGCCCAGTTGCACGACCAATGGGACCAGCCCAGCCGTGCCGAGGCGGGCGACGGCCGGCCGCGGGTGGTGGTCAGCCTGACCATCGCCGCCGACGGCCGGGTCACCAACGCCCGGGTCACCAGCGCCAGCGGCCGCGCCGCCATGGACAGTTCGGTCCGTGAGTTGCTGGCCGGCCTCTCCCGCCTGGCGCCGCCGCGCGACTTCGGGATCAGCAGCAGCAGCCTGACCCTGGTGGTCAACTTCGAACTCGACTGACGGCCGGCGAATCGGGTGTCGCGCGACGGTTCCGGCTCCGGTTCGCCGCTGACCGCCGGCAGTACCGGTTATGGACTTGCCCGAGTATATTGAACGCACATGAGCACCCGCGACCATGTCCCGCCATTGATCGTCCCCGCCGATTTTTCGCGACGCCTTTTTTGGGATATTGATCCGGCGGCCCTAGATCTGGACCGGCATCGGAAATATGTGGTGGCCCGGGTTCTCGAATACGGCACCCTTGACGATTGGCGGCTGCTCCTGCGGCGTTTCGCCCTGACAGAGATCATTGCCACCGCCCAAACGCTTCGCACCCTCGACCCCAAAGCGCTGTCCTTCCTGTCCGTTCTCGGCAACGTCCCCCGGGACTCTTTCCGATGCTATGCCCTGAAACAGTCGATGCCGACGCCTTGGAACTCCTGAGGCAGATCCAGCAAAATCCGCTTTTTGCGGAAACCCGGCTGGTCGGCGGTACGGCCCTGGCCCTGCAACTGGGACACCGGAAGTCCGTTGACTTGGATGAGCCCGTGGCCGGTGACGGCCTGCGCCTGGCCTCCTACCGGGATATCGCGGCCATGAAACTCTCCGCAATCACCAACCGGGGCACCAAAAAAGATTTCGTTGATCTGGCGTTTTTGCTGGATCAATTCTCGCTCAATGAAATGCTGGCGTTCTACCGGCGCAAATATGCGGACGCTTCCCTTTTCCTGGTCATGAAGAGCCTCACCTACTTCGATGACGCGGAGGAGGATCCCATGCCCAACATGCTGAAGCCCTGTGATTGGGACGATGCAAAACGCCGCATTATCCGTGCCGTGGTGGCCGAGGGGGAGAACCAAGAGGCGACGGGCACCCGGCGGCCACAACCTTAGACGAGCACAATTCCTAATTTACGCAATTACCCGAGGCGGAGCCTCCGTGGAGTGCCGGCGGCTTCGACGCCGCCCTGATATTTTCTTCATCTCCCCCCCGGGCAGCCGTCGCAGCCGGCCGGTAGGAGGGCGTTTGCCTGACGGCCGGCCGGGTCGCCGTCCCCGTCCCCTGCCCCTGCCCGGCGTGATAGGAACGCCCCTCGCGGCTGGCACAGCCGCGGCTACAGCAGGGCCGCCATGCCCTTCAAGGGGACAGCGGTAACGTTTTTCGGCCCGGGGCGGGCGGCTCCCACGGCACCTCAACACGGCGTTTTTGAAAACGTCTCTTGCGGTTTTATCTTCCCCCATGCCCAGCGCCTCCCCCCATTCCACGACCTTCCTCGACCGGCTGGTGGACCGGCTGGACCGGCTCGACTCCGCCAGCGTCCAAACCTACGTGCTGCGGTTGGTCCGGGAAAAGGGGTTCCTGGAAACCGTGTTCAACACCATCCGCGAAGGGGTGGTGGTGGTTGACCGCGGGCTGAAGATCCAGTATTGCAACGTGGCCGCCCGCCAGTTTCTGGCCGGCGGCGAGGAAATGACCAACCGCCGCATCGACCGGTTTCTCCGCGACCTGGACTGGCGCCGGCTGATGGCCGCCGAGTCCGGCGAATGGCGCCGCATCTCGCTGCAGGAGATCGAAATCTTCTATCCGGTCCACCGCCACCTCACCTTCTACCTGGTGCCCTATCCCGGCGACGGCAATGACGGGACCACCGGTTTTCCGCTGGCCATCCTGCTGCTGCACGACACCACCCAGGCGCACCAGGACCAGCAGAAGACCATCGAATCCCGCAAGATCGAGGCCATCACCGAACTGGCGGCCGGGGTGGCCCATGAGATCGGCAACCCCCTCAACAGCCTGACCATCCATCTGCAATTGTTGCGGCGCACCCTGGAACGCCGGGCCGGCCCCGAACTGGCGGCCGAAACCGGCGAACTGCTCGACGTCGCCGCCCAGGAAATCACCCGCCTCGACGCCATCATCCACAACTTTCTGCGCGCCGTGCGGCCGGTGCCCCTCCAACTGGCGCCGCTCAATGTCCGCGAGCTGCTCACCGGGGCGCTGGAGTTCATGGCCCGCGAGATCGCCGACCGCCAGATCCACGTCGAGGCCGCCTGGCCCGCCGCGCTGCCGCTGATCATGGGCGACGCCGACCAGCTGCGCCAGGCGTTTTTCAACATCCTCAAGAATGCCGTGCAAGCCATGCCCGACGGCGGCCGGCTGCGGGTCGGCGCCGAGGAGCGCGGCGCGTTCCTGGAGGTCCGTTTCGCCGACACCGGCCAGGGCATCGACCCCGCCGTCCTGCCGCGCATCCTCGAGCCCTATTTCACCACCCGCCAGGATGGCAACGGCCTGGGGCTGATGATTGTCGACCGCATCGTCCGCGGCCATGGCGGCGAACTTGGCATCGACAGCATTCCCGGCCGCGGCACCGTGTTCACCATCCGCCTCCCCCTTCACACCCGGCAGGTGCGCCTGTTGCAGCAGGGACGCCCGGGCGATGCCGGTTGACGATGGCAAGCGGTGACGACCGTGCTATAGTAGCCCGCTCATTCCACTCGCGCGGAGAGGTGACAGAGTGGTCGAATGTGCGGCACTGGAAATGCCGTGTACGGGCAACCGTACCCAGGGTTCGAATCCCTGCCTCTCCGCCATTTCCCCCTTTCCGGATCCGGGCCACCCGTCGTTTGGCGGAAGCGTTTCAGGCTGTCGGCTGACGGCAATTCCGCTCTCACCCTGGCGCGGCAGGATGGGCCTCCGGCAGCCGTTCGCCGTTTTTGGCGAGAAAGGCGCGGATGGCGTCTCCGTGTTGTTTCCACACCCCGAAACGGCGCACCTTCAGGGTGGCGGTGACGGTGCCGTCCTCCAGCTTCAACGGCGGGATGACCAGCACATCCTTGGGACGCTGGAACGGTGCGAGATGGGCCGTGGCCTCGCGCAGCCGCCGCCGGATCACCGCAGGCCGCTGGGCGGCGGGAATGGCGGCAAGCTCGGCGTCGTCGAGGGAGGCGCAGGCGTAGACGCTTTGACAGTGGTCACCGATGACCATGACATCCCGGAACAGCTGGTCCGAGCTGATCGCCTCCTCGACCGGTTCCGGATGCAGTTTCTCGCCGCCGGCCAGGACGATCAGGTTGGAACGGCGCCCGTGAATGTGGAGGTACCCGTCATGGTCGAGGTGCCCCATGTCGCCGGTGTGCAGCCAGCCGTCGCGGATGGTTTTGGCGCTGGCATCGGCATGGCGCCAGTAGCCCTTCATCACGCAGTCGCCCTTGACCAGCAGCTCGCCCCGGACGCGCTTGCCCAGGGTGACGCCGTCGTCGGCCAGGAAGGTGTAATCGCCGCCCTCCGCCGGATGCAGCCAGGAAAGCAGCCGGCCGCAGCTGCCGAGCCAATGGGCGTCGTCGAGGTTGATGCTGATCACCGGGGAGGTTTCGGAGAGCCCATACCCTTGGTGAATCGGCAGCCCGATGTGCTTGAAGAACACCTGGTTCTCCAGGTCCAGCGGGGCGCCGCCGGAAATGAAGAAGCGGAGGCGGCCGCCGAAGGTGGCCCGGAGGCGCCGGAAGACCAGCGGATCAAAGATGGTGCGGTGGGTCAGGATGCGCAGCAGCCCGCCGTTGAGCTGCGGCCCGTGGGTGAAGATGCGGGAGGCATTGTGCAGGGCCTGGCGGAACAGCGCCTGCGCGGCGGGCACGGAGGCGCCGACCGCTTTCAGCATGCCGGCGCGCAGCAGGTCGGCGATGCGGGGCACCAGCAGCACCACGGTGGGGCGGAAGCGGCGCAGAGCGGGCAGGAAATCGCGCTTGTCCTTGGGGATGACCACGACCAGCCCCGCCATCGCCGCCACCACCACCTCCACGACCAGGGCGTAGCTGTGCCAGTACGGCAGCAGCGACAGCAGCATCTCCCCGCCGGGGCGCAGGGGCACCGCCGCCAGCGTGGATTCGGCGTTGCGGTAGAGGTTCCGGTGGGTGAGCATCACCCCCTTGGGGCAGCCGGTGGAGCCGCTGGTGTAGATCAGGGCGGCGACGGCGTCGTGGGCAACCTCCACGACAGCCGGCGGCGCGGCCGCCGGCACCGGGGGCAACTCGTCAAACAGCACCACCGGCACGCCGCCGCCATTGCGCCGCGCCAGCGCCGCGCAACTGTCGTCCGCGAGAATGAGCGCCGGCTCGGCGTCGGCGAACACAAACTGCATTTCCGGGTCGCCCAACCCTTCGCACACCGGCACCGCAATAATTCCCAAATGCCAGCAGGCAAAGAACGCCCGGAGCTGGGGGACGCTTTTCGGCAGCACAAAGGCAACCCGGTCGCCTTTGCCCACCCCGCGCTCCCGCAGGAAGGCAGCCAGGGCCAGCACCTGGCCGTGGAAAGCGCCAAACGTGTGGTGCTGCCACCCGCCGGCCTCATAACCGATCGCAAAAGGATGGTCGGGCCACTTGCCCGCCGCATGAATGAGCAGCTTGCCAAGATGATGCATAGAAAATGCGCTCTACTCCTGTCCGGCCCGGCCCGGCCGGCCTGATGCAATGCCGTAGCTTAACCGGTCAAAGCCAACCGGCAAGGGCGCGTTATAGTATCCCCTGCCCGCGGGCGCCGGCAAACCGTTGAGGACGGCGGCGCGGCCACACAACCTCCACCCCCCCAAAAAAACATATCCCCACGCCATGACTGTCCAGCACAAGCCTTTCAAGACCGAGGTCCAGCAGCTGCTCGATCTGGTGATCCATTCCCTCTACTCCAACCGCGACATCTTTCTGCGCGAACTGATCTCCAACGCCTCGGACGCCATTGACCGGCTCCGCTTCGAGGCGCTGTCCGCGCCCGACCTGCTGCAGGCCGACCCCCATCCCCGGATCAGCATCGTGCCGGACAAGGCGGCCCGCACCCTGACCCTCCGCGACAACGGCATCGGCATGAATGCCGCCGAGGTCGAGGCCAACATCGGCACCATTGCCAGCTCCGGCACCCGCCGCTTCCTGACCGAACTCAAGGAGCACAAGGGCGCCACCCCGCCGGAACTGATCGGCCAGTTCGGCGTCGGTTTCTATTCGGCCTTCATGGTGGCCGACCGCGTCACCCTGCTGACCCGCCGCGCCGGCGCGGACACCGCCGTGCGCTGGGCTTCGGACGGCTCGGGCGAATACACCCTGGAGGAGGCCGCCAAGGCCGACCGCGGCACCGAGATTGTGCTGCACCTCAAGGAGGGGATGGATGAGTATCTCGACGGCTGGAAACTGCGCAAGATCATCAAGACCTACTCCGACTTCGTCGAGCATCCGGTGGTGCTGACCGAGGCCGCCGAAGACGGCAAGGAGGCCCCCAAGGACGAGACGGTCAACTCCCAAAAGGCGCTCTGGCAGCGCCCCAAGAATGAGATCACCGCCGAGGAATACGCCGGCTTCTACCGGCACCTGAGCCATGACTTTGACGAACCGCTGGCCACCCTCCACTGGCAGGTGGAGGGCGCCGCCACCGAGTTCCGCGCCCTGGTCTTCATCCCCAAATCGGCCGGGCTCGACTTCCTGGCGCCCGAGCGGCGGCCGCACGGCCTGCAACTGTACGTCCGCCGCGTCTTCATCTCCGACCACTGCGAGGCACTGCTGCCGCCCTGGCTGCGCTTCCTGCGCGGCGTGGTGGATTCGGGCGACCTGCCGCTCAACGTCTCCCGCGAACTGCTCCAGGACGACAAGCAGATCCGGGCCATCCGCAACAACCTGGTCAAAAAGGTGCTGGACACCCTGGCCGAGATGAAGGACAAGGAGCGGGAGAAGTACGAGACCTTCTGGAAGGCGTTCGGCCCGGTGCTCAAGGAGGGCATGCACCTTGACTTCGCCAGCCGCGAGAAGCTCCAGGAACTGCTGCTCTTCCCCACCGCCGCCAAGGGCGCCGGCACCCTGGTCTCGCTGGCCGAATACGTCCAGGCCATGCCGGAAGCCCAAAAGGCCATCTACCATGCCAGCGGCGAAAACCGCGGGGCGCTGGAGAACGCGCCGCACCTGGAGGCGTTCCGCGCCGCCGGCTGGGATGTCCTGCTGCTCACCGACCCGATCGACGACTGGGTGATGCAGGGGCTGACCGAATACGCGGGCAAGCCGCTGCGCTCGGTCACCGCCGGCGGCGCCGCCGACCTGCCGCCCGCCGCCGAGGCCGCCCCGGAACACCCCGCGGCCAGCGAAGAGGAGCTGAAGCCGCTGCTGGCGTTCCTGAAAAAACAGCTGGGCGACCAGGTCAAGGACGTCCAAGCCTCGCGCCGCCTCACCGAAAGCGCCTGCTGCCTGGTGGCCGACGAGCACGGCATGGGCGTGCACATGGAGAAAATCATGCGCGCCCTGCACAAGGACGCGCCGCCCACCCGCCGGGTGCTGGAGATCAACCCCGCCCACCCGGTGGTGCGCGCCATGGCCGCCCTGGCCGCCGCCGGCGGCCAGGAGGAACGCCTGGGCGAATATGCCGAAATGCTGCACGACCAGGCCCTGCTGACCGCCGGCCAGCCGGTCGCCGACCTGCTCCAGTTCACCCGCCGCGTCAGCCGCCTGATGGCCGACGCCGTACCCAAGGCATGACCCGATGAACCTGCCGCGCAAGGCCTATGAAGATGTGGCGTTCCTGAAGTCGGATGCCTGCCGCGCCCAACGCCTGGAACTGGAGTTCCTCAAGGCGGACGTGACCATGCGGGCGCAGAACATCAAGTCGACCATCGTCCTGTTCGGCAGCGCCCGCGTCCCCGATCCAACCACGGCGCAGGCGCGCCTCCAGGAGGCCGCCCAACTGGCCGCGGCAAGGCCCGGCGACCCGGCGGCCGCCACCGGCCTGCGCCGAGCCCAGACCCTGGCGGAGCTGAGCGGCTATTACACCGTGGCCCGCGACTTCGCCGCCCTGGTCAGCCGGTGCAGCCAGACCATTGAGGCCTGCCATTTCGTCATCACCACCGGCGGCGGCGGCGGCTTCATGGAGGCCGGCAACCGCGGGGCGGCGGAGGTCGGGGCCAAAAGCATCGGCCTGAACATCAGCCTGCCGCATGAACAGGAACCCAACCGCTTCATCACCCCGGAACTGATCTTCCAGTTCCACTACTTCAGCATCCGCAAGTTGCACTTCCTGCTGCGTGCCAGGGGGCTGTGCGTCTTCCCCGGCGGCTTCGGCACCTTGGACGAACTGTTCGAGGTGCTGACCCTGATCCAGACCCGCAAGATCCGGCCGATCCCGGTGGTGCTGTTCGGCCGCGCCTTCTGGGAAAAACTGATCAACTGGGAGTTCCTGGCCGACCAGGGGCTGATCAACCCCGACGACCAGAGGATCTTCCGCTACTGCGAGACCGCCCACGAGGCGTGGGAATACATCTGCAGCTTTTGGGGTTCCGAGCGCGCCCCGGAAGCCACAGTCATCAACGCCTAAAGCGGTTTGGGCTGTAGGTATGCCGTTGGGGGGGGCGCCGGCAGGCGCCCTGGAGGGCAGCGGGTCCTCACGGCGCCCTCCTGCCGGCCGGCGACGCCGCCTTTGGAGTTTGGCATAACTCATAGGGGTACGGTTTTCCCGTCCCAGCGGGATGGGGCGGGAAATAGGGGTAGGGATAGGGCTTGCGCCCTACCCCTCCCTCCGAACCGGACAGGCGGATTTCCCGCATCCGGCTCTCGCAGCGTCGTTCTTCCTTCGGCATTCACAGTTGCGCATACCCATCACAGGGCCTCCAGCCCAA
>Ga0265297_10010367_pt1 | contig 11733 bp, 7 predicted proteins | sample Munlanlwell13791_FD_192502 | JGI IMG/M metagenome (GOLD analysis project Ga0265297, IMG submission 192502) | Leachate microbial communities from a municipal landfill in Southern Ontario, Canada - Leachate well 137-91 | ecosystem: Engineered > Solid waste > Landfill > Unclassified | place...
CGGTTCCGGAAGGCTCCGCAGGCGGTTCATATTCGACGAGCTATGGCATTTCAACGAATCCGGACGGGATCGCGCCGGTCATTACGCTCCTTGGCGTGACGCCGACGACGATTGAGGCTGGTTCCGTATATGAGGATGCGGGCGCGACGGCGCTGGATAATGTTGATGGGGATATTAGTTCGAGTATTGGTTTGAGCGGAACCGTTATTACGGATACGGTCGGCTCGTACACGCTGACCTATAATGTCTCCGACGCCGCTGGTAATTCCGCGACGCCTGTGGATCGAGAAGTCATCGTTGGAGATACAACGGCACCGGTGATTACTGAACCCGAAGCTGTTACGGTTGAAGCGGAAGGCGTTAAGACTGACGTTGAACTTAATGAGCCGGGAGTTTCAGACAACGCATCAGGCGAGTTGACTGTGTCGAACGATGCACCTGAAGACGGTTTCCCGGTCGGAACGACCACGGTGACATGGACGGCAACGGACGCTTCGGGAAACAGCGGTACGGCAACGCAGAGCGTGACGGTCGAGGACACGACGGCTCCGGCGATTACGGTGCCGGACGGCGTGACCGGAGAAGCGACATCGGCGGATGGTGCGGTTGTGGCCTATGAAGTCAGCGCGTCGGATCTCGTTGACGGTGAAGTTGATGTGGCGTGTGTTCCAGTGTCCGGTTCGCAATTCGCTCTCGGCGAGACGACGGTGACCTGTACCGCGATGGATGCGGCTGGGAATGGGACGTCAGCTTCGTTTACGGTGACAGTGGAAGACAGAACGTCGCCGGTGATTACGCTTCTCGGCGATGATCCGCAGATAATCGAAAGGGGAACTGGGTACATAGAACTCGGCGCAACGGCCACGGATGCGGTTGAAGGCGATATCAGTCCGATCTCGATCAATTCAGAAAGTGTCAATACGGACGTTGTCGGCACATACGGAGTGACATACGACGTTTCCGATTCGCATGGAAATGTGGCGACACAGGTTACGCGAACGGTGGAGGTTCGGGACACGATTCCGCCAACCGCCACAGTTTCGTACTCTACGACCGATCCAACGAATGAAAGTGTCATCGCCACACTTGTTCCGAGCGAGGACATTACTGTTACGAATAATGACGGATTGCCGACGAAGTCGTTTGAGCTAAACGGTTCGTTTACGTTCGAGTTCGTTGATGTAGGTGGCAATACAGGCACGGTGCTTGCGACAGTAGAGAATATCGATAAGGACGCTCCGGTTATCACAATCGGCGAATATTCAACCGCCCCGACGAATCAGAGCATCACCGTGAGTGCGACGACGGATGGTGATGCGACGCTTAATGAAGCGTCCCACGAATTTACGGAGAATGGGAGCTTCACGTTTGTGGCGACTGATGATGTTGGAAATGTCACGGAGAAGACGGTGACGATTGAGAACATCGATAAAGGAAATCCGGTCATCGTTTTGGTAGGCGATGGTTCGGTGACCGTAGAGGCTGGTGTTGCGTACGTTGATAATGGAGCGGCGGCGACCGATAACTACGATGCCGACATCAACTCGAAGATTGTAATGGTGAACTCGGTGAATACGATGGTACTTGGCACGTACACCGTAACCTACGACGTGACTGACGCGGCGGGCAATGTGGCGGATCAGGTGACACGAACGGTGGAGGTCGTGGATACGACAAAGCCAGAGATTTCGGCAATATCCGATATCACGGAAGAGGCAACATCGGCGGATGGTGCAGCCGTGACATACACGAATCCGACAGCGATTGATCCTGTCTTTGGAAGTGTCGAGGTGGCCTGTTCTCCAGAATCCGGTTCTACGTTTGCGCTCGGAACGACGTCAGTGACCTGTTCTGCGGATGACGGTCACGGAAACATCGCAACGGAGACATTCAATGTCACGGTTCAGGATACGACGCCTCCGACGATCGTTGGCGTACCAGCGGATATTACGGGCGTTGAAGCAACCTCTCCCGTTGGCGCGGCCGTGTCATATGATCTTCCAACGGCGACGGATCTTGTCGATGGAGCGGTCGCGGTCAGCTGTGATCCGATTTCCGGTTCAATATTCGCGCTTGGAACGACGCCGGTGACATGCTCCGCGACGGATGCGCACAACAATATGGTAGATGCTACTTTCACGGTGACGGTGGGCGATGCGGTTGCTCCGACGATCGTGGCTCCTGCTGATGTCACGAAGGAAGCAACTGGTCCGTTGACGGTCGTTGAGCTCGGAATGCCGTCAGTTTCCGACATCGTTGATGTCGATCCGGCAGTAACGAATAACGCTCCAGCCAGCTTCCCTGTTGGGACAACCGAAGTCACGTGGACGGCAACGGATGATTCGGGAAATAGCGCTTCAGAAATTCAAACGGTCGTAATTACGGATGAGACGGCTCCCGTGATTACGCTTACTGGTGCGAATCCGCAGATTATTGAGCGGACGGACGCCTATGTGGAGCTTGGTGCGACGGCATCGGATATTGTTGACGGTAGTGTAACCGTTTTGATCGATGCGACAGCGGTAAATACGCAGGTTTCCGGGACGTATACCGTAACGTATGACGCGATGGATGCTCATAGCAATCTCGCGACGCAATTGACACGGACGGTCACGGTTCGTGATACGACCCCGCCATCCGGCACGGTCGCATATCACCCCGACGGTCCGACCAACCAAAACGTCATTGCTACTCTTACGCCGGATGAAGATATTATGGAAAGTGGAGCGACTCTCTCGCATACATTCAGGACGAACGGGAGCTATGCCTTTACGATTACAGATATCGCGGGGAATTTTGGTAGCGTTGTCGCTTCGGTGAATTACATTGAAAAGACTGCTCCACCGGCACCGCCTATTACGGTGAGTACACAGGAGCAAACTAATCAGGATGTTGTCATTACAATTAGCTATCCAGACGATGCGCTTGCGAAGGAGTATTGGATAGGTGAGGGTGACATTGAGGATTACACCGGTTCATTCTCTCTTGCGGATAATGCCACCGTCTATGCTCGATATCAGTCCGCTGCGAGCAACTGGAGTAACGAAGGCACGCTAGTCGTCAACAATATCGATAAGGTCGATCCGACAATCACGGCTCCAGCAGATATAATAATGAACGATAAGGATGTAACAAATCCAATCAATCTTGGAACTCCCACAACTGATGATAATAAAGACGTCGCTTCAGTGGTGAATAATGCCCCAGCAACGTTCCCGATCGGACAAACGACGGTCGTAACGTGGACAGTGACGGACACGGCGGGGAATACGGCAACGGCGCTACAGAATGTCACGATTACAGATACGACCCCGCCAACGATTACGGCTCCAGCGGACGTAACCTTCAAAGAAGGGCAAACGGTCGCCTTGGGTACGGCCACGGCAAGTGATAACTCCGGCACGGTAACGGTAACGAATAATGATGTGCTTCCGGCGTTCCCGCTCGGCGATACGTCGGTGACGTGGACGGCAACGGATGGAGCCGGACTAACGGCAACAGCCATTCAAAAAGTGACTATCACAGACGGAACAGCCCCGACTCTTACAGTCACTGGGTTCACGGTGGATGGCGTGGCGATGACAGGCGATACGGAATCTGGTTATACGTTGAGTGTGAGCGGAGGATCAGGAAGCCATGCTCTCGCGTTTTCGGCAGGTTCGGGGGTATCGGAGGCATTAAATCCTGAAGTCATCGGCTTGATGCTGGTTCCGACGGAAGGACAAACGGCTGTATTGCAATCGTACTACTCGACGAAGCCCGTGGGCTGGCAAGAGTATCTCAATGCGGCCGCCGCAGGAACCCGGCCGTTCGCTTACATCGCAACGGACGGAACGCCGATTCGCCTTCTGGATGGCGCGCAATACACTTTGGCGAGTACTCGGACTGACATGATCGTTCCAGATGATTTTCCTGCCGGGACGTATACGGTGAGCGGAACGATCGAGGATTTGAACGGCAATACGGCAATCGTCACATTTACCCTCGTCGTGGAAGCTGCGGAGCCAGCACCAGTAGTTGAATAGTTGACTGGAAACTTTATGAAACTTAAACGAAGATACCAGCTCGCTCTCCTTCCGGTCGTGGCTTTGACAGCCATACTATTCGGTGGAACGGCACGCGCGTCCGTTGCCGAAGGGACGCTTACAACCGGCATTAGCGGATCGAATGGTACGACCATGACCGGCGTCGTCATTGCGCCCCCAATAGCAAGTCCGTCGGCAGGGACGTACACGGCGGCGCAAAGCGTCGCGCTTACGGCGGACGGGTCAACGAGCATCCGCTACACGACGAACGGGACGGCTCCAACGTGTTCGGCTGGAACGGTCTACGCGGGAGCGATTGCAGTCGGGTCGTCGCAAACGATTCAAGCCGTGTCCTGCTACGCGAACGGAGCCGCGTCAACCGTGGCATCGTATGCGTATACGATCAATATTCCAGTAGCGAACACTCCCGCGTCAAGCGGGGGCGGAGGTGGTGGCGGTGGAGGAGGCGGTGGCGGCGGGTCGCAGTGCTCACCTGTGATTGTCCCCGTCGGTGGATTCCCGGTGACGATCGAAGATAATACGCCGTCGCCGGGAATGATTCGGCTGACAACGACGGTCGGATCGGATATTACGGGCATCGCCGTGTCGTTCAATGAAGCGTTTACGGGGGTGAGTACGCAGACATACGCGAAGACGATCGACATGGTTCTGCCGGACAACGCGGCCGGAACGAGGATGCTGTATGTACGGTTCTATAGCGCGTGCGGTTCCATGGCCTCGGTCGCTAAGCCGTTTGTTCACGTAACGTTAGCTTCCGGGACGGCTATTTTTGGAGGCGGTGGCTTAATCTCGCAGGGCCAAGTCTTGGGCGAGCGCTGGAAGGACGTAACGGCCGAGGAAAAGGAATTGACCGGCACGATCGACATGAAGCTCGTAAAACGTTTAGCCGGGAGGATTCTCTTGCAGGTCGAACGGTTCGGACAGGCTTGGTATCTGGATGTCGTGTCATTGAAGCGGTACTACCTTGAAGACGGCGCAAGCGCGTACACAGCGCTTCGAAAGTTCGGCCTTGGCATCAAGAACGCCGACCTTGCGAAGATTCCCGTAGGTCACGAATCACGCTTCACGATGGCCGATGAGGACGCGGACGGATTGCCGGACAAGCTTGAGGAGGCACTTGGCACGGATACGGCAAAGGCAGACACAGACGGAGACGGCGTGAGCGATGGCATCGAAGTCCTGACGAATAAAACGAACCCGCTTGGCGCGGGCAAGACCGCGCTTTCAACGACGCTCGCGAACCGCCTAAAAGGCCGCATCCTCCTCCAAGTCGAAAGCAGGGGCGAGGCGTGGTACGTACATCCCGTTGACGGCAAGCGCTACTACATGGCGAACGGCGAAGCGGCGTACCAGATCATGCGGTACCTCTCGCTCGGCATTTCGAACAACGACATCAGGAAGATTCCGGTGGGGGATTTGGAGTAAAGCTATAAACAAAGACGCCTCTCTCAGATATCGGGGGCGTCTTTGCGTATGTCGTCGAATGAGCGCGCCTTATCACGCATCGATTCGTCGATCTGTTAAAAATGCGATTAAAATGTTACCTTTTATTACATGCCGAAGCCACGCGCGAAGAAAAAAGCGCATGCAAAAACGGTGCGTGAATCATTGAAACACCACTTCATTCCGCACGAAGGGAATAACTACCACCCGCACATCTTTCACTCGAAGCGGACGATTTTCTATTCCTTCTTTTTCATCGCGATCAAGGTTTTCGTCATCGGGTACGCGGCACTTCTTCCGATCCAGGCGTACATGGCACCGGACGTGCTTACGGCTCAGGCGAATAAGATTCTCGCCTTAACGAATGACGTGCGGGCAAAAGATGGGCTCCACGCGCTTGATCGTGCCGCACTTCTTGATCGCAGTGCTGAGGCCAGAGCTTCGGATATGGCAGAGAATGGATATTTCAGCCACACGGGACCGAACGGGCACACCCTTGGCTATTTCATGAAATTGACGGATCACCGGTATGTGAATACCGGGGAGAATCTCGCGTTAGGATTCTTAACGGCGGAGGAAGTCGTTGATGCGTGGGTAAAGAGCCCTTCGCACTATGCGAACCTCGTTGATGCGGATTTCAAGGAGTTTGGTATTGGGATCGGCGAAGGGATGTATGAGGGGGGAGCGACAATTTTTATTGCAGAGCATTTCGGCGATCCTATCTCTTTGGAGACGCAGGCCCGGGCCGCACCTGAAACGGATACAAAGGAAACTCCACGGGTCGCACTGAGCCAACAGCAAGCGCAGAAGACCGTCTACACCCCAACACCGACCACCTCGGTCGAAGGGTCTCTAACGGATTCGAATATCCCGCCATCAGCACCAGCGGTGGTTGAGATAGCCCAAGTCGCTACGGCAACGGGCATTGTGGCAGGCGCCTCCAATAGCGAATCGTCTTCTGCTGATGAATGGACGAATGCCGGAAGCACTATGTCGTCTCCATTGGAGAAGTATGTGCATGCAAAATCATGGTTTGCGGGATTCTTTACCGTCTTTTCGGTGTCGCGCTGGGTCTATATGGCGTTCCTGACCTTCTTCGCGGCCGCATTGATGCTGTCGCTCGCGATTGAGTTCAGGAAGCATCACCCGCATGCGGTCATGAAGGCCGTGGGGCTGATTGGACTGCTAGTTGTGCTGTGGAGGTTTTAGTCAGCGCCATGCCGCACGAATGGATACATGATCGTCTCTGCTATGGGGGTGTTTTTGCATTTTGGTAAGTGGATGAGTGGGATTCCTTTTATGTTCACTCATCCACTCATCCACTCATCCACTCATCCAGCTTGACCTTTTGGTCGTTTTTTATTATCGTCTTCACGTACCTTATTCAGGTGATAGCTTAGCGGTTAGAGCGCGAGCTTTATGCTCGAAGACGTAGGTTCAAATCCTGCTCACCTGTCTGGTCGCGTCCGGATGTGTTGTTCCTGCTCTGGCGTCCTTCCTGCGCGTCCGGACGCGGCCTTCCTTGACGAGGTCCGTAGGTAGCGAAGTCCAACCCCCGGTACTTCTGCTGTCCTATGGATTCTCGGCGGCGAGCACTCCTTCCCTGGATGCTCGCCGCACCTTTATATCTGGACGTTTGATTTTTAGGTAAAATGCTTGAAAGATTGACATTTTTTGAAGCCTCTCGTATACTCACCCTGCATTTTTGACGGAATTGTCGGTTTGCAACGCTTTGACTGGCAGTCCCGCCGGGATAGCTCAGTGGTAGAGCAGCGGTTTTGTAAACCGTTGGTCGCAGGTTCAAATCCTGTTCCCGGCTCCATCGCGTTATACGCGACGAATCGCGTTTAACGCGACCATCCTTCGCCCTACGGGCTTCGGATGGCGCGGCCAGCAGTCAGTGGCTGCGTCGATGAAGCCCTCGGGGCAGGGTCCTGCAAACGGGATCGCGGTGCTCCACCTTATCTCCAAACAATCCATTATGTCCCAGGAAACACTTATCAAGCTCGAATGCACGTCGTGCAAGCGCGTGACGCATCAGACGAAGAAGAATAAGAAGACGATCAAACAGCGTTTGGAGCTCAAAAAGTATTGCAAGCACTGCCGCGCGCGCCATCCGCACAAGGAAACGAAGTAGGCTCGATGCGTGCGATCAAGAACGTCCTCCTCGTGAGGATGTTTTTTCGCTTCCATAATTTCGCAGCCCCGCTGCACTAAAAGCGATGCGAATCCGCCGTAGCGACAGCGAAGGCGGATGGCTGGCTCAACAAGAAACGTTTTCAATAACTGACACGCCTTCAGAAACATCAGGACGGCCAGTCCCAATCTCGCAGCCCCGCTGCACTAAAAGCGATGCGAATCCGCCGTAGCGACAGCGAAGGCGGATCGGCGCTTCGGCGAATGAGCAGCGTTTGGATCGCGCGCGAGACCCCGTTTGCTTGCTGCGGGGTCGTTATCTCTCCGCGACGGGACGGATGCTGTATATCGGCGCCTGGAGAAGCGCGGTCCGTGATGTATACTGTGCCCTATATGAAGCATCCGACATTGCGTTCCGTGGCGATCATCGCGTTGTCATTGCTCGCGTTCGTCGGTGCCGGGTGTTCGCGGGCGCCATCGTCGGGATCTCGCGCTGCGGAGCCGATCGTCTCGCCGACGATCGAAGAGCGGTCGACCGAAGCCGTGCCGAAACAACCATGGGAGGAGTACGTCTCCGCGCCGATTCGGACCGATGGGTTGCGCGTCGCGTCATTCGACCGAAGCGAAGGACGGATCTCAATGAGCGTACCGGGGGACTGGAACGAGGAGGGCGCCGTTTGGCGCGCGGACGACGGCAAATTGAATCACGTGCGGATCGCGCATTTTTCCGAAGACGGTCCGATCATGGCGTGGGAGAAGCAGAAAACGCTCGGCGTCCACGATGTCGCTCATGCGGAGCAGATCGGAGATCGGTATTTCCTCATGGTCAATCACCCTGGACTTCAGGCATCGATCCTCAAGGTATTCATTCCCGATGCCGCGCATCCGGGATCGGCGTACTACTTCTTTGAGTGCCGCGCCGCATATGGCGCGGATCGGGCAGCGATCTGGAGCGCATGCAAAGGGGCGTATGAGAGTTTTAGGATTGGTGAAGGTTAAATTCCAAATCACAAATTACAAATTCCAAATAAATATCAAATTCCAAATGTTCAAACCACGCTCGCGAGAACTATTGAATATTGAAATTTGGAAATTATTTGGTATTTGTAATTTGTGATTTGGAATTTCCTACGTATGTTCAAGAAAACGGATTATCTCACTGCAACAGACATCTTCAAATACCTGACCTGTCCGCACTGGCCGTATTTTGATCGGTTCGCGACGGCGGTGGAAAAGAGGCTGAGGCGCGAACTGACGGAAGGGGAGAAGAAGCGGCTCGATGATGGCTACCTCCATGAGCGCGAGGTTATGAAGGCACTCATGGGGACGAATGAGGTCGCCGAAATGGCGACCGGGGGCGATCCGCAGTCGCTCTTTTCGGCGACGCGCGAAGCAATGGAGCGCGGCGCGGCGTACATTTACCAGGGCACGCTCGTCGACGGGGATTGGCTTGGAAGACCCGATCTCCTCGTGCGGACGGATGGGGCGTCCGGTCTTGGAAATTGGCACTATCGGCCGCTCGACGTGAAGTCCGCGCATGAACTCGGGCCGATCCATCGGATGGAACTCGTTTTCTACAGCCTCCTGCTCAAGCGCGTTCAGGGCGTTATGCCCGCAACGGCAGGCATCATCAATCGCGATCATGAAGAGCACTGGTTCGATCCGTCGGGCGAGCTCACGAAGTTCGAGGAAATCCTTGAGGCGCTTGTGCGGATTCTTAAGAAGGAAAAACCCGATCCCGTCGTCCGAAAGACATGCTTCGACACGGGACCGTGGGGCGAGGCATGCCTCGCTGACGCGAAGAAGACGAATGACATCGCCCTCCTCTACAATGTTGACGTTAAGAAGCTTCGCGCCCTCCGAGACCTTGGTATTCGGACGGTCGCCGATGCGGCGAAAATGGATATCGACTCCTATGCTGGCGCGGCGCCGGGATTGACGGCGCGTTCGCTTGAGGTTGCAAAAGCGCAAGCGCGTTCACTGGAGGGCGGCATCGTGATCATTAAAGAGCCTATCCGATTGCCGGAGACGGGGTACGAAATCTATTTCGATATCGAGAGCGATCTGCCGAATGACGTTGACTACCTCTATGGTTTCCTTGTTCGTGAGGGATCGACGGATGCGCGGTACATCCGTTTCTTAGCGGAAAAACCCGAGGACGAATCGAAGATGTGGGAGGCATTCCTCGCCTGGCTTCCCACGCTGCCGGAGGACTTCGTTGTTTACCACTATGCCTCGTTCGAGACGATGCGTCTCCGGCTCCTCTCGGGCCGTTACGGAGGATCGGAACGCCTCGACCTCTTCATGTCGCGCATGGTCGATCTCAAGCCGTCTGCGACGAAGCAGGTCGCCTTCCCGCTCTACTTCTACGGTCTGAAATACATCTGCAAGTCGCTCGGCTTCAGTTGGCGGGGCGATATCAAGTCCGGCGGCGAAAGCATCGATTGGTATGAGAATTGGTGCACCACGGGCAACCGTGCGCTCCTGGATGAAATCATCGGCTACAACGAAGACGATGTCCGTGCGACGGCATTCCTGAAGGATTGGTTGGTAACGTACGCCTCGGAGTTACAAGAGTACGCGAAGCCGTATCCGTGGGCGTAGGGGCACGATTCATCGCGTGCGTCATCGTCACGATCGGCGTCCGTCTTTTTGCAGGCACGGTTGGGAAGTCGTGAGTTTTGAGTAAAGAGAAAAGCGCTCTGGCAACGGGGCGCTTTTTTGAAATCGAAAAGCAATCTTTTTGTCATCCTGGCCCGAGGTCGGGATCCCTTTCCAGCCGTGGACGACGAGTTTCGATTGTCGAGCACGAAGAGCAAATGATCTTGTAGAGTACTCTACAAGATGCATCCTACATGGGCGTATTCCATCACGATGATGATTGCCTGACTCCAGAAAGGGATCTCGGCCTACGCATTACGTATTACGCGCCCCTCAACGACACCGACGCCTTCAGAGCGCAGCCGTTTTGATTGTTCTGCGAGACCCCCAAACGCGAATGCTGGCGAGAGGCGTCCGTCCGCAAAGACGACGCGGTGGCAGGGGATCGTCTTCGGATCCGGGTTCGCATGGAGCGCGCGTCCGACAAGGCGCGGACTCTTGATCTTCGCGTGCCGAGCGACCTCGCCGTACGTCATCACTTGCCCGCAAGGAATTGCGCGGACAACGGCATAGATGCGTTTATACGAGGCAGAGGATTTTGTCGTCGGCTTCGTCATCGACAATGATCGTAGCATCCTGTGGTCAATGGGTCGCGATAGACCGCGCTTCTCTTTACGCATTCCTCTTCACCCACCGCATACGGCGTTTTTCCGATATCCACACCCTTACTCTTGCCTGCATTCACAAAAACCTGTTGACGAGTTTCGGAGTCGTTTATACGATTTACGGGTAACTCATACTTATATCAAACCGCATACATATGTCGTTCGATGATACGCTCGATCCTCAAGATGATGGTGTTGAGACGGGAAGCGAAGCCATTGCTGATGAGAGCCTTGACGACGAAGCTCTGACCGACGAAGCCGCCGGGGATGCTGGCATGGATGACGACCTCGACGACGACGAAGGGGCGTAATCGAATAAGTAAGAATGAACAAAAAGAACAGCAAAGGCTGTTCTTTTTGACATGAGAGCAAGGCGGGGGGTCCCTTGTCGGCGCATCCCTTATCCCTTGCCTATTTATAAATGTTTTGGTACATTCTCGACGCTCCAAACAGATCGGGCTATAGCGCAGTTGGTAGCGCGCTTCGTTCGGGACGAAGAGGCCGTGGGTTCGAGTCCCACTAGCCCGACCAGCAGAAGGCCGCCATGATGGCGGCTTTTGTGTTCGCGTAAGGCGCCCAATGCTGCCGCCATTTGTTATACTTTACGGATGCACAAGCGATCATTCGGTCTGCGGAGCTACTTTCTCCTAGACATCAACGCTGTCATCCGGTATCTCATCGTTTCCGACGTCCTCATTATCGGGGCGGGCGGGATGCTCGGTCCAATCTTCGCGCTTTTCATCGTCCAGGATATTCAGGGAGGGAATGAGGTTGTTGCCGGCATTGCGGCGGCCATCTACCTCATTACGAAGAGCGTTTTTCAAATACCCGTTGCAACGGCG
>Ga0265297_10010368_pt1 | contig 11733 bp, 7 predicted proteins | sample Munlanlwell13791_FD_192502 | JGI IMG/M metagenome (GOLD analysis project Ga0265297, IMG submission 192502) | Leachate microbial communities from a municipal landfill in Southern Ontario, Canada - Leachate well 137-91 | ecosystem: Engineered > Solid waste > Landfill > Unclassified | place...
GCGGTTTCTCCGCGGAAATAATGGATATCAATGCGGAATTGTTCCGGAAGAGTAGGGAAAAAGAACTTTGGGATATGCAGAATTACCGGATCTGGAACGACTGGGAATTGTTCTCGCAAAATATAATACAACAAAGGTTCGGCAAGGAGATTGACCGTTTTGTCCAAAGGATACTGGATAAAAATCCGCTGAGCGTCGGGTTTTCGGTAAATGCCGGGAACCTGTTATTCAGCCTTGAGCTGGCCAGAAGGATAAAGGAGCGCCAGCCGGGCAAGATCATTATTTTCGGCGGACCGCACGTGAAATGGTTTAAGCACGATATCTCCTCTCTGGACAGATATAAGGATTTTTACGGAGGATTCTACCCCGGGCTGGTAGATATCTTTATTTCCGGAGAGGCAGAACAATCATTGGCGCAGGTCCTGGCGGCCCTGAAGAGTAACGCCCCAATCGAGAATATCCCCAATACGATTATCTATAAGCAGCAGAAGCACCTGGTTTCCCCCCAGACCACTTATGTCGTCAATCTGGATGATCTGGCTTTTCCGGATTTTAGCTGGGCGGAATCAGGGGATTATACCTCGCGGAAATACCCGATTTTGCTGGGCAGGGGATGTATCAGGAAATGCGCTTTTTGCAATGACACCTTTGTCTCTGAAAAATTCAGGACGAGAAGCGCCTCTAACGTATTTTCCGAAATCTTATCCAGGGTCAGGGAAAGTGGCGCCTGTCACTTTGAATTTTGCGACCTGATACTTAACGGCAGCCTGAAAGAACTGGAATCCCTTTGCGACCTGATGATCAGGAAAAAATTAAATATTACCTGGTCCGGGCAGATGGCGATCCGCGAAGGGATGAGCCAGGAGCTATTCTCCAAGCTTAGGCAGGCGGGTTTTACCGCGGTGACTTTTGGGCTAGAAAGTTTTTCAAATAAGGTGCTGACTTTGATGAACAAGCCCTATAATTTCGATCTGGCTCTTGCGACGATCAAAAATGCCGCCAAAAGCGGGATTGCGGTCCATGTAAATATCGTGGCCGGATTTCCCGGGGAGAGCGAGGCGGACTTTCAGGAGACCGTTGATAAGCTTAAAAAATTGAGCGGTTATTTAAAGGGTATTTCCAGCCTCGCCCCCTGTTTGATTACCCTGGGATCGGATCTGCAGCGCAACCAGGAGAAATACGGGATCATTATGCCGGAAAAGGAAGGTTATTTCCGCTGGTATACCTTAGAGGGGAATGATTACAATCTGCGCAAGCGCCGCGCCAAAGCCATCCTGGAGGCCGCCGGAAAAATGAATATCCCGGTAGGGATTGTGAACTTATATGATGAAGAAGTCAACCCTTCCGCAGATGAGCCGTGCTGTAAGCCGGAAGGAAAAACGGATCTTCTTCTGGTGACCTTGCCGCCCTGGGGGGTTGACAGCCCGCCTATCGGGCTGGGGTACCTCGAGGCCTATGTCAGGGGCAAGGGGTTGCATCCGAGGGTAATGGATCTTAACGTACTTTTTCACAACGCCGCCCAGGATGAGTATAAAAAACTTTGGCATCTCGAGAATAAAAATTTCTGGAGCGATGAAAAGACATTTCCTTTAGTGATGGAGGTGTTCGAAAAAGAGCTGGAGCAGGCGGTTAAAGAAATAGCCGCTATGGATACGGAGCTGATCGGGTTTTCAGTGGTGGACCCTAAAGAAAAAATAACCGCCGAGGTAATTAACCGGGTCAGGAAAATTGCTTCCGGGAAAAAAATAATCCTGGGAGGGCCGGCATGTTCAACCGAAGAACAAAGAGACTTTTTTATCAGGCATGTGCCCGGGGGGATTGATTATTTTGTGGTGGGGGAGGGGGAAGAAACGCTTTATCAGATAATCAAAAACGGGGGCACAAACGCCAAAAACAATATTTTACCCGGTCTGGCAATAAAGAAAAACGGAAAATGGAGCCATCTGCCCAGGGAACCGATCCAGCCTTTGGACAGCGTGCCTTTTCCGGATTATCAGGGTTTTAACCTGGACAGCTATGTCGCGAAAAAATCCCTGCTGGTGGAATGGTCGCGGGGTTGCCTGGGCAGGTGCAGTTTCTGCAAAAATTACCGTTTAACCAGCGGATACCGCCATCGCAGCGGGGAGCGCGTCATGGAGGAGATCAGGACCCTGGTCTCGAAACACGGTATAAAGAAATTTACCGTCTGTGATAACCTCTTAAACGGCAATATCGCCCAGTTGAAGAATGTCTGTGAGTCGGTAATCCAGGAGAATATCATTATTGAATGGTCCGGGCAGATCGCTCCGCGTAAAGAGATGGATCTTGAGTTATTCAATAAGATGTACCGTGCTGGCTGCCGCAAGATCCAGATTGGCGTAGAAAGCGGCTCCGATAGCGTCCTGAAGGCAATGCGCAAGATCTATTCTTCCGCGACCGCCCAAAGCAATATCCGCATGGCTAAAAAGGCCGGGATGGAAGTGGAGATTTTTATTATGGTCGGTTTTCCCGGAGAAGGCCGGAAAGAATTCCAAAAAACCTGCGATTTCTTGAGAAGAAACCGCAGGTTCATCGATAGGGTTAAATCCATTAACACGCTGCATCTGATCGCCGGAACGGATATCTATGAACATTACCGGGATTACGGCCTGGAAGAATTGCCTAAAGAGAATTGGCATTATCTTTGGAGGACCAGGGAGGGAAACACCTACGAGCTGCGTAAGGCCAGGGCCCGGGCCTTAGTGGATCTGGCCGCCTGCTTGGGGCTGCCTGTAATGGAAACTAATATTCAGGAAGGAAAAGAGAAGGCACTGGATGATTCGCCCAATACGGAAGCATCGCTTGATTTTCTAAAACAGCAAATAAACAGATTGCAAGAGCTTCCCGAAATTACCGGGCAGCGCAAGGCAAAAATAATGCCCCATGCCTTTTATAAGTTTTTGTTATTAGGGGGGATCTTTTTCTATTCGCTGTTCTATATATTGTATTTCTGGGCAATCAAAAAGGTTAAGGGTAAGTCGATCCTGGGAGAGGAATAATGCGTATTTTATTGGTGCATCCACATGATATCCATTCACCGAGGGAGCCCTGGACCCGCAGGATCAAGAGCCTGGCCAAGGAATTCGTTGCCGCGGGCCACGAAGTAAAATTGGTTTATTTCCCTTTGAGCTTTAAGCGGTCCGCCCCAGGCAGCTCCTTGAATTGCCAGGAGATCCCCTTTAACCGCTCTTCTTCGCCCCTGGTGTTTATGAGAAATATACGCAGGTTGATGCCTCTGGCCGAATGGGCGGATGTCGTGCATTTTCAAAAATGCCATCATTACGCGGCCGTCCCCGCGATAATCGCCTCTTATTTTAAAAGAAAACCCCTGCATTATGACTGGGACGATTGGGAGGAGATGATCTGGTATGAATCTTGCGGAAGGGGGCTGCATTCGAGATTCATCGGCTCGTCATTTAAAATCCTGGAGAGGTTCCTTCCGGTATTAGCCGATAGTGTTTCGGTTGCCAGCCAGGGTTTACGCGACCTGGCCAAGCAGTTTGGGGTCAAGGACGAAAATATATATGAGGCCCCGGTTGGCGCCGACCTTGCGGAATTCCGCACGGATATCGACCGCACCCTGATTAAAAAAGAATACAGGATCAATTCTCCCCTGGTCCTGTATATCGGACAGCTGCATGGCGCGCAATACATCGATTTATTTATTAAGGCCGCCAACGTGATCCTGCATCGCATCCCGGATGTCGTTTTTATGATCGTGGGTGAGGGCTTTATGGAAAAATACCTGCGGGGGCTAGCCTGTGAGCTGGGGATTGAGCAAAGGGTGGTGTTTACCGGTTCTGTGGCGCACCACAAGATACCGTATTTTATCGCGGCGGCAGACGTCTGCGTCGCCCCTTTTAAAGACACTCCGGTAACCCGTTGCAAGAGCCCGTTAAAGATCGTTGAATATCTAGCCTGCGGCAAGGCGATCGTGGCCAGTAACGTCGGGGAGACAAGAAGGATGCTCGGTGGGGCGGGGATCCTGGTAGAACCAAACAATTTCTATTCCCTGGCCGACGGGATCATCAAGGTTTTGCGGGACGAGCGGCTAAGAACCAACTTATCCAGATTCTCGCGGCAAAGGGTAGAAAAAACTTATAACTGGAATAAGACGGCCTCATCCTTATTGAAGGCCTATGAAGACCTGTGTTCGCGGGCGAGGTAATCCGCGCGTCCTGTCACCAGCGCGTAATTCTATGAAAAAAATTATTTTTATTACCCGGGAGGGCTACAGTCTTGCAGGGGCGAGGATCAGGTGCTATAACTTTGCCCGGGAAATATCCAAGTGCGGGATCCAGACAGAGATCCTTTCTTATTGCGACCATCTCGGGGCCAAGGATGGCCATCGCGAGGCCGAGATGGGTCTGTTCGATAAGTTAAAATATAATTATTCCGCCTTTAAAAGGATCAGCAGGGAAAAAGACGCCCTGTTTTATATCCAGAGGATCAATTACCACTGCCTGGCTCCTTTGTTGGCGCATCTATTGGATAAGAAGATGATTTTCTTGGATCTGGATGATTGGGAGATGAGGGAGGATCCCCGTTATTACCTGGGTTTTTATCCTTCTTCCAAGGCGCATTTTTTAACCACCTACATCGCCCGGCGCAGCCATTTTTGCATAGCGGCTAGCCGCTTTCTCCATGATTTTTTGTTAAAGTTCAATAAAAACGTCCATTATATTCCCACCGGGGTCGACTCTGAACTTTTTAAGCCTTCCCGGTCCGGGGCGACCCGTAAGAACAGGATCGTCTTGTCCTGGATCGGGACATTCCACAGGAAAGAATATATTGATAACCTGAAGATGGCGTTGAACTGTTTTGCCTTATTGAGAAGAAAATACGATCATATTTACTTTGAGATCGTCGGAGACGGCACGCACAGGAAGGAGCTTGAAAAAATAGTTGCCGATTACCAGGATTTAAATATCATCCTTAAAGGGTGGATCACGCCGGAGTTGATCCCGGGATATCTGGACAGTGTGGATATCGGGTTATTTCCGGTTGCCGAAAGGAATAATTTTAACGAGGCCAAAAGCCCTACCAAGCTCTTTGAATACATGTCTATGGAAAAGCCCACGGTTTCCACTCCCATCGGGGAATGCCGCCATATCATTAAAGACGGACAAGACGGATTATTGGCAAGGAATAAGGCGGAGTTTTTCTCTAAAATACGCATGCTGATTGAAAATAGACAACTCGCCCGGGAGATCGGGATAAGATCCCGGAAAACCGTTGAAGGCAATTATTCCCTGCGGGTCTTAGGGCAGAGGCTTTGTGAGATATTTTCCCGAATATGATTGGAATCTCCGTAATTATCCCGGCTTTCAACAGTTCGCGTTTCATCGCTGGTTGCCTGGAATCGTTAAAAAGGCAGGCTTACCGGGATTTTGAAACAATCGTCATCGATAACGGTTCAGGAGATGGCACGGCAACCCGGGTACGGGCCGTCTTCCCCGATGCGAAGCTGATTATAAATCATACCAACCTAGGTGCCTGTAAAGCAAGAAATCAGGGGATAAGGATTGCCCGTGGGCAGTGGATTTTGACCCTTGATTGCGATGTAGAGCTTAAACAGGATTTTTTTCTCGAGTTCGTAAAAATCGCAAGAGACCTGCCCGATAAGACCGGTATGGTCCAGGCAAAAATACTCCAATCCGACCACCGGCACATTTTTTCTACCGGTATTTTTGTCTCATCCCTACGCAGGTTCTATGATATCGGGATGGGCCGCCCTGATAATCAGGAGTTTGCGCAACCTCGCCAGATACTGGGCGGCTGTTCCGCAGCCAGCTTTCTGCGCAGGCAAATGCTGGAAGAGATAAAAGGGGTTAACGGATATTTCGACGAAAGGTTCTTTTTTCTGGTCGAAGACGTGGACCTTGCCTGGCGCGCCCGTGCCAAAGGCTGGAGGGGGGTCTATCTCCCCGAACTGGTCTGTTATCACCAAGGTGACAGTTCGGGAACGGATAAGAAATTAAGGCAATATCTTTGTTTCCGGAATCGTTTACGCAATAATGAATAATGAAGGGCTGCATAGTTATCTGGGAAAAGTCTTTCCATTTCTTTTTTACGACTTACCGCGATTTTTACTTTTATTTTTCACTAATCCTCATCTCAGGAGGCATTTCAAGAGATGCCGCAGATAAAAAACAGGATCGGCGTTTTTCTTAAAAACCACTGGTTGATTTTGGCTCTTTTCTCCATTTTTTTCCTGATCAGGGTTTATCGCCTGGGGGGAAGGGATTTTTGGTTCGATGAGATCGGCTCGCTGAGCTACGCCGAACACCCCTGGCAGAATTGGAATGCCCCTTTTTACTGGATCATTCTCCACCTTTGGACCAGGCTATTCGGTTTTTCCGAGCTCAGCTTACGCCTGCCTTCCGCGATTTTTAATTTCCTGAGCGTGGTTTTCGTTTACAAAATGGGCAAGGTGATTTTTAACAGGCAGGTAGCGATATTCGCTGCGGCCTTAATCGGTTTATCTGCCTTTCATCTTTGGTACGCGCAGGAGGCCAGGGATTATAGCGCTGTTCTTTTCTTCGGCACCTTTTCTTCTTATCTGCTTTTGCGCGCGCTTAATTCGAAAAAAATCATCTGGTGGGTGTCTTTCGCTTTGTTCTCTCTTTGCGGGGTCTATACAAATTATTTTTACCTTTTTTTGCTTTTTTCGCAATTGGCTTACATTTTTTATTCCCAGGAAGATAAGATCCTGGCCAGGCAGATCGTCCCTTTTTTCATTATTTTTTTCGGATTCAGCCTCTACCTCAACCGTTTTCTGGAAAAGTTCTATTTTATCGGAAATGGTTTCTGGATCCCGAAGCCCGGTTGGGAAGCCCCGGCGATCACTTTTGCAAATTTCATCCTGGGTTACAACGGACTTCCCGTATTTTATCCGTTGGTCATTTTGGCAACGGTATTAGTTTTCTTATCGGCGCTGCGCTCATTAAATAAGGGGGGCGGGGGTGGTCCCGCTGTAGCCTTCTGCGGCTTTTTATTCATTTTGCCGCTTTTGGCGATTTTTATCTTTTCCCGGGCATTTTTCTCCATTTATCTTAACCGTTGCCTGATCCTTTTTAGCCCGTATTTTTACCTCTTTTTTTCCTTTGGGGTATTCGCTTTGGGGAAAAAAATAAGATTCCTGGCCATCGCCGCGATGCTGGTTTTGACTTTGTCCGCCGACTTCTTTTATTTCAGCGACCGGATGTTTATGGGGCTGGATTATCATCTGGGCAGTTATACCAAAAAACCCGTCAAGCCGCTGGTCAAGTTTCTCCAGGTGAACGTGGCGGCAAAAGACCTGATCGCTTTTACCAATGACGCGGTCCTTGGGCCGGCAAGATACTACGGCCGCGAAAAGCTGCCGGAACTCCTTTTTTTCTTCGATCCGAAAATCCCCGATTCCAGCTGGGGCAGGATGATACAGGAGAATCAGTTTACCATTCCCCATCATAAGGTTGAGCATCTTAACTTCGAAAGGCTATGGGTTATTTATTCGGGGTGGGAGCGGGATGGCAGCCTGGATGAAAACTCTCTTTCCGTAATGAAATCTTTAGGGATGGCCCTCAAGCTGGAAGGCCGGTACTTGATTGATGGATCATACGTCTTCGTCTACAGGAAATCTCCCGCGCAGGGCGATTAACCGGCCTTTTTAGTTTTCCGGCTATCAATCCGCCCGCCAGCCACCAGATAAAAGAAACTTCCGGAAGAAAAAAAGAAAAATCGATCAGATTATGGAAGAGGAAGATTAAGAAGACGGTCAAGACAGGAGATTTTTCTTTTAACCCCTTTCTCAGTATTGCCCAGGCCAGCCAGAGGAAAGAGGCAAACCCCAGGAGCCCGGTTTCTGCCCAGAGTTGCAGATAAGAGTTATGGGCATAACGGGATTCCGGAAGATTGAAGTTACCGGGCCCCATCCCCAAGAGGGGGTGTTGTTTGATCAGGGAAATAGTTTCCCGCCAATAGTTAAAACGCATCAAGCCGGAAAAAAACGGTTGGTGGTGCGTTCCTTCCTGTGAAGACCTTAAGAAAAATATGATGATCGCCGCGCAGATAATTCCTATAAAGATGGCCAGCTCTTTTTTCTTTGCGCGCTTTCTACAATAAAGAACCACCAGGCTGGCCAGTAAAATACTGATGATTGCCCCCAGGGATTTAGTTAAAAGCAGGGCAATCGCCAAAGGCAGGATGATCGCCAGGCGGCTCCTGTTTTTCGGCACCAGGAAGATGCACATCGCCAGATATACCCCGAGGATATTGGGGGTGACAAAAGGGAAGAATACCCGCCTGCGGCTGAGATAATCCAAGGCGAATTCGCTGGTAACCCCCTCTTTTTGCATGTATTCCAGAACGTGCCGGAAGCCGAAAAAATATTGGTAGATAGCCAGGATCCCGATGGCGAATGCGGAAGCGCTTAAGACAGTTCTTAACTGTTCATCCTCCTTCTGCGTCAGCAAGAAGGCGAAGAGAAAGATGATCACACTCGTAAAATACCCGTAGAGCTCTTTTACCCCGTTATTTTTGTCAGACGAGAATAACCAAGACAGGGTCACGGCAAGTAAAAATATGACCAGTGGGAAGCTGACCTCTTTTTCCGGAAGGTCCGCCCTTTTTTTTGAAAAAAACCAGAGAAAGACCGCGCCTATAAAAAGGCAGGAGTAAACAAGGTTTGCATGAATAAAGGCGAGGGAACTGATAAAGGGGCGCAGAAAGATTAAGAGTAGCAGCGGAATATACATTATGTTATAATTTTAGTTCAAGATGGAATCGACGTCAAAACAAATTATCAGCGTAATCATCGTTACCTGCGCCAGGAGGGATTATCTTGATCCCTGCCTGCGGTCATTGCGGCCGCAGCAGGGGGTAGATCTCGAGATCATCGTAATCAATAACGCTTCGGATGAGCGCTCCTCCCGGGAAATTGCGGATTCGTTTAAGGGGATAGCATTATATTCATTTCGGGAGAATCTTTTGTATTGCCAGGCATTGAATTTCGGAATCGCCAAAAGCCGGGGAGAATACGTGCTTTGCCTTAATGATGATGTCGTGCTTGATGAAAATTATATTTCGCAGGCCTGGAAAGGGTTTTTCAAAGACAAAAAAGTCGGCATGGTCAGCGGTAAACTTATGCGCGCGGACAAAAAAACACTCGATAGCACGGGGTTATTTTTGAGTTATTGGCGCACGGCGCGGGAAAGGGGATACGGAAAACCCGATCGGGGGCAGTTTGAAAAACCGGAATATGTTTTCGGTGTCAACGGAGCAGCGGCCTTTTATTCCCGCGCCATGCTCGAGTCGATAAAGGAAGGCGAAGAATATTTTGATTCGCGGTTCGGGATCTTTTATGAGGACCTGGATGTGTCATGGCGGGCGCAACGCAAGGGGTGGCTGGGATTTTATGTTCCTTCCGCGGTAGCCTATCATATCCGGGGAGGCACGGTGAGAAGCGCAGAGGGGGTCAACCGGCCTTTTGCCAGAAGATACCTGAACGAAGACCTCTTCAGGGACCTCGTGAAAAACCGTTATCTGACACTGATCAAAAACGAAAGTTTTTTGGGTTTTTTGCTGCATCTGCCGGGAATACTGTTTTATGAATGCCTAAGCTGGGCGCATATTATGTTTTTTCGGCCCGGCTTTATAAAAAAAGAGGTTTTCAGGGTTATCGCAGCCGCGTTTGACCGCCGGCGTAAAAGATAAATTTAGAGAAAAAAAGTGATTTTGCGCAATTTTTTTAAAAAAATAATAAATTTAGTGTTTTCCCGTCGATAAAAAACTCTTGACAAAGAATAGATGTTATGATAAAAAACAAGTATAAAAGTTGATCGGCAACCGATTTTAATATTTTTTAAGAGGGGTTTAAATAAAAAAAGTGAAAAATTAGAAAGGGAGTGAGGGCTCAATGATACAAGAGGAGCCCTTTTTTTGCGTATAGATGAAAACAGTCGGATTAACCTACGATTTAAAGACAGATTACCAGTTTAAAGAAGGGGATCCTCTGGATGCGAATGCGGAGTTTGACCACCCCTCCACGATCGACGTCATCGCCAAGGCAATCGAATCAAACGGATTCCGTGTCGAGAGGATCGGAAACGCCTCTAACCTTCTGGAAAAACTGGATTCCCTGAAAGTCGACATTGTTTTTAATATTTCCGAAGGGATAGAAGGCAGGAATCGCGAATCACAGGTTCCCATACTTTTGGAGATGGCCGGGATCCCCTTTGTCGGAGGAGACGCCCTGACCCTGGGATTGACGCTGGACAAGGTGATCGCGAAAAAGATTTTTATCGCGGAAAAAATTCCTACCCCGAAGTTTTTCGAGATAAAGGCCCTGGCAGAGCTTTCGGATACCGACCATTGTAAGTTCCCGATGATCGTCAAGCCGCGCTTTGAAGGTTCCTCTAAAGGATTAAGCGAGAATTCACGCGTGAAGGATGCGCAGGAGCTGAAGAAACAGGTAGAGATTATCATCAATACCTATAAGCAGCCTGCGTTGGTGGAGGAATTCATTGCCGGGCAGGAGTTTACCGTTGCGGTGATCGGAAACGACCCCGCAGAGGCACTGCCGGTTGTCCAGATCAAAATAGACGGTAAGGTAGAATTAAACGAAAAGTTCTATACCTTCGCCCGGATTGCCTCCGATAAACTGGAGTATGTCTGTCCGGCGGAGATCTCAGCCGAAACAGAGCAGATGATGCGGGAGTATGCCCTAAAGACCTATCAGGCGGTAGAATGCCGCGATTTCGGCAGGATCGATTTCCGGATGGACGAACGGGGCAACGCCTATGTCCTGGAGATTAACCCGTTACCTTCATTATCCACGGAAGACGTCTTTATGCTGATCGCCAAAAGGATGGGAATTACATACGAAGAGATGATCGGCAGGATTTTAAAAAGCGCTTTAAAAAGATATAATTTAGAATAATCCATGAAAGTAGCCCTGACCTGCAATCTGAAGAAGAAGGACGATTCCAAGCCCCCGGATTTTTTCTCCGAGTTCGATTCTCCGGAAACCGTCGACGCGATAGCCGGGGCGCTGCGGGTCAAAGGGCACAGTGTCGATACCGTTGATGTCGATCATCCGCGGCTGATCTCCTACCTGAAACAAAATCGGGTAGATATGGTTTTCAATATTGCCGAGGGGAAATTCGGAAAATTCCGCGAGTCGGAGGTCCCCGCGATATTGGACCATCTGAATATTCCTTACACGGGTTCGGGGAGTTTTTCCCTGGCATTGGCCCTGAATAAGGCCTTCACGAAAAAAATCCTCAAAGCAGAAAATATCCCCACTCCGAACTTCCAGCTTTTTTCCAAAGACAGCGAAGAACTCGATCGCGAGCTGCGCTTTCCTTTAATTGTCAAACCAAACCGCGAGGGGTCCGGAAAAGGCATAGACCGTTCAAGCGTAGTTTTTGCGAAAACCGATCTTTATAAGAAGATCCAGGAGATCACCAACATCTACAGGCAGGAGGCGTTGGTCGAAGAGTTTATCGATGGTAAAGAGCTTACGGTGGGAATCCTGGAAAACGGCAAGGTGGTGATACTGCCGGTGCTGGAAATAGATTTTTCTAATTGCAGGAACAGCGGCGAATTTTTTTATTCCTGGCGGATGAAAGAATTCCAGGGGTCCGCCGCCCTGGGCCTGGCGCCGGAATTTTACTGTCCGGCCCGTTTGGATAAGGAAATAGAGACCCGGGTCAAGGATGCGGCCTTAAGGAC
>Ga0265297_10010369_pt1 | contig 11732 bp, 12 predicted proteins | sample Munlanlwell13791_FD_192502 | JGI IMG/M metagenome (GOLD analysis project Ga0265297, IMG submission 192502) | Leachate microbial communities from a municipal landfill in Southern Ontario, Canada - Leachate well 137-91 | ecosystem: Engineered > Solid waste > Landfill > Unclassified | place...
ACCCAACCAAAGGCTTAGTCTGTTCATGATAAACGCTGAGTCGTTTACGCACGGTTTCTTCCTTATCGTCATCGCGCTGAATCAAAGGCTCCCCGGTCACATCATCAACGCCCTCAACTTTAGGCGAATTAAACTCAACATGATAAGTGCGCCCGGATTGTAAATGCACCCTTCTGCCGGCCATGCGCTTTACAATTTCCTCATCTTCCACCACGATTTCAATAACCGTATCGATGCTCACGCCCATTTCGTTCAGGCCTTCAGCTTGAGCAATGGTCCGGGGAAAACCGTCCAGCAAAAAGCCGTTAGCGCAATCGGCTTGAGTAATACGCTCTTTGATCAACCCTAAAATAATATCATCGGAAACCAGGCCACCGGCATCCATCACTTTTTTTGCTTCAACACCCAACGGTGTTCCTTCCCGCACTGCGGCTCGCAACATATCACCCGTTGAAATTTGCGGAATAGCGTATTTTTCAGTAATAAATTGAGCTTGAGTTCCTTTACCGGAACCGGGACTCCCCAACAGGATGATGCGCATAACTAACTCCATTGTGTCGCTAAGACAGATTTAGACTCTAAACATAACAGCTCGCGTCAGTCGGGTTAGCTTAATCCGACCTGCAAAACCAAATAAAAGTGTGACTGATTATTTTATAACACATCAAATTTTATCTCTTGTAAAAATACGTTTATTTCCCTATTCTTAGTCAGTTTTTTTACATTCAGGGGGAATAATAATGCGTGTTGAAGATTTAATGACTTCAAAAGTATTTACAGTCGAGCAACACGATTTGATTGATCGTGTCTTTTTCTTGATCCATTACGAAAGAATCCGTCACTTACCCGTCGTTGAAAAAGGCAAAGTTATCGGGATTGTATCCGACCGAGACCTATACAAAGCGCTGGGTCCAAAAAGCAACTCCAATGCCATTGAAGCGGCAACCGGCACAGGCGCTACAGAACTGCATGTGATTCCGAAAAAAGTGCAGCATATCATGCACCGGGGCGTGATAACCGTTAACCCTGACACCTATGCCTCGGAAGCGGCTGCAAAAATGGCCGACAATAAAATCGGCGCATTGCCTGTCGTCGATAAAGACAACAAACTGGTCGGTATTCTTTCCTCCACCGACATACTCCGGTTTTTTTCAAAAATCGAAAAAGCCAGCGAAGAAAGAGATAAAAGAATCGCAGCCGGCATCAGTCATAAATAATAATGCAGCTTGCGTCACCCCAAAAGCCCCTAGGTAACGGGGCTTTTTTGTTTTAACCGGCAACCCACCATGACCCATAAAACCCTGCCCGATCAACACGTTAAAGCCGCAACATTAACGTGGTTAAAGTCCGTCATCATTGAGCACAGCATCTGCCCATTCGCAAAGCGCGAACTGGAACGAGGCAGTATTTATTTCAGCGTCGATCGCGACACAGAAATCGAACAATGCTTGCTGAACCTGATACTTGAATGTGATCGACTGGATACCGAATCCGGCATTGAAACCACGCTGCTGATTTATGCAGATGCGTTTGCAGAATTCAACGACTATCTGGATTTTGTTGAAATCGCCGAATCGCTGTTGATTGAACAAGGCTATGAAGGCACTTACCAGCTGGCAAGTTTCCATCCTGATTACTGCTTTCAAGGTAGCAATTCGGACGATGCCGCAAACTACACCAATCGCTCACCCTACCCCATGCTGCACTTGCTACGGGAAACCAGCCTAGACCGAGCCGTAGCCAACTACCCCGATCCGGAAAACATCCCGCAACACAATATCGAATTAACCCGAAAACTGGGATTAGCTAAAATGCAGGCTTTATTAGCGGCGTGTTACCCGGTTAACCCATGATTTTTTCATTCCTGCTGCTTAAAAGCCTCTAATTCCTTAGCCCGCGCCGCCGTAGCGGACATGAAACAATCGTTTGCACTGACCCTGGCCATCGTTCCACCATCAGGATCGTAATAAAAGTCACAATTAGCCTTTCTGTATTTAAGCCATAAGCGTTGGACTTCCTGCAACTGCTTCTTACGTTCAGGAGAAAGGCCGGCCATAATATCCTGATAAGCTTTGTTTAACCTCACATCTTGCCGTTCCGTTTCCGCATTCATGCATTCAACCATTGATGGCGTAACGCCACCGGCTTGATCCATACAGGTTGCGAATGTTTGACTTAAACCCACATCAGCAGCAAGAACCGGTTGAACTACTGCGGTCATCAACCCCGCAATTACCATGTATCTAAAGGAGGACATCACTACTTGACTTCTTCCGCTACGACATCGGCTTCAGCCGCAACTTCGGTTTTTTCAGGTACTGCCGCATCTTCAGCGACTAGCGCGTTATGCTCTACGACTTCGGATTCGGCAACAGCGGCGGCATCTTCCACAGAATCATCTTCGACCTTTTCAATTATCGGCGTATCGGCAACAACAGGATTTTCCACAACGTCGGCTTTTTCATTCAAAGCGGCATCTTTGACAACGGCCTCGCTAACTTCAACAGCCGCTTCCGGTTTTTTATTTAAAGATTCCATAAAGTCGACAAACCAGTCCTGATGCTTAACGCGATCAAGATCCGGGTCAGCAATAATATCGGCGACGACCGGTAAATAGCCCTTGTTTTTAGAGATTTCCAACGCATTGTGGCAACCCTCTTTCTCGCCTCGCAAGCCATAAATACAAGCTACATTATAAGAAGCCGATCCGGCCTGAATCGCATTGGCCTTTTCGAAATAGTTTTTGGCCCTTTCATACAAACTATCATTGGGTGCAACCGCTTTAACCCGGGCCAATTCCATATAAGCAACACCGCCATCCAGCGCTGCGCCTAGATAGGCTGGCTCAATAGTCAGGCAAAAGGAGAATTTAGCAATGGCATCCTGATAAAGATTGGCCGCCGCCTCACCCGACTTGGTTCTCGCCTGATGCAACAAAGCAAGTCCCCAGTTATATAAAGCTTCAGCAATCAACGGCTCGTTAGCAACAACTTCGGCATAATCCTGATAAACTTTTTTAAACAGTTGATCGGCCGTATGGCCATCGCTGCTGCGCGCCTCCGTTGTTTGTTTTATGGCGGCTTTCAACTTGGATTTCTTTGTTATTGACTCAAAAAACGACATGATTTATCTCTCTTGATTTAGTAATTTATAATCGCAAGCTATAGAATAACAGCAGAGCAGATAACGACACTAATTCAAATGTGTAAATAACACACCACCTACCCACAACAAAGAGAAAATCATGAACGAATCAAACAGTTGCGACATTGCCAGAGAAAAAGTAAATCTGGAAACATCGCAAATTGCCTGGAAGGAACTGCAACGCTTTTTTGCCGCCGGCGCCGCGGTATTTGTTGCATCAGACCTGGATTTAGTCGATGTGGCCTACCAGTTTTCCATCGACAATAAAGACCAGGTTGCGTTATGGATGCAAAGCAATCAAGTTGCTTTGGTCTCCGACCGACAGGCAGCCGACTGGTTTGAGGCTGACGCCGAGGTATGGGCCGTTGTCGTCAAACCCTGGATATTGGTTCAGGAATAAGTCACACCGTTTAAGGCATATTTGCCTTAAACTTTTCCTCTTGAACCGGATCTTCCCTTACCTCTTGATTCGATCCGCTTACTGTCAGGCTGTTTAACCCCACGAACCGTTGGTTTGGCGCCGCGAGCCGCCGGTTTTTTGGTATGCCGCATATCCTTTTTGCCGGTCGTTTTATTGGGCGCGTTCTTTTTAGGCGCATCGATCACTTTCAGTGAAACCGGCTCATAGCCGGTATCGGCCACACGCGGGATTTGCCGCTTGAGCAGTTTCTCAATTTCCACCAGCATCCAGGCTTCTTCCGGACACACCAGCGACAAGGCCTCGCCATTGGCACCGGCCCGTCCGGTACGGCCAATGCGGTGAATATAATCTTCCGGCACCTGCGGCACATCGAAATTCACCACATGCGGCAAGTCGTCAATATCCAGACCGCGCGCGGCAATATCGGTGGCAACCAATACCGAGACCTTGCCGGTTTTAAACTGCTCCAGCGCCTTGTTGCGTGCGCCCTGCGTTTTATCGCCATGCAACGCCGCCGTACGGATGCCGTCCTCAATCAACTGTTTTTCCAAACGATCGGCTCCGTGTTTGGTGCGCACAAAAACCAGCACCTGTTTCCAGTTATTGCTGCCGATCAGGTAGGACAATAATTCGCGCTTGTACTCGCGGCCGATGCCGTAAACCCGTTCCGCGACATTTTCAGCCGTGGCATTTTGCTTGGCGACTTCGACTTCAACGGGATTGTTCAATAACTGCGCCGCCAGCGATTTGATCGCATTGGGCACAGTCGCAGAAAACAACAGGCTCTGCCGTTTCTTGGGTATCAGCGCCATAAGTTGCTTAATATCGGGCAAAAAGCCCATATCGAGCATACGATCCGCTTCATCCAGCACCAGCACTTCCACGTTGGACAGGTTGATATTGCGCTGCTGCACATGGTCGATCAAGCGCCCCGGCGTCGCCACCACGATATCGCAACCCCGGCGTAATTGACGGGTCTGGATGCCGATACTCGCACCGCCGACCACCGCTTCCGCATGGAACGGTAAATGTGCGCCGTAAGTTTTTACGCTTTCATAGACCTGCGCGGCCAGTTCACGGGTCGGCACTAAAATCAGCGCACGAACCCGGCGCGGCTTTTGATGCGGATCATGATTCTCGGCCAGCCGTTGCAATAAAGGCAAGGTGAAACTGGCGGTTTTTCCGGTTCCGGTTTGCGCGCCTGCCAACACGTCCTTGCCTTCAAGGATCAAGGGAATGGCTTTTTGCTGTACCGGTGTAGGAGTGACATAGCCTTGATCGGCTACGGCTTTAAGGAGTTCGTCGGCTAAACCGAGCTGGGCGAAAGACATTTGGAACCTCTGGTAAAAAAATCGTTCATGATCACAAGATCATGAGTGTTGGAATGGGGAACGGCAGGCCGTTAAAACTTAAAAAATATCACCACGAAGACACGAAGAGCGCGAAGAAATTAACTTCGTGCTCTTCGTGTCTTCGTGGTGAACTAACCAATGTGCTTAAGTTAATGCGTATGGAGCCCACCTTCAGCCCTGTAGGCCGGAATAAGTCGGTTCGAGCGCCCGCGAGAACTGGCGTTTCCGGCAAACACCTCCCGAACTCGCCGGAAACGCCACCTCGCGCTACGCCGCTTGGATGGCCTTATTCCGGCCTACACCATGCCCTATCTGGACTGATTCTCAAGCTCCAGTAGGGTGTCAATAAAAAGTTACAGGGTGAAATGCTCAAGGGGGTTTCCTCTTGTGCCTTTCGCCCTTAGCCCCCCGTCATATTCATATAACGCAATATAACCGGCTGCTCGTTAATATTAAATTCGTGTTTTTCCGGCTTAATCAGCATCGCATCGACAATGGCCTGTTTCAGCACCGCCATGTCGCCCGGATTAGCCCTGATGACTTGCTTTAAATCGACCGAATGCTCATTGCCCAAACATAACAGCAAGCGCCCTTCAACGGTTAAGCGCACCCGGTTACAGGTGCTGCAAAAATTCTCGCTGTGCGGAGAAATAAAACCGACGCGGGTTTGTGTGCCTGCCACATTAAAATAATTTGACGGCCCGCCGGTTTTTTCAGGCGTGGCGACTAAAGTGAAATTCTCTGCCAAATCGACCTTGATCAAATCGCTGGAATAATAAGCGTCCGCCCGATCATGATGACTGACGACACCCAGCGGCATTTCCTCGATAAAGCTAATGTCGATACCGTTATCGACCGCAAATTGGACCAGGTCATTCACTTCGGTATGGTTTCTATCTTTAAGAATAACCGCATTGATTTTGATCCGCTCAAACCCTGCTGCCTTGGCGGCCTGAATGCCCCTAAGCACCTGCGCCAAATCGCCGGTTCGGGTTATCGCCTTAAACTTGTCGGCATCCAGCGTATCCAGACTGATATTGATGCGCTTTACGCCCGCCTCTTTTAAAGACGCCGCCATCGTTTCAAGCTGGGAGCCGTTGGTCGTTATCACTAGCTCACTCAGGCTTTCGATACGCCCGATATTTTGCAGTAGCCCCAACGCACCTTTCCTGACCAAAGGCTCGCCGCCGGTAATCCTGATTTTCTTCACGCCCAGTTCGGCGAAGGCTTGCGCCAGCGTATAAATCTCTTCCAGCGTCAAAACCTGCGCGCGCGGCAAGAACGTCATGTCTTCAGCCATGCAATACAGGCAACGGAAATCGCAACGGTCGGTAATCGAGATTCTCAAATAATCAACGGTTCTGCCGAAGCGGTCGATTAATTGGGCGGGGGGGGACGGATGAGTCATTAGCGCGGCGATAAAAAATCCAAGACGCTAATATTAACATAGTATTGAGCTTTTAAGAGAGCGGCTATATTCCTGACCATCCAGTTTGGAAACAGTTGCCCATTGCGGAAAGGGTACTAATGGATTACTTATAAACGTCCTTACGATGTCCAATTTCCAACAACAGGATAATTAATTCGCTGTCTTTTATCTGACAGATCAGCCGATAATCTCCAATTCGATAACGCCATAATCCGGCATATCGCTTTCCTTGCAGCGCTTTACCGTGCGAACGTGGATTATCAGTTTCGATGAGCTGGCCTATAAACCGTTCAATTCGCTGCTTTGTACCGGTATCGAGTGATTTTAACGATTTAGCTGCACTGCCCTTTAACTTGATTCGCTATTTACTCATAAAGGCTTTTTTTTAGCTTCGCTCCAGTCAATCAACTCATCTTCATTGTTACTGAGTTCATCCAGCGCCTTTTCTGCAAACCGGGCATCACTGTAATCGGCTAAATATTCACGCAAGGCATCATTAACGGCTTGATCTATGGAGATATACGCTTGTTTAGCCAGCTGATTAAATCGTTTGTCCAGCTGTTCGTCAAGAATTATTGTGGTCATCGTTTAATCCTCTTGGTGTCGTTTTTATGCTAATTTCATCACTCCTCTGCGAGAACGAAATCAAAGCCTTTTTTGCCTGACAGCTTCGACTTCTACGGTAATTTTTTTCAACCTCAAATCGTCGATTTTCACCCGTTTTTGGAATTGCCTAAACCGACGAGGACAAGTTCAAACTGATACAGTTCGTGGAGCGATACCAGAAATAAGCCATATAACCGACTTAAAACAAGCATTATTGCTTTGGTTCCACAGAGCTTCCATTCCACTGGTATCGAACCGGTTTCTCCAGTTTTTTGATTACGCCTTCATTCTGCGCTTGTTCCAGCCAATTACGAACCTGTAGCTTGTGAAGCTTCATACATTCAGAAATTTCATCGATACTTTTGGCATCACCAAAACAAACCAGCTTCACTTCCTGTAAAAAAAGCTGGTAAAAGCCAATTTGTGATTTTACGTGCTCAGGATCATTGCTGACTTTCGCTTTCACATGGATAGTAGGCAATTTCTCCGAGGATCCATGAGGTTTGGCATCGCTACCCTTTAAAGCGCTTTCCACTTGCCGTTCTTTGTCGGGTGGTAATAACGCGTCCGCTTGACTCACAGCATTCTGGCTGCTCATAAACAAGCTGCTTACACCAAGACGTTCAATAATGTTTTCACACCATTGCCCTCCCTGATTGACTATAGCTTCATTACCGGCTTCTGCGTCCCCGATTGGCTTCACCCAAACGGGTACCCAACCTTTTTTAAGATTCTCAATCGCGCCATTCCAGGTTCCGCCACTCCTGCCGGAATGCACCACAACAGCAACATCGGATAAGCAGTAAACATACTTGTTCCGTGCCATCGCGTTACCGACATTGAACCCAGCTTCTGGATAAAATGGGGAAACCAGAACCAAATTATTATTCAATAAGCCGTTACGCCATTTTTGGGCAGTTGCCGCTTTTAACAAACTGTCAGCAAGTACGCCAATGACGGTGCCTTCAACAGTTAATGCTCCTGACATCGCCGCCTCATCAATACCTTTGGCTCCTCCCGATACAACATTCACACCAGCCAGAGCTGCCTTGGCACCAAGTGCATCCGCATATTGCAGGTTTTCTTCGTTAACATGTCTGGAGCCGACTACCGCAATTCCGCCATTATTGAGCAATCGCGAGTTACCAACACCAAACAAAAATGGCGGCGCATCATTTCTCAGACGCTGCTTCAAACGTCTTGGATAGTTTTCATCCGATCTTGTCAATACCCATATGCCAGCCCGTTGCCATTTTTCCATCGCTAATGCCAGTGCATGCCCCCTTCCTAGTAAGGCTTCCACACGGTTCAATGATATCTTGCTGTCATGCCACGTTGATAACATATCAGCAACATCCCCACCTAACAATTGAGCAGGAGATAATTCTTTCTCCTTTAACCACGCAGCAAAACGCCCCCATTCCGTAGGGGTTAATGGTTTGGCTGCATCTTGCGTCAATTTGGTAAAGTGACTGGTCAGCAGCAATACTGCCTGGGTATTTTCATTTAGATTCATGGATCATTCGTTTGTTGATGTCGATGCCAATGCGCAGGGATAAACCTTACCGCTACCAGCCTGCTGTAAGAGTGCGGCTATAACAGTAAACGTCCAGCCCGAATCTATAATATCATCCACTAAAAAAACGTTTCCATTATTAATATTAGCTTGGTCAATTACAAACACACCATCCAAATTACGACATTGGTGAAAACGGTTCTGCTGAAGTTTTTGCTGTTCATTGGCCTTAGCTTTTTTTACTGCATCAACAAAGGGTAAGCCAAGCTCATCTGCCAGCCTCTGAGCGAAATCCGGCACCAGCATTGGATGATTCATTGACGGCACACAGCAAACCCACGCGGGAAATGCTTCCGGCTGCCACCGCTTATGGATCATTTCGGCTATCGCAACAACCAGTTCATCACGGAAGCGGCCTGCATGTTTATCATCCGCAATCATTTTTCCCCAGCCAGCATCACCCCAACGTGATAATACCCTTCCCTCCTGCGCCCTCAAATTGACAGGCAAATTACCTTGAAATCCATGTTCAACAAAAGCCTTGGCAGCCACTTGGATTTTGGGTTTTATAGCAACTTCGGCATGTTTCAAGAATATCGCAGCCCGATGAGCAAGTGCTGAATTAACCGTGATCGCAATAGCAGGCTGATTAAGGCACACAGTACAGCGACCGCAGGGTTCACCCGCCTTATCATCCAGTGTATCCCTCAGGAAACTCATCAAACAATCTTTGGTTTGTGAATAACGCTGCACTTCCTGCCACTCAATTTCCCGTTGCCGGGTGAGATGGGCAATACGCTCACGATCCATAGCAAACGGTATAGATGTCCTCCGCCACTGGGTGTCCATTTTTATAATGGGTGCAGGATTTTCTACACTCAGAAATTTCAACACCTTTTCAATCAGTCCATGCCTCAAATTTGTTATTTCCTCAAGCTGGCGCAGAGTCAAACCATCGCTTTGTTCTAACTTATCAAGAATCTGCCTGATTTGCTGTTCGGAAGGGAAAGCAGATTCACGAAAAAATTCGTGAATCTCGCGATCTTCCGTACCACTTAGCAAAACACCAAAGGCAGAATCAATTCCGCGTCCGGCACGACCAACCTGTTGATAATAACCGACAATCGAGCCCGGTGCCTGATAATGAATAACAAAGCGCAAATCAGGCTTATCGTAGCCCATACCTAACGCAGTCGTTGCCACCAGCACTGTGAGCTGATTATTTAGTAACGCCTCTTCAAGGTGCTGTCTGTAACTATCACTGTTAGCAAAATCGGGATGCTCAACTCCGTTGTAATAGGCTAGCGCGTTGATACCGTTCTGACGCAACCAAACGCTGACCTGATCGGCATCGCGTTTGGTCAGAGCGTATACGATGCCGGTTCCCCCCAATGCCGGGATAGATTGTGCAAGCCATGCCAGCCGTGCAGCCTGATCGGGCAACACCATTGTTTGCAATGACAGACTGTCACGAATAAGAGATCCACGTTGAATCTGAATATCGCCAAGCTGACTCTGTATATCAGCTATGACACGATTGTTTGCCGTTGCTGTCGTCCCCAATACAGGCGTGTTAGCAGGCAAAAAGCGTAGAATATTGACGATACGGCGGTAGTCCGGCCTGAAATCATGCCCCCAATCCGAAATACAATGGGCTTCATCCACTACCATCAATGCAATACGATCAGCAATTGGCTGTAAAACTGATTCCACAAATTTGTCATTGGCTAAGCGTTCTGGGGAGATTAACAAGCAATCTATTTCATCAGCCAGAATCTGCCGTGTCACCGCCTGCCAGTCATCAGTATTGGTTGAATTCATGGTAACTGCATTAATTCCCAAACGTCGGGCAGCATCAATCTGGTTACGCATCAATGCCAACAAGGGTGAGATAATAATGGTCGGCCCCAAGCCTCGGTCACGAAAAATTTTAGCACTGATAAAATACACTGCGCTTTTCCCCCAGCCAGTGCGTTGAACCACCAATAACTTTTGGCGGTGATTCACCAGTGCGTCAATGGCCTCCCATTGTCCATCACGAAAATCAGCTTGCGAATCGGCTAATGCCGTTTGTAATAGTTGTTGTGCTTTCAAGCGATTCATTCAATATCCCCTGTGTTAGTTTTACCCCGTAACGCCTATCCGTTTTACTGAATGTCGTGGGTTTTGCGCTTGTCAAGTTACAAATGAACCGTATAAACCAAGCCCGCTGGATTCTAGCACACATGCACAGCTGACTTTTTCTAACTTTGTATCTTCTATTCTGGATTCGAAGAAGTAGCTGAAAGCAATCCCATTGGTTTACATTATTTCAAATCAATCCAAAAACGCCCTGATCGCCGCTATCCCCTGGCCTCCGCTTTGCCGCGCTGTAGTCAGGCTGGATTCGGTCATGCCGCCCAGGGCGTAAACAGGCAGGTTGACCTTGGCGACCAGTTCAGCAAATTGCTCCCAGCCCAGCGATGCAGCGCCCGGATGCGTTTGGGTTGCCAGCACCGGAGCCAGCACCACAAAATCCACGCCTATTTTTTGCGCCTGTTGCAGTTGCTCAAGGTTGTGACACGATGCAGCTAACCACTTGCTGTTTTCGGAACGCTTGGTCAAAGCCATCAAGTGACTGCTGGTCAGGTGTATACCATCTACTTCGACTGAGCATTCAACGGCGGAATTCATTAACAGCACGGCTTGTTGATGTTTGCATAACGGGTAGGCCTGTTCGAAAAACTTTGCGACGGCTGCGGAAGGCAAGGTTTTCAATCTGGCCTGTATCAGTTTGACGCCTCGGTTCAATATTTTTTGCAGATTAGGCAGCAACAAGGCTTCATCTGCGTCATCCAGAATCGCGTAATGATGCGGCAATCGGGCGGCGGTGATGATGGGCCGGTTGGCGGCGGGGAATGCATAATGCTCCAGTTCAGCCGAGGTCACCCATTTAAACAGCTGGCCTTCCAAGCTTTTAGCTTCACCTGAAAACTGCTCGACCAAGAAAACGTTTAGCTGCACAAACCGGTCGGGGTACTGGTGCTTGACGGTAATCAGCGGGGTTGCCGCTGTTACGGTGATGTTGAGTTCTTCTTTGAGTTCACGAACCAGCGCTTGTTCTGCGGTCTCCGATGCTTCAATCTTGCCGCCGGGGAATTCCCACAGGCCGCCTTGGTGCAAATCGGCATGACGCAAGGAAATCAGGATTTTTCCTTCCGGGTTTTTGACTACGCCTACGGCGACTTGGAGGGGATTCATTTATTTAGTGGGACGCAGGAACGG
>Ga0265297_10010370_pt1 | contig 11732 bp, 32 predicted proteins | sample Munlanlwell13791_FD_192502 | JGI IMG/M metagenome (GOLD analysis project Ga0265297, IMG submission 192502) | Leachate microbial communities from a municipal landfill in Southern Ontario, Canada - Leachate well 137-91 | ecosystem: Engineered > Solid waste > Landfill > Unclassified | place...
TATAATAAGTGTGAGCTTTTATGTCATTCTTGTTAGGCTCTTTTTTAAAAAGTAAGATCATTTTATAGTATAATCCAAATATTATGTTTTTCATTATATCTCTTATTCTATACTTCAAAGATATCTTCCTTTTTGTCTATCCATTTAAATGTCGTTTTTAGTTTGTTTTTAGATTTACTATATAGTAACGATAATTCTTCTTTAGAATATGGATCTTCTTTACAATAATCTCTCTTTTCAAATGGGCAGCCTACACAGCCAGATCTATTCATGCATCCCATAAGAGATTCAAACGCCCACTTATATAAAACCAAATCAGAAGGATTCTTTGTTTCCTCTTTAGCTAGTTTCGTTCCCCAAGCTTTAAAAGCATTTAATACTTTTTCGTATTTACCTTCGCCTACTGCTGTTGATATGATGTTATCATCTAAATTGTAAGATCCTCTTAACCAAATGCTCTTCCTTATTTCTGGCATAAATGAGCTTCTTATACTCATACCTTTTTTGCTATAAAAAATAAGTCCAGAGCTTCTTAAAGATTCATCCATCTCTAGTACTTGCATTAAAACTTTGGTTCCTTTTTTTTGTAATTTAATTTTAGCTTTCATTGTTATCTCCTTATATTTAGTTAGGTTAGGAGTATAAGATGTCTTGTAGAGTCTTATATCTTGTTCTAACAACTTATCTTAGGCTATGGAGTCTGTTCATCTCCGCAATACTAAGTCCTTAATTTATTCTTACACTGGAACTTAAATATTGTCAATATCTTTTTTATTAATTCTTTAATCCCCATTAATATAATATAGACAATAACAATAGGTAAAGTCCACATTCCAGATATAAAAAATAATCCTATTCCCATTATAACAAACATACTTTTAATTAAATCATCACACATGTTTTACTCCTAATATCTATTGAAATTTCAACTTCATTCCCAAATACATCCCAACCTTATGATCTTATATCTCATATAACTCCAGAGTCGTCAGAATATAATCCTAGCTTTACTGTTCTGCATTTACTAAAATCTGTGTTAAGTAAGGATTTAACTTCCTCTACTTCTTTAGGCTTCTGAGTTGTCTCTGAGCTATCATTAAAAGTATTGATGTAATTCTCTAAAAAAGCATAAGTTTTTGTTCCTTTGTTTGTCTTTGAAAATAAATCTATTAGATCCTCTTTAGAGGTTTCTTCTATTAATGTTTCTAGGTTGTCCAAATATTCTTTTATTTTATTCAATTTGAGCTCCACTTTACACCTCTATCATAGTATATTCTAGTTTTTGTTTGCTATCGGTCATCTTTAACCATTCATTAACTCTACTATTAGTATCTTTAGATTCATCATCATAAAACACTTTTGTTACTTCATATCTTGGGTCTCCTCCAAGGGATGTAGCAGCCCAAAGCCAATATTTCTTTTTTTCTTTAGGTGGGGTAAAAGATAATTCGTGCATTATTTCTTCAAAATAAAATTTTGTATCATCTATAAATCCTATATTTCTTTTTAAGGATATGCTTAATACAGATATCGTTATTATTTTGCCTTTATAATAAATATCCTGTCCAATCTTCAATTCGTAAAAATCTTTTAGTTCCATTATTCTTCCCTCTCAATGTAAGTATATTCGCCTTCTTGTTTAATTTCTTTTGGATCAAATCTTTCTAAATATATTTTACGATGTTTAGAATCTGTAGTGGAAAATGTTAAATTTTGAACAGATCCATCTTTGTCAACATTGTTTATATCCGCATAATATATAACTTTCTTCTTTGATTCTGTGTACCATTCAAAAGGAATGTCTGTTAAACCATTATAAAATACACAATCTAAATTAGCGCAATCTTCTATTTTTGATTCTATATTTTTTATTATTAGCTTACCATTTTTAAAGTATAATTGGTTAGTATTTACTAAATGTTTATAGTTAAACTTCCTACCAGTCCTACAAGCCTCTAATAAAATTTCTAAGTTATTTTCAAGGGTTGATTTAGGTTCTATAGGAAATGCTTGCACCAATTCATCTACCGTTAATAGTTGCTCAGATGTTTTTGATTTATTAATTAACTCATTAAATTCTTTATAGTGGTCCAGTTTAAAGTCTTTCAATACTTTTTTAAATCTTTCATTTATGTCAGGTTGCCCTAGTATATTCATCTCTTTCTCCTCTATTAGTTCTAATTCATTTTCTTTAAATACTTTATCTACTCTGCCAGAATTATATTTTACATTATATATTTCTATTTCTTCACAATGCCTAGAAACTATAGTAACTATTTCTCCTGTTAGTTTTATCTTTACCTTATCACCTACTTTAAACTTTTCATACGAATCAGGAAGTTTTTCTTCTTGTTTTATTAGTGTTGTTTTATTATCATGCGTTAAAGGTACTGTGTCTTCTTGATATAAGCTACACTTTTTAAAATCTTTTAACATTATAACTCCCTTGGTTCATTTATTATCTTAAGTATATTTACACAAAAATCTATAGATAACCTTACTTCTGATATGTGTGTTATTATTTGTACTATATTTCGCTCCATACTCTCTTGATCTAGTAGATTTTCATCCGTTTCCAGTTTATAATAAATTTTTCCTAATTCGTTATAATGTTCTTTTAACGCATTTTCATTTGCGTGTAAACAGATTTCAACATAACCTGTTAATTCAGATAGTTTTTCTTCGGATTTATTCATTGTTGGTTGCCTCCTTTATTAGTTCTAGGCTACTTTTATGAATACTATAAGACATACCTTCATTGTCGTATTTTATAATTATTCTATCTTCGTATATGTCATTTTCCTTTATAATAGTAGCTAATTTATTTAGTTCTTTATTCCTTACCCTGTCGCCTACTTTGAACATTTATTTTATCCTCCCACATCTTGAACATTTTTCATTCCCTCTATAATAAGCATACCCTTCTTCATAGTATACATACTCCCATTTATGCCAGCCTAGCCAGCAGAGTAGTTTAGTCATTTAAAAGTCTCCAGTTTAAATACATACTTGCCGTATGCTCTATACAATTAACTTGTATATTTTTTTCTTCTAGTTCCCAGCCACAAACATATAAAAATCGACTATGACCTATTGCCGTTATTATGGCAGGTTTTTTTGTAGACCAACTTGTTATAGTATCACCTACTTTAAAAGTATTTTTAAATATTTCAGGTGTCATTTTTATATTTTTTCTAACTATTTGTTTGCAGTTAGGACATATATGCTTCATTATTCTACCCCTATTTTGATATGCTTATAGAACCATATAATTATATCAACAAACTTCCAAACTCCTAAAGGAAGTATAATCATAAGAAAAATAAATAAATATTTTATAGCTTCTCCTAAATCCCTCATTTCCCCTCCAAACAAATCTCTTTAAAATTATCCTTCTCAAATTCTGTTAGCGTCTTGATGTCTTTTGTGCAGATTACTTTCAGGTAGGGTTTTACGTTATCTACTTTGTATGTAGTCGCAAATACAATATGACTTCCGATAAAAACAGTTATAACAATCCCTAAAATAAAAGATATTATTTCAGCAAGTGTATTATCCATTATTTTATCCCCTCTAAAATCTTAACCTATTGATTGCTTGTGCCTTCGACGTTTCTTTCTATTCTATCTTTTTTACGTTTATCTAACCACATTAAAGCTTCATCTAGTTTTGTAATAGCTATACTATTTTCTCTGCAAGGAAAGTTACTATTTAAACCTTCTAAGATAAGTTTAGCAGTTTCTATTATAGCATCTATTTGACAACCATTTACACCAACTTCTTTTATAGCTCCTTTTTGAATTTTAAAAAATAAACTGTTATCTACATGATTTATTTTTATAAATTCCATAGGTTCATTATTTTCCTCATTTTGATGTGCCACAATGTTTCCATTGATAAAACGTGTTCTAATTAATGTTTCTAGTGCCATGATTAATTTTCTCCTTTTATATTTTCTAAAATCTTAACAGCTTCTTCTATTGTGTTGGTTTGGCATGATGTGGATTTGATTAATATTCTCTCGTCGTCATCTTCTTTGAAGTCGTCCCATGTCTGTTGAATTATTACGCCATGGTGTCCATAATAATTAGTTCTACATCTTAAATAATACTCATGCTTCCACCACGTTGGCAACTCTTGCTTAGGCTCGTGGGGTTTTAAATTTTTTAAATCTACAAGGCTAATAAAAGATATTCTCCAATCAGATTCTTTTTCTTTTCCAAAAAACATATCATTTTCTATTTTATACAAGATACTATTTTCATCATCTTCAAAAACCTCGCCACTATACATTCTGTCTAGTACTTCTTTGTTAGTCATTTTTAATACCTCTTATTTTTATAAATGTTTCTATCTGGTCATCTGTTAATGTTTCAATGAACGCTAAAACGCTTACAGCTTCTTCTAATGTTTTAAACTGTAATTCTTTTCTATATTTTCCATTTACCATAATATTATAACCATCATAATCTGTAATATAATGTTTTTTGTTAGTCATTTTTTACCTCGCTATCTAAACATTCTTGACACCTTTTAAATCCATAATCATCATTAACTTCATCATCATTACCAAAATCTACATATTCATCAAATAATAAACAATAATAATTACCTTGTCTTTTAGTTATCTCATTACAATTAATAGAGCATCTTTCTTTATTGTATTCTCTATATGTTATATGTTTTTTAATAATAATTTCTTTTGTTATATCTTTATGTTTCATATTACTTAACCTCCTTAATCTTCTTAACAGCTTCTTTGATTGCGTTAAACATCCAATATCTAGGAGCAGTATCTAAATCTTCAACTATAAAATGAATACGGCAATAATCATCTTCTTCTGATGGTTCAAAAACACAATCATTGCATCTTTTTTCTTCACAATACTCCTTAATAACCTCCAAGTCGCTCTTGCCGTCGATTGTTGGGAGTTCTAATAAAGCTGCATAAGTTTCGGTAAAGCCATCAACATTTTTATAAGAATTATCCATCACTTTTATTATATCTTCTTTTTTAATGTACTCGCTCATTATCTAACCTCTACTTTTTTTATAACATTAGGATTACCACGTTTGTGACTACGTTCTATCTTAGCTTCATCTAAAATTTTATAACAAGTAACTCTGCTTTATTCAAAGTTTCTGAAACTATTTTTCTAATACGTTCCGCTGTTTCTTCTAAATCATTTACAAAATCCATTATTTCATCTTGTTTATTTAATAATTCACTAAAATCAGTTTTTGCAAATTCAACTTTAGTTATTAATGTTTTTGAAAAAAATGAGTTAATTCACTTATAAAATCATCTTCTATTATTTCACCTACAGTGTAATTTTTTTCGTCTTTATTCCATTTTTCGATAGCTTCAATGGCTTTTTCTTTTGTTTTGTAAATATCTGTATGTTTTATATTTTTAATACATTTTGTTTTTTATATCTTTCTAGTATTAATATTTCCATTTCTCCTGCTCCTTAATCAATAATTCAGGATTTTGATAAATATTTCCTATTACTTCAATACAACAACCAGTAGAATCATAAAAATGACATATATCTAAAGGGTATTCATTAGCCTCTATTTTTGAGTACATAGCGCAAAAACCACCTTCAATAAATTTTACTTTAAATTTAGAAGGTTCATGAATATTAGATTTAATTATATCACCTTCGTAAATATCTTTTCCTTTTAAATCTTTAAAACCTGTAAATTGCATTATTTCATAATTTTTATTTTCATAATCTGCAAAAAAAGTAGAAAGTTTATCACTATATTGCATACTGTTAGTTTGTTTTAACCAAACTCTAAACTTTATTTCTCTATCCATCTTATTTACTCTCCTTAATCTTCGCTATGGCTTCGTCTATTTCTTTAATTTTGTAATATTCTGGATTTTTATCTAATTTACAAAGAGAAAATAAACCCTTATCAGCAAAGATACATTTTTTACACATTATTTGTTTATTGCAATACTCCTTAATAACTTCCAGCCTGTCTTGGTGGGTTGGCAGTTGTTCAACATCGTATAATAGATTATATTTTGCCATAGATGGAGGCAATCTATTTATTATATCTTTTATAGCTTCTAACTTTACCCATTTAGTCATTATGCACACCACCTAGAGAAGGAGATTTTTGATGTACTTAAAGCTTTGGATGCTATCTCTATTGCATACTCTTTATATTTGACTATCATTTTAAAGCACTCCTCATGTAAGCTATCTTCTAAACTATGAGCTGCTTCATCATCATTGCGATTATTTTCAATTTCTTTAATTTTAGAATCTAAATAGTTAAGTAAAGACTCTTTGCTAGCCTTAATTTCAAATTCTTCTCCAGGTTTAACCCCATAAACTCCACACATTATTTTATGCTCATCTATACTCATAATTATCTCCTTAAAAAAATCTCCATATTTCTATGAGGATCAACTTAGCATAACAACGATATTATGTCAATATTTATTTATAACTCATATACAAAAATATCTCTTTTATCAAAAACTGAATTGATGATCTCTTCTATCTTCTCCCAATCTCCGCCAGCTAAGCCTGCTCCTATTTTAGGCATTCCTATTTTTAGCTTCTTAAATTCTTTACTTTTATTTATTCCTTCCATACATTCTTTTAATGCATCATAATCTAAATGAACTTTATTTCTAGGATAGTACTCTAATTGAGTAAAGCAATTTATTATATACTTCTTATCATCTAAATCTACTGAATGAATCAATCCTAATAAATCGTTGGGGATCTCTTTATATTCTTGGGCTACTTCTAAATAGCATTCCTTAGCTACGGGGAACTCTTTAGCTATCTGCCCTGCTATTCCAGCTCCAAACCCTCCAACGCAATTACATCCATGAGCTAATATATCTATTTCTCCGTCTTTCAATGCTTTAATAGCATCTCCTTTTCTATAAATTATCATTTTTATTCTCCTTCTTTTTTATTTTAACATATAATGGAGTTTTACATTCCCTTTTCATTTCATTATAAGTATTCATAGCAAATATCTTAGTTCTACATAGTCTTTCTATTCTTTCTCTATCTTTCTCATTTAATCCAAATTCATCTAAAACATTAATCATTTCATATACTTCCGCTATAGTATTTCTTTCGTCGCTTAAAAATCTTATTATATCTTGCATATTTTAGTTTAAAAATGTTCTTCAAAGTAAACTTTAAGTTGACTTTGAGTATTATAAATAAACCTTCCTCCATTTTTCTATTTCGGTTTGAGTTCTCCATCTGGCTTGAGCTTTGTCTAGCTTATAAACTCTAAGGAGTTTCTCATAATCAGTAAGCCTATGCCTAATGTAAGCAATAACACATCTTCTAACTGCTTTTTTAAATTCTTCTTTATCTTCTTTAATTTTATAATTTTGTCTCCAAAAATATAATGAGCTCTTTTCCATTAAAACACTATTTACTATGCACCAATCAATTATTTCTTTAGTTAGTTTAGGAAACTCTTTCTTTATTTTAGCTTTTAATGAAAGACTCCAATCATAAACAAAATCATCTAAATTAAAATTAACATCAGTTGTTATCAACATCTAATTCTACCATAAATACTGAAAATGATTTAGTTTTTATTGTACTTTTAGGAGTTCCAACATAATCTATAGTCCATATTTTAATATTAGGCTCTTTAGGATCACAGCTTTCATCTATAATCCTCCCTTTTACGCATAAACAAGTGTTGTCTTGAATAAAAGAGTCTATCATCTCTTCTGCTTTAATTATAGCTGAACCTTCTTTAGAATAAGCCCCAGGGATAATCTCATTATCGTTTTTAATCATGTAAATAATGTCGCTCATAATTCTCCTTATTATAAATATTTCCAATAGTTTGTTGGCCTAAAATCTTTATCTCCGAAACATAAATTGAAAAGAGGAGTTTCATTCCCCATTAGATAATCGTCTATTTGAACTTCTGGCAATGTTTTTAATTGTTTATTAATAGATTTAATATAATCTCTTTCCGGATCATACCATTTACTAAAAAGAAAGTCATTAGATATTAGTTTTTTAATATCATATTTTGTTATTCCTACAAATGAATTAACTTCTCTTACATTATAAATATCTTCTGGCTTTAGCATATCTGAATATATTTGCCTTGTATAATTCCCTTTATATTTAACCCAAAGCTCTTTTGCTTCATCATTATCTCTTTCAAAAACCCATTGTTTTTTTACATTATATCCTTTAGGAATATTGCAAATATCATTATAATATTTTTGTGTATCTATATGAGCATATCCAGTAATGCCACAAATCCTTCTATCGTGGGATATATTTGCATCTTCTTCTACAGTCAATCTCCAAAATAGTTTATTTTTAAATATTTTACCTATCAATTGATATTTATCGCTATAAACTTCAATATGAGATCCATAATAATGAACATCATCTACTTTAACCCAATTCTTATGGGCTTCTATTTTTAATCCCTCAAATGTGAAATTGCTTTGGTCTTTCACTGGAATACCATTTTCATCGAAAATTATGCTACAATAATCCATGCTAGCCATTATTTTAAATCCTCTCTTTTTATCTTCTTTAACTCTTCATTAGGAATATGATCTAACAAATAATAATCTTCTATGTACAATACACATCCATCATGGTCAGATATACTCCAATTTCTTATATCCAAATGTTTAAAATGGCATAAATTAAATCTATCTTTAATTTTCTCTGCTTTTTCTATACATTTATTCTTTAGCCAAAATCTTAATCTTAATTGAGGTAAACTATTGTCTGCTTTTTTCTTCATATAAAATAGATACTATGATATTTATATTTTGTCAATACAATTATTTACTAAAATCTAAATACTGTTGGTGTGAAAGTTCGATGATATTATCTATAAATATGTTTCCACTTTCTTTGTGGATATTTTTAATATCTAATGATAGTTGTTTATAATTAATTTCTGGTTTCTTAAACATATTCCAAGAATGGGTAGTTGCTTGAGTTAATAAGCAAGCTCTTACTGGAGCATTCTTCACATAAGCCGTGTATGATATATAGAAGAACCTTTGTTTTGATATTCCTTTTATACTAATTGAAGTCATAATGTTTCCTTTTTAATTATCTTTTTTATATCTTTAACACTTTTAATTATCTTTTTTATATCTTTAACACTTTTAATTATCTTTTTTATATCTTTAACACTAAATCCAGCGGCTCCCTTATGTCCACCGCCTCCAAAAGTAGAAGCTATCTCTCCACAGTTTATGTTTTCTTTATTACTATAGAATCCGCATTCCCATATATCCTTTTTGCCATTATACCTAAAAGGCATTAGAATATCGTATTTTTTTAATAAATTATCTCCAAAGAACTCGCTAGATTTAGCTGTAGTATTACAAGAGAATACAGATTTTCCATCTAGCTCAAATTCAAAACCACCATTATCTACGATAGTTTTATTTTGGATATCTAAGTATTCCTTTATAGCTTTACCCTTTTTTATATATTTATCTACATTCAAGCAGATATTATCTATAATGTCTATATCTCTTAAATTTTTAGTCTGGATTCCTAATATAAAGTTTTTAGTTCTAGGATCGAATTCTTCATTACCATAATGCCAAACGTCCCAATCATTTACTAAAAATAAAGCCTCTGGAATGAAATTAGAATCAATAGATAAATGTTCTTTACATAAAAATTTATAAGTCAGTAAAGCTCCACATTCTCCTATCTTTCTTATCCCTTTTATTTCTTTATCATAATCTTTATACATATTAATAGCAGATTCATGATGATCTATCCAAATAACATCTTTAGTTATTTTTAATAGCTCATCCATAATTTCTGGTTTAATACTATAGTCTAATATATATATTCTATCTTTAGGATTAATTACCTTTAATGGGAATGGAGTATTGTAATCCATTTCATAGCTTATGATGTCTCCAAAGTCTAAACATATCCTATGAACGAAATAATTAGAAAAATATCCATCTGGATCATTATGATGAAAAACTCTTATCATTTAAGTCTCCCTGCAAATTCTTGTTCATAATATTCCATATCTTCAAATATCTTATTATTCAATACCGTACTCATAATATTTATCTTAGAATCGTCATGCTCTAAATTAAAGATACAATGCCCTAATTCATGCAATATTAGAAACATCCTAGGATTATCTACACCATACTTAATATCTGAATGCGGTTCATACCAAAAGTCTTTGTTTATATGAATTACTAATGTTAATTTTTTATTAATAGTATCATAAGATTTTTGACAATTGCCTATATTCCTTGTCATTCTATCTTCAGATACTCCATTGCCTTCTAACCAGATATAGTCAACATCGTCGACCATATCTATATATTTTTGTTCTATTCCATTATCTCTAAATAAGTTCTTAGCTTCTTCTAAATAGAATTGAGCTTCTATTAGTAAGTCTGGACTAGATTTGCTAGGCTCTCTTCCACAAGATATGGATAAAACTATTAAAATTAAAATGAAAAAATTTCTCATTATCTACACCATTTCATTGGTATTATAGATATTAAAAACATTTTTAATCTACTAAACATGATTGCCTCCTTTTAAATTCTGGGCTTGAGACAGGATTCGAACCTGCATTCTTGGATCTAAACCAGTTTTACCAATTAAATTACTCAAGCCATCTTTATTATACTTAATATAGATTTTATATTTTGTCAACACTTTTCTGAAAATTCTTTCTCTAATTTCCATAATCTTCTTATATCCCAATTTTTAAACCAATACAAACAATCATAACATAGATAGAATATCTTCTTATATGGACTTTCATACCCCATAGTATATGAATTAAGTTTTCTTTTACAGCTAAAGCATATCATCTTTTTCTATCTTTAATCTTTCCATATAGGAATTCATCTTTGCTTATTTTATTTCCTTTAGCATCTACCCAGCCCATACATTTAGCATCTTCTATCCCAAATTCTGATATAGTTTTATCTAAATCTCTGTAACTAGCTAATTTACTTCGTATTTTTAGATCTTCTTCTATTCCCTTTATAGCATGAACTCCTCTATAATTATCTACCCTTTCTCTAGTTTCTTCTTTTAAAGGAAGGTTTATTAATTTAATTAAAGAAGATTCTCCACATTCGCATTTATTATCTTTCTTTACGTAGTCTATAAAAGTCTTACCACATTTTTTACATTTAAAATTCTGTAACGGCATCTATCCTCCTGTTATATATTTACAGTCTATTCCTATATCTTGAAATTCTAATATATATTCTTTCATACTATCTTTTAATAACATTATTTGAAATTCATCTAATGATTCCATATCATATAAGTAAGATATTGCTAGCACTATTAGGTCTTCTAATATCTCTATTTCTCTATCTAATAAATCTTTTATGTCTTGAGCTTCTTTATCTTTACCTTCTATTTTATATTTAGTTGCAGTAATTATCATGTATTTTTTATAATCTTCTACGACTAAATCTAATTTTTTAGTATTAGCTCTAGCTAAGTCAAAGCTAGATTGTTTAGCTTTTTTATCAAAGAACAATCCTAAGTTGTACATAATTTCCCTCATCATTGAGTGAATTGTTTTTTTCATACTTTATACATTCCTAATGCTATTAGCCAACTAGGGAATCCCATAACATCATAACCAAATATAGGGCAAGGCATGTTGTTTACTGACATCATTTCATGATCCCTAACCATCTTATAGATCTCTGCCTTCTTAGGCCTATT